>ERZ761607.3581-NODE-3581-length-14807-cov-3.907538_pt1 | contig 14807 bp, 17 predicted proteins | sample MGYA00511164_ERZ761607 | MGnify/ENA primary metagenome ERZ761607 (study PRJEB28899, sample SAMN02445080) | bioreactor sludge metagenome | biome: EBPR sludge | place: Australia: Brisbane, Thorneside Wastewater Treatment Plant | collected 2011-06-22 ...
AGCCGCAGCTGTCGGCTGACATGGCGTTCAGCAAGCCCTACGGCTTTCGCCAGATCGGTTACCGTGTTGAATTCGCCAGCCTCCATGCGCCGCCGCCAGCCCCACGCCCGGCCGATGGCGCGCAGGATATGCGGATCCTGCGTCCGGTCTTCGCTGGGCAGATAGGTGGCGGGCGGCATGATCTTCGGCCGCCCGTTCTGCTTGCGGACCTTGAGCGGCACGAAGATCTGGATGGACTCGTCGGGTTTCATCATTCCGCCGCCACCTTCTTTCTTGGCGCCATCATGTCGCGCATGACGCCCGAGACGCCGTCGGTCCGGACATCGATCACCAGCCCCTCGGACGTCACGGTGACCCGGCGCACCAGCAACTGCACGATCCGGGTCTGCTCTGCAGGGAACAGCTGGCCCCAGACGTCATCGAACGTCTGCAGCGCGGAAATCACGTCGGCCTCGGCGAAGGCGTGACCCTCGCGCGCCAAATGGGCAATAACCTGTGCCGAGATCGAGGGTGCGCGCATCACCCGCCGCAACTCGGTCACCACTGCCGCTTCCACGAGGTCTGCAGGAAGCCGTCGCGGGATGCCCTCATCGCTGGGTTCGCGATTCTTGATGACGTCCATCGAGACGTAGTACCGGTACCGCCGCGCGCCCTTCTTCGTGCTGCTCGGGGTCATGGCGGCGCCCGTGGCCGTGAAGATCAGCCCCTTGAGCAAGGCAGGCGCCTGCGCGCGGGTGTTGTTGGCGCGCTTTCGCGGGTTCTGCCGCAAGATGGCATGGACCTGATCCCACAGCTGCTCGTCGATGATGGCCTGATGCTCGCCGGGATAGGCCTTGCCCTTGTGGACCGCGTCGCCGTGATAGACGCGGTTCATCAGCACCCTGTAGAGATATCCCTTGTCGACCAAGGTGCCCTGCTTGTTGCGGAGCCCTTTGCGGCGCAGTTCGCGGGCCAGCACGGTCGCTGAGCCGACCTCGACGAACCGTTCGAAGATGCCGCGCACGGTGGCGGCCTCTTCCTCGTTCACCACGAGCTTGCGGTCCTTCACATCGTACCCGAGCGGGACATAGCCGCCCATCCACATGCCCTTCATGCGGGAGGCGCGGACCTTGTCGCGGATGCGCTCGGCCGTGACCTCACGCTCGAACTGCGCGAACGAGAGCAGGATATTCAGCGTCAACCGCCCCATGGACGTTGTGGTGTTGAAGGACTGCGTGACCGAGACGAAGGTCACGCCGTTGCGGTCGAAGATCTCGACGAGCTTCGAGAAGTCCATCAGCGCGCGGCTCAGACGGTCGATCTTGTAAACCACGACCACGTCGATCAGCCCGGCCTCGATGTCGGCGATCAGCTGTGCCAGCGCGGGGCGATCCAGCGTACCGCCCGAGAAGCCGCCATCGTCATAGCGGTCGCGCAGCGCCACCCAACCCTCGGCACGCTGCGAGGCGATGTATGCCTCGCAGGCCTCGCGCTGAGCGTCGAGGCTGTTGAACTCCATGTCGAGCCCTTCCTCGCTCGACTTGCGGGTGTAGATGGCGCAGCGCAGGCGGCGGACCGGTTCGGGCTTGGTGCGGCTCATGGGCGGGCCTCCGCGCCATGGGCGAGCCCGAAGAATTTCCACCCGTTCCAGTGACTGCCGGTGATCGCGCGCACCGCGGCCGAAAGCGACTTGAAGCGCCGCCCCTGCCATTCGAAGCCATCGGTCAGGACGGTGACGACCTGCTCCTCACCCTGCCATTCGCGCACCAGCTTGGTGCCGGGGATCGGGCGGCGGGGATCCGCGATCAGCGGGCCCGGCGCACCCGAGGCGACCTCGGTCGCCAGCGCGTCCAGCGTGCGGCGCGTGGCGGGCTTGATGCCACCATGGGCGAGTTCCTGGATGCGGTAGCCGATCCGCAGCTCCAGGTTCCCGCGACTGGCGTTGGGGGCGTGCTCGCCGAACATCACCCGCCACCTGGCCTGAAGCTCCGGCACCGTCATCGCTTTTAGCGCCGCCAGTTCCGCCAGGACGTCAATCCCCGCCGCCTGGCGGGCGAGCGCAGCCTTTGGGCCTGATTTCCTTGTTTTTTTCCTCATGCGTCGTCTCCAACTCGGTTTTGCACCTGTCTCCGACGACGGCGTCTGAGGGCAAGAATGTCCAGCGAACTGTCTCCGTCGAGCGGAGAATTCTCGTTCGTTTCCCGTGGGTTGGTCCGCGCGATGGCGCTGGCGAGAATGGCGGCCAGTTCCGCCAGCCGCTCATCAGTCGTGAGCGTCTCGGCCGGCGGCGCGAAGGCGATGTCGTCTTGCATGGGGAGCGAACCTCGTGAGGCGGTTTGCCCCGTGTTCGCTGCTCGCGGCAGGCGAATTCAAGTCAAAACAAGGGGTTGTCGTAGCGGCGCGAAGCCGGGAGAAGTAAATCGTTGTCGGGGAAGCTGGTGTTGATCAATTGCAAGCTCGTTGCTGCCGGACCGGAGAAACTTCAATCTGTATCCTGAGAAGTCTCGTTCGCTTTGGGCAATGGGCGGGCAGGAAAATTCCGCTGCCAAGTCTCAATGAGGAAGAGCGCTGCCGTGCTTGCGGCATGAATGGCAAGCCTGGCAATTCTTGAGTCAATTCGAGCATAGCCCTTCTCCCGGCCGTGGGCATCGCCTCCGTGAGTACGAAGGGCGCCTACTCCGCTGACGACAGTAGCAAGGCCGGATAATATCTGACGCACATCATTCGCGATTATGGGGTCGATGTCGGATCGGTCAGTCGAAAGGCCGAGCGGCTGCTTTACGGCGTTGTAGAGCCCCTGCACATCCTTCTTTGCGGGCAGAGGCTGACCGAGCTCAATCAAGATGGAACGGCACACGCTCTCAATGGTGCTGCATGCCGCAGTAACGGCATCTTCAGGATCCGTTTGGCTACTCGCGAGGGCTCTGTCCAGATCACGGCTCACCGTGTCGAAATCGATAATCTCTGACAGCCCAGCTAGTTCTGTTAGAACCGGTACACCTTTGCCTGCCTCTATCAATCGCATCCTACCACCGTGATTCTGCAGTTCGAATCCGTCGAAGCGGAGCGCACGGTTTAGATAGTCGCAAACAGCTGAGTGGCGGTCAGGGTCATGCACGAAGTCGCGTGGGTCGGCGGCAGCTTCGATAATTCTCGGCAGAACCGTCGCCGCCTCGTGACCATTGTTCAGGCTGATCAAGCAATTGACCAGCGAAGGCACCCTAGAACCGTCGAGCTTGAAGGGAACGTTGCATGCACGCATGAACTTTTCGATCTGAGGACCACTACGGTAAAGCCCGACAGGAGGTGCCGCGTCAGCATAGGCAGCGCCTCCGCTGATAATCTCGGCTATGCCATCGATGCTCTGGGGTGAAAGCGGGAACGGCATTTGACCCACGCGCTCCTAGCGAACGATCTCGTTTGCGGACGTCCTGAGGAGGTCGGCAAGAATCGTCGCGCGGGTGCCGCCATTCATCCGTGTCTTGAGATAGTTACCCGCCTGCTGGACACGATTTACACCACGCCGCAATCCAGTGGGATGAAGAGCGCCCTGAGCTAGAACATCGTTGAGTCGATCAAGCGAGCTCTTGCTCCTGTGTGCAAGATTGTTCCGGAAAGCGATGGTCAGGTCGATGACTGACTTCTGCTGTGCCGTCAGCCGCGAAAAGCGTTCTACATGGGCAGCAACCAGCCATTGCTGGGCCCGCTCCTCAATAGCTATGTGGTTCGGAAATGATGTGTTGCGGCCTGAAGGGTCGAGGATGGCTTTCAGCTCATCTTTGGTAAGGTGTCGTCTGTGCTTGAATTCAGCAAAGCTGTCGAACGCGGCGGCCGCTTTTTGATTGCTCTGAAGCGTCTCTCGAACACTAGATTCAAGATGCTGCATCACCCTCGAGCAGTCCCGATTGGCGTAGGCGAAGATCAAGTCATTTACAAATCCCTCAAACAGCACGCCTAGCGTCAGGACATAGTTCTCCGTTGCCAGCTTTCTGTCGCTGGCATCGGTCAAAGCCTCCCAAGAGCGCTCATAAAAGGTGCCTTGCTCGTCAATTTGTTCAGCGAAATCTGTCCAAACGCCTTCGGGATCAATCTTTCTCATGTCGTGTCGACCATCAGTGAGGGCTTCCGCTCTGCGAGGAGCGTAGTCGGATCGGGAATTTCGAGCCAGAGCGAAGGTTGCACACGGTGATCATTGTACGCCAGCAAGGGCTATCTCGAGATCTCGTGGTTGCACTGTGACGGTCAATGCCGAGTCGCCCTCCCGACCACCCCGTCCGTCTCCAGCCTAAGCGCGGCCTGCCACAGCGGCGTCTTCATGAACACCGCTTCTTCGAAGCGATAGCTGGCTGTTCCACGCCCCTGCTGCAGCAGCCCCGCCCAACACAGCGGGCGCAGCACCTGGATGTAGAGTTGCCCCATCACCTCGTCATACCGCGGGATCGGACCCGTCTGGGGCGCGCCGAAGAGCACGCGGCGGAGGTGGGCTCCGGTGGCGCCGTCTTCTGTCTCGACGTTCAGCACGTTCAGGAACACGTCCCAGTTGCCGAGTATCGGTGCGTCGTCGAAGCGCGACATGCTGGCGTGGTTGATGCGGAACAGGAAGAACGGGACGACCGTGCCGAAGATCCGACCGGGATGGCCAACGAGCGCCTGGCCAGCCTTGGTTGGCCGGAATTCGCCCTTGTAGTGCCGCCCGAGCTTCATCGCGATCATCAGGTCGTGAAGCACCATCAGCGGGGCGAAGTCGGGCTCGTTCAGCACCTTGTTGACGGCGAAGAGGTCCGCCTCGGTGTGGCCGGGCCAGTCGAACGCGGCCGCGGCCCAGTGCACGAACACCCGCTTGAACCCTTTGGACGGCGTCAGGGGAATGCCGCCGTGTTCGCCGATCCAGGCGAAGGTCTTCTCGACCCCGCGCACCATGGGCGAGAACGCCAGCGCCGGATCGGCATCGTCGACCTCGCGGAACGCAATCACCTCAGATCTCCCGCGCGAACCAACGGATGCGGCCGACGATGTGGATCTCGTCGGCCGTTCTTTCGTATTCGGGGTAGTGCTTGTTGTCGGAAATGACGCGCACCGCGGGCGGGTCGCTGTTCGGGATGTGCTCGAGCCGCTTCGCCACCAGCCCCATTCCGTCGTCCAGCACGAAGATGCCGGGCGGGTTGGGCGCGCGGCGGGTCATGTCGACCAGCACCGCGTCGCCGCTCAGCAGCGTCGGCGCCATGCTGTCGCCCTCCACATGCATGATGCGCAGTTGAGACGGGCTGGCCTTAAGCTTGTGGCGGATCCACGACTGGCGGAAGTGATAGACACGGCCGGGCGTATCGCCGTCCCCGGTCACGACTGCGCCGCCGCCCATCGAGGGGCGCGGGGTGGCGTGCGCGATGGCCACGAAGGCATCGTCGGGATTGTCCACGAAGGGGGGCGTTCCCTCGACCTCGCCGATACCGTGGATCAGCCAGTCGCGGTCCACCTTCAGCACGCGCGCGACCTCGGCCAGTCGGTCGATGCCGGGGCGCGCGGAGCGGCCGCGCAGGATGTCGTAGACGAAGGAGCGGTTCACGCCGGCCATCTCGGCGACATGGGCAGGCGTCAGACCGAGCTGTTGGGCGCGGGCCCGCAGGCGGTCGGCCAGGGTGTGCTGCTCGGTCATGTTTTCCCTAAGGGTGTGTGGATGAAATAGGATAAAACAGGATTGATGCGGACCCGTCAAGCGATTAGAACAAAACCTAAACAATCGCACATGGGAATCGGGGGTCCGGATGGAGATCGAGAAGTCGTATTTCACCCTGCCGGAGATCCTCGAGCGCTGGACCATGTCCGAGGCGGACCTCGTCTACCTGGCCGAGAACGACCAGCTGCGGCTGTCGATCCGGGTGTTCAACCTGGCGGTCGAACTCGGTGACTACGAGGAGACGCCGGAGGGGGAGCGATTCTCCGTGCCCTTCGAGCGGGGCCCGTTCAACGGGCTCCTGGATCTCCACGCCCATGACGTTTTCCAGCTGTTCCGGCATGGCGAGGTGAAGCTCAGCCGCTTCCGCTCGCACAAGGCCGACTATGCTTGCCTGACAGGGGAGCGAGAGCTCATCACCTTGCGGCAGCGCGATCTTTTCCTTCGGCGCGAGGAGCGAGACCGCTTCGAGGCGGAGACGGGATTCGCCGGAGCGGCTACCGGACCACGGCCCGGCGCGTTCCATACCTCCTCCGACTACCAGGACGTCCGCTGCAACGGTCAGCACTTCCGGCTGGGTGCGATCCAGGCGCAGGTCGTGCGCGCGCTGCACGAGGCTGCCGGCCGCGGCGAGCCCTGGCAGAGCGGCAAGGCGATCCTCGCCGCCGTGGGCTCGCGCAGCCTCAAGATGTCCGACGTCTTCAAGTCGAAGAAGAACTGGCGCCTCCTGATCGAGTCGGATGGCCGCGGCGCCTATCGCCTGCTCGGGCTCTGATCTCGCGCCATCCCTCCCATCCGCGCGCCCTCCCGATCCCTGCGGTGGGATGTGCCGGGGGATGAGAGGGGGGTGGCGATCCCCCACAGAGCCATTCTCCCTTGGATTGAAAGGCTCCTGACGATCCCCCTCCGCATCCCACTCCAATCCTGACGACATCCCCTCGCGGGATTTCGCATCGTGCTCCCGACAAACGACATCGGGAGACGACGATGCAGCAGAAGACCTGCCTCACACAGAAGGAGCTCGCGCGGCGCTGGACAATCTCGCACCGCACGCTCGAGCGCTGGCGATGGGCCGGGGAAGGCCCCGCCTACATGAAACTCGGCGGCCGGGTGGTCTACCGGCTCGAGGACATCCTTGCCTTCGAGAAGGACCAGCTCACGCACACCGCCGACAGCGTTCGGGGGGCGGCATGATGGAGCGCCTTTCCACCATCCACGGCAGCCGGGTCGTGTCGATCTTCGGCGCCGCCGGTCCCGCGCTCGACGAGGTCGGGCTGTCCGCCTGGATCGCGCAGGCCGCCCCGGGCGAGGCGCTGGTCTATCACCGCGGGTTCCTCGTCGTCGACGCAACTGGGGCCGTCTCGAACCTCACGCCCGAGCGCCAGCGCACCCTGCGCGGTGTCGCCGCCGCTGCGCTGCGCGCCGCCGAGCAGCGGCTCGTCCACCTCGTGCAGGCCCGGCTCGGCCCCGACCACTTCGCCTACATCGCCGTCGCTCGGCCCAAGCCCGGTCCCGCCGGCGCCGCCCTTTCGATGCGCCTCCTCGAGGCCGCCTGACCCTATCCCCCATCACGGAGATCCCCATGCCGTTCCCTGAGAACACCCCCTCTATCGACGAGCTGATCAAACTGCCGGCGGGCGAGATCGCCCAGCTTCCGGTCGAGCTTCTGGCCGCAATGCAGTGCGAGATCGACGCTGCCGCGAAGCAGATGAAGGCCGTCACCGCGCGCTTTTCCACTGCGCTCGAGGTCCGCTACGCCACCCGCGCCGCCGAAGCCCGCCGCGCCTGCGGCAAGGACACCGGCACCGTTCGCCTCGCCGATGGCGATTTCACTGTGGTCGCCGATCTGCCGAAGCGCGTCGAATGGGACCAGACCCGGCTCGCCGCCATGGTCGAGCGCATCCGCGCCGCGGGCGACGATCCCTCCGAATACGTCGAGATCAGCTTCAAGGTGCCCGAGCGCGCTTATGCCGCCTGGCCCGAGGCGATCCGCCAGGGCTTCGAGCCCGCCCGCACGGTGAAGACCGGCGCGCTGAAGATCGCGATCCTGCCGCAGGAGGATCACGCGTGAGCCTCCCCATCATCACGGCCGATCAGCGACTGGCAGAGACGCGGGGCGTCAAAGGCGTGATCTTCGGTCCCTCCGGGATCGGCAAGACCAGCCTGCTTTGGACCCTCGAAGCCTCGACCACGCTGTTCTTCGACCTCGAGGCGGGTGACCTCGCCATCGAGGGGCTGCACATCGACGTGGTCCGGCCGCGGACCTGGAAGGAGTGTCGGGACTTCGCGGTCTTCATCGGAGGCCCGAACCCGGCGCTCCGGCCCGAACAGCCCTACAGCCAGGCGCATTTCGACGAGGTGTGCGGCCGGTTCGGCGATCCGCGCGTCCTCGCCAAATACGACACCGTTTTCATCGACTCGATCACCGTGGCGGGGCGGCTCTGCTTCCAGTGGTGCCGCGGGCAACCGGAGGCGCACTCGGAAAAGACCGGGAAACCCGATGTCCGCGGCGCCTACGGGCTGCACGGGCGCGAGATGATCGGCTGGCTGACCCACCTCCAGCACACGCGCGGCAAGAATGTCTGGTTCGTCGGGATCCTCGACGAGAAGCTCGACGACTTCAATCGCAAGGTCTTCGTCCCGCAGATCGACGGCTCGAAGACCGGGCTCGAGCTGCCCGGCATCGTCGATCAGGTCATCACGATGGCCAGCCTTCCGGACGAGCTGAACCGGCCACAGCGGGCTTTCGTCTGCCAGACGCTGAACCCGTGGGGCTACCCGGCCAAGGACCGCTCCGGCCGCCTCGACCTGGTCGAAGAGCCCCATCTCGGCCGGCTGATGGAGAAGATCCGCGGCCCGCTGATCCCTGCGGAACGGCGGCTGACCTATTCGCCGCCGCAGCTGCCCCCGCCGCCCGGTCCGACGGCGACCGGCTCCCATTCCTATCCCACCAACTGAAAGGACCCGAGCCATGTCCGGTCTCTGGAACGACTTCAACGATGCGCAGTCCAACACGAACCTCATCCCCAAGGGGACGCTCGCCAAGGTGCGGCTGACCATCCGCCCCGGCGGCTTCGACGACCCGTCGCAGGGCTGGACCGGGGGCTATGCCACCCGTGGCTCGACTGGGGCTGTCTACCTCAACGGCGAGTTCACGGTCACCGAGGGCCAATACGCCCGGCGCAAGATCTTCACCCTGATCGGTCTCTACAGCCCCAAAGGTCCGGACTGGGCCAACATGGGCCGCAGCCTCGTGCGCGGCATGCTGAACTCGGCGCGCGGGATCTCGGACAAGGACCAGTCCCCGCAGGCGCAGGCGGCGCGGCGGATCGGAGGCTTCGCCGATCTCGACGGGATCGAGTTCGTCGCCCGGATCGACGTCGGCAGCGACGCCATGGGCGAGGAGAAGAACGAGATCCGCGCCGCGGTCACGCCCGACCATCGCGACTATGCGCAGGTCATGGGGCTCGCTGCACAGCACGGCTACCAGCCGCCCGCGCAGACGGCGCCCCAGCAGGCGCCGGTCCAGCAGCCCGCAGCATCGCCGGTGCCGGGCCGTCCCGCATGGGCGCAGTGAGGGCGCGATGCTTCTCCGTCCCCGCCAGAAACTCTTCGTGGAGCGCAGCCTCGCTGCGCTCTCCGCCCGCGACAACACGCTGGGCGTGGCGCCCACAGGCGCGGGCAAGACGATCATGCTCTCGGCCGTCACCGGCAGGATGACCGGGGACGGCGCCAAGGCCTGCGTGCTCGCGCATCGTGACGAGCTGACCAGCCAGAACCGGGCGAAGTTCGCCCGGGTCAATCCCGACATGGAGACTTCCGTCGTCGATGCCACGACCAAGTCCTGGAACGGACAGGTCACCTTCGCCATGGCGCCGACGCTGTCACGCGCCGCCAATCTGCAGGCCATGCCGAAGCTCGATCTGCTGGTGATCGATGAGGCGCATCACGCGGTGGCCGAGAGCTACCGCCGCATCATCGACCGGGTGCGCGATGCCAACCCGGAGGCCCGCGTCTTCGGCGTCACCGCGACGCCGAACCGGGGCGACAGGAAGGGCTTGCGCGAGGTCTTCGACAACGTCGCCGACCAGGTCCGGCTGGGCGAGCTGATCGCGTCCGGTCACCTCGTGCCTCCGCGGACCTTCGTGATCGATGTCGGTGTGCACGACCAGCTACGCGCCGTCCGCAAGACCGCCGACGATTACGACATGGGCGCGGTCGCGGCGATCATGAACCGCGCGCCCATCACCGAGGAAGTGGTGCGGCACTGGCAGGAAAAGGCGGGCGACCGCCAGACCGTGGTCTTCTGCTCGACCGTCGCGCACGCGGTCGACGTCGCGGCAGCCTTCAATGAGGCCGGAAACCCGGCCGCCGTCGTCCTTGGCGACATGGGCTCCACTGAGCGGAAGATGGTGCTCGAAGCCTATGCGTCCGGGGAAGTACAAGTCATCGTCAATGTTGCGGTTCTGACCGAAGGTTGGGACCACCCGCCCACCTCCTGCGTCGTCCTGCTTCGCCCAAGCTCCTACAAGTCCACGATGATCCAGATGGTCGGGCGCGGCTTGCGCACCGTCGATCCGACCGAACATCCCGGCGTGGTGAAGACCGACTGCATCGTTCTGGATTTCGGGATCTCGAGCCTGACGCACGGAACGCTGGAGCAGGACGTCGATCTAGACGGTCGCGATCCGACACCGGGCGAAGCCCCGACGAAGACCTGTCCGGACTGCGAGGCGGAGATCCCGCTCGCGTCGCGGCAGTGCCCGATCTGCGGCCACGAATTCCAAGGCGGATCCGTGACGACGCCGCTCGAGAACGTCGTCATGTCCGAGATCGACCTTCTGAAGCGGTCGAGTTTCGTATGGGAGGATCTGTTCGGCGACGATGCAGCGCTGATGGCCAGCGGCTTCAGCGCCTGGGGCGGCGTGTTCTTCCTCGAAGGCCGCTGGCATGCCGTGGGCGGCGCCAGAGGGCAGCCGACCTGCCTTCTCGGCGTGGGGGATCGGACGGTCTGCCTCGCGCAGGCCGACGATTGGCTGAACGAACACGAGCGCGATGAGAGCGCCTTCAAGTCGAAGCGCTGGCTGACGCAGACGCCGACCGAGAAGCAGCTGCAATACCTCTCGCCCGCGCAGCGGCAGGATTACGGGCTGACCCGCTACCGCGCCTCGGCGCTGATCACCTTCCAGTTCAACCGGCGTGACATTCGCCGGCTCGTCATGTCGGCCGCGCCCGAGCGGAGGGCGGCGTGAACCATGTCGCGCAAATCCCATCCCCGCCCGCAGAGGCTCCGGATCGACCGGGCCGTGATCGGCTCTGGCATCCGCGCCCGGTGCTCTGCGCCGTTTGTACCGCGCGCACCCGCGGCTTCGGCTGGTTCGGCCCCCACCGGCCGCGCCCAACCCGCACCCGCCGCTGGTTCTGTTCCATGGGCTGCCAGGCGGCCTTCACCCGCAAAGCGAAAAGAGGGCTGAGAATGGTCGATTTCACCGAAGAGGAAACCCAGGCGCTGCCCGCCGTGATGCGCGCGCTTGCGCCCGAGATGGAGCGGATCGGCTGGGACCGCCCGCTGGGCCAGCTGACCCAGAACGACATGCACCGGCTGATCGCCCTGACCGTCGAGGCGTTCCGCGTCGAGATGGCAGAGATCGCCGCCGAGGCGGAGATCCCGTTCTGATGCTGGACTTCAACAAGCGCCCCGGCATCGCCGACCGGATCAATGCGGCCGTGGACGCCGCGCTCGAGGCTGAACGTGCTGCCACGCCGCCGCGCGACTATCTCGGGGCGTCCCGGCTCGGCCATGCCTGCGAGCGCGCGCTGCAGTTCGAGTTCGCGGGTGCGCCGAAGGACGAGGGCCAGGACTTCTCCGGCCGCTCGCTCCGGATCTTCGCGATCGGTCATCAGCTCGAGGATCTTGCCATCCGCTGGCTGCGGGCGACCGGGATCGATCTGGTGACCCAGAAGCGCGACGGCGGCCAGTTCGGCTTCTCGGTCGCGGCCGGGCGCATCCGTGGTCATGTCGACGGGATCATCGCCGCGGCCCCCGCGGCGCTGGGGCTGCGCACGCCCGCGCTCTGGGAATGCAAGACAATGAACGCGAAGAACTGGCGCGAGACGGTGGCCAAGGGCGTCACCGTCGCGAAGCCGGTCTATGCCGCGCAGATCGCGCTCTACCAGGCCTACATGGAAGCGACGGTGCCGGGCATCTCGGCCGCGCCCGCGCTGTTCACCGCGATCAACAAGGACACGGCCGAGCTGCACCACGAGCTCGTGCCCTTCGATGCCGACCTCGCGCAGCGCATGTCGGACCGGGGGGTGCGGATCCTGCGGGCGACCGATGCGGGCGAGCTTCTGCCGCGCATCGCCGCCAATCGCGACTTCTTCGAATGCCGGTTCTGCCCGTGGGCGGAACGCTGCTGGGGGCTACCGGCATGAGCGACGACAACATCATCCACTTCAACCCGTGGCGGGATTTCAACGATGCAGCCCCGCTGCACGATCCCTTCGCTGTCGAACCGGATGCGAGCCAGATCGCGCGCTTTGTCGATGTGGTCTTCGGCTATTCCGAAGGCCTGATCCCGGTCCGTGGCTTCGTGGACAAGGGTCAGGGCAAGGACGGCCGCCCGCACAACATCTGGATCGAAGCGGACGCGACAGCGCCGGAGAAGCTTGCCACCTTCGCAGGCTGGGCCGCGCGCGAGGGCGCGGCGGTCTATGTCATCCCCGGCACGGTGGCCGAGACCGGCCAGGCCCGCGCGGCGGACGTCCTGCAGATGCAGAGCCTTGTGGTCGATCTCGACTCGGGCGACATCCCGGCCAAGCTCGATCACCTCATCCACCATCTCGGCCGGCCGACCCTGATCGTCGAGAGCGGCGGGCGCACGTCCGAAGGCGCGACCAAGCTCCATATCTGGTGGAAGCTGACCGAGCCCGCGGAGGGTGCCGATCTCGCCCGGCTCTGCCAGCTCCGCGGCGAGATCGCGCTGAAGGTGGGCGGCGACACGCATTTCCGCTCGGCCCACCAGCCGATCCGCGTGCCCGGCACGGTCTATCACAAGGGCGGGCTCACCCGGCTGGTGCAGATCCGCGAGGCGACCGCGCTCGAGGTTGACCTCGCGGAGATGGCCGAGCGCGTCGCCGACATGCCGCCCATGCCAGGCGTCGGCATGGCGACGGCCGAGCCCCGCGACAAACCCGCCATCGGCGACGTGCTGGTGACGCCGGTGCACGAGGGCGGGACGGACGAGTGGTCCCGCTTCGAGGGCGCCTCGGCCGCCATCGGCTATTTTCTGCGGCTGGTCCACGAGGGCCGGATGTCGATGGACGAGGGCTGGACGGCGATCTGCGGCTACAACGCCGCGATGCTCCGCCCGTCGTGGCCGCTCGACAGGCTGAAGCGCGAGACGAACCGCCTCTGGGAGCGGCACATCAAGCGGCACGGGCCGCCGCTCATCCGCCTCGACAGCGGAGCGCCCACGCAGACGGACTTACCGACCTTCACTCTCGGCGCGTTGCTCGACGACACGAGCCCGATGCCGGACGACATCATCGGCCCGCGCCTGCTGACGCCGGGCGGGCTTCTGGTGTTGGGCGGCGCGCCCAAGGTCGGCAAGAGCGACCTGCTGATCGCATTGCTCGTGCACATGGCGGCGGGCGTGCCCTTCCTCGGCTTCACGCCGCCGCGGCCACTGCGGATCTTCTACCTTCAGGCCGAGATCCAGTATCACTACCTGCGCGAACGCATGCAGCAGATCGGCCTGCCGCCCGAGCTGATCGCCGCCGCGCGCGACAACCTGATCGTCACGCCGAAGCTGCGCATTCTGCTCGATGCCGAGGGCAGCGCCCGCGTGGCCGAGGCGATCAAGGCCGCGTTCCCCGACGAAGCTCTCGACATCCTTTGCATCGACCCAATCCGGAACCTCTTCGACGGCGGCCCCGACGGCGGCGGCGAGAACGACAACGCCGCGATGATGTTCTTCCTGAAGGACCGGGTCGAGGTGCTGCGCGACCACGTCAATCCCGACTGCGGCGTGATCCTCGTCCACCACACCAAGAAGCTCTCGAAGCACCAGGTGAAGGAGGATCCGTTTCTCGCCCTCTCGGGCGCCAGCGCGCTCCGGGGCTTCTACACCACCGGCCTGATCCTGCACCGGCCCGAGGAGGACTCGACCCAGCGCCGCCTCGAGATCGAACTCCGGAACGGCCCCGCGCTGCCGGCGAAGCTGGTGGACAAGATCAAGGGCAAGTGGGTCGAGATCAACCCGATGAACGAGCGACTGGTGCGGCCCGAGGTCGGTGCCAGACATGACGCCGAGCGTGATCGCAAGCGAGATGTGATCCTCTCGATCCTCCTCGACGAGGCCGCCGAGGGGCGGCTCTACACCATCAACCAGTTCGCCGAAGCCTTCGAGAACAAGGGCGGTCTGGGCGGCAAGGACACGATCCGCGACCGGATCGCCGTACAGGCCACCAAGGGCGCCATCAAGTTCATCCGCGACGGCGCGCCCTACGGGCTCGGGCCTTCGCGATCGCGCTTCGGGTACCTCTGCGTCGAAGGGATGGTCATGCCCACGGACGGCGAAGATGTCGATCCGGCGACCGGCGAGGTCACAGCCGCCAGCATCGCAGTGCTGCCCACCCACTACAAATCGCCGCAGACCGGGGCGCTGCTCGAGGTCGAGAACCCGCATGTCTGGGTCTATCCGGAGGGGGAACGGCCATGATCGCCCCCGCAGAGCGCTTCGCGCAGAATTGCGCAGCGGCCAGTTTGAACCAGATGCGGGGCCTTGCCGAAACTGCCCCGCCATCCGTTCGCGAACATGCGCAAACGCCCGCTGTGATCAGTTTCGGCCCGCTTCCGAAACTGCCCCTTCAGGATTGCGCTCGGACCGCAACGGCTACGCTGCACCCAGTTTCGGCCGGGGCGGCCGCAGTCGCAGTCCCGAAACTGGAATTCCCATTTCACGTCAGTGTGTTGCTGCGGTTTTCCAGTTTCGGGGGTGAAACCACCCCCTACGGGGGTGGGGGAGAACGCCGCAGGCGGGTTCTCCCACGCCCACCCCCAGGGGTTTCGCGCGCGAGGCCTGCCCACGCGCCAACCTTCCGATCCGACGACGGCGGCCCCGTACCGCCAAGCACCAGACCGCCGTCGTCTTCC
>ERZ761607.3583-NODE-3583-length-14798-cov-34.816794_pt1 | contig 14798 bp, 10 predicted proteins | sample MGYA00511164_ERZ761607 | MGnify/ENA primary metagenome ERZ761607 (study PRJEB28899, sample SAMN02445080) | bioreactor sludge metagenome | biome: EBPR sludge | place: Australia: Brisbane, Thorneside Wastewater Treatment Plant | collected 2011-06-22 ...
ATCATTGTCGCATATTGTCGCATCATTGTCGCATATTGTCGCATCATTGTCGCATCATTGTCGCATCATTGTCGCATCATTGTCGCATTTGTTGGGGTGTAAAAACGGGTCTTAGGGGAAAAGGCAGGTATGATATTGGGTCCCCTTTGGTAAACTCAGGAGAAGAATGAGGCATATCAATGTGGATGGTCTGATGACGGTTTTTGCTTATTGTGCTATTCTCGTGTTATCGAGTATTCTTTTCATCGTGTCAAATAATGCTTGGTAAGCCGTCTGATGTATGTAATACCAGCGGTGGTTTTCACTTTTAACTTTTGTGAGAATCTCAAAGTGATGCGTAAAGGAAATCGCGTTGAAATTTTCAAAATTCAATTTAATGTTTTCAAAATTAGCCGGTTTTGTAGCGTCTTGTAATTGGGTGGTCACTGACAACCGAATTGGTTTCATTGAATTCACATTATCGGTAGTTTCGGACAATCGAAGATAGTCGGAATCACTCCATTCAGTATAAAAGGGTCGCATTCGTTTTAGATTTTCACCCAAAAACCCTCTTAATCCAAGAAGTTCTTGTTGTACCCTCTCCGATAGTATATCTAAAACTTTAGTACCCCATTTGCGCTTTTGGGCTTTTCTTCGTCAACCATTTTTCCAATAATAAAATACAACTTGAGCGATTCCGCATTCACCCATTGTTCAGTCCAATGAATGGTATAAAGATCCATATGCCGTAACGGTAACAAATTGCAGTCGAGGGTTGTTCAAGCACAAATGTTTGCAGGAAGCCACGATAGCACAGTTGGTATTTTAAATATGCCGTTTGCCGTCCAAAGCATTCAAATGGCTTTTTCAAAAGAAAGACATGTTCGTGATATAGGGCAATCTATCCTGTCTTGCCACCGATGATGAGGACAAATTCTCCCCGGACTTTGGCTTCTTGGCTAAAATGTACACGCACAGAAGACAAGCTCCCACGTACCACCTCCTCGAATTTTTTTGACAATTCGCGGGCCACACAGGCAGGGCGGTCGGGGCCAAACAAGGTTATAAATCCATCTAAGGTTTTTTGAATGCGGTGTGGGGATTCATAAAACACCATCGTTCGGCTTTCTTCCACCAGGGCCTTCATTCGTGTTTGACGGCCTTTTTTGACAGGTAGAAACCCCTCAAATACAAAGCGGTCGGAGGGAAGGCCGGATGCGACAAGGGCCGGTACAAATGCGGTGGCTCCGGGCAATACCTCTACAGAGACTCCGGCCTGAATGGCTGCACGGACTAAAGAAAACCCCGGATCCGAAATTCCCGGCGTTCCGGCATCCGAAATCAGGGCTACAGTTTCCCCGCGCTGGATTCGTGCGATCAGGTGGTCGGCCTTTGCTGCTTCGTTAAACGCATGAAAACTGGTACGTGACGTTTCGATTTGGTAATGTTGTAGCAAAACACCGGAAGTTCGGGTGTCTTCACAAGCCACCACATCGGCTTCGCGGAGAATGCGCAACGCCCGTAAGGTAATGTCTTCGAGGTTGCCAATGGGCGTAGGGACAATATACAGCACGCTGTTAAAGGGTTAAGAAGGAATGGGAGGGCTTTTTTTGCGGCGTGGGAGATGCGGCAAGGGAATATGTTGCAGATAGCGACGAATCGGGATCCCAAGGTGTCCAAACTGGTGGCGCAATAGCAGAAAAATGGCCAAGCTACTCATAATGGTGGTACTTGCCCACATCATAATGGGTGGTACAAAACCACGATCGGCCAATTTTTCGCCGTTTACCATGCCAAACCAGAAGAGCATAAACAAAATACCTGCTATGGCTGCCACTACCCCCAAGCCGCCCCGCCGGATGATCAGGCCCAAAGGAGCGCCAAGCAAGACAAAAACAAAACAGGCAATGGCCATCGTTCGTTTTTTATAGACTTCTACTATGTATTCATCTATGCGTTGTTGTTGAAACTTAAAATTACTTTGCTCCACCGAAATCATGGAGACCCGTTGTTGGGCAGATTGAATGGCTTTCTGATAGACTTGCTGCTTATTTTTCGGAGAAAGCCCTCGGAGTATGCGACGGGTGGTGGGTGCATCTGCAACCTTCACCGAATCAAGAAGGGTCTGTAGTTCAAATGTAGCGAGGGCGTCCACTTTCTGGTTTAAGTTTACTCCGCGTTGGAGGTCATGGAAAAAGTCCCTTTCTTTTCTCCGGAGTTCTGCCTGCATGGAATCCACAATGGTATTAATGCGCGAAACGGCGATGGTGCGGTCTCCTCGAATCCCTTCTTTGTTTTCTCTGCGGAACATCAGGTCCGAGGTATCGAATGTGGTCTCATATTTATGGAACTGTACCCGCTCGTATCGTATAGGGGGGTCCTGAATATTACGGTGAAGTTCGCCATTTACCAATGTAAGTTTGAGCAAATCTCGGCCAATACTGGCCAGGTATCCTTTTTCGGCGATAAGGGTAGCCTGTCGGCGGTTGCCTTTGGTGTAATCAAAAAGGAAAACACCTCGTAGTTCGCCGCTCCAGATGGCTTTTTGCCGGACGAGAAGGGTGTACCCCTGAAGCCCGTTATAAAACTTTCCCTCTTCCAATAAAAAATCTGGTTTTTTTCGGGCAATATCCAACCATAGACCGCTGCTTCGGAACCCGGCTTCTGGTAAGACTTCGCCAGCAAAATGCCACATACCGGCTGTTATAAAGCCCGCAAGAACCAACAGCGGCCACAAAATTTGTAGGAGAGAAACCCCTGCATTCCGGATGACCATCCATGCGCGGGTTTCGACGAGTTTTGAAAACGTAATCAGTGTGGCCACCAGCATAGACATGGGTACGGCCAACGTAAACATATAGGCCAAACTATATGCAATCAATTCAAACATTACAATGGGATCTAAGCCTTTCCCAACGATTTTGGGCAAGTTTTGCATGAGAAATTGCATCAGAATGAGGAACATGAACAGCCCCAGAGCAGCCAGAAATGGCCCCGGAAAGCGTTTAAGCACCATCCATTGCAATTGTCGCATGATCCCTCGTATAATCCGATTTAAGGACGGCTTGCTTCTTCGAGCAGGTAGAGAATGGACTCGAAAGGAAGGCCAGAGGTTTCCCCCAGACTCAATTCGCAAGGTCGAGACGTAGCATAATATCCATCGCAAGAACCCGCATGGAGTTCGGCCACTTCGCGTGCCGTAGCCGCCTGAATAAGTCCCGGAACCACAAATCCACGGTCGCCAGCCATCCCACAACATCCGGCATGTTCTGGGATGAACGTATGCAGGGCACAGGCTTGGGCCACCGTCTCTAAGACCGCAACGGTTCCCATTTTGTGCAATGAGCAGACCGGATGTAGGGCCACACGGTGTTTTTTATGGCGGATGACAAGGCGGGGTAAAAGATATTCTGCGATAAACTCTACGCTGTCATAAATCTGGAGCGAGTCAAAATATCGCTGATTGCGTGGCGAAAGTACCGGACGTATCTGGCGAATGGATTGGGTACACGAAGATACATCCAGCACTACGGGCAGTTTTCCTTTTTCCGTCCATTGATAAAGGGCCTCGACCACATAGTTGGCCATATATTCATGCGCTTGGGTATAGCCTTTAGACGAGAAAATCTGACTGCAACAATAGCCGCCAATGCTGGTGGGTAGGAAGAGCGAGACTCCTGCCCGTTCCGCTACCTCGATAAAAACACGCAACAAGGAGGCTTTTCCGCCCTCTCCTTCCCCCAATGTACGGGTAATACAGGTGGCAAAATAAACGGCGTCTGCCTTGATAGGGGTATTGGCGATGATTTCGGGTGGCTTTTGTAGCTGTTCAGGCCATTGAGGGAGCGAATGACTGATTTTTTTTGCCGCGCCTGTTATGCGTTCCATAGTACGGCGGCCCAGAACGCGGTTCACTTGTCCACCCATTTGTAAGCCCAAACGGGTAAGTTTTACCGTATTCCGGAAGGACTGTGCCACCTGAAGGGCCATCTTTTGGGCAAAGCGGGAGTGCCCTTCACGCCGTAACCGCTTCACCAACTCGCCAGTATTGATTCCCACAGGGCAATCTAAGGCGCACAAGCCATCCACTGCACAGGTTTCCAAGCCATCAAATTGGTATTCTTGCCGCAATTGTCGGACTTCTTCCTGCTTACCTGCTCCTTCCAATCGCTTTATGGCACGCCGAATGCCAATGCGCTGGCGAGGCGAGAGGGTAAAGTCTCGGCTGGGGCATCGGTTTTCGCAGAATCCACATTCCACGCATTTATCCACTTCCGTCTCTACAACGGGTAGAGATTTTAGGTTCCGAATATGGGCGGCTTTGTCGTTGTTCAGAATAACACCAGGATTCAACAGGTTGTCGGGGTCTAAGAGTCGTTTCACCTGTTTCATGATGCTATATGCCTTTCCGCCCCACTCGGCCTCTACAAACGGGGCGATGTTTCGTCCTGTACCATGCTCTGCCTTGAGAGAGCCGCCATACCTGAGCAAAACCAAGTCCGAAAGCTCTTCCATAAATTGGGCATATCGTCCAATATCGGCTTCTTCTAAGGGCTGTGATACCACAAAATGCAGGTTTCCGTCTTTGGCATGACCAAAAATGATGGGATTTGCATATCCATGTCGGTGCAATAAGGCTTGTAGATCAGGAATGGCTTCTCCCAGCATTTCAACCGGAAAGGTTATATCTTCCAATAACACCGCCTCGCCTCGTCCACGTAGGGCAGCGGCAGAGGGGTACAGCCCCTTACGAAGTTTCCAAAGTTTGGCTTGGTTGACAGGGTTTCGGGAGAATTTGGGTTTATTCAATATGCGAAGTCGCAAGAACGAAGCATCCGCAATTTCCATCGCCCGGTCTAAACTCCAGACATCGGGCGCATGATATTCACAAAGCAGGCCAACGGCCTCATCGGGCAATGTTTTAAGGATTTCTGGCGCTTCGGGCAATTCGGCAATACTCTTCAAGGCCATGCCGTCCATTAATTCCAATGCTGCTGCACCCGTTTCCAGTAGAATCGGGATGGCCTGACCAGCACTTGCGCAATCGGGGAAAAACAAGATTCCGGTTGCCTTATGTGCATAATCGGGTACGGTTACCAAAACCGCTTCGGCAATAAAACCCAAGGTGCCCTCGCCCCCAATCATAAGACGTGCAATGATGTCTAAGGGGTGTTCGTAATCAAGAAACGCATTCAGGCTATAGCCTACCGTGTTTTTGGTGCGGTACTTATGCCGGATCAGTTCTACCATTTTGGGGTCTTCCATGATCTGCCGCCTGATTTTTCGGATGCCGTCGAATACGTCTTTAGACTCCCGCTCAAATCGGGTATAAGAGGTAGGGACATTGGTATCAAAAGACTGGCCATTGGGTAAAACCAACGTCATGCTTTCCAGAGTATGGTAGGCGTTTTGTGCAACACCGCAACACATTCCACTGGCATTGTTAGACAGAATACCGCCCATCATTGCGGCATTAATCGAGGCTGGGTCTGGGCCAATTTTACGACCATATCGCCTTAGGACGTTGTTTGCATGACCTCCGATCACGCCCGGTTGGACACGGATACGCCAACCCTCGTCTTCCACCCAAAGTTTTCGCCAGTTCCGGCTAAGGTCCACCAAAATGCCATCGGTCACGGCCTGACCAGAAAGACTTGTTCCAGCGGCCCGAAAGGTCATGGGAATCCCCAAACGCTGCGACAACCCAAATAGAGATCGGATTTCGCCCACGGTGTCTGGCATTACCACCACTTGCGGAATCATGTAATAAAAACTGGCATCGCTCGCAAACGCATAGCGATCAATTAGCCGAGAGCGGATTTTTTCTTTGGGCAGAATCTGTTCTATGGCTTCTATCAAACGGGCGGCTTCCACACAAGTCCTAGGTTAGGGTCGCTGAAGGCAGGGTAATTAAGTAATATAACAAACCATACCTTTAAAACAAAAAAGGTGAGTTCAATATGAATAGACGATAATTAGGATGTCGGAGCGTCGCTTACTCCAAAGGGAAGGTTTTTATAGCGAACTGATTTGGTGCATGGGGGACTTCTGCAACATCAAAGGCCGTATTTTGCAATACCACTTTTTTCAGCTTGGGGTCATGGCACCAAAAGCCCCTCGCCCCGCAATCGTTTTTCTTTTGTGGCAACGGGCGACGGGCGGACATTGAGCCAGGCCGACATCAACCCATAATTTCCGGAGATCTTGCCCAGAACACGGTATTTGGAATTACGTAAAGTGGGGGATGCGGCGGCTGGTTCCCGAACAACCGCATGAGGAAACCGAGCACTGGCGTGGATGAAGTACACCTCTTCGGGTTCATACAGCAAAAAGCCGGTATGCGTATCTAAGCCGACGACAAACAAGCCTTCGCCAAAAGACTTCACCGCGCTAAGAAACTCGCCGATGGTCAGGTTGTGATATCGTTGGGTATTTGGCTCGCCAACCAGCCCAGTTACCAATTTCTCGGAAGCCACTTGTGCCAGTGCGTTACGGTCAATCGGGATGCCAGCGTCGTGTAGAACGGTGGTCACAAAATATCCGCAGGCAATTTTGCCTTTACCTGGTGTACGGGTATTGCCGTTAAAGTCATATGCCGTGCCCAGCCAGTATGGCCAGATCCGAGATTCAATGTTTTGGGTAAGGGTTTGGCTTGCAACATCAATGGCGCCGTCGCGTTGTGCCTCGATAAAGGCCGTCTTATATTGCATCCGGATATCGTCCCGTTCACGAAATATTTGTTGGATGGTTTTCTGGTATTTGGAAGGTGTGTAAAAAAATACGTGGTAACCGGGTAAAAGGGATTTATAACCCATTGCCATGAGGGTAAGGACGACCAGCAATAACAGTGCTGGTAAGATGACAAGGGTGATTCTGAAAGCGCGTGGCATAGTAAAAAACAAATTATTACAGATGGCGGTGCAAATATACAAACGATTCGTGCCAGATGTCTTTTATACGTCAAATTCGTGGCATGGAATTTGTTTGTGCGCCTTCGGTGAAGAGTCGTTAATGATACAAAAGCCGCTTTCGGAAGTGTTGTATCTTTCAGACTTGCCACCCATTCCCTTTTTCCACCCCAACCAGCATTTGTAACTGTGGGACTTTATCGCCTTTTACTCGCCATAGCTGTTGTATTTACCCACAGTTCCCCTATTCTGGGCATAAAGATGGTGGGTGGTTTGAATGCCGTTCAATGTTTTTACATTATTTCCGGCTTTTACATGTCTATGGTGCTAAACGAGAAATATACCGGAGCAGGGAAAGAAACCTATAAGCTATTTATTACCAACCGCTTGCTTCGCCTTTATCCAATCTACTGGGCGGTACTGGGCATTGTGATTCTGACGAGTTTTATTGCCTTTAAAAACTATCATGGCTATTATGCGGGGTTGTTAGACCCATACTACAAATATTTTATCCGAGGCAATATGAGTTGGTGGACGTGGGGCGTGCTCACGTTCTCGAATTTTGGCCTCATTGGGCAGGATTGGCTGATGTTTACAGGCTATCATCAGACCGATGGTATTCTCATGCTTTCTCATAACTACAAGCTCTTCGATCCGCCCATCAATAAATTTCTGATGATTCCACAGGCATGGACCCTGGGCGTGGAGATCACGTTTTATTTAATGGCGCCCTATATTGTCCGGCGGCCCTTAAAGTCGGTTTCGTGGCTTTTGGGATTTACAATTGTTTTGCGGATTCTGGCGTACAAATTTGATCTGAACTACGATCCTTGGAGCTATCGTTTCTTTCCTTTGGAACTGATGTACTTTTTATTGGGGAATGTGTCTTATCGGTTGTATCAAAAAACAAGAGAAATGGCGATTCCTCGCTATGTATATCGAGCCATTTTTGCCGTTGTAATTACCGGAACCCTGATATACCAAGAGGCCCCTGTTTCGTGGTATTATCCGCTGAAATATACTTATACCGCGTTGCTGGTTTTGGCCATTCCGTTTCTTTTTGAATATACCAAACACAATAAAGTGGACCGCTGGATTGGAGAACTCTCGTATCCGCTCTATATTTGCCACATGCTATTTGTGAGTGCTTGGACAGTAAAGTTGTTTCCGGATTTGGGTGGGCACGGGGTAACGGTGACCGCCTATTCTTTGTTGATGGCTATTTTGCTAAACCAATGGGTGGCGGAACCAGTCGAGAAAATACGGCAAAAGCGAGCAGCTACGCTTAAAAAAGGCGCTGAGACCGCTATACTTCCTTCATAAACGACCACAAAACATGCAAGACAACCCACCCTTTCGGCCTGATGGCATCCCGTCTTTTTATGCCGAAAGTCGTGCTGCTTGGCGTTCTTGGTTGGCTGAGCACCATCATGCCGAAGGCAAGGTGTGGCTTATCATGTATCACAAAAAAAGTGGCATCCCCAGTGTCTATTACGACGAAGCGGTGGACGAAGCCCTGTGTTTTGGTTGGATAGACAGCAAGCCCGCCAAACGAAATGCCGAGAGTTATTACCAATATTTTTCTAAACGGAAGCCGAAAAGCAATTGGAGCGGAGTCAATAAAGATAAGGTTGCCCGTTTAGCAGAACAGGGCCTGATGACCGAAGCAGGCTGGAAGATGGTGCAATTGGCGAAAGAAACAGGTACATGGACGGCTTTGGATGCGGCCACGGCATTAGAGGTGCCAGAAGACCTGAAAAGGGCTTTGGAAGCATACCCACAGGCCGGGGAAAACTTTCAGCACTTCCCTGCCTCGACAAAACGCGCCCTTCTGGAGTGGATATCCAATGCCAAACAGCCGGCTACCCGTGCCAAACGCATCTTGGAAACGGCCAAAGAGGCGGCAGAAAATAGGCGTGCGAACCAATACCGTCCTGCAAAAAAACAATCATAACAGTCCTTGTTCTTTTCCAATTCTTACTAAGTCAACTTTGTTTTTTGCATTTAATTTGCGTAAAAGCCTACGCCGATGATTCATGATGGTATAAGAACTCAGGTATAGTTCTGTTGCAATTTCTTTGTCTCGTTTACCCTCGGCAATCAACTTAAGTACCTCTTCCTCGCGTTTTGTTAAAGCAATATGTGGCCGCTGCAACTTTTTGGTTGTTTGTGGTTCGGTAAAAGGGGCCTCGATAGAAGGGTGCAGTTCCATAAAGCACAAGGTGAGGATTTCTAAATTATTTTGCAAGTGCATACAGCCCAATCTCCACTGTCCCAAGTGCCATTTTTTTTCGTTATCCATGAAGCGCAACAAAAGCGGATGTCCGTACTTCCCGGAAAACTGCTGTATGGCTGAGTGTAGATGGGGTAAATCTTCTGGGTGGATATAGGATGAGAGAGGAATCCCTTCTAAGAAGGAATGAAGATAATGAGAAGCCATGAACGTATTTCGTTGTAGGATGCGCTGGCTCCTTCGGTCTATGCTTAGAATCCCCAACGGTAGCGGTAGGTCAAGGATGGGTGTGAGTTCTTTTATAGTAGGTGTAAGCATGGTACATCTGGCTCCATTTAAAGAGGGCTGATGTATCTGTATGCCTATTTGAAAGCAAATGATGACATGCGAAACTGTTAAAAATGATTTTAAGGCTAAAAAGCGGGCAATAAGGATGAGCTGCAAAAAATAGATCAATTGGACTATGTGACTATCATGTATTTTAAATCCTGCGCGTCCAAAAAAAAAACTGACAATGTTTTACCTTTTTTAATCCCGATCTCTGAAAAGACATGAAAATGGCAATCCCGGAACACTTGACAACCCTCCTGAACAATATCGAAAGCCCTAAAGCGGATGAGTGGAACGAGGTACTGGTTCGAGTGTGGCATCACTTGGAAAAAATTGCCCAAAACCTTCTGGGTAAGGAGAGCGGTATTCTTGGTTTTAACAGTACAGAACTGATTTCCGAAGCCTGGCTACGAATCGGATATAACCAACCGCTGAAATGGGAAAACCGCCGACATTTTTATAACACCATGGGACAACTTATGCGTCAGGTATTGATCAATCATGCAGCCAAAAGCAAAGCAAATCGCCGCATTCCGCATCATTTACTCGTAGATTATGAAACCGTAGGTGAGATCGCATTGACGGAGCAGATTGAAGCCCTAAGCAACCTCGATGAATCCTTAGAACACCTAAAACGAGCGGATGAACGTGCTTGCGAGGTTTTTATTCAACGCTATTTTATCGGGCTTAAAATAAGAGAAATCAGCAGTTTACATCACGTTACAGATCGAACCATTCTCCGAGATCTGGAATATGCGCGGGCTTGGCTCAAAGCCGATTTACTCAAATAGGTATTATAATCGGGTGCCGATATGGAAAATATTGAAAAAGAATTGTTTTTACAGGCGTTAGATTTCCCTGATGACCAACAAGCCAGTTTTATTAATGCGGCGGCGCCCAGCCCCGGCATTGCAGCACGGGTTTTGGCTTTATTGTCTGCACGGAGGTCGGACTCAAAGGATGTGGTGGATGATTTACGCCAAAGTATCGCGTTGACGGAGGCCGATGAAGTGCTTTCTTTCACCACGTTGCAGCACCCACACTACCGTTTTGACCGCAAAATTGGATATGGAGGGTTCTCGGAAGTGTTCGAAGGTGAACGGCTACATCCGTTTCAGCAGGTAGTTGCGCTCAAGGTATTGCTGAATACACCGCAATATCAAGAACTCTTTCTTCAGGAAGCCAATATTTTAGGTTCGTTACAACATCCACATATTGCCCAAGTGTATGATGTGGGCCAATTGTCTGATGGACGGTATTTTCTAGTCATGGAATTGATTAAGGGAAAGCCCATCCTTGCATATTCCGATGAGAAACAATTATCAGTACGGGAGCGGCTTATGCTTTTCCGCTCGTTATGTGCAGCCGTGTCGTTTGCCCATCAAAACCTCATTATTCACCGTGATCTCAAGCCGAACAACGTGCTGGTAACCGATGACGGGGTTGTGAAGCTTTTGGACTTTGGTGTTTCTAAAATTTTACGGGAAGCACAGGATGAAAACCAGACCCAAACGGGTTTGATAGCCTTCACGCCTGCCTATGCCGCACCTGAACAATTGCAGCGGAAACCTGTCGGAATGGCCGCAGATGTATATGCATTAGGGGCTTTGGGGTATCAACTCTTGGTTGGTAAATTGCCTTATCAGATTCCTAAAGACGCCTCTCCGGTGGTCGTAGAGGAGATTGTGACTACAAGCCGCATCTTGCCGCTTAGTCAACATTTCCGGAATCCTACCGAAGAACAAAAAACAATCTTGGCCAACCGAAAACAAACCCGAAGTAGTTTGTATAAACAGTTTTTAGGAGATCTGGATGCGGTTTTACTCAAGGCCCTTGCCAAAGATCCAAAGGAACGATACCGTTCGGCAGGTGCATTAATGGATGAATTAGACCGGTTCTTAAATGGAAGCCCAGTGTTGGCACAACCTTCTTCCCGTGTTTACCTGTTTAAGAAATTTGTCTTGCGTAATAAATGGCTGGTCGGTTCGGCAACGGTAGCTCTAATAATGTTTATAACTACTCTTGCGATTTTGTCTTGGCAAAACCATAAAGTTATGGAAGCCAATGTGCGTGCGGAGGTGGAATCCCAAAAAAATAAAGCTGTGATCAAGTTTATGACCGGATTGTTACTGAATGGAAGTGCTGAAATAACCGGACAATCGGTGGATACCCTTCGTTTCAAATCGGTCATTCAACAAGGAACAAAAGACTTATTGGAAAACAAAAATAAAAATCCACGGGCTTATGCCGAGATGTCACACGTTTTTGGGATGTTGTACGACAATTGGGGGAATAAGGAAAAAGCCCTTTCGCTCTTTCAGGAAGCCTATATGGCGTGTAAAACCCATCAATTTATAGACATTCCTTGTGAGTTTGATTTACCCAGCCGTATTGCGATCATTCTGACAAAAAAGGGACAGATTGGAAAAGCGGTTTCTATATATGAGCAATTGGCACAAAAACGCCCAGAAGAATTATCAAATAATATGACTTATGCAGTATTTCTACATAATACAGGTGCGTTAAAGACTTTAATGGGAGATTACCGCGAAGCTGAGCATTTTTTTAATAATGTTTTACAACTAAGGTCCCAATTACCCGCCAAAGACATAAATACCCTTCGGACAATCGCTTCCTCTCAGACTTATTTGGGCCGGATCTACGAAAACACCGGACGATATGACGAGGCTGCTACCACCTACGAGACCGCATATCAGGGGCTTTTCGGGGAGAAACGGGTACGCAATACTGCTTTCCAGCCCAAAATGCTACAAATCATGATGGCGGCCCACCACGGACAAATCCATAAGCATTTAGAAGCCATGAAGTCTCTTATTGGTTGGCAGGAAAAACAAGCACTAAATTCTAAAGAATCATTTGTTCCGTTGTACCACCGTCTGGGAGTCTTGCAAGAAGATGCTGGGCTTCAAAACGAGGCAGTTGCAACATGGCAAAAGGCATATGAAATAGAGCGTGCGCTCCACGGGGAGAGGTCAACCGAAAGCATGACCCTACGCCTGCGTTTGATCCATGCCGCATTGGAAAAAGGCGCAACGTCTGTACAAGAACGGGAGATATTGAAAATCAGCACAGAAGGCTCGTCTTATGTAGATACTCATGTTTTGGCAAAGCAGGTTTTGGGTCGGCTTTATTTGGAAAGCGGGAAAGTGCATCAGGCCATTGCTGTTTTGGACGAAGTTCTTGCACTTCAAAACCGGGTTTGGACTGTTCCCACAAGGGCTAAAGCCCGAACGCTTTTCTATTTGGCGCAGGCGCATCTGAAAAATGGCCAAGCTATAGTGGCACGAAGGTATTCAAATGCGGCGCTTTCGTCGTACAATCAAACTGTTGGAAAAGAGCATCGTGACTATAAGGCCGTATGGGGGTTTCAGCGCCAGTTGCCTTGAAATAACAGGTGCATTTCAAAAATACCAATAACATTATGAGGCACTTAGATTAGGTGACATATTTGCCTACCGTTCACAAAAACTCTGTAGGAACGACATCATAATAGAACCTTTGGGAAGTATTGAAATGCACTCTGTATCATAGTTAGGCCAATAATTTATTTTTTACAACAATAGAATTGGTTTAATAGACCAAATAAATTAAATATTATAGATCAAAAGGACTAATATTGGTTGTTGTGTCATTGATAGGAATGGGATTTGATCGTTTGGAAAAACAAAAGTGCTAAGGCATGTTAAACTATCCTGGGTTGTCATATAAACAATAGTATGCGGGATAGTACTAAAAGATCTTTTGGAATTTCAACGTATTAAAACTTTCCCCCAAAATGAACTTTACTTATCGAATCACATCGTTCTTTGGATCGGCAATTTGGTTAACCGTTTGGCTGGTCGTCTTGGGTTTTGCTTATCCCGTGACTGCGCAATTTACTTCTACGTCTTTGCGAACGGGCAGCAATACACAGAATGGATCGGGTGGTTGGCTTTCTGGTCCTTTATGTACACCAAGCAATATCACTTCGCAAACGTTTACTAACTGGGAAGGCAGCGGGGTGAATGTAACTTATGGGTATTCTACAAACATGTGGGATGGTGATGCGCCGAATCTTTATGTAGCTGCCGGGCAGGAAAGTGCAGCGGGTGCAGGCTGTGATAGTCAGTTTGTTGCTGGGGTTAATGATGCGCACTGCGCCAGTATTTATCATGGCAGTGTCCGATTTACCAATAACATTCATGATACGGGTGGAACGCCCGGAAATGCAGATGGGCCTGCTAAAATCGTGATTACCTATAATACACCTGTTATCCTCACCAATTTTAGAATTGGTAGCATTTCTAATATCGGGTCGGTCGTTAGTCCCGGTGTAGAATGGGTGCAGGTGAAGGCATTTAGTGCCTCTGGTGGCGCCATTTCAATCGCTACGGGAGATGCCTCTGGCTCTTATATAGATTGTGCGGGAACAGAAACCGTAGGTGGTATGACGATTTTGTCGGACGCAACAGGTGGCTTATATGTTGGTGCGCAAGCGACCACAAGACAAGCAGACGGAGAGTATGGTAATGTGGATTTCTCGGTCCCTTCATCCACTCCGGTTTCAAGGATCGAGCTATACTTCTGGCGAAATCAAAGTACAACAGACCCAACAGAACTGGCAGGTCGTTCTTCTTATGCCTCGTTTACCCTACATCAAAACGTGGTGGCGCCCTCTATGCCCCCCAGTTGTACGATCAATAGTCCAACCATTACACCCCTCTGTAACAATGCTGGGACAACAAATACTGGTGGAGATGATACATTTACGTTTACGGTAAACACAACGGGTTCGGGTGTGGGGACGAATTATGTGGTGAAAGATGGTACGACCACACTGGGAACGGTAAATTATGGTACCACCTCGGCATCATTTGGGCCATTTCCCATTGCCAGCGGGCTTAGACAATTATCATTGGAAGATGTGGCAACAGGAACCTGTACACGTCCGGCGCACGCCAATCCACCTGCGCCTTGCTCAGCCGATTGTACGACGATTATGAACTGTTCGGAAGTAAGCGCCGTAATTGAGTCTGACCCCAATTCAACGCCTAACAATGGTGCGAATAGCGAAGATGATTATGCGTGCTATGCCGTAAGTGTTTGTACGCCTCCACCTTCTTCAGCAGATTTAGAATTAACCAAAACATCGAGTAGCCCCTTCATTCGTCCGGGGGACACGCTCACCTTTACCCTCACCTTGGTCAATAAAGGCCCCGGAACCGCCATGAATGTGGTCGTGCGCGATGTGCTTCCAGCGAGCCTTTCTTTTATAAGCGCCACCACTGCAACAGGTTCGTACAGCAATGCCACAGGTCTCTGGACGCTCGGCAATATCGCTCCGGGAA
>ERZ761607.3584-NODE-3584-length-14798-cov-5.890389_pt1 | contig 14798 bp, 12 predicted proteins | sample MGYA00511164_ERZ761607 | MGnify/ENA primary metagenome ERZ761607 (study PRJEB28899, sample SAMN02445080) | bioreactor sludge metagenome | biome: EBPR sludge | place: Australia: Brisbane, Thorneside Wastewater Treatment Plant | collected 2011-06-22 ...
CGTGTCCGTGGGGAAGTGGTTGATGGCCACCACGGCCTTCACGCCGAACTTGCTGATGTTCTCGATGTGGCGGCCCAGGTTGGCGAGGCCGGCCTTCAGCTTGTCGGGCGCGGCGGTGTTCACCTCCTTCACGTCCACGCCGCCGTGGTAGCGCAGCGCGCGCACCGTGGCCACGATCACCGCGGCGCTCGGCTTCAGCCCCGCTGCACGGCACTTGATGTCGAAGAACTTCTCGGCGCCCAGGTCCGCTCCGAAGCCCGCCTCGGTCACCACGTAATCGCCGAGGCTGAGGCCCATCTTGGTGGCGAGCACGCTGTTCACGCCCTGCGCGATATTGGCGAAGGGACCGCCGTGCAGGATGGCGGGATTGCCCTCCAGCGTCTGCACCAGGTTCGGCTTGATGGCGTCCTTGAGCAGGATGGCCATGGCGGCCTCGGCCTTCAGGTCGCGGGCGTAGACGGGCGTGCGGTCCCAGCGCTGGCCCACGTAGATGTCGCCGAGGCGCTTCTTCAGGTCCTCGAAGCTGGTGGCGAGGCAGAGGATGGCCATCACCTCGCTGGCGGGCGTGATGTTGAAGCCATCCTCGCGCGGCACGCCGCCGTTCACGCCGCCCAGGCCGATGGTGATCTTCCGCAGGGCGCGGTCGTTCATGTCCATCACGCGCTTCCAGGCGATGGTGCGCGGATCGATGCCAAGCGAGCGCTTGCGGTTCTGCAGGTTGTTGTCGATGAGCGCGGCGAGGAGGTTGTTGGCCTTCTCGATGGCCGCGAAGTCGCCGGTGAAGTGGAGGTTGATGTCCTCCATGGGCACCACCTGCGCGTAGCCGCCGCCGGCCGCGCCGCCCTTCATGCCGAACACGGGACCCAGGCTCGGCTCGCGCAGCACCACGGTGCTCTTCTTCCCGAGCTTGTTGAGGCCCTCGTTCAGGCCGATGCTGGTGGTGGTCTTGCCTTCGCCGGCCGGCGTGGGGCTCACAGCGGTGACGAGGATGAGCTTGCTCTTCGCGGCCTTGGCATCATCGATGAGCGTGAGCGGCAGCTTGGCCTTGGTGCGGCCATAGGGCTCGATCACCTCCGGGTCGATGCCGAGCCGCTCCGCGATCCGCGCGATGGGCTTCAGTTGGGCTTTCTGGGCGATCTCGAGGTCGGTGGGGAATGCCATGCGTGCAGGACTTGGTGCGCGAAGGAACCGCAAAGGGGCGAAGGCGCAAAGCCCCGGCATGCCGGAACCCTGGGGATGCCCGGGCATCCCGCCCGACACCCTGACGCCCATCAACCTGGAGGTCCTCGCCGGGCGCTTCCTTTAGAACAACGAGATCATCCAGCGCTCATGAACCGCTATCAGTTCCTCGCAGGCCTCCTGCTCCTATCTGGCGCCGTTATCCGGGTGCATGCGCAGGCGGACGCCATGCCCCAAGCGGAGCCGGAAGGGACCGCGACCGCCATATGGGTGGATGCCGGCGTCGGTATCGCCTCGAAGGGCTTTGTCTATCGGGGCGGGGCCCACCTCATGCTGCGCCCGGTCATCCTCTCCATCGGCGTCGGGCAGGTCAGCGGCAAGAGCGGCATCAACATCTCCAATGAATGGGAGCGCATGAGCACGGTGCACGCCATGGCGAGTTACGTCCTCACTCCGCCAGGCACGCGGGTGATGGCCTCTATCGGTGCGGGAGTGGGCTATGGACAGTATGAGGAGCACGCCTTGGCGCCCGGCAGCAACTGGCTCCTCGACCCCGTTTATGAAACGCGCAAGGCCGCGATGCTCGACTTCCCGATACAGCTCATGGCCAACTTTCTCGTCCGCTTGGACCTTGGCCTCTTCGCGGGCTTTGAGGGCCATGTGAACGGTGAGATGCCCACAGCAGGCTTCGTGGTCGGCGTGCGCTTCGCGCCAATCGAATAGCGCGCGACGGCCGGACCCGCGGAGCTGTGCCTACTGCACACCGAAACCGGCCTTCCTCAGGTCCTGCCAGAAGCCCGGGTAGCTCTTGTTCACCACCTGCGGATCCTCGATGGTGATGCTGCCGAGCCGCAGCGCGAGCGGCGCCAGCGACAGCGCCATGCGGTGGTCGATGTCGGGGTGGAAGCTCATGGGCGAATCGGCGGTGATGCCCTGCTTCACGGCGAAGGCGCCATCGGCGAAGGCCGATTGGCCGCCCATCCGCGCGATGGCATCGGCCACGGCGCGCAGTCGATCGGTCTCCTTCACGCGCAGGTTGTCGAGGCCCGTGAGTACCGCGGGCTGGCCCAGTGCGGCCAAGGTGAAGGCCAGGGGCTGGAAGAGATCGGGCACGTGCTTCAGGCTTCGCGGCAGGTCCTCCCATTTGCCGGGCGATGCGCGATGACTGATCCGGGCGCCTTCATCGGTGAATCGCGTCTCCACCCAGGGAGCCCAGAGGTATTGCGCCTCGCGGTCGCCCTGCATGGTATCGTCGGTGAGGCCGGTGAGCAGGATGGCGCTGCCAGGCGCGAGCGCGGCGATCTCGTACCAGAACGCGGCGCTGCTCCAATCGGGCGGCACGGCAATGGGCGATGGGATGTAATCGCCGGGATCCACGCGCACGCCATCGAGCTCCAGGCGCGGGTACACGCCGAAGTGCGCGAGCATCTTCAGCGTCATGTGCACGAAGGGCTCGCTCAGGCGCGTGCCGGTCCAGCGCAGGGTGAGGCCTTCCCGCATCCGCGGCGCCACCATGAGCAGCGCGCTGAGGTACTGGCTGCTGATGGGCGAATCGAAGTGCACCTCGCCGCCTTTCAGGGCCCGGCCGCGCACGCGGTAGCCCTCCGGCACCCGCTCGATGTCCGCGCCCAATTGCCTTAGGGCGTTCACCAGGTCATCGTGCGGACGCTCGAGCAGGCGCGGGATGCCGGTGAGGATGTGCTCTTCGCCTGCGCGCACGCTGGCCCATGCGAGCAGGAAGCGGAAGGTGGTACCGCCCGCGCCGCAGTCCATCACACGCGGGGAATCGCGGAGCAGCGCTTGCATCACCCGGGTATCATCGCCATCGCTCAGGTGCGAGACGAGATTGAGGTCGTCGCAGAGCGAGGCCATGAGCAGCGCGCGGTTGCTGATGCTCTTGCTGCGGGGAAGGGCGATGGCGGTACTGATGGGCCCTTGGGGGCGCGATACGGTAACGGATGGCATGGGCGGCAAAGGAAGAACATGAGCGGCATGCTGCGCTGAGGCCATGGACGTGGCAACCGTGCGCCCGCTTACGCATGCTCCAGGCAATGCAAGACCGGGGAACGCGCGGCCTCATGCACGCAGCGCTGATGATACTGCCTACCGGCTGCGCCTGCACCCGCCTTACCCCCTCACCAGCAAGCGGTAGTACTCCAGCGCCTCCTGCACCTGGGCGGCGGTCACCGCAACATCCACCCGGGCTGAGCCGATGCCCGTGAGCAAGGTGAAGCGGAACTGCCCGCCGCTGTTCTTCTTGTCGTTGCGCATGAGCTCGATGATGCGGTGGTCCTCGTCGCCTTGCAGCGCGAAGTGGCGATAGAGCCCCAGCAGCTGGGCGGCGATGCGGTCGCTGGCCTCGCGGGGCAGCAGGCCGAGGCGCCAGCTGAGCCAGGCCTCGCACACCATGCCCAGGGCCACCGCCTCGCCGTGCAGCAGGGCGCGCTGGCCGCCCTCCCACGAGAAGGCCTCGATGCCGTGGCCGATGGTGTGGCCGAAGTTGAGCAGCTTGCGCGGGCCGGCTTCGCGCGGGTCCTCGCGCACCACTTCGGCCTTGATCGCCGCGCTGCGCTCCACCAGCGGGGCAAGCGCATCCAGGTCGTGCAACGGCGCAGCGGCGATGGCGGCGTAGTGCGCCGCATCGCGCACCAGCCCGTGCTTCACCATCTCGGCCACGCCGTTGAGCAGCTCGCGCTTGCCCAGGCTCTTGAGGAAGGGCACGTGCACGAAGACGCCCACCGGGTCATGGAACACGCCCACCACGTTCTTCACCCCGCCCAGGTCGATGCCCGCCTTGCCGCCGATGGCCGCATCCACCATGCCCATGAGCGAGGTGGGCACATGGGCGCAGCGGATGCCGCGCTTGTAGGTGCCGGCGATGAAGCCGCCCAGGTCGGTGACCACGCCGCCGCCCAGGCACACGAGCACCGCCTGGCGATCCGCCGCGCGGTCCGTGAGGTGCACCCAGATGTCATGGCAAACGGCCAAGGACTTGGACGCCTCGCCGGGCGGCACGCCGATGGTCTCGGCGTCGCGCAGCGCCGGCACACGGGCCAGCAGCTCGGGCAACGCGTGGCGGAGCGTATTCTCATCGCCCAGCACGAAGAGGGCGGTGGGCTCGGCCGCCACCAGCGCCTCCTGCAGGGCCTGCAGCGCCCCTTCGCCCAACGCAACGGGGTGGCCGCCGGCATCCAGGAGGCGGTTATCGGTGCGCTTGGGGACCATGGCTACTTTTGGCCGCCCTCCGCCGGAAGGCCTCCCGCCAAAGGAACGAAGGAAGCCCCCATGCCGTCCACGGCCACCGCACCAGGCACCCGCCAACCCGACCTCCGCGACACCCGCATCGCCTTCCGGCAGTACACCGACCGCGGCCTGCAGCGCGCCTTTTGGCTCTTCCGCCTCATCGGCATCCCCTGGCTCAACGCCGCCTCGCAATGGCTGGCCCAGGTGGCGCTGGTGCTGCACATTCCCGTGCGCTGGGCGGTGAAGCCCACCATCTTCCGGCACTTCTGCGGGGGGGAGACCATCACCGAAAGCCTGCGCACCGTGCAGAAACTCGGCGACGGCGGCCTGGGCACCATCCTCGACTACAGCGTGGAGGGCCAGGACGATGAAGAGGCGCTGGACCATACCCTGGCGGAGATCCTGCGCACGATTGCCGTGGCGGGTGAGCGCCGCGATGTGCCCTTCTCCGTCTTCAAGCCCACGGGCCTGGCGCCGGTGCGCATCCTGGAGAAAGTGAGCAACGACCAGCCCCTCGACACCGATGAGGCCCATGAATGGGCGCTGGCACAGGGGCGTGTGGAACGCATCTGCGCCGCCGCGGCCGCCGCCGGCGTGCCCGTGCTGATCGATGCCGAGGACAGCTGGTACCAACCCGCCATCGACGCGCTGGCCACGCGCATGATGGAGCGCCACAACCGAGAGCGGGCCATCGTCTTCAACACCATCCAGCTTTACCGGCACGACCGGCTGGACTTCCTGCGGGCCTCCCTCGCCGCGGCCGAGCGCGACGGCTACCACCTGGGGGTGAAGCTGGTGCGCGGCGCCTACATGGAGAAGGAGCGCGAGCGCGCCGCCGAACAGGGCTACCCCTCGCCCATCCATGAGGACAAGGCCGCGGTGGACCGCGATTACGACGATGCGCTGCGCTTCTGCATCGACCACATCGACCGGGTGGCCGTGATGGCCGGCACGCACAACGAGCAGAGCGCCTTGCTGCTGGCACGGCTCATGGACGAGCGCGGGCTGGCGCGCAACGACCGGCGCATCTGGTTCGCGCAGCTGCTGGGCATGAGCGACCACATCAGCTACAACCTGGCGGACGCAGGCTACAACGTGGCCAAATACGTGCCTTATGGCCCGGTGCGCGCCGTGCTTCCCTACCTCATCCGCCGCGCCGAGGAGAACACCAGCGTGGCCGGTCAAATGGGGCGCGAGCTGCGGCTCATTGTGGAGGAGCGGAGGCGGCGCGCCAGGTAGCGACTGCCGGCTCCTGGGGCCGCTGGTCACGCCCGGCAACCGCTGCCACCGTTGGCCACCGCACCGGGCCCAGGCCACCCTAGCTTGGGGGCACCAAGCCCGCAGCCATGACCCGCCACCTGCCCACCCTCTCCATCCTGCACTACGTCTACGGCGCCCTCACCTGCCTGGGCGGCGCGGCCGTGCTGGTGCTGGTCTTCATGGGCCTGCTGCTCAACAGCGGCAGCCTGCCCGCAGATGGCGATCCGCCCCCGGCCTGGGTGGGCCAGCTGATGCAGGGGCTCGGCTGGGGCCTCTTCGCCCTCATCGAAGCCATTGGCGTGCTGGTGATCCTCAGCGGCCGCTGGATCGCGCGCCGCACCAACCGCACGGGCTCACTCGTGGCCGCGGCCCTGTGCTGCCTCAACTTCCCGCTCGGCATGGCTTTGGGCGTCTTCACCTTCGTGGCGCTGCTCGACCCCGCGGTGCGGGCGGAGTACGATGCCGCAGCGCCGCGCGCCTAGCGCAGCTCCACCAGCGTGGCGGTGCTGTCGCGGTCGAAGTCGCGGAGCGTGGCGATGCGCAGGCGCAGCTGCCGGCCGTTGAAGGGCGCGGATACGCTGTAGACGATGCTGTCTGCGCTGCGCGTCGAGGCGCCGAGGTCGATGCGGGCGCTGTCCATCCGCACGCGGATGTCGGCGATCGAAAGGCCCTGCTGCTCCATGGCCTGCTGCGCCGCCGGCGTCGCCTTCACCAGGGTGCTGCGCAGGCGCTGCTTCAGCTTGGCCTCGGGAAGCCAGGCGCTGGTGGTGAGCCGCTCGCCGTAGAACCAATAGGCGAGCCCGCCACCGATGATGAGGCCCAGGAGATAGAGCGTTAGGCGGCGCTGGAGGTCCATATCAGAACGCCGCCAGCAGGATGTCCAGGTCCTTGTGCGGCAGCTTGAAGGCCTCGCCGAGGATGCGGCTGGTGACGGTGCCGTTGTAGAGGTACACGCCGTGTCGCACGCCGAGGTCGCGCTTGATGAGGTCCTCGAAGCCGCCCACCTCGCCCATGTTGAGCAGCATGGGCCCGAAGATGTTGCTGAGGGCCGTGCTGGCGGTGCGGGGCACCCGGCTGGCGATGTTGGGCACGCAGTAGTGGAGCACGCCGTAGCGCTTGTACACAGGGTCGGTGTGGGTGGTGACCTCGCTGGTCTCGAAGCAGCCGCCGCGGTCGATGCTGACATCGACGATGACGCTGCCGCTCTTCATGTCCTTCACCATCTCCTCGGTCACCACCATGGGCGTGCGGCCGTGCTCGGGGCGGAGGGCGCCGATGGCCACGTCGGCATGCCGCAGGGCCTTGCGCAGCTCCTCGGGCTGCACCACGCTGGTCCAGATGCGCTGGCCCACGTCGTTCTGCAGGCGGCGCAGGCGGTAGATGCTCTTGTCGAAGACCTTCACGCTGGCACCCAGGCCCAGTGCGGCGCGCGTGGCGAACTCGCCCACGGTGCCCGCACCGATGATGACCACCTCGGCGGGATCCACGCCGCTGATGCCGCCCAGCATGGTGCCCGGCCCGCCCTTGTCGGCGGTGAGGTACTCGCTGGCGATCTGGATGCTGGTGGTACCGGCGATCTCGCCCATGGCGCGGATGATGGGGTAGATGCCCTCGCGGTCCTTGATGAAGTCCCAGGCCACGGCGGTCATGCGCTTCTCCATCATGCGGCGCAGGGTGTCCTTGGGCTGCACGGTGAGCTGCAGGGCGGATACGAGCGTCTGCTTGTGCCGCAGCAGCTCGATCTCGCCATGCGTGGGCGGGGCCACCTTCAGTATGAGGTCGGCCTTGAAGACCTCTTCCGGGCTGTCCACCACCATGGCGCCCGCCTCGCTGTAGTCATTGTCCTGGAACTGGGCGGGCTGGCCGGCACCGCGTTCGATCACCACCTCGTGGTCGCGTTGCACCAAGGTGGCCACGGCGGCGGGCGTCAGCGGCACGCGGTGCTCCTGGAAGGTGACCTCCTTGGGGATGCCGATGAAGAGGCTCTTCTTGCGCCGCCCCACCTCCATCACCTGTTCCTGCGGCAGCAGGGCGGTCTCGCGGGCCAGTTGCTTCAGCAGGTCGGACGAGGTGGACATCGGCGTAGTGGAAGGCACGCGAAGGTACTGAGCAGCAACCGAGTGACGGAAAACCGGCCGCGGCACCCCTAACCAAGGTTCTATTGACGCACTGCCCGCCTCAAAGGATGTTTGCGGCACCGACAGACCCGCCCCATGTCCCCATCACGACTCGCCTGCCTGCTCCTTCTCCTCTCCGCATCCTACGCCCACCGGGCACATGCTCAAGGCTACACCTGGGCCAGCAGCGGTGGGTCGGCCGGTGCCGGCAACTCCTTCTCCGGCGCGCTTGACCTGGCCCGCGACCCGCAGGGCAACCTGTACCTGTTCAACGATGGCAACACCCCGCAGCAGTGCCAGGGCGACACGGTCTTTCCCAGCGGCGGGCCGGGCAGCATCAATGCCTTCGTCCACAAGTTCAATAGCGCGGGCGACCTGCAGTGGATCCGTCCGGTGGGGCCGCAGTTCCAGCCCTTCAGCATCCGTGCGGATGAGGCCGGCAACGCCTACTTCCTGGGCCGCACGTCGGTGAACACCATCATTGTGGGCGACACCACCGTGAATGTGACGGCCTCGCGCAACTACCTGCTGAAGTTCTCACCGGAAGGCGACCTGGTGTGGGCGCACAATACGGGCATGCCCACTACGGGCGGACTGACCCGCACCAACCTGTTGCATTACGCCAACGGGCTGCTGTACTTCCAAAGTGGTGACCTCTCCGTGGCCAGCATTGACACGGCCGGCAACCTGGAGACCTCACTTGCCGCCACCTCCTACGTGCCCACCACGGCGTTCCCCAACCTGTGGTTCAAGAATGCGGTGAGCCTGAGCGATGGCGATGTGATCATCGCCGGCGAGCACCGCGGTGAACTGGCCTTCGGCACCGAACCCAGCCTGCCGGGCGAAGCGTCGGCGGCAGCCTTGCACCGTTATTTCTTCCTGCGTTGCAGTGCCGACCTGGATTCCATACGCTGGTTCCGCTCCCATGGCCACTTCAAGGAGCGGTTCGGGTTCAACATCCCGCTGGTGGCGGACCCGTCCGACAACATCTACGCCTGCGCCACCCTCGGCTTCAATACACCCATTCCCTTCGGGCCGGATGTGGTCACCAACACCACATTGGTCAACGGCACCGACGCGGTGCTGAGTATGGACGGGGACGGCACCCCGCAATGGATGCGACCGATCATCTCACAGGCAGGCATCTTTGCATACGGCCTCACCCTGAAGGATGATGGCAACAGCCTGTACCTCTGCGGGCAGCAGTCCTCCGGCACCGCCACCTTCGGCTCCGCGGTGATCACCGCCTCGGCCACGGGCAAGGGCTTCATCGCGGAGATCAGTGCAGCGGGCGACTACCTCACCGGATTCCACACCGGGGTACCGGCCCAACCGCCCAATGCCCTGCAGAGCTTCGCCTATGCGCTGGTGAGCCAGGGCGATGGCCGTTATGTGGTGAGCGGCCAGCTGAACACCTTGTCGCCATGGGAGCTGAGCTGCGTGGAGCGCATCCCGAACAGGGGCTTCTTCGTCACCGAGTTCACCGGCATCTCCGAAGAAGTGCCCGATCCGCAGATCAGCCAGGTGGGCAGCACGCTCATTGCCTCGCCCGCCTTCGCTGGCACCATTCAATGGCTGCTGAACGGCGAACCCATCCTGGGAGCCAACGGTCAGAGCTACGAACCCACGGAGAACGGGAGCTACAGCGTGAGCTACACCAACACGCAGGGTTGCGTGGGAACGGCTACCTCCGATGGACTGGTGGTGACCACCACCGGGCTTGCTGGAACGACCGCCACGGCCACTTCGCTTGAGGCCTGGCCGAATCCCACTGGAGGCACCCTCTTCCTGCGCGGCCTTCCCGCCAGCGCCACGGTACGCATCGCCATGGTGGATGCCATGGGCCGCAAGGTGTCCACGCAGAACGCCGTGGGCCCCAACGCGCACATCGACACGACGGCCCTACCAGGCGGCGTGTACTGGTTGCGCGTGGGTGACGGCGCAGGGCAGCAGGTGCTCCGCTTCGTGAAGCACTGATCGCCGCGGAGCGCTCAGCCGCCCGTGGAAATGGCGATGGTACGCGCACCGCTCGGCGCCGCCTCCAGCGAAAGGTGCAAGGTGCCCGGCGGCAGCAGGTCCGCGGCCAGTTCTGGCCACTCGATGAAGCAGTAGTGGCCGCTGTCCACATACTCCGTGAAGCCGATGCCCTCCAGCTCGGCGGCATCCTTCAATCGATACAGGTCGAAGTGAAACACGGGCTCGCCACTGGCCGCGCGGTATTCGTTCACGATGGCGAAGCTCGGGCTGCTGGCCTTGTCGGTGACGCCCAAGGCGGTGCAGAAGCCCTTGATGAGGGTGGTCTTTCCGGCACCGAGCTCGCCATGCAAGGCGAAGACGCGTGACCCGGGATGGCCCTGCAGGATGAGCCGGGCGATCCCTGGGGCGTCAGACGGTTGGCGGAGGGTGAGGGTGGCAAGCACTGGGCGAAGATGAGATGATCAGATAATCGGCCGATCAGATGATCAGATGATCGACCCGGGAACGGCAGGTGATCAAAGAGCGCACAAGGCTGATCTAACTCCTGCTTGGGACCAATAACCAGCGATCGGCCAGGAGAAGGAGGAGCAGCATGGTTGAAACGAGGCATACCCAGCCCATCCATGACCGCATCGATAGCCACAGCGCTTGTTCAGCCAGATCGACCTCCGGCCCGGACCCTAGGTATTTCGCATCAAGCCCAATATTCACCAATGCCCACTTCGCAAAGGCCCAACCAACGAAAGATCCTGTGGAAAGGAGCGCAAGAGCTGCTGCAGGGTAACGGACCTTCAACCTCATTGAAAGACCGACAGATCGGTCAACGACAAGGTATAGCAGCTACTTCGGGAGCAGGCATTCCCATTATCTGATCGTCCGATCATCTGATCCGCATTCACCTCGCCTTCAGCACCGCCCACGGCACGATCATCTCCTCCAGGCTGATGCCGCCGTGCTGGAAGGTGTCGCGGTAGTAGGTGACGAAGTGGTTGTAGTTGTTGGGGTACACGAAGAAGCGGGCACCCTTGGCGAAGATGTAGGCGGTGCTCACGTTCGCCCTGGGCAGATGGGCCTTCGCGGGGTCCTTCACCGCCAGCACGTCGCGCTCCTCGTAGCTGAGGTTGCGGCCGTGCTTGTAGCGCAGGTTGCTGTTGGTGTTGCGGTCGCCCACCACCTTGCTGGGCTCGGTGACGCGGATGGTGCCGTGGTCGGTGGTGATCACCAGCCGGCCGCCGCGCTCGGCGATGCCCTTGAGGATGTCGTAGAGGGGCGAATGCTCGAACCAGCTCTTGGTGAGGCTGCGGTAGGCGGCATCGTCGCTGGCCAGCTCGCGGATCACCTCCATCTCCGTGCGGGCATGGCTCAGCATGTCCACGAAGTTGTAGACGATGACGTTGATGGGATTGCCCATCAGGTTGTCGAGGCTCTCGGCCAGCTTGCGCCCGGCGGCGAGGGTGAGGATCTTGTGGTAGCTGTGCTTCACGCCCTTGCCCTGGCGCTGCAGCTGCGCGGCGATGAACTCGCCCTCGTGGGCGTTCTTGCTGCCCTCCTCCTCCTCGCTCACCCACTTGCCGGGGAAGCGCTTCTCGATCTCGGCAGGCATCATGCCGGCGAAGAGGGCGTTGCGCGCGTATTGGGTGGCGGTGGGCAGGATGCTGTAGAAGAGGCCCTGGTCCTCCATGCGGAAGTGCTCGCCCACGATGGGCTCCAGCACGCGCCACTGATCGAGGCGCAGGTTGTCGATGAGCACCAGGAAGAGCGGCGGCTGCTTCTCGTCGATGAGCGGGGCCACCTTGGCCTTGAAGAGCTGGTGGCTCATGAGCGGGATGTCGTCGCCCTTGCCGTTCACCCAGTCGAGGTAGCGGTCGGCCACGTAGCGGCTGAACTGCTCGTTGGCCTCCTGCCACTGGCTGCGCAGGATGTCGGCCATGCCGGGGTCCTGGCTGCCGGTGAGCTCCAGGTCCCAGCGTACCAGTTCGCCGTAGAGCGCCTTCCATTCCTCGCTGCCCAGGCGCCCGCCCATCTGCATGGCCAGCTGCCGGAACTGCTGCTGGTAGTTGCTGGTGCTCTTCTCGCTCACCAAGCGGCGGCCCTCCAGGTGCTTCTTCAGGCTCAGCAGGATCTGGTTGGGGTTCACCGGCTTGATCAGGTAGTCGCTGATCTTGCCGCCGATGGCTTCCTCCATGATGCGCTCCTCCTCGCTCTTGGTGATCATCACCACCGGCACATGCGGCAGCACCGACTTGATGCGGGTGAGCGTCTCCAGCCCGCTGAGGCCCGGCATGTTCTCATCGAGGAAGATGATGTCGTACTCCTTGGCCTTGGCGTTCTCCACGGCATCGAGGCCGTTGTTCACGGTGTCCACCACGTAGCCTTTCTGCTGCAGGAAGAGCACGTGCGGTCGCAGCAGATCGATCTCGTCATCGGCCCAGAGGATGGTGGCGCTCATGGTGTTCAGCGGGGTGCCCGGCGGGGCAAGGGGTGCGGTATGGAAGGTGCTCATCCCAGGGACAACGCAGGATGCCGACCGGTGTTGCCCTGTACTTTCGGGGCGTGAAGATATTGGGCGCCATTGCTGATTCCTGATCGCTGATTCCAGCGGGACAGGACTGAGGCTGGTATCAGCGATCAGGAATCAGCAATACGCAATCGAGAAGAATGAAGATCCTGAACGACCCCATCTACGGCTTCATCACCGTGCCGCATCCGGTGCTGCTGCGCCTGATCGACCATCCATGGTTCCAGCGCCTGCGCTACATCAAGCAGCTGGGGCTGGGGCACCTGGTGTATCCCGGGGCGCTGCACACCCGCTTCCATCATGCCCTGGGCGCCATGCACCTCATGGGCGAGGCCATTGCCACGCTGCGCGGCAAGGGGCACGCCATCACCGAGGAGGAGGCCTTGGGCGCGCGCATCGCCATCCTGCTGCACGATGTGGGCCACGGGCCCTTCAGCCATGCACTGGAGCACAGCCTGGTGGAGGGCGTTGGCCACGAGGATGTGAGCGCACTGGTGATGGACGCCCTCAACGCCGAGTTCAATGGCGCACTGGACCTGGGCATCCGCATCTTCCGCGATGAATACCCCAAGCGCTTCCTGCACCAGCTGGTGAGCAGCCAGCTCGATGTGGACCGCATCGACTACCTCAACCGCGACAGCTTCTACACCGGCGTGAGCGAGGGCGTCATCGGCGGAGAGCGCATCATCAAGATGCTGCAGGTGGTGGACCCCGGCTCGCAGGCCGGGGCAAGCAGGCTGGTGGTGGAGGAGAAGGCCATCTACAGCATCGAGAAGTTCCTGGTGGCGCGCCGCCTCATGTACTGGCAGGTGTACCTGCACAAGACCGTGGTGGCCTGCGAAATGATGCTGGTGGAGACCCTGCGCCGCGCCAAGGCCTTGGCCCTCGGCGGCACACCGCTCTTCGCATCGCCCGCCCTGCTGCGCTTCCTCAGCGCCCGCCATACCCGCGCCAGCTTCAACGACCCCGCCGTGCTCGCCGACTTCCTGAAGCTTGACGACCACGACATCATGGGCGCCGTGAAGGTGTGGGGCGACCACCCGGACAGAGTGCTTTCGCAGCTCGCCACCGACCTGGTCACGCGGCGCAACCTCCGCATCCGGCTGCAGAACATTCCGTGGGACGACACGCGGGTGGCCGAGCTGCGCCAACAGGTGGCCGCACAGCTGGGCATTGCCGAGGCCGATGCCGCCCACTTCGTCCTCACCGGCAGCATCGTCAACAACGCCTACGACCCCGCCAAGGACCGCATCGAGCTCCTCTACAAGGACGGCACCTTGCGCGACATCGCCGAGGCCAGCGACAACCTCGGCATCCAGGCATTGGCGCGGCCGGTGACGAAGTGGTACCTGGCGTGGCCGCGGTGGCTTGCGGGATAGCCCCCAAACGCCAACGCCCCGGCCTCCTCCCCTTGTCATCGGGGGCTCGGCCAGGGCGTTCAGCCTGGGTAGGTCGGTGGCGCTTAGGCGGCGGCCATCACGCGGCAGGGCTCGCTCATGCTGCTCTCACCGGCGGCGCCGATGGCGGTAACCGCGAACCAGTAGAACTTGCCGGGCTCCAAGTTGTCCACGTTGTAGCGGCTCTTGCTCGTTACCCCGATCAACTCCCAGTTGAAGGGGTCGTTGCTCGTGCTCATGTACACGTGGTGCGTGTCGGTGCCCTCCTCGCGGTCCCACACCAGGGCCGCGCGGCCGGTCGTTCTGGTGAGGCGGGTGGCCAGGTTGGTCGGCGGAGGCAGCTCGCCCACGGGGCTGCCCCGCTTCACCACCTCGAAGGTGGACAGCCTGATGGTGGTGGCGTCGCCGCCGCTCACCATTTGCACATACCCTGCCCACTGCTTCACGCCAAGGCGCAGGGCCGCATCGGCGTTGTCCCGCTCCAGGTATTCCTTGCGCCCCCGGTTGGCGTCCACCGCCGCGTTGGCCGCAGCCAGCTCGTCGATGAGCGCCTGGAACTCGGGCGGCGTCGGTATGGGGTTGGGGAAGATGGTGGCGTTGGCCACGACCGCGTCGTGCATCGCCTGCGCTTTGGCCACGAGTCCCGTGGCGGGGAGGCCTTCCAGGCCAAGTTTCACTCTTGCCATGTGGCTTGGGTTTTTGTGGCCCCTTGTGGGGGGCCGGGTGAATGGTTTTGCCCCTTTTTCGCGAGGACGGCCCATTTTGTCATCCGCCCACCATCAGGCGAATTCCCGATGCCTTTGCCACAACCAACACCCCGCTTTTGCAGGCACCCGCGTCACCGGCCTTCCAGCGCGTTCAAGCCGCTGCACACCCCTCCAAAAATGTCCTCATGGGCGGCCCGCCAAGGCCCGGCACCGGCGTTGCCTTACCGTTCCTCGTTCAGTTTGGGTCCAGATTTCCCGAAACCGGGTCCAAGTTCGCCGAGTTTGGGTCCAAGTTCGCGGAACTTGGGTCCAAGTCCGGCGAGTTTGCTTCCAAGTTCGCGGAACTTGGGTCCAAGTTCGGCGCATCTGCTTCCAAGTACGCGGAACTTGGTTCCAGGTC
>ERZ761607.3588-NODE-3588-length-14794-cov-4.887916_pt1 | contig 14794 bp, 13 predicted proteins | sample MGYA00511164_ERZ761607 | MGnify/ENA primary metagenome ERZ761607 (study PRJEB28899, sample SAMN02445080) | bioreactor sludge metagenome | biome: EBPR sludge | place: Australia: Brisbane, Thorneside Wastewater Treatment Plant | collected 2011-06-22 ...
ACTAAGAACCAAATCGAAACAAAAGCGCCGTCTCGCCATCCCGGTAATACGCCGGACGACGTCCCACGACCTCAAATCCAAGGGCTTCGTAAACCCGTCGCGCGGCAGCGTTGGACTCGCGAACCTCGAGATCGACTTGAGTGCCTTCGGCCCCGCCAAGCCACGCAAGAAAGTCGCCCAAGGCCCGGCGCCCCCAACCGCACCCCTTCGGCGCGACGGCCCAGTGCATGATCGAATGCTCGTTTCCCAGCGACCGAAAAAGAACGAAGCCGCGGGCCGACGCGTCGTCGGCGCAAGCCCACTCGAAGAGCCGCGCCTGATCCGACGCGAGTTCCGCTTCGTAATCTTCGAGACGCCAACCGAAGCGCCCATCGACCCCCGCGTGATCGATCGCGTGCAAGCGTCGCGCGAGCTCGGCGCGACCAAGCTCCGGAAGCCGCCCCTTCAAGGCGTCGACCCCGCCTTAGCGGTCGGCGCCACGTTTTCCAACGCCCGGTCCACGTTCAGACGCTGAACGCGGTAACGAGCCTTCAACTGCAAAACCCAGTCTTCGAGTGCCTTGCGGCCCGCGGCTTCGCGATCCGCCGCGGAGACTTTCTTGCCCGCCGAGCGGGACTCGAGCTCGGCCCCTGCCCCCTTTACCCTCGTTTCCAAAATCGAGTCGACCACGATGTGCTGCGAAAGCTTTTCGCGGACGTCCGCCTCGGTCAGCTCGAAGTCCCGCAGGAAGGCGCGGTAGCGATCGCCTAGGCGTCGCTGCAAGGACTGCAGCGACCGGCGCAACTCGACCTCGCCCGCCGCCTCGCGTCCGACCAGCCGGTTGTCCTCGAGAATCATGAGCTCGAGAATATGCCCCTGGGTCGCGCCTTCGAGCAGCGTTTTGGAAAGATCCGAAGGCCGCAAACCCACGCGGTAGTTGTCGGGTCGCTTGAGCAACAGATCGATCAGCACCTGGCGATCCGTCACGACCCGCTCGGCCACGATCGCGACGACCTCGACGCCAAGGGACTTCGCGGCCGACGCTTTCGGCGAAGGCGTCGGAAAAACCGAGGGCGACGGCGAAACCTGCGCCCCCGCCGAAAACGCCAGCATCGCCAAGGCGAATGCCGGCGCGCCGCGAATCACAATCCCTCCGCGCAGGCGCGAACGTAAGCGCGCGCCGAAGCCTGCACGGCGTCGAGTCCTTCTCCCTTGAGCGAGCTGACCCAAAAGGGCTTCTCCGTCGACGTCTCGATGAGCGCACCCCAAGCCTTTTCGACCGAAGCGCGCTTCCCCTTGGAGACCTGATCGGATTTCGTGAAGACGAGCGAGTAAGGCTCGCGCCGCAACCACTTGGCGACCTCGAACTCTTCGGCCGCGGGCACCCGCAGCGGATCCGCGAGCCAGATCCAATGCAGCGATTTTTCGCGGCTCCGCTCGCGCAGCGTGTCCGCGAGGGCGAGCCAGAGATCGCGCTCGGCTTCCTTGGCTCCCTTCGCGAAACCGTAGCCCGGCAAATCGATGAGCTCGAGCCGAGCCTCCTTCGCGCGACCGAGCACGACTTCCACGCCCACGAGGCTGCGCGTTTTTCCGGGCTGGGCGCTCGTATGGAAATGCTTACGCGGGTGGACGAGCGCATTCAGGAACGAGCTCTTGCCCACGTTCGAGCGACCGAGCACCGCCCAACGTGGCATCTTGCCCTCGGGTACCTGTTCGAGGGTGTACCCCAAGAAACTGAGTTTCGATTCACCGAGCCCCATCGTCAGGTCGACCCGTAGCTATGCAGGCCGCTCAACACCAGGTTCACGCCCAGGAACGCGAAGACCAGCACGACAAAGCCCACGATCGCGAGCACCGACAAGGCGTTCGGCTTCCAGCGCAGCAAAAGCTTGCCGTGCAGATAGATCAAGTAAACGAGCCAAGTGATAAGCGCCCAGGTCTCCTTGGGATCCCAACCCCAACTGCGTCCCCACGCGGAGTAAGCCCAGATCGCGCCCGTGATGAGCAGCAGTGTCTGGAAGGGGAAGCCGAAGAGGATGTTCTTGTACCCGAGTTCATCCAAGCGGTCCGCCGAGGGCAGTCCCGCCAAGAAGCCTCCGTATCGCCGCGACACGACCAGGAACATGAGCGCGAAGAAGGCCGTCATCGCGAGCAGGATGACGAGATAGGGATTGGAAGCGAAGGTCAGAAACTCGTTCGAGCGCACGCCCAATCCGATGGATCCGAGCAAAGCCAGCAGCGCGACGAAGGCGCCCGCGAAGAGCCAAGGCCCGGGCCCTTCCAAGTCGAAACCGCGCTTGGCCGCGTTCTCGGCCGAAAGCGGCAGCGCGGCGAGATTCGTACGCGTGTCGCGCCGACGGCGGAACCACAACGCCAAGCCCGAAGCCGCGAAGAGCGCCCACGAAGCGTGAAAGGGAATCGTGGCGTAGGGAACCTTCTCCATGCGGGTCACCATCGGGCCGCCGGGATAATCCTGCGACGTGTCCTTCACCTTGACGACCTTGCCCGAGGCGAGGGTCGCTTCGCGCGTGCGCGCCATGTGGAAGGAACCCGTGCGCCAAACGTCCTCGCCGCCCGCGAGGCCCAGGTTGAGCACCGCCATGAAGGCCAAGCCCGCGCCGATCTTCGAGAGCGAAACTCCGTTGCGCATGAGGTGCAGGTACGCAAAGCATCCCGACATCGTGAAGCCCGCGTAGGAGAGCATCCCGAAGATGACGTGGATCTTGAGCCAGTTGCTTTGCAGCGCCGGGATAAGCGGCTCGACGTCCTTGTTGGGCGTCATAACGCCCATGCCCATCAGGATCAAAACGAGCGGCATCGCGACGGCCCCCGCGACCGGAAGCTTCCACGAGAACATCGTGTAGACCTGAAAGAGGACGACGCCCCAAGAGAAGAATACGAGGCTTTCGTAGAGGTTCGTCCAGGGCGGCCGATCGAGCCCGCCGACCGCCCAGCGGATACCGAGCCCCGCCGTGTGGAGCACGAAGCCCGCGAGCACGAGCCAACCCGCGAACTTGGCCCAAGCCTGGATCTTCGTTCCCGTGCGCGAGATCGCGACGATGTAGGCAAAGCAGGAAGCCAGGTAGAGGAACGACGAGAAATTCAGGGCCCAAATCGCATTTTCGTTCGTCATCTTTTTTTCTCCTTCAGACGGGCTTTCCGTCCGTGGCCGTCATGAGCTTGGTCTTCCAAGCCTCGACCTGCGCCACGAAGCCGAGCGGCAAGCGGTGGATCGATCCGGCAAAATCCACGCGTCCCTTCTCGAAACGCAGGTAGTACTTCTTATGTTGAACGAAGAGCGCGTAGAAGGTCCCGAGCAGCATGCCAAAGCAACCGAGCCAATAGATGGGCGCGCCGGGATCGTAGCCGATCTGCAGGCCCGTAAAGTGAAGCTCGCGCACGTCGTCGATGAGAATCGTGTAGGGCGCGTCGCGCTGCCAATCGAACTGCGGGTAGTGCTGCAGGACCCAAAAGGGCTTGCCCGTCACCTTCTCGCCCTGGACTTCGGCAAACTGCACCGCCGGCCCGAGGTTCTGCAGATTCGGGTGCGCCTGCATCGCGACGAGCTTCGGCGCGCGATCTTTCGTGTCGAGGACTTCGCCGATGGTGCCCACCATGGGCAAATGCGCCGCCGAACGATTCGCCTTCTCGACGAGTCGCGAACGCACGCGGAAGTCCCCGAGCCGACCGTAGCTCGCCTGGTAGAAGACGAAGTTACGGTAATCCATCGGGTCGTTCACGCGGATCTCGCGCGAATGCACGACCTTGCCGCGCTCGATGACGTTCAGACGGCTCACGAAGTCCGACGGACGCCCCGGAAAGTCCGGGTAGAACTTCACGTCAAAGCGCTCGGCCTGGACCCGAAAGCCGAGCAGCCGCTCGTTCACGAGCCCGCCCGGCGCCGGCAGCAGCCCCGAGGCCTTGCCTTCCTTGAAGATCAAAAACGTATCGACGGCTTCGCCCTCGGGAATATTCGCGGCGCCCTCGAATCCGTAGAGCGAGCTCAGGATGGCGCCGAGGAACACGACGAGAAGCGAGGTGTGCACGAGCACGTTCGCGACGCGGCTCCAGCGCCCCGTCTGCCAGAATACCTGGAATCCGCTCTCGCCCTGCTCGAGCACGACGGGTTCGCGGAAGGGGCCTTTCGCCGCGCCGAGCACCGCAGCCAACGCCTCGTCCGCCGACTGCCGCGTGCGCCACTCCGCCCGAAACTCTTCGGGCTGCCGCGCGAAGGTCTCCTTGGACCAAGCGACGGGCTTCGCCACGGCGAAGCGCCACATCGCGGGCCAACGCTCGACCGAGCAAGCCACGAGGTTCATCGAAAGGAGGGCCATCAGCCCGACGTACCAGAACGAGTGGTACGAGGTGAAAAGTTGCAGACGACGGCCCCAGTTCCAGAAGTCGAAGTCGTACTGGGCGCCCGGGTCGACGTTCGAGATGTTGTACTGAAGGATCAGCGTCCCCGGAATCGAAAGCAGCAGCAAAGCCGCGAGCAGAAGGATCGTGAACTTGACCGAGGCCAAGGCCTTCCACGCCCGATCGAGGCGCCGGTCGAAGTTGGACCAGAATGCTTCCATATTTCCGGGATGTTCTGGCACCCGCGCCAAGCCGGGTCAACCACGCTCGGCCTTTCCCGAAAGGGGTGCTGTGCGCGACCGAAAACGGCGCTAAAATGGCACCATGAAGCGCTTTCTCCTTTGGCTCTTCCTCTTGCCCGCCTTCGCTCCCCTCGTGGCCGACGCCGGCGGGTCTCGCAAACCAAAGGCTCCCACCGAACAAGTCGTCAAGGAGGCTCCCGTTATGGGCTCCAGCCAAGATAGCCGTCCCGCCGCCGTTCCCCTTCAGCTTTTAGTCGCCTTCAAGGACGCGAAGGCCGCGACCAAGCGCGCCGAGATCTTCAAGGCGGCCGGCGGACACGAAGTCGAGAAAGTCGGGTCGAGCGAGCTCTATCTCGTCGCGTTCCCCGAAGGCAGCGACCTGAAGGCCGCCCAAGACAAGTTGGCCAAGTCCGAGGGCGTCCGCTACGCCGAGCCGAACCTCATCATGCGGACCTTCAAGAACTAGCGGATGATGAAGCTCGAGAAGAGCACATCCTTCACCCGGCCCTTGTGCATGCGCAGGTTGAGCTCCTTCTGGATGCGGGCCTTGAGCGCCGCCTTTCCCTTGAAGGTCTTCAGCTCTTCCTGCTGAAACTCCGACGCCATCGAGGCGATGATCGAACGGAACTGGGATTTGAGCAGCAAGGCTTCCTGTTCGGCCTCGAAGTTCGTCACCTCGAGCACGATTTCCGTGATGACGGCTCCCCCGGCGCGCTTGCCGATCTTCGTGCCCGAGAAGATTTCCTCGAGCGTCACGAAACGGGTCAGCTCCACGGGGGCCGGCGGGTTCTTGATGAGCGAGGCGAGGCCGCGGGTTTCCGAAATCTCGGGCTCCACGAGGTCATGTCCTTCTTCCATCTGACCGTCGCGGCGGTCCAGGATCTCCTTCGGGATGTCGCGGGCGATCTGAATCAAGCCGCCGCCTTCGCCTTCGGCGCCGTGGCTTTCGGCCGGCTCTTCGACGTGGTGCACGACCTTTGGGTGAAGGGCCCGGTGCTCACGCACGACGAGCAGGATCGATCCCAGGACGCACGCCAACGCGCCAAAGCCCAGTCCCAACATGAGCTTGGCGAGCGGGCGATCGCGCGGAGACAGCCGATCCCAACCGATTCGCGCGAGCAGCTTGGAGGCGAGCTTCATCCCCCTTCTTATCGGAAGATCCCTCGGCGCCTTGATGCGTCGGAGCGCCACCCACGACATGAAGTTTCGGTTAATTCATCGGAATTCGACGCCTTACGCGGGACGGGCCGAGATTTCCGCTCAGGTCTGCGGAGAGAAATCCGATAAATTGAATTGAGATGGCCAACGACGAATCGAGGTCCACCCCTTCCCTCGTGGAGACGAGCGCCGAGATCGAGCGTCCCGACTACCGGGACCCGAACGGCGAGTACATCCCCGTGGTCGTCGACGGCATCCGCTCCGGTTTGCTCACCGAGTTCGATCTCTACACGAAAGTCACCAAAGACTTCTTCCTCGTGAAGCCGCGCAAGAGCGCCGTCACGAGCCTGCTCCTGCAACGGCTCGAGGGCCGCACGCCCTACGTCTACATCCGCGCCGCGGACGGCGAGCGCTACTTCGCTTCGGTCGACCAGAATCTCGAGCAGATCGTGAAGAATCCTTCGCTCGGCCTGCGCGAAAAGGCCGCGCTGCTGACGGACTACGCCGTGGGCGTCGTCGAAAAGCTCTTCTCGGATCCGGGCAACCCCGGCACCTTGAACTCCGCCAAGAACTTCACGCAGAATTGCGTGCAGTACATCGCCAGCAACCGACAGGCGTTCCTGCACCTGGTCGAGCTCTCGAGCCACGATCACTACACCTACGCCCATTCCGTCGGCGTGGCGGCCTACACGATCGCCCTCGCGGGCGAGATGGGCTCGACGGAACCGGCCGCCCTGGCCGACGCCGGCCTCGCCGGCTTCCTGCACGACATCGGCAAGTCCATGGTCGATCCGGGCATCATCAACAAAAAGGGTCCCCTCAACGAAGAAGAGTGGGTCCAGATGAAGAAGCATCCCGAGCTCGGCGCCGAGATCCTGCGCCGGCACAAGAACCTCAATCCGATCATCGTGCTGGCGGCCGAAGGCCACCACGAGAACCTCACGGGCACGGGCTATCCGCGCGGCGTCGTCGCCAAGTCGCTCGATCCGCTCGTGCAGGTCATCAGCCTGGCGGACGCCTTCTCGGCGCTCACCACCAAGCGCAGCTACTCGAATCCGCGCGACTCCAAGGCCGCGCTCATGCTGATGAAAGACAACCTCAAGACGAAGTTCGACCCCGAGATGTTCCGGCGCTTCGTGCTGCTCTTCCTCGATCCGAACAAACGCCAGGCCGCCTAGCGAGGCGCGCCGCTACTTCAGGGCGCGCTTATCGAGGCCGCCGAAACTCCACGTCTCGCGGGCGCCCGAATCGTACTCGACGCTCATCGACTCGCCCTGCCCCATGGCGCGGAACTCCTTCTCGCGCACGGTGAAGATCATCCGCCGGAGCCCGCTTCCCGAGACGTAGCGACTGCGCAGGACTTTGCGGCGTCCCACCTTCAGGACGATAAGGTCGTCTCGCACGGGGAACTTCGCGTCGCTTTCGAGCTCGATCTCGACGACGGGTTCACGGCGGGATTCTCCCGGCCCCGACACGCGTCGCAATCCCACGACCCGGTTCTTGGCGAAGCCGTGCCGCACGGGCGGACGCGCCCGGCGCGCGATGCCCGGGTAACGCCGCGGCGCGGGCACGCGACGCGCGGACTCGAGGCGCCCGGGCGCCCAAGGCGCGTCGAGCGCTCCCCGGCCGAAGGAGCGCGCGAGACGAACGTTCGCGAGATGAAGGGAGCCCTCGGTATCGGGATCGAAGCTCAGGCGCAGCGAACTCACCTGACCCAGATCGACGCCGCTGAAGGCGGCGAGCGGGATGCGGATCGTCTGGAGGGTGTGCGCGAATTGATGCGCCGGCCCCACGATTTCGGCGAAGTCACTCGTGCGCACCGCCTTCGAAGCGTTGCCCGAAGCATCGATGAGCTCGACCGAAAACACGGTCGGCGGCGCCGAAGCACCCATGTTCGTCGTGCGGCCGACGCGGAACTCGAGGACGCGGTATTCTCCGAAGTCGCGTCCCAGCCGACCCGCGGCCCACGCGGTTTCGAAGCTCGCGCCTTTCGGAGAGCTCTTCCACTCGAGCTTGGCGGCGCGGCCCCCGCCCGGGAGCGAAAGGTGCATCGTCGTCAGATTCCGGAGGACGTGCGGCAGCCCCGCCGAGGAAATCCCTTTGGCGCGGTCAAACTCCTCGAGCGAGTGGCTTTCCTCGAAGCTCGGCGAAACGCTGAAGTCCCGCTCGACCCGCGTCGTGGCGCTCAGGACCTTCGGCAACGGAATGAGGGGATTGAAGACCTGGTTGAAGCTCGCCTCCTGCGGCGTGCCCAGCTGCCCGCGGAAGAATGCCGGGAGGCTCGCGAGCGCGACCCGCTGTTGCTCGACGGAGCCCGGCGCGGCCGGAAAGATCGCCGTGTGCTCGTAGCAGCTGTCGGAATCGCTCTCCTGCCACTCGGTGTTGAAGAAGTTGTGGTTGGCACCCCACACCATCTGCAGGGATTTTTGCGCCTCGGGGCGCTCGCCCTTCTTCATGAGCATGCGCTCGTAAGGGTAGCGTCCCTCGAGCCCCGACACGTCGCCGTCGCACATCGGGAGAAGTTGGTTCCACGCGACGCCGTCGGCGTCGAGCACGCGCGACGTCTGTCCGTCCACGGCGCCGATCTCGAAGATGGCCTTGATCTGCAAGCGCGGAATCACGCGCGGCCAAGCGCTGCCCGCGTCGTTGAAGAGATTCAGCGCGGCGCGCACGCCCTCGCCTCCGCGCGAGTGTCCCATGAGGCCCACCGAGCCCATGTCGATGCGACCGACGAAACCGGCGTTCCCGACGCCGAGACTCGCGGGCGCGCCGCCCGAGCGGCTCCACTCGCTCCACATCCGCAGGTGCTTCAGCACGAGGCGACCGCGCGCCAGGTTCAGCCCGAAGTCGTCGTCGTTGCCGCTTCCGCAGGTGATACCGCGGTTCGCGTTGATCGAGGCGACGACGTAGCCCCACGACGCCAGGTTCTTCGCGAGGTAGGCGTAACCCAAATGGTTGGGAACGACGACGCTACCGTCGGGGCAAGTTCCCGTATCGGTGTACTCGCAGCCGTCATCTTGGCGAGGGTTCGCCCCTTGCCCGCAGGTGGCGTGGTTGCCGTGCAAGAAGAGGATGAGGGGCCGCGGCTTCCCTCCCAAGCTCGCAGGTCGATAAACGGCCGCCCAAACTTCCGTGGGCACATCGGCCAGCACGTCGGGATCGACGCCCGCCTCGAAACGGTACTCCGCTTCGGTGACCGCGTAGGGCCCCGGCAGCGTCGAATCCGGAGCCTCCAGCCCCAAGGATGCCCACACGGCCGCGAGGGGCGAAAAGACGACCAAGAACATCGAGGCACGCAGGTAAGACGACCAACGATCAATCATGCCGTGCGTCATAGCCTTCCCCAACGCTGAGACCAGTGAAATCGCCTCCACGACCCCGAAGCCTCAAAGGTCAGCCGATTTCAAATAGCCCGGGACGAGCGGAACTCGTGTCGGGCGGCCTAGCGCAACCCGGCGGCGAGCCAGTAGATCAACGCGCTCACGATCGAGAGCAGAACGCCCCCGCCGATGGCGGAAAGCCAGGATTCGATCTCGAAGCCGGGGGTCAGCGCCGCGCAAACCTTCAGCACGATCGCGTTCACCACCAGCGTGAAAAGCCCGAGCGTCAGGAGGTTGAGCGGAATGGCCAGGAACATCAAAAGCGGCCGCAAGACGGCGTTCGCCAGGCCGATCACGACCGCAGCCAGAAGCGCCTTCCCAAAGCCGTCGACCTTGAAGCCCGGCAGGATATAGGCGACCGCCACCAAGGCGACGGCCGACACGAACCAGTGCGCGATCATCGTCTGCATCTCGACTCCTTCCGTTAAACGTCGTCGCCCGCTTCGCCGGGCGCGAGCAGCTCGCCGCTCGAGGCCTTCATGAGGTAACCCTCGATGAAGCCCTGCAGATCCCCGTTCAAAACCTTGTCCACGGCGCTCGTTTGGATGCCCGTGCGGACGTCCTTCACGAGCTGGTAGGGCTGCAGGACGTAGTTCCGGATCTGCGATCCCCAAGAAATCTGCTTCTTCTCCGAGTTCGCCTTGTCGATCTCGGCCTGGCGCTTCTCGAGTTCGATTTCGTAGAGTCGCGCTTTGAGCATCTTCATGGCCTTCGCCCGGTTTTGGATCTGCGAGCGCTCGGCTTGGCAGGCCACGACCACGCCGCTCGGCATGTGGGTGATCCGCACGGCCGATTCCGTCTTGTTGACGTGCTGGCCGCCGGCGCCGCCGGCGCGGAAGGTGTCGACCTTCAAGTCTTCGGTCCGGATCTCGATTTCGATGTCGTCGTCGACGATCGGGAACGCGTAAACGGAGCAGAAGCTCGTGTGTCGGCGCGCGTTCGAGTCGAAGGGCGAAATCCGCACGAGACGATGCACGCCGTTCTCGGCCTTGAGGTGCCCGTAAGCAAACTCGCCCGTGACCTCGAAGGTCACCGAGCGGTAACCCGCGCCGTCGCCTTCCGTGAAGTCCACGACGTTCGTCCTGTAACCCCGGTCCGAGCAGTACTTGCTGTACATGCGCGCGAGCATGCCCGCCCAGTCGCAGGCTTCCGTGCCGCCCGCGCCCGCGTTCACGCTCAGGAAGCAGTCCGCCCCGTCCATCTGGCCCGAAAGCATCTTTTGGAGCTCGATCTTGCGTAGCGACCCGTCGGCGCCGCGGATGGCGTCGTGGACTTCCTGCACCGAGGAGTCGTCGAATTCGCCCATCTCGCGCGCGAGTTCGATCAAAGTGCGAGCGTCGTCCAAGCGACGGCTGACGTCCTTGACCGGCGAGAGCAATCCTTCGATTTGCTTTTTCTCCTTGAGCAGCTTGGCCGACTTGAAGGCGTCGTTCCAAAAGCTCGGGTCGGTTTCGAGCGCGGAGATCTCGTCGAAGCGATGTTGACGTCCGGGGACGTCAAAGCGACCTCCGGAGCAGATCGAGGCGCCCGTCGAGCTCCTTCACGAAGTCGACGAGTTCACGGGGATTACGGGGCAGCTCTACGGGCAGTTCGGCCATGGGGCGCTTTTATAGACAAGAGCGCCTGCCGCGACAACCGCCTTTGGAGTTCTTTCATCCGGTCCGCGCGCGCCTTCGACACGCCCACGTGATCGAGCCCCAGCAGGTGTAAAAGCCCGTGCGCGAGCACTTCGGCCAGTTCCGCCTCGGGCTTGCGCTTCACGCGACGCGCGGCGCGCAGCACCGTGGGATAGGCGATCACGAGATCGCCGAGCGAAAGCTCGCCGGCCAGCGCGGCCAACTCCGGCTCGGGCTGCTCGCGCGAAGGGAAGCTCAGGACGTCGGTCGTCTTGTCGAGACGACGGAACTCGCGATGGATCCGGCGCATTTCCGCGTCGCCGCAGAAGTGCAGGGCCACGCAGCTCGGCGTCTCGCCCAGGATCTCGCACGTCTCCCTCCACTCCGGCAGGCGCTTGAGCTCGACCGCGAGCGAGCGCACGAAGCGCTTGAGCGAAGCAGGCGTCATCGGCAGGTCGCCGGACAGGCGGGGTTCTTCGAAACTCAGGTCGAGGCGCATCGTCGTGACCTTCTAGCGGTTTCCGAACTTCGCGACACGGTCGTTCGGAGGCGGGAGGTCTTTTTCTTGGTCGGGGTACTGGATGCGGTTGTGGTGGATGCCGAGCAAGATACGGATGAAGGATTGCGCGACGAGGTGCAGATCGCGGATCGTGATGTCGGCCTCGTCCAGCAGTCCCTCGTTGAGCGCCTTCTGGAAGATCTTGTTCACCATGCCCTCGAGACGCGCGGGCGTCGGATCGATGAGCGAGCGCGTCGCCGCCTCGCAGGAATCGGCGAGCGCGAGGATCGCGCTTTCCCGCGTCTGCGGCTTCGGCCCCGGGTAACGGTAGTCTTCCTCGCGAACCTCGTCGGGCGAGATCGGCGACTCGGGGCGCGCGGCCTCCTGCTTGGCCTTGTTGTAGAAGAAGCTCACGAGCGAGTTGCCGTGGTGTTCTTCGATGAAGTCGATGATGGCCCGGCCGAGCTTATGGCTCTCGGCCATCGCGCGGCCCTCGCGCACGTGCGAGATGATGATCTTCGCCGACAGCTGCGGTTTCGCGTTCTCGTGCGGATTCACGCCGTTCTGCTGGTTCTCCACGAAGTAGTCGGCGCGGCCGATCTTGCCGATGTCGTGGTAGTAAGCCCCGACGCGCGTGAGCAAGGCATTCGCGCCCACCGCCTCGCAGGCGGCCTCGGAAAGCGAGCCCACCACGATGGAATGGTGGTAGGTGCCGGGCGCCTTGACCACGAGCTCGCGCAAGACGGGATGGTCCATGCGGGCGAGCTCGAGCAGCTTCAGGTCCGTCGTGTAATCCAGCACGCCCTCGAGGATCGGCGTGAGCACGAGCGTGATCGCGGCCGACAGCCATCCCCCGATGAGCCCCGCGACGAAGGTCCAGACCAGCGCGACGAATCCCGTCGACGCCTCGGTTTCGCCGGCGAGCGGCGTCTTGCCGCCCCAGGCCCCCAAGAGCGCCGCGGCCATGACCGCGCACGCGAGCGCCGTCTTGAGGCCGGCCGTGTAGAGCGCCCCGCGCGTCTTGCACTGCCCGAGCGCGACGGAGCCCACGAGGCAGGCGAGCAGAACGTAGAGCCCGTAGAGCGCCGCCTTCTCCACGAGCAGCACCGTGGCGAGACTGAAGAGCAGCGAGAAGATCACGGTGAGCGACGGCGAGAGCAAGAGACGCAGGATCATCGCGGGCGCCGCGACCGGGATCATGAACAGAAAGAACGCGAGGGGAAAAGAGCTGAAGCGCTCGGCTAGGATGTCCACCTGGAAGACGAGCGTGAGCTTCTGCGCGGCGACCGAAACGAGCAGGAACACCGCGGCGACCGCGACGTCCTTGCGGCGTGCGAGCGTGGCCGGGAACTGACGGCGCAGGAACCCGACGCCGAGCCAAAGCGCGATCGCCAGGAAGATCCCCTCCAAGAGGAGGCCCCGGAACGAGCCCCCGTCCGTGCGTTGCTTCGAAAGCGCCAGCAGCACCTGCGCCGTGCGCTTCGACACCCGCTCGCCGTCGCGCACGAGGACCTCGCCCTTGTCGAGGCGGTGGAAGATCGGGCGCACCTCGGCGGCCGCCTTGTCCCGACGGGTCTTCGTTTCATCCTCGTCCGCCAGGAGGTTCGGACGCAGCAGACGCAGCTGAAGGTCGGCCAGGAGTTTACGCTCCTTCGCGTCCAGCTTGCGCCAGAGCGAGTTCGGCAGCGCGCTTCCCGTCCGCAGCCCCTGCTGCAGGCGGGCCTTCGCGTCTTCCAAGCTCTGGATCTGGCCGAACTCGCGCGCCAAGCCGGAGCGGGACTGCCGATTGCGGAGATCCACGATCTCGATGTTTTCCTCACCCTTCGGCGGGACGGCCACGAGATAACGATCCCAAAGCTCCCCGTAAAGGGCTTGGAACGACGCTTCGAACGCGGGATGGCGGGCGTACTTCTCAACGACGCGGAACTCGTCCGCGGAAACGTCGACGCCCAAGGCGCCCGCGAAAGCCGGCCGCTTGGCGTCCGCCCTCATCGCGGCGAGCGCGCCCTTCCACACGGTCGCCGTCCGCGCCAAGGCGCTCGAGTCGAATTCGTAGACGGAGGGAACCTTCGCCTGAAGCTCGGCGCGGCGGGCTTCGGTCGCGTCGACGTCCTGAATCTCGATGCTCCGGTGGACGCGCAAGGTGCGCGGCGAAAGCTCGCCTTCCTTCAGCACGAGTCCGGGCCCGCCGCTCTCGTGGCGAACCATGAGGATGAGAAAAATCGAAAGCACGAGACAGACCGCGACTTCGCCGACGATCCGGGTCGCCTCGAGGTCGAGGACGCGCGTCAGCAGACGTTGGAAACGCCCGCCCCCGAGATCGGAGAATCGCCCTGGTCCCGATGCTTTCATCTTGCCTCCTATTTCGGCTCTTTTTAGGCTGAGGCTTAGGGAGGCCTTTTTTGACGCCCTTCGAAGAGCTGATCCAGCGCATCAAATCGCTCCGTGACCCCCAAACGGGCTGCCCTTGGGACATCGAGCAGACCCACGCCTCGCTGACCCCTTACTTCCTCGAAGAAGTCCACGAGTTCCTGGATGCCCTCGAGCGGCACGGTCCGAGCTCCGCCAAAACCTGGGAAGAGCTCGGCGACGTCCTCTTCCAAGTCGCCCTCCACGCCGAACTCCTTTCCGAAAAGGGGCATACCGATCTCGCCCAAGTCGCGCGCCGACTCGCCGAGAAGATCGTCGAACGCCATCCCCATGTCTTCGACCCGACGGCCCCCCGCTACGGTAGCGCGGACGAAGTCAACCGCGCCTGGGAGCGGCTCAAGTCCCAACGGAAGGCGGCCTCGGGCGCTCCGGCCCCCAACCTCTTCGAGCGTCTCGACGAAATCCCCCGTAGCCTGCCGGCTTTGCAACGGGCGGCGCGCATGGGCGAAAAGGCGGCCTCCTTCGGATTCGACTGGCCGAACGCCGAAGAAGTCCGCCCCAAGATCCTCGAGGAATTCCAGGAATGGACGGAAGCCCAGACCCAAGGGGAGGAGCGAGAACGCGAAGAGCTCGGGGACCTTCTCTTCGCGATCGCCCAGTACTGCCGACTCAAGAAGTGGACGCCCGAGAGCCTGCTGCACGGAGCTTCGGACAAGTTCCTCGGAAGGATGCAGGGACTTCAGAGTTTGCTCGACGAACAAGGGCTTCGATGGGAGACGGAGTCTCTCGAGTCCCTGGAAGCTTTCTACCAACAAGCGAAAGCACGAAAGCCGCGCGGAAAGCATTGACAGGATGACGGAGCACCCCTAGCTTCTCCGCGTCATGGCCAACACCAAGTCTGCGAAAAAACGTGCTCGTCAAACCATCCGCCGCACGGCCCGTAACCAAGCCGGCCGTAGCCGGGTGAAGACGGCCCTCAAGACGGCTCGCGCTTCCCTTCAAACGGGCGCTCAGAATCTGGGCGAAACCCTGAAGGAAGCGATCTCGACCCTCCAGAAGGCCGCGAACAAAGGCCTCATCCACCAGCGCAACGCTTCCCGTCGCATCGGTCGCCTCATGAAGGCTTCCTCCGCGAAGGCGAGCGCCAAGACGGTGGCCACGCACCGCGAAAACATCATGCACAAGCTCGACATC
>ERZ761607.3589-NODE-3589-length-14793-cov-164.275207_pt1 | contig 14793 bp, 9 predicted proteins | sample MGYA00511164_ERZ761607 | MGnify/ENA primary metagenome ERZ761607 (study PRJEB28899, sample SAMN02445080) | bioreactor sludge metagenome | biome: EBPR sludge | place: Australia: Brisbane, Thorneside Wastewater Treatment Plant | collected 2011-06-22 ...
CCGGCATCCCGCTCACCCACCGCGATCACGCACAGGCGGTCGCCTTCGCCACCGGCCACCTGAAGGACGGCACGATCAATCTCGACTGGCAGTCGCTGGCGCGGCCGCGGCAGACCGTCGTCTTCTACATGGGAGTCGGCGGATTGGCGGAAATCTGCCGCGAGATGATGGCCCATGGCCTGCCCGCCGACCACCCGGCGGCCATCGTGCAGAACGGCACGACGCGGCGACAGCGGGTGCTGACCGCCGACCTCGCGACGCTGCCGGCGAAAGTCGCAGCCGCCGGCATCAAGTCGCCAGCGCTGATCATCGTCGGCACGGTCGTTCGCCTGCAATCGACCCTCGCCTGGTTTCCCGGCGCGAAGGCCGGCAGCGCAGAGCCTTAGGGCAACCGGGCGAGCAGCCCACCAGCGAGCAGCAGAGCAAAAAGCAGCTGCAGTCCGGCAGTGGCGGCGAGCAGTTCGTTGTACGCGGCCCCGGCCGCGCGCCGGAAGCGCGCGATCAGCCGCAGGCCCAGCGGCAGCACCAGAAACGGCAGCGCGAGCCAGAAACCGCGGCCAGTCAGCATGGCCAGCCAGGGCAGAAGAACGAACGGCAGCAAGAGTTCGCCGGCGTAGATGCAACCCGCTGCCCGCGGCCCGCAGAGAACCGCCAGCGTCCGCCGTCCGGCACGGGCGTCGCTTTCGCGGTCGCGCGTGTTGTTGACGGTGATCACGGCAGCGGCGAGAAGACCGACGATGGCGCCGGCCAGCACGGCGGCAGGCGCCAGCGCCAGTGTCTGCAGGTAGTAGCTGCCGCTGACCGCGAGCACGCCGAAGAAAAGCAGGACGAAGAACTCGCCGAAAGGCGTATAGGCGATTGGCCGTGGCCCACCGGTATAGGCCCAGCCAGCCGCCAGCGAAGCCAGGCCGATGACGACGATCGGCCAGCCGCCGTGATGGACGAGATGGACTCCGAGACTGAATGCCAGGGCAAAGGCGATCCGCGCCCCACGCCGCACCGCTGTCGCCGGCAGCCAGCCCATCGCCGTCGCGCGTGGCGGCCCGAGGCGCTGCGGCCCATCCGCGCCGCGCTCGAAGTCGGCGACATCGTTGTGCAGGTTGGTGCCGATCTGGATCAGCAGCGCGGCGAGCAGCGCGACCATTGCCGGCAGCCAGTGGACGACCGCCTGCTGCGACCCGGCCAGCGAAGTGCCGACGAGCACCGGTACCAATGCAACGCCGAGCGTCTTCGGGCGAATCGCGAGCCACCAGGCGTAGCACCGGCCCGGCGTCGTACCGGCCTGGCTCACCGCCATCGGAGGACTGGCACCGTGTCGGCAACAAGCGGCCGCCCGGCGGTTGCCAGCAGATCGACTGTACGGCCGACCGGCAGCGCTGCCCGCTCGCTCACTCGCCGCCTATCCACTTGCCATGGGTCGTCTTCGCTCTCTCTCGCCGCACGTCCCGGCCTGCTCGCGACGCTTCCGTCGGCACCGTCTGCCCGCAAACCTGCGGCGTCGTGCCGCCACACCGGATGCTATAATCCGCGGCTTTGCGGTCACGGGTTGTACCGGTGTGTCGTGGTGCCGAGAGGGGGAATCGAACCCCCACGCCTTGCGGCGGCGGATTTTGAGTCCGCTGCGTCTACCGATTCCGCCATCTCGGCCTGAGCGCGCGGTCTGCGCGGCAGGAGGCGGCGATTATCGCGCATTCTCCGGCGGCGAACAAGCCAACGCCCGCCGTACGTCGGTTGCTGCGGCATTCTCCAGAGCCCAGCGATGCTGACCCTCGACGACTTTGACTTCGACCTGCCGGCCGAACTGATCGCCCAGGAGCCGGCTGCCGAACGCAGCGGCAGCCGGCTCCTGCAGGTGCTCGGCAGCGACATCAGCGACCACCGCTTCACCGAGCTGCCGGCGCTGCTCAGAACCGGTGACCTGCTGGTGTTCAACGATACGCGCGTGATCCGCGCCCGCCTGCTCGGTCGCAAGGCGAGCGGCGGGCGCATCGAAGTCCTTTTCGAGCGCATCATCGACGCCCGCCACGCCGTCGCGCAGATCCGTGCCAGCAAGTCGCCCAAGCCCGGCAGCCTGATCCTGCTCGAAGAGACCATTCCCTTGCGCGTCTGCGGCCGCAGCGGCGAGCAGGGCGAATTCTTCGAACTCGAACTCGCCGCCGACGGCGACCTGTGGAGCCTGGTCGAGCGCCACGGGCGGCTGCCGCTGCCGCCGTACATCACGCACGCCGCCGCAGCGGCGGACGAAGAACGCTACCAGACCGTCTTTGCCCGCTCGCCCGGTGCCGTGGCAGCGCCAACCGCCGGCCTGCACTTCGACGCCGCACTGCTGCAGCGGCTCGCCGAGCATGGTGTCGGTGCTGCCTGGCTGACCCTGCATGTCGGTGCCGGCACCTTCCAGCCGGTGCGCGTCCGCAATCTGGCCGAGCACCGGATGCACAGCGAGCGCTTCGAGATTCCCGCCACGACAGTGGACGCCGTCGCCCAAGCACGCAGCGCTGGCGGTCGGGTGGTCGCCGTCGGCACGACCAGCCTGCGCGCGCTCGAAGCGGCGGCGCAGTCCGGCGAACTGCGCGCCGGCGCCGGCGAGACCGATCTCTTCATCACCCCAGGCTACGAGTTCCGGGTCGTCGACCGGCTGCTGACCAACTTTCACCTGCCGAAGTCGACGCTGCTGATGCTGGTCTCGGCTTTCGCCGGGCGGGCGCCCATCCGCCGCGCCTACGAACACGCGATTCGCCAGCGCTACCGCTTTTTCAGCTACGGCGACGCGATGCTGCTGACCCGGCAGGGCGTGTCGCCTGTTCGTCATTCCGCCTGACCCCCAGGAACGATGCCAAGAAACCCGCCGACCAGTACCGCCTTCGACCAGTTCGACACCCTCGGCCTGGCTCCCGACACATACAGGGTGGCACTCGCCTGCGCGCTGCTGTGGGCCAGCCGCCCGGCAGCCGACGTGCAACGGCTGCTCGTCGTCAGCGGTCTGAAGACAAGCAGCGGCCATGCCTTCAGCCTCGCCGACGTCAGGAAGGCCTGGCTGGAGCTGGCGAACAGGGACCTGCTGCTCGAGGATCCGTCGCGCCAGGGTGTTTTCCAGTTGGTGGACACGCTGCGAGCGCCGCTGTACCGGCAGTGGCTCGATACCACCGCGGGCAGCAAGCTGGTCGATCTGGTCTGTGAAGCCGATCGTTTCCACCCGGGTCGGTCCAGTTACTACTGGAGTACCGGCAGCATGGCAACGACCGTCGCCTACGTTCGCGCCAAGTACTTCAGCGGTGCGCCGACGACCGAACTGCAGTCGATCAGAAGCCTCGTGTCGCGCTCGCTGAACTGGGACAGCATCGTCCTCAGGGCGATCCTGCCCGCCTTCGATGGCCCCAGTTTCGCCCGTATCGATGGCCCCGAGCGCTGGTCACTGGCCTACCAGGCCACCGCCAGCGTCTGCCTGCACTACAGCGCACCATACCTGGCGATCGTCGATTGGGCCTGCGCGGAACTCGCCCGGGACGCGGCCGTCATGCCCGAATACCTGCGCCTGGTGCTCGCCGACCTGGCGTTGCTGCGCACGGATGCCGATCTCCTGCAGGCCGCCCTGGTCGGTATCGACAATGGGTGGGCGGCCGGTATCCGGGCAGCGAAGCTGGTACTCGAAGGTCACTGGGCTGCCGGGCAGGCCGCCTTCGAAACAGCCTTCAGGCAACGCCGATCCGAGATCGGCGGCAACAAACGCTTCCTGTCCGACAGCATCGCCTGGTTCTACCCGCTGTCGCTGCTCGCCCAGGCGACACCGCGCCATCTCGAGCTGGCGCGCAAGTTCTGCGCCGCCGAATCCGGACGACGCCAGCCTGACGAGGAAGCCGGCTGGGGACGCTGGGTGCACGCGATCGACGTCCGCCTCGGCAGGGCGGCGCTTGTCCGCAGCGCCTTCCGGCCGCCGCATCCTGCCGCCGACCACTTGTACGGGCGGCCGCTCGACTCGCTGTGGGCGGTCCTGCTCGCCGCCTGGCTGGGTAGCGAGACGATCGCCGACGACGGCACGCGCGATCCGCTGCAGGAATGGGCGCCCACCATCACCCTGCTGCGCGGCACGCTGATCGCCTGCCGCATGCAGTCACTGTTGCACCAACTCGACAGCGCCGAAGCCGTGCTCGCTGGTCGCGAGCCGCCGGCCGGCTTCTTCATCTCCGGCGCCGGCGAGCACTGGCGCGAGATCCTGGTCTCGCTGCAGTCGCTCGGCGGCCAGGCCGGCACTGCCGAGGCTGCAGGTGATGCCACCAGGCTGCTGTGGGAAGTGACGGTCGGCAAGGACGGCCGCCTCGATGACATCCGCCCACTCGAGCAGAAGCGTGGCCCGCGCGGCTGGGGCCGACCGCGCGCCATCACGCTGGCGCGGATCGCCGGCAACCAGCAGCTCGCGGCGGCGGACGGCAAGGTCGCGCGGGCAATCCGCGCCGAGCCCGGTTACAGCAGGCGCTTTCACCTCGACCTCGCCGCGGCGATCGTCGCCCTGATCGGACATCCGGCGGTCGTCTTGGCCGACGCGCCGGAGCAGTTCGTCGACCTGACGGAAAGCGCGCCAGCGCTCGAACTGGTTCGCGAGGGCGACCGCTACCTGATGCGGATCGACCCGCCGCTGCGGACGAATGCCAGCAACGAGGCATACTACATGGATGCCGAACAGCAGCGCGAAGCCGCCGCGCTGCGCCTGATCACGCTCATCCGGGACGGCCCGCAGCGACTGCGGCTGGTGCGCTTCTCGGCGGAGCAGCAGCAGGCGGCGCAGCTGGTCAGCGGCCGCTTTGCCATTCCGGCCAGCGCTCCCGGTGTGCAGGAGGAGGTCGAGAAGACGCTGCGCGCACTGGCCACCCGTTTCCAGGTTCACGCCGACTCGGCACAGGCGGCGCGACAGGTCGTCAGCGACTCACGCCTGCGCGCCGAGCTGGCGCCGGCCGGCGACCAGCTCTCGCTGCGTCTGGTCGTGACGCCGCTCGGCAGCGACGGGCCGCGACTGACGCCGGCGAGCGGCCGCCGGCGGCTGCTGGCCGTCGTCGACGGCGAAACGGTCGGCACCGAGCGCGATCTGGCGAGCGAGAAGCGGCACCTCGAGACGATCCTCGACGCCCTGCCCTTCCTCGACAACAGCGAGCGCAGTTGCGAATGGCTGATCGAGGATGCGGAAGACGCCCTGGCTGCCGTCGAGAAGCTGCCGACCCTGACCGACTTGGCTGCCGTCGAGTGGCCGAAGGGCAAGAGTGTGCGTGTCGTCACCCTCAACACGCGGCAACTCGCAGTGCGCGTCAGTCGTGAGCGTGACTGGTTCCGCCTCGCCGGCGAGGCGACGCTCGACGAGGGGCTGGTGCTGCAGCTATCGACCCTGCTCGGCGCCGCCCGCGACCGATCGCGCTTCGTGCCGATGGGCAACGGCGTCTACGCGGCGCTGACGCGCTCGCTGAAGCAGAAGCTCGCCGATCTCGCGGCGGTGCTCGAGCCCGACAAGGATGGCGGCAAGGCACCACTGATCGCCGCTGCCTGGCTCGACGAAGTGCTCGATGGCACCGAACTCAGCGCTGGCCGGGATTTCCGCCAGGCGATCGAGCGTCTGCGCAGTGCCCAGGCCATCGAGCCGCAACTGCCGAAGCTGCTGCAGGCCAGTCTGCGGCCGTATCAGGAAGATGGCTTCCAGTGGGCGACGCGCCTGGCGACCGCCGGCATGGGCGGCTGCCTCGCCGACGACATGGGTCTCGGCAAGACCCTGCAGGCGCTCGCGGTACTACTCGAACGGGCGGCAAGCGGGCCGGCACTGGTCATCGCGCCGACCTCGGTCTGCGGCAACTGGCTCGCCGAATGCCGACGTTTCGCACCGACACTCAACGCCCGCATCTACAGCGAGGCGGGCGACGGCGAACGTGAGGCTCTGGTCAGCAACGCCGGACCACAGGACCTGCTGATCGTCTCGTACACGCTGCTGCAACTGGCGCAGGAGCGCTTTGCCGGCCGCAACTGGCACACGCTGATCGCCGACGAAGCGCAGGCAATCAAGAACGCCGCCGCCAAGCGCTCGCAGGCGGTCTTCGAGCTGAGCGCGGATTTCCGCCTGGCACTGACTGGCACGCCGGTGGAGAACCGCCTCGCCGACCTCTGGTCGATCATGCGCTTTGCCAACCCCGGTCTGCTCGGAACGAGCAACCGCTTCAACGAGCGCTTCGCCGGGCCGATCGAGCGCAACCGCGACCGCGAAGCGCAGCATGTGCTGAAGCGACTGGTCGGCCCCTTCGTCCTCCGGCGAACGAAGTCCGAGGTGCTGCAGGATCTGCCGCCGCGCACCGAGCTGATCCTCAGCGTCGCCGCCGAAGCCGCCGAAGCGGCGCACTACGAAGCCCTCCGCCGCGAGGCGGCGCGCGAGATCGACGCCACCCTCGAGGAAACCCCGGAAACGCAGGCACGCTTCAACATCCTCGCGCAACTCACCCGCCTGCGCCGCGCCGCCTGCGACCCGCGGCTGTGCAGTCCGGAGTTCGGCATCGCCGGCGCCAAGGTGCAGGCTTTCACCGAACTCGCCGGCGAGCTGATCGCCAACGGCCACAAGGCGCTGGTCTTCAGCCAGTTCGTCGATTTCCTGCAGTTGCTGCGCGCGCCGCTCGACGAAGCCGGGCTCAGCTACCAGTACCTCGACGGGGCCACGCCGGCAGCCGAACGCAGCCGCCGCGTCGCTGCCTTCCAGGCGGGCGAAGGTGACCTCTTCCTGATCAGCCTGAAGGCCGGCGGCTTCGGCCTCAACCTCACCGCCGCCGATTACGTGGTCATCACCGACCCGTGGTGGAACCCGGCGGCCGAGGACCAGGCGATGGGCCGCGCGCACCGCATCGGTCAGTTGCGGCCGGTGACCGTCTACCGTCTGGTCACCCGCGGCACCGTCGAGGAACGGATCGTCGACCTGCACCACGAGAAACGTGCCCTCGCCGACAGCATCCTCGCCGATGGTGACGCCAGCGCGCTGCCGTCGACCGACGATCTGGTGGCGCTGATCCGCGGCGAGTGACTTGCATGCGACCGGCAATGCCGGGCAATGCGACAGCGTGGATGCGCGGACAGGCAGGGTGGTCGCCGGCGGCAGCGCGCCGCCGACGGCGAACCCCTGGCCGCCGCTCGCCGACTACCCGGCCGCCTCGGCAAGCTCGGCCTTGGCGCTCATCGCCAACGTGCCGTCGGGCCCCTGTGCCGCGAGCGCATAGCCGCCATCCTCCGGGGTGCACACCAGCCGGAAGGGCGCCAGGTCGAAGAGCGGTGCCAGGCCGCGAAAACTGTACGCCTTCACCGTCCGTGCCACCTGCCGCCGCAGCAGTTCCATCAGCAGCACGGCAGTCAGCGGACCGTGGACGACGAGGCCGGGGTAGCCTTCCTCGTCGATCGCGTACGGGCGATCGTAATGAATCCGGTGCGCGTTGAAGGTCAGCGCCGAGAAGCGAAAGAGCAGTCTCGGATCAGGCGTGACGATACGTGCACAGGCTGCTGCCGGCAACGGCGGCCAGTCGACGCGCGGCGGCGCTGGCAGCACCGGACCGGGTTCGCGGTAGACGATATCCTGCTCTTCGTCGATGCACAGGAGATCGCCCTGGTAGTAGCCGTAGTGCAGCGAGACGAAGGCGAGCGAGCCCGAACGCCCGGTTTTCAGCCGGACATCGCGAATGGTGGCGACGCGCCGCGCGGGCTGGCCGAGCAGCAACGGCGCGTGAAAGCGCAGCCGGGCACCGGCGAACATCCGCCGCGGAAACGGGATCGGCGGCATGAAGCCACCGCGCTGCGGATGCCCGTCCACACCGAGGCTCGCCTGCGGTACCCGCGGCAGGAAGTAGAACCAGTGCCAGAGCGGCGGCAGCGCGCTGCCGGCAGTGAAGCTCTGCGAACCATCGTCGAGCGTCGCCGCGGCTGCCAGCGCTGGCGCCAGCCCGAGATCGTCGTCAGTGCTTTCCTGACGACCGATCCAGGCGCTGAAGTCGGTGCCGAGGTCGTCCATCTATTTGCCCGCCGCCGCGCGCTTGCGGCGTGATGCGGACAGCAGGGTCTCTTCTCCGTCGCTGCCGATCTTGACACACACGACGAGGTCGGCAGCGGCGATCGTCTTCGCCGTTTCCGCACGCATGCCGACCGACAGGTCGTCAACATCGCAACCATTCAGGGGATTCATCGCAGTCCTTTCTGGTGATCATGCGTGTGGTTTTCGCCGCATCAGGACGAGCGGCGCGCGTCGCCGCCAGCGCCGGTCGATTGTCTCGCGGTTTGCCGATGCCGGGCGACTGTTTCGCCGCGAAGACCGCTCCCCTGCGACAGCCGCGACGAGCCCCAGCCGCCCGTGGAAAAAAACGCCGGCCACTTGCCTCCGGGTTCGCGCCACGCGAACCCGGAAGCAGCGGCCGGCGCACGCTCGATCGCCGCAACAGACTACTTGCCGGCTTCGCGCTTCTTGCGGGATGTCGCCATCAAGGTGGCTTCGCCGTCGATGACCACCTTGTCGCCAACGGTGCACACGGTATCGAGCACCACCCGGCACTTGTCTTCGATCACCTCCTTGACGGTGACCTTGGCGCGAACCGTGTCGCCAGGACGAACCGGGGCGCGAAAGCGCAGCGACTGGTTCATGTAGATCGTTCCCGGTCCGGGCAGGCGATTTCCCAACACCGCCGAGATCAGGCTGGCCGACAACATGCCGTGCGCGATGCGGCCACCGAACATCGTCGTGCGACCGAACTCCTCGTCCATATGAACCGCATTGACGTCCGTCGACACCCCGGCGAAGAGAACGAGGTCGGCATCAGTGATGGTCTTGGCGGTTTCCGCACTCATTCCGACCGACAAGTCTTCAATGTCGTAACCGTTTTGTGGATTCATGACAGTCCTTTCTGCTGAACATCGGCGCGGTTTTGGCCGCGCCTGGGGAAAAAGGCGCTCGCGATTGCCAGCGCCCGTCTGATCATCCCGCCGGTCCTGCCGTGCGCCTGGTCTCTCGCCAGGACGACGATCACAACCGCAGGAAGCAAAGCATTCTCGCGACGGATACCTCGGTCGGCAGGCAACAGCGACCAGCGTCTGCAGCCCGATGGGCGCTGCCTGCCATTGTTAGTTCATCACAATCACGACTTTACCCGTCGACTTGCGGCTCAGCACCTGATGCAGCGCCTCGACCGCCTGTGCAAGCGGATACGTCGCCGAAACATGCGGTTTGATCGCGCCGTCGACCACCCACTGCATCAGCCGCCGGAAGCTCTCGCCCATCACCTGCGGCTGCATCTCGGCGTAAGCGGGCCAGTTGACGCCGATCACGTCCAGGTTCTTGACGAGCAGGTGATTGGCGGGGATCTGCGGGACGCCGCCACCGGCGAAACCAATCACCAGGATCCGACCTTCAAAGGCCATGCTGCGCAACGAGGCGGTGAACAGGTCGCCGCCAACCGGATCGTAGACCACGTCGGCGCCGTGGCCGCCGGTCAGTTCCTTGATCCGCAGACGGACATCGTCCACGCTGGTGTCAATCAGATGATCGGCGCCGTTTTCGCGGGCCACCTGCAGCTTCGCCCGCCCGTTGGCGGTGGCAATGACCCTGGCCTGCAACAGCTTGCCGATGGCGACAGCGGTCAGGCCGACGCCGCCGGCCGCGCCATGCACGACCAGCGTCTCTCCGGCGCGCAGGCGCGCCCGATGCCATAAGGCAACATGCGAGGTGCCGAAGACTACCGGAAACGCAGCTCCGTCCTCCCACGACATCGCTGCCGGCATCGCCACGCAGCGGTTCACATCGGCGACAAGTTGCTCGGCGTAACCCCCGTGCGGAGTCAGGGCAATCACCCGGTCGCCGACGGCATGACCCTGCGCGCCGGCACCGAGTTCGAGAACCTCGCCGGCAACTTCAAAACCCGGGCTGAACGGCGGCTGCGGCTGCTTCTGGTACTGGCCGCGGGTGATCAGGCTGTCGGCAAAATTGACCCCACAGGCGCGGACGCGAATGCGCACCTGGCCAGGACCGGGACGCGGCTCGGCAACGTCGTCGAGGCGCAACGAATCGGGCCCGGTGAGCGCGTGGCAAACGATGGCTTTCATGGCTGGGGTTCAGGCGGTCAAGAAGAAATCTCCCTTCCCTGCTGCGACGCCAAGGAAGGGAGCCGAATGGATTCGACGAACATCGCTGCGATTCGTGCTCATTCCCCTCCCCGGCAAAGGGAAGGGAAGACACGACATCGGATCAACTCGAGCAAGCGGAGCTCATTCGCCGATGATCTTGCGCACGACATCGGTCATCGAGATGACGCCGACCGGCTGCTCCTTCTCGGTGACCACCAGGCGATGCATCCGACGGCCGGTCATCAGGCTGACCGCGTCGCTCAGCAGCATGTCCGCATCGCAGGTTGCGCAACCGGGGGTCATGACCTGGCTGGCCAGCATTGCGCGTGCCTGATCGGGTGTCCGGCCCTGCCGTGCCAGAACCATGTCGGTTTGCGAGACGACGCCGATGGCCTTGCCTTGCCCATCCATCACCACCACGGCATGAATCTCCTTCTCCACCATGATCTTGGCCACGGTGCCGATGGTATCGTCAGGCGTGCAGGAAATGATGCCCATATGCATCAAGTCGCGCACCTTGCTGCCATCGTCGGCGATGGTCAGCGCCTGAGCTTCCTCAATACTTGGCAACGGCTCGGACATCGGGTACGGATGGGGTGTGGTATGCACGTCGCCCTTGGGCAGCGTCGGATGCACCATCGTCACGGCCGGCTTGCCGCTGGCACCCAGGCCGAACCCGGTAGCGCCAATCAGCACCGACATGTTGCCGTGCGGGTGCTTGTTGTCGTGCATCAACTGATGGGCAAGCGGCAATTCTTCGTAGGTGAACGCTCGTGACAGGCATGGATCCAGTTGGCCCCGCAACGCCAGTTCGTTCATCTCGTTACATTGCACGGTATTGGCGAAATGCGAGCCTTGCAGGCGCTTCTGCCGCATCCACAGGTAACGCAGATCGACCGTTGCATTATAGCCGGAGGTGCCGGCGCAGACGACGACCATACCGCCGGTTTCGCAAACGAAAATCGAGGTCGGGATGGTGCTCTCACCGGGATGCTCGAAGACGATGTTCGGCGCGCGCTTCTCACCCAGGACTTCCCAGATCTTTGCACCGAAGGAGCGCACGCCCTTCAACCACTTGGCGTAGCCGGCGTTGTCCTTCCAGTGTGGCAACATGCCCCAGTGATCGAAGTCGTTGCGGTTGATGCAGCCTTTGGCGCCGAGCTTCATGCAATAGTCAAACTTGTCCTCGCCTGACACCATGGCCACCGACGTTGCGTCGACCGCCTTGGCGATCTGAATCGCCATCGAGCCGAGACCGCCCGCGCCGCCCCAGATCAAGGCCACATCTCCCTTCTTGATCGAGCTGGCGCCCCAGCCGTGCAGCATTCGCCAGGCGGTCGCAGCGACCAGTGTATAGGCTGCCGCCTCTTCCCAGTTCATGTGCTTGGGCTTGGGCATGCACTGCTGGCCCTGCACGCGGGTGAATTGGGCAAAACTGCCGAAATTGGTTTCGTACCCCCAGATCTTGTACGTCGGCGAATACATCGGATCGCCGCCTTTCTTGACCCACTCGCAATTGCGACTGTAAGTGCCGCAATGCACCACCACTTCGTCACCGACCTTGACGTTGGTGACGTCCTTGCCGACGGCGTAAACGATGCCGGACGCATCGCTGCCACCGATGTGGAAGTCCTCGGGTTCGCCGCCCTTGTTGCGCGCGGCGATCACATTGACCGGAATTCCCAGTCCCGCCCAGACGTTGTTGTAGTTGATGCCCGCGGCCATGACATAGACCAACACTTCGTCATCGGCGATCGACGGGGTATTGACCACCTCCTTCTGAAACGCCTCGGTTGGCTTGCCAAAACGCTCCGGACGGATCAGCCAAGCATTCATCTTTTCGGGAACTTCGCCCAGGGGGGGCAATTCGCCAAGTGCATACAGTTGCTTGCTCATCAGATGCTCCTTTTATGGTGAAAGGGTCGGTTGATTGACCGACAGCAAACGGGAAAGAATATGCTCTCGCATACGTTCGTACTCCTCAAACTGGCTCGACCGATACTCGCCCAGACGTTTCTCGATGGCGGCGCGGCCGCCGAGCAGTTCGAGGCCGAAAGAGCCGAACTCCTCCTTCAGCAGCCGCAGCACCCACGCACTCTGGTGCTGGCTGCGCTGCCGCGCGAGGAGACCGGCCGCGACGAGAAAGCGGCGGTGTCGATCGAAGTGCGCGTGAAACTCACTGATCCCGGTATTCATCGTCGCGCTCAGCAGGCAGACCGGGTAATCCCATCCCTCGCGGCGATCCTGCCGCGGGGCGCTGCGGCCGATCTCGCTCGCCGTCTTGCGCGCCGCGGCGCCCAGGTCGGCCTTGTTGACGGCGAAAATGTCGGGAATCTCGATGATGCCGGACTTGAGATACTGGATCGTGTCACCGGAGGCTGGCTGCGCCACATAGCAGACGGTGTCGCCGATCTCGGCGATGTCGATTTCCGTCTGGCCGACGCCGACGGTCTCGATGACGACGATGTCGAAGCAGGCGAGCATCAGCCAGCTCATCGGCCAGACCTCGCCGGCAACCCCACCAAGCTGGTTGCGATTGGCGAGCGAGCGGATGAAGAGTCCCTCGTCCTGTGCCGGGGTCTTGATGCGGATGCGGTCGCCGAGGAGTGCGCCACCGCCCAGCTCGGGCCGACTGGACGGATCGACCGCCAGCACGCCGACCGTCGTGCCGGCCAGTCGCCATTCACGGATCATCGCCGAAACCAGCGACGACTTGCCGGCACCAGGTGGTCCGGTCACCCCGATCAGATGGCCAGCGGTCAGCCAGCGCTCGCCGGAGAGACACGCCAGCAGCCGCACGGCGCGGCTGCGCGCCGCCGGCAGCCGGTTGTCCAGCAGGTTCAGGCCGCTGGCAACGGCCGCCCGCTCGCCGCGCAGGATGCGCGCCGCGAGTTGTTCGGGATCGGGAAGGCCGAGGTTGGTCATCTACCTCTCAAGACAGCAAGCCAAGCCGCTCGAGGCCGTTGTTTTCGCGCACGACGTCGACGATGTCGCCCATGATCGCGTTCAGGTTGAAGTCCTTCGGCGTGTAGATCGCGCGCACCCCGAGTGCCAGCAGCCGCTCGGCATCCGCTGGCGGTATGATGCCGCCGGCAACCACCGGCAGCGCCGCCAGATCACGCGCACGCAGTTCCTGCAGCACCGACCCGACCAGCTCCATGTGGCTTCCCGAGAGGATCGACAGCCCGACGACATGGACCCCTTCCTCCTGCGCCGCCTGGGCGATCTGCTGCGGCGTCAGCCGGATGCCGTCGTAGACGACCTCGAAACCGACATCCCGTGCCTTGACGGCCACCTGCTCGGCGCCGTTGGAATGGCCATCGAGCCCCGGCTTGCCGACAAGAATCTTCAGCGGTCGACCCAGCGCGCTGCCGGTACGGGCGACCCGGTCCCTGAGTTCGGTCACCTGATCCTTCCTGCCCAGCACCTCGCGACTGTCAATGGCGATGTCGACCCCGGTCGGCGGACGGAACTCGCCGAAAACGGCGCGCAGCGCGTCACCCCACTCGCCGGTGGTGACGCCTGCGAGCGCACAGCGGATCGAGCTTGGCATGATGTTGTCGCCGCTCTTCGCCGCATCGCCGAGCCCCTGCAGGGCCGCCCGCACGTCGGCGTCGTTGCGCTGCCGGCGATGCTCCTGCAAGCGTTCGATCTGCTGCCGCTCGGCCGCCGGATCGGACTTCATGATGGCGCCGTCGCTGCCGGTCGTCAGCGGCGACTCGGCGGTCTCCTGGAAACAGTTGACGCCGATGATCTTCAGCTCGCCCGATTCGATCGCGCGCAGGCGGCTCATGTGGCTGCCGACGAGTTCGCGCTTGATGTAGCCCGATTCGATCGCGGCAATGATCCCGCCCTGTGCCTCGACATTCTCGATCTCCCGCCGCGCTCCTGCGATGAGTTCGCTGACCTTGGCGGCAATCACCGGCGAGCCGTCGAGGATGTCCCCATACTCGAGCAGGTCGGTCTCGAAAGCCATCACCTGTTGCATGCGCAGCGCCCACTGCTGATCCCACGGGCGTGGCAACCCCATCGCCTCGTTCCACGCCGGCAGCTGGATGGCGCGCGCGCGCGCGCGCTTCGACAGCGCGACGGCCAGCATCTCGAGGACGATCCGCTGCACGTTGTTCTCCGGCTGTGCCTCGGTCAAGCCCAGCGAGTTGACCTGCACACCATAGCGGAAGCGGCGCAGCTTGGGATCAGTCACCTGGTAACGGGTCAGCGTCAGCTCGTCCCACATCTCGCCGAAGGCGCGCAGCTTGCAACACTCCTCGATGAAACGGATACCGGCATTGACGAAGAACGAGATCCGCTCGACGACTTGCGGAAACTCCTCCGGCGGGACTTCGCCCGAAGCCTTGACCCGATCGAGAACCGCCATCGCCGTGCACAGGGCGTAAGCCAGTTCCTGCACCGGCGTCGCCCCGGCTTCCTGCAAGTGGTAGCTGCAGACGTTGGTCGGGTTCCACTTCGGCACGTTCTTCACCGTGTAGTTGATCGTGTCGGCGATCAGGCGCATCGACGGGCCGGGCGGATAGATGTAGGTGCCGCGCGAGAGGTACTCCTTGATGATGTCGTTCTGGGTCGTGCCGCTGAGTTTCTTCGGGTCGATCCCCCGCCGCTGCGCCAGGCCGATGTACAGCGACAGCAACCAGGCGGCGGTGGCGTTGATCGTCATCGAGGTGT
>ERZ761607.3591-NODE-3591-length-14790-cov-5.973600_pt1 | contig 14790 bp, 11 predicted proteins | sample MGYA00511164_ERZ761607 | MGnify/ENA primary metagenome ERZ761607 (study PRJEB28899, sample SAMN02445080) | bioreactor sludge metagenome | biome: EBPR sludge | place: Australia: Brisbane, Thorneside Wastewater Treatment Plant | collected 2011-06-22 ...
GCTGTCGGCGGCGGAGGCCTTGCCGCGGAGGCGGATAACAGAACCATCCGCTCGTTGTCAACATGACAGGCCGACGTTGGCGTTGCTAGAGTCCGCGTGTTGCCGGGGAGCTTGAGAGATGGGTACATGGATAGGCGCGAAGTCCAGCGTAGGTTGGTTGCATCAGAGACCTTCTGCTTCTCGGGTACCAGAGACTTTCCGAAGGTTTACGAGACCCTGACTCGGCATCACGTTGAGCCGGAGCTCTCTCTGGCCGCTGATCCCGCCTACTTCGGCTCTGCAAGCAACATCGACGACGGCTACGAAGTCACGTGGGACCTGGAGATCGATGAGATCACGATCTCCGCACTCGAACGCGAGTGAAGCGGTTCCTCGCTGCCCGGCAGACCAAGCCGGGTCGGCTAAGCGTGCGCCTGACGTATTCGCCGGGAGCGGAGATGGCGTACCCGTCCGCTCGGGTGAGCCCCATCTACCCGATCGGCGACGTTGCTGAAGACTTCCAGTTGCCGTCTTCAGGGCATCTGGTCTTCCTCTTCTCGCGCAGCGTTCGTGGCGTGCTCAACCGACTTGAGCGTCGCGATGGCCACGGCGTCAGGGTGTTCGCCTCTCACGGCTTGGCCTCCGTCATCGCGGTGCTAGACGCCGACGCAGACGTAGACACTTTGCTCCAGGAACTCGAGGACCAACTTTGCGCCGCTGAGGTATGGCCTCTCCAAGAAGGCACCGTTGTCGAGCGCAATACGATCGTTCGTCACTGGCAGAACGACGGCATCGCGACAACTGAGATCGAGGACATCGCGGCGACGAACCTCCCTTATGAGGTCCGAACTGAGGTCGAGCAGTTCAACCTCAACCTGAAGTACTTTTGGGCGAGAGCCGAGCAGTTCGCGCCAGAGTACGAGGATTTGGCAATCTGGCTTCACGAAGCCGTCAGCGATGCCGCCAAAGCCGTCGCCTCGTACGCACAGGCACACACCGATCCCGCCTCCCTTGCGGATCCGCAGCAGCACTACGGTCGCGTGAGCTTGCTGGTGGAGATCAACGCCTGTCTGACGATGCTGAACTCGCAGGCGATGGGCGTGACCCCCCCTTTGACCGAGGCCACGTACCCGATTGGCGAGTACTCGCTCCTCGGTATCGGTTCTGCGACCCGTGCAGTCTGGCGCATCTATCGCCACATGAGTGACGTCTTTGCCGACGCCCAACATCTCGACCGACTGCACGCGATGCGCGACGGTGCGCCGTTCGACTCCGGTGTCAGGCCGTACAGGTTTCAGATGTCAGCGTGGGCGGACTCCCCACTTTCCATCGAAAGTCAAGATCCCGTTGGACCTGCAACCGCGCCGCGCCGCCACATCGTGTACTTCAGCTCTCGCTGGGGCTTCCATCAGACGGTCCAGTCGGTCAGCGTTAGCTGGCAGTGCATCAACGGAAACGCGGCTCTGGACTGGAATCTGCTGACGCTTTCACACGAGTTCCTTCACGCCCACCTCCGAGAGCTTCTGGACGAGCTCCTGCTCGTGGGCACGAGGAGGAGCTAGACGCCCTCGTGCGGGCTTTCAACTCCGGTGACCCTCAGACGTGGAGCATCGCTGCCAAGCAGTTCCTACTCCAGCAGCTCCGATGGGTCGACCACGGACTCGATCTTGTCGCCAAGCGCGCGCGCCGACGAGAAGGGGATACGAAGGTTGGGCTGGTCCGCAGCAGGCCGATGACCCCAGAAGAGGCGATGTACCTCCTGAAGGAGCGCCTGCGCTTTCTCGAAGAAGTTGTAGTCCACGTCATGGACTACCTCTACTTCTACAACGCAGACGACGAGGTCTTCGTGTCCTCTCTTTGGCATTCGTGGGCTCTCGTGCCGAATGTTCAGCCCAAGATCGACGAGTACGTACTCCGGACCCTCTTGGCGTTGTCCAGCACCTGGACCGATGACGATCCCACGTCTGCGTTCGCTGATGCCTCGGCTCGGTTGGACTCCTGCCTGGCGGGGATTCTCCACAACGGAGCCCACGGGCTCGTTGAGCAGGCGCGACGCGCGCTCAACGATGGCGAAGCCAAAGGTGCCGAGTCCTCCCGGAGCAACCTTCGGACGCGCTTCCAACTCTCGTTCCCACTCGTGCGCTGGACCAGAAGGTTCCTCGTGTCGAGTGAGTTGCACGCTGGCTTGGCGCATGACGAGCAACGAGTGGCGGGCGACCCGGCCTACCCGTTCGACCCCTGGGATTTCCCGGACGGCGACGTCGGTAGTCCGACGGGTTTCCTCTTGGACCGTTTCCGCCGCATGGTGCGGGCGTACGAGAATGACGATCTCGAAGCCGACAGCCTGTGGCAATTGCTGGTGCTGATCTAGGAGTTCTCATGAGTGATGCGTCGCAGTTCGAGGCGCGCCGATACTCGGCGGTCCTCATCGCTGCCGACGACACGCTGACTAGTCGGGCCACCTTGGTCGCGCTCGGCTGTCCAGCGCGACAGATCAAGAAGGTCGACGTCGCGTCCTCGGACTGGGCTTTCGTAGCAGGAAGAGTCGAAGCCGACACCAACTACTCTCGGTCGATTCGCAGCGCGGTGGGCTCCGAAGGCACTTACAGCCATCGGGTATACGCCGCGGAGGGCCAAATCGGCGGGAACCCCTATCTTCTGGTTGCCTCGCCCTATGTGCGCTTATTGGGCGACTGCATCACCCGAATCGATCGCTCTCGAAACCAGGCCGTGGTCTACCTCAAGCCTTCGATGGATCGGCTCTTCGGCTTCTTCGAGTCGATGCGTCCGAGCGAACTGTCGGCGACGCGCATCACAGTCCTCATGGAGGGCGACGTTGGTCTCGAACTCGTGTCGCTCTCTGGGCGCAATCCGCTGCGAAGCGACCTAAGGCACGCACTACTCGAAGTCGCCAGCCCCTACTCGATCAGGGTCAAGGGCACGTACATCGATCGGCGAGGCATGAATCTGCATGCCGACCGCCACGGCAACTTCTGGTTCCACCTTGGATCCGAGGCGGCCCTCGTTAACGTCGCCGCCTTCCTCAGCGCGGTGTCCCAGCACGGCGATCTCAGGGCAACGACCAACTCACCGCTCAAGCGGGTTGCTGACGAGGAATAGCAAGAGATGACTCTCGACTACCTGCAGGATCCTGACACTGCCGGCGACATGCTCGCCGATGAGCTGCACGCGGGGCAGTTGACGCTGATCCTCGGCGCGGGAGTCTCTCATGGGCTGCGCCTGCCGTCATGGGGTGAACTTGTTGTAACGCTCGAGACGAACGCGGGGCTCGAACCGGGACCATCCGACGCAAGCGCAGACGACTTGATGCGACGGATGGACACGGTTCGGAGGACCGTCGGCGACGGTGAGGCGTTTCTGGATGCTGTTCACGCTGGCCTGTACGGGCCAGCTGGACACCTGGCGAATGGCTCATACCCCGAGGACATGGTCGAGATGCGCATGCTGATCGCGCTTGGCGCGCTGGTCATGTCATCGCGGCGTGGCAGCGTGGCCGATGTCTTTACCCTCAACTTCGACGATGTCCTCGACTGGTATTTGCACCTGCACGGACACCGAACACAGATCATCAGCGAGCTGCCCGACCTCCATCGCGGTGACGTTGACGTTCGGATTCATCACTTCCACGGGTTTCTTCCCCTCATGACCCGCTACGAGCGCTCCCGCTGGCTGCTTCTCACCCGGGCTCAGCTCGTCAAGCGGTTGGCGGAGCCGACGTCGTCGCCGTGGTCCGCGATCATGGGCGCGGAGTTTCTCTCCAAGACACTGCTCTTCGTCGGCACGAGCATGTCTGACATGGATGTCGACGTGATTCTGTCACGAACGGCCGATCTGGTTGAAGGGTCACGTCCGCTGGGCTTTGCGCTCGGAGTCAATCTCACCGATGACCGCAAAGCCGCACTCAAGGAAAGAGGTATCGTTCCGGTCTCGCTCGACGACTATGGCGATATACCAAGCTTCTTACTGGATGTGTGTCAGCGCGCCGCGGACATCTAGTCAGACGTGTCGCACCGCCGAACGTCTCGGTCGCCACGTCGGCAACCTCGGCCGCAGCGCCTAGCGTGTACAACCGTCCTTGCCGGCCCAGCTCACGTTGCCGCGTCAGGCGCCCACAGCGGCGCGGTTTGAGCCGCCCGCGCCAAGACGGAAACGCGTGGTTCACAGTTGGTTTGTCCGACTGCAGGTTTCAGGGAGAGCAGAACACGCGTGCGCGGACTCCGCATTGCTGCGCGGCGGACCAGAGGCCTGTTAATAGGACATAGGTCTGAATGGCCTGCGGAGTTGTTGCGTCGGCCAGTTGTGCTCGGAGCTCGGCCTTGGAAAGTGAAGCGCCAGCGACCACCCAAACTTCACGGTAAATGGCGTGCGACTGGATGCGTTCGTTGACGTACTCCCAGTACCTCCCACCTGTCGTGAGCACTGGTCCGCGACGTCGGCGGGGCGTGATTCCATCCCAGTCGTTGGTCCAGTAGTTGTTTCGAGGAGTTTCTGGATTGCCGAGAGTGAGATACCGCAGGTTCTTTACGGCTTGGCTGACGACCTCGTGAAACGCAGCGCCGGAAACTGTGCTCGCGGAACCGCGGCGATAGGCCTTCGCGTGGATGAATGCCACCCGTCCATCGTCACAGGCGATGAAGTCGGCGACTTCGGAACCAAGGTCGGTGCAGAGAAGGAGCGCGTTCGACGCGAAGTGCTGAGGGGCCAGGACTTGCTCAATGATTCCGAACACGCTGTCTTCGGGCCAGCCCTTGGACGTGCCGGCGCCCTTTTCCTTGGTGGCTGTCGACAGGGCCGGCACAGGCGTGAGTGCGCTAAGAATGCCGTTATCGATATCGGCTGGGATCGTGATGTCCCAGAACGAGCCGCCTGAGTAGACCGGACCGCTGGCTGAGACCACCCGCATCGACTTGCCCGCATTGATCGCGTGTAGTAGTCCGCGGTTTTCGTCGCGTACCGAGCGATGCGGTAAGACGTCTAGGGCATCGGACGAGATCACGTATCTCTTCCTGGCGGGTTCCCACCTGATTGATGCATCAAGAGTCGTCTCGTGGCCCTCCTCGCCCAAGACGACCTGAAAGTCGCCCGCATTGACCGGTCCCCCTGTCTCCGCGAAGACGATCGTCTCGTCGGTGGATGGGTCTCGGAAGGCCTCAACATCCGGATCCAGCAAGACGTGGAGGGGCGTGGGATCTGTCGGGGTGTCGACTGGTGGGGCGTACCTCGTGAGCATCATTGGCGAGGGGTTTCTGCTTCGGAGTGCAGTGGCGAGATGCTTGACCCAGCGGTAATAACTGTCGAAGTCATCGCCGCGCCCTCCGGTGTCTCGCACCCGCCCGTTCTGTGTGCCGATATAGCGGACGACGGTGTCGGTGCCGTATCGGACGTGGCCCTGCGCGGTGGAGCAGGCGTAGGTGGAGTCGCCGAGCTCTGCTGCTACCTCTTCGAGATTCCTCGCTCGCGCGCTTCTGGCTCGGATCGCGTAGGCGCTGGTGTCATTGTTCCTGAGCGACACAGCCGTCATGCGGGTCGTGTCAGGAAGTGCACGTTGAAGTGCGTCTGGATCCACCGGCTCGAAGCTCTCGACCTCGAGGGTCTCCGGCGTCATCCCCTCGCTGTCCGAAACAAACAGGTGGCCTGCGTGCAGCACGAGGGCAGTGAACCCAACTCGTGGTTCCACAAAGGCCGTGTCTCTTAGCACCGCGGAGTTGCGAAGCGCGACGAATGGAATCACTCGTGCGTTGCGAACACCGGCGGGGGTCGACGGCGCGTAGGTGCGCCGGTTTGCGTGAGACCACTCTTCCGCTATCGCCGCCGCCAACTGGTCGAGCTGTGCGATGCCGAACGTCTTCGGGGCCGTCCAAACTCGAACGTTCCTCGCATACTTGAACTGCGTCCAGACCTTCGCATCGGTGAGGTCGAGGCGCTCGCGGAAGAGCCCGCCCCAATAGATCGTCTCCGGCTGAGAAGCGAGAAGGTCTCGCACGAGCGTTGGAAAGAGAGCGACAGCCTTGGGCTCAACGGCTCGATCGAACGCCAAGTAGCGCCGCCACGTCGCTTCGACTCCGCTATCAGCGACGCTCAGCACCAACGCGGGTTCGCCTACTTGGTGGCCGACGTTCCGAAGAGCGCGGCCGATCTGTTGAACGACGGCGCGGTCGTTACCGAAGTTCGCGTAGAACGTCACGACTCGGACCCGAGGGTCGTCGAAGCCCTCGACGAGAATGTTTTGGTGGACCCAGAACCTAGCGTCGGGTCTGTTTGAAGGGGCAGGTAGGGCGCCGTACAGAGCGGAGTCTGTTTTGTTCGCGAAGTCGTGGTGGAAACCAACCGCAGTTTCGCCATGCGACTGGAGAGCGCTCACGACGGAACGCACGTCGTCGCGGTTGCCGCAGCGGACCACGACCCGGTCCTCTGATGTGACCTTTGCCGCCTTGAGGTGGCTGAGCAACTCCACCACAAACGGGTTGGCCCCGCGCGTCTTCTTGAACGAGATGAATCTTGGCCGTCGCAGGAACCCGTCGGACTCAGCATCCGCATGGGCGTAGCGGAACGTGTAGGTCGTGTCGACATGGAAGTAGCGATCGTCGTTGCGGAACGCGGTCGCCGTGAGAAGGCACGTTTTCAAGCCAGTTGAACGCAACGCCGTCGACCACTGCTCTGACGGTTCGTAGTGACACTCATCGACAACCGCGAACTCAACGTTCTCGAATGCGTGGCGCATCGCATCCTGGTCCTCGCCGACCTGACGCCATATCTCAAGCACCATCTGGATTGTGCCTACCCAGATACGACGGTTCGATCCGCCGGTTGCAACCGCCTCAAGAAACGCCTTGGCCGATGGGATCATCCGAACCTCGCCGAGCGATCGCGGGCGGGCTGTGGCGAGCGCTTGCCAAACGCGCGACTCCAGGTCTTCTCTGAGCTGCCTCGAAAGGCCGACGCGGGGCGTCACTACGAGGATATCTCCATTGACTGGCTGGCCGGCGATCAACGCGGCAATGACGGCCGACTTGCCAGTGCCGGTTGGCATCGAGACGAGGGCGGCTCGGTCGGGTGTTGCCGTTCGCAGGTAGCGTCGGAGGACACCGACCGCCTCGACCTGATACTTCCGAAGTGACCAGGAGTCGTTTACTCGGGCTAGCACCTGTGATTCGGGCGTTGTCACCCGCGCACATTAGACAATCGGACGCGTCGTGATGATCTGTTTTGCCCTCGTGTCTTGATCCTGGCGGCCTCGATGCCGGGGCTATGTCTTCTGAAGGTTGAGGCCCCACAAGTACGGCCCCGCCGTTGGTCGCGTGGCTCGGCCTCGCCGGGGCTTGGCCCGATGTCACTCCCACCTCCATGAGCGGGCCGTGCGATGCCTCAATGACTCCGAACCCTGCGGAACCGTTCAGTGCAGAGGTGAGTCTTGACGCTGGCCTTGCTACTGCGTGAACGACGAGCTCGGCGGGCTGACTGCCGATCGCCATGATGTGGCGCCGGGCCGTCTGCTTAAGTCTCGCCACGGAAGCGAAGTAGAGCCGGCGCGTCGTTCTAGGCGAAGTGCAGCGCCCGTGACAGCACTAGTCACCACCGCGCCGAAGGAATGCGGCGGAGTGCGGCCTCGAGCTCGTCGAGGCGGATGCGGATGGGGCGCCGGCCGCACTGGTAGGCCGGGATGGTGCCATCGCTGATCCGTCGCCGGATTGTGCGAGTGGACAGCGACATCATCTCGGCCGCCTCTTCGAGGCTGACGTAGATGGGCAGCTCTCTCTTGCTAGCCACGGGAGTGCTCCTTCGCTCGGTGCGCTGAGGTGGGGCCGGCATCGGCGGGCGTCAGGAAACGGCGTGCTTCAGCAACCGTGATGTAGAGCCGTCCGCCGCCGTTCAACCGGGTCCACCGTGGTCCGACGCCGCGTTGGCGCCAGTCCCGCACCGTGCGCTGCGGGATGCGGATGAGGGTGCAGAATTCCTCGAAGGTGATGAGTCCGTGGTCGTCCCACTCCGTGGGGATCTGGATAGGTTCCATTCGGTCACGTCCTGCCTGATTGGATTTGGTCTTCGTCTTCAGAAGCAACAGCGGGCGACGTGGATCGGACATCTGGTGGGCTGTCGTGTTCGCTGGTGGCGCCGCCAGCTGGCTGCTGGTCACCTATGTCCGCGGCCGGCGGCGGAGCGATCACCTGCGGACGACGAGGTAGACCTCGACTGGCGGTTCGGCTAGCGGCCGATCCCGTACGACGGCGGCCTCGCGGCGGGCGCCCGGTGGTAGGGCGCGGGATCCTCGGGCCCGCGGCGCGCGGCTCGGAGTGCGGCGGCTTGGAGGGCGATCGCGCTATCCGGTGCCTTGGGTCCGTAGCGTTCGATTGCTTCCCCGGCGACCGTGGTGGCGTGGCCGGGTCCGAGGTCGGCGCGGTCGCGGCTGAACACCTCGATCCAGTGTGATCGAGCCTCGTCGATGGTGTCGGCGACCAGGTGCGCGACGTTGCGGCGGCGGCCGCGGGTCATGCCGACGTACGCCGCGGCGGCGCGGGTGGTCTCGCCGACCAGCAGATGCGCCGTGGGGACGGTCTCGCCTTGGGCGCCGTGGACGGTCCTCGCGTAGGCGAGTTCGACGTGCTCGCGGACATAGGTCGCGGGCAGTGCCCGCCTTCCAGCACGGCCCTGCACATAGACGGTCTGGTCGGCGTCGATGCCGGTCACGGTCCAGCAGTCGCGGTTCGCAACGCCGAGATCGCGGTCGTTGCGACGGGTGGCCACTCGGTCACCAATGCCCAGGTGCTCGCCGGCAGCGGTGGTGAGCGACCTGGATCCCGTCGTGTGGCCAGTGGTGAGGCGTTGGTCGCGGATGGCGCTGTTGATCGCGCTGACCTGCTCACGGGTGTCGGCGACGATGAGTCCCTCGGCAGTGGTGAGCACTGTGGTGAGGGCGGCGAGGCGCTCGACCTCGGTGGGGTGGACCACGATCTCGCCGCGTCGGAGGAGCGCGTCGAACACCTCACCACTGCGCTCACCAGTGCGCATCAGCAGGCTCAACTCGGCGTACTCGGGATCGGTGAACCGGTGGACGGTCTCCAGAGCGAGCGATGCTTCGGGGCGTGCCCAGCGGGCGGCGTGGTCGAGTACGCCGCCGCGACCGACCGCGGGGAGCTGGTGCCGGTCACCGACGAACGCGACGCGGGCGTGTGTCTGGTCGGCGATGGTGAGCAGGGCGCGGGCGGTGTCCTGGTCGAGCATGCCGGCCTCGTCGACGAGCAGGACGTCGCCGGGCAGCAGCCGGGCGCGTGGTTCGGGTGGTGTGTCGAGCCGGGACCAGTGGCCGTCGTCGTCCCAGCGGAAGCCGTGCTGGTGGATCAGCCATGCCGCTGAGAATGCGTCGGCGCCGACCTGCTGTTCGGCGACGCGGGCCGCCTTCAGGGTGGGGGTGACCACGACCAGCCGCCGGTCCTGCATCGCCAACAGTTCGCGTGCTGCAGCCAGGGTCGTGGTCTTCCCGGCGCCGGCAGCGCCCTCGATGACCACGAGTTGGTGGTCGCCGGCCAGTGCCGCGACCACAGGCCGCTGGGCATGGTCGAGCTGGTGTCCGGCAACGACGTGGCCGACCCGGTCCGGAGCGCCGACCTTCTCGGCTCGTGCGACGAGGCGGGTGAAGAGGTCGGCCTCCACCTCGAGCACCCGCTGGGAGGTGAGTGCGCGGATGTGTTCGGGGACGTCGCGGCGGTCCAGGAGCGGTACGCACTGTGCGGTGGTTCGAGCGGTCAGGTCCTCGGCAAGTTCACGCCGCACCGGGGTCGGGGTGACGATGTCGAGCGAAGCGACGACGCGTTCGACCTCGCCGCGGATGTCGGCGGCGTTCCAGGACGACCTGCGGGCACCCAATCGGGACAGGACGAGGTCGGCGACAGCGTTACGGTTGACTCTGCCGATCGACGTACCGAACTTCTGGGTGCCTACGCTCGGCCTGGGTGGGGGAGTGAACCCGAGCTCGTGGAGTTCGTCGACCCACCGTTGGCGGAGCTCGGTGCCGTCTTCTGGGACGACTTTGTCGGGCCGGGCTGCGGACCAGGCGCGCCGGTCCCAGGAGCGCCGGAGCGCTGGACCGGGTTCTTGCCCCGGGTGCTCACCGCGCCACTCGGCTTCGAAGCGTCCGATGTTTCGGCTGATCTGCGCAGCACGGGCACTGAAGGCACCGGTGTAGGTCGCGAGCTGGGTGACCTCGCCGGTCTCGGCGTCGAGGCTGTACCCATGGGCCGCGAGCGCGTGGCGGAACTCGGGGTCGCACATGACGGCGGCGTGGCCGATCCCGTTGATGGCCTCGATGCTGTCCACCACAGCGACCGAGTGCAGTCCTCGCCAGGCGCCGGCGGCGAAGACGCGGGCGTTGACCTGGAGGTGGAGGTGGCGGTGCGGGTCGCCGGCGCGGGAGGTGTAGTGCCGCACCACCGCGGCCTCGAGCCGTTCGACCGGCACCTGCACCTGCTGCCCACGGGGCCGACCCGGGTGGTGGCGTGCTCGTCCAGCCAGCCGATGATCTCGACCGCGGCCCGATCCTGGGCGGCGTCGTAGGCAGCGGCGATCTCCGGGTGCAGGGTCGCGGCGAGGGACCAGGTCTTCGGGCCGTTGACCACGACCTCGACGAACCGCAGCCCGCGCTCATCGGTGCGGAGCCTGCCTTTGGGCGCCCCGGTCTCGAGGTCGTACCCGGCAACCCACCGTTCGTAGGCGTCGCCGTCCAGCGTCCCCCCGTCCTGAACTGCGGCGATGCCGCGTCCCCCCGTCGTCGGGGGAGTGGTGGCGACGTACCTGGTCGCGACGCCGGTGCCTTCGGCGAGGTAGTAGTCGTCGACGCGGGACCGGTCGGCCTCGACGTAGGAGCGTGCCGCGGCGGCCGAGCCGCGGTAGAACTTGACCCCGCCGTGCACGCCTCGTCACCGCCCGTCACTGCACGTCAACTAGCCTTGAAATGACTCTCGGCCCGCCCAAGTGGGCGGACCGATCTACGGACCTTCGTAGCATGCGTGCCGCTATGTCTGAAGCCGTTCGCGGCTTCGCGGGTGAGTGCCTTCGAGACTCGTCAATCGTCGTAAGTCGCGAGGGTGGTGAGGCTGTTCTAGGTGCGCTGAGTGAAGAACCGGGAGTCGGAATGCGGGTCGGGCGCTCCAGGACGTGGTGGGGCCGACCAGGCTGACTAGGGGGTGCGTCGGTTGCGCCAAACTCGAAAACAGCGCCAGCGACGACCTCATCGGCACCACTGCAGAACGTGCCGGCGCCGACGCGGGGAGATGGCGGGCTATACGACCGCCGTGACCGGCTACCGGCGGCGTCACAGCGTGATCAGGACGACGCCCGCGATGTTGGTGTCTTGCAGTTCCGGCGGTGGCCGACGCCCGGCAGGTGTGCCGCCGGCCACGACGATGCGTCCGATGTCCCCGTCGGAATTCGGTGACGAGTCCCAGAGCTCGTCCACGGTCGGTGGCCGACGAAGGGCCTCCACATAGTTGGGCGGGCTACTCCGCAGACCTTGCAGGACGTGGCGGTAGTACGGGCCGGGGAAGTGTCCGCGGTCCTCGGGCACGTCGGGAAAGATCGGAGCGCCGGGGACGGGGAGCAGCTCTGCGGACGCGGCTGAGAAGGCCCCGCGCCGGTGGTCGGCGACGAGGCGGAAGATGCGACGAGCGATCTCTCGGGCGCCGCCCTGCGGCTTGAGGAGGAAGTCACGCAGCTGGGGGTTGGTGAGCTCGCGCAGGTTGAGGTCCCACACCGCAGGCGAGGGCACTGCCGGGTCGACGAGATCCTCGACTGGCACCGACTCCGAAAGGACCAGGTCCGCTGTCATCTCCGGGTCGTACCACCCCATGTTCAGCTGGTAGGCGGTCACCATGGAGATCGCCATTCTTCGGCATGCCAGGCACTCTTCGTCGGGCTCGGGCTCGGGCTTGGGGTCAGGCCCCGCTTGGGCGCCGTGGCGGCACGCGAGCGGTTCGCGGAAGACCAGGCCGCCGGTGTAGACGGCGTACACGGCCGGCACCTCGAGGTGCTCGGCCGTGCGCAGCAGGTCGCCGAGCTGCTTGCCCTCGCGGTGGGTGACATCGACTCGCCATCCCTTGCCGCTGCGTTTGAGCCGCTTGGCCTGGACGAGCATCCCAAAGCACTCCCCGGTGTGGCTGTCGATCCACCACCACAGGTAGTCGGCGCCGAGTGCGTTGGGGCCTCTGCCCTCCTGGTTGCGGCTGAATTCCACGACCTCGGACGCGGGGGCGGCCCTCGGTAACGGCCACAGCGGTGACGGCTTCCTCGCTCCAGCCGTCGCCGGCGAGATCACGCTTGTCCATGAAGACCTCGGCGGTCTCGCGGACCCGGGTGAAGCTGGCGAGCGCGTCGTCGGCCGCGGCGTCGACGACCTGCGCCGGCCCGGTGCTCATCGAGCGGGCCCAGGCTCGAGGTAGCCGATGGGGCCGCCGCTGGAGACAACCGTGCGGCTGCTCATGATCTGCCTAGCCATCATGCGTAGATGGCCGGGGGCGTCTTGGGCGTAGGTCACCGACATGCCCGGGTGGACGCGTGCGAGGAGCTGACCGTCGTAGTGGTGGCGCGGGGTGTCCTCGTCATTCCTGGTGATGCTGTCGGCACGGCCGAGGATTCGGTAGAGCGCGACTGGGAACGTCGCCACGGTGACGACAAACAGCTCGTTGTCGAGCACTTTCGACGGGTCGGAACGCCACCAGCGCAAGCTGGCCGCCTCGAGCTCCTCGTCGGTGTGCTCGACGTGGAAGCCCATCCAGCGGCGCGGGTCCTGCGGGTACTTCGCGCGGTCGGCCTGCTCGCGAGCGTCGGTTCGCAGCACGGTCAGCGCACCTGCGGTCACCTGCAGCCGTTCGCGGCCGGTGAGCTGCTCAACCTCCTCAGCCTTGATCGGGGTGCTCAGAATCCCGGCCCGCACGAGCTTGTCGACTCCGGCGGGGTTGAGCTCGAGCCGGGCTGCGGCCTGGGTGCGGGTAAGCGTGGCGGCGCGGGGTGTTGGTGTCGCGGGTGGCGCGAATGTTGGCAGCGGCACGTCGCTGTCCCTTCCGTAGGGGCCGGCCCCGGACCTCGGTGGTCTCTGGGCGTCGGTCGCAGCGAGTGTACCCGTGCGTTGACTAACGCACCCGATCTTTGCTCAGGGGCGTGAGGCCCGTGGGTTGGTCAGGCAGCTCCGCCGGGGACAGCGTGGGCGTTGACGTCGCGCAGGATGTCGACGATGACCTCGAAGTCGTTCGGAAAGATCACATCGACGTGCCCGTGGTCGACGTACGGTGACTCGTACAAGCGGGCCGGTTCCATGATCCCGTTGGAGGTGAGCTCCTCGATGATCAGCGACACGAATCGGATCTGGTCGACGGAGAACTTCGTATCGTCAAGGTAGTTCGCGAAGGCCTCGCTGGCCGAAGCCCGGTCGAGCCCGACGAGTGATCTGATGAACGGACCGAGGGCGCCGGCACGCTCGGTGACCCAGGCGAGGTCGACCTGCTGATCACCGCTGGAGGCGATCAACATCTCGGCGAGCGAGTCGAGATCTTCGGGCGTGAGTTGCTTGTTGCGGCGTAGCCGTTGAAGCGCAACGTGGTCCTCGTGCTCCTTCAGATAGGCCTGCGCCTTGGCACGGAACCGCTCCCAGTTCATGCCCGACGTGACCTGCGGCAGGTCGACCAGCGTGGGTTCATCGACGGTGTCCTCGAAGTCGGTGTAGACGGGGTTCTGCTTGGTCTTCTCTACGAACCGGACCAGGCCGCGGAGACGTAGCCGCATGACCTCGAGCATCGGCAGTGCGACGTCGACCCACCACTGGTCGCCTGCGACCTCGTCGATGAGCGCGAGCTGCTCCGCCACTGATGGGATGTTCTTTTTGGGCAGGAGCGCGGTCGCAATCGCCTGGATAGTCTCCCGGATGCGTTCGGAGGCAACGGCGTCGCCTTCGAGCTGGGCGAGTTGTCGGCGGAGCACCAGGAGGTCGAACCGCTTAGCGTCCTCGTCGGGATCGCGGACGGTGGAGGGCAGACCCGCCAGATGCTCCAGGATCTCTGTGGCGTCCTCGTTCGACACCGTGGCCCAGGCCTCCCGGCCGGCCCACCTCTCGACCTGCTCGCGATGCGCTCGCACCAGGAAGTTGTCGAGGGTCATGCCGGCGACGATCTCGTGCAGCCAGTCGGCCGTGGAGTCACGCAGGTGCCGCTCGGCATCAGCACGATCGAGCGCGACGACGAGGCCGAGGCGCGACTCGAAGAGACGCTGGGTGAGCGACTTCTGTAGGGAGCCCTCGGACCCAGGGAGGTCCTGGCTGAAGTAGTCGAGGTTGCCGCAGAAATCGAAGACGAAGAAGTCCTTCTTGTCCTCGCCGGGGCCGAACAGGTCGGGGCGCAGTCGGGTGCCGCGGCCGATCATCTGCCAGAACTTCGACTTCGAGCGAACCATCTTGAAGAAGACAAGGTTGACGACCTCGGGCACGTCGATGCCGGTGTCGAGCATGTCCACGCTGATCGCGATGTGGGGCGCCTTGTCGGGCTGGGAGAAGTTGTCGATCAGGCTCTGTGCGTAGGTCGTCTGGTGGGTGATCACGCGAGCGAACTCGCCGCCGTACTCGGGGTAGGCGACGTTGAAGCGCTGCTCGATGAACTCGGCGTGGGCCTGGTTCTTGGCGAAGACGATCGTCTTGCCCAGCCGGTCGCCGCCGGCAACCTTGTAGCCCTCGGACATCAGGGTGGCCAGCACCTTGTCGACGGTGTCTTCGTTGAACAGGAACCGATTGAGCTCCTCGGAGTCGATCGCATCCGG
>ERZ761607.3593-NODE-3593-length-14786-cov-4.939040_pt1 | contig 14786 bp, 9 predicted proteins | sample MGYA00511164_ERZ761607 | MGnify/ENA primary metagenome ERZ761607 (study PRJEB28899, sample SAMN02445080) | bioreactor sludge metagenome | biome: EBPR sludge | place: Australia: Brisbane, Thorneside Wastewater Treatment Plant | collected 2011-06-22 ...
CGATGGGGCCCCCTCCCACGAGCCTTCGCTCGCTATCGCTCGCTGCGCGCCGTCCAGTAGGGCGGCTTGCGGAGATCGGCCGAGCTGCTCTTCAGGACGCGAGCCGACTCGACGACGACGCCCGCAAACGCTCCGCGATCCTGGAGTCCGGGCGCTACCGCGTCTGGTCGGTGACCTGGGCCGACCTCGACGCGTGCGAAGGCCCGACCGCGCGCCGCCGCTTCGCGTCGCTCGACGAGGCGGTGGTCCTCGGGCGCACGCAGAAGCTCGTGGTGGGAGACGCGCTCTCGGACACCACGGGGGCGATGGCGCTCCTCCTCGCGTACCTCCACGACCCACCGCGCGCGTCGAGTGTTTCGACCGCGTCACCCGTGGACGCAGCGACGCCCAGATCGAAGAGCGGCTTCGCGCGCCTCGCCGAGGACGCCGCTCGTCGGCTCGTGCAGGGCACCCTCGGGGATCCCACCGCGGATCTCTCGGTGCTGCTCGATCCGCAGGTGCCGCCGCCCGCTCGTGCACGGGGGCTCGCACGCCACGGCGCGGCGTGGCTCGGCCTCACGCGGCTCCAAGGCGCGCACACCTTCGTGCTGCGACTGCAGGACGCGGTGGAGCGGCGCCGCGACTCGGACTACGTGCGCGACTGGAACGCGTGGCTCGACGCGCACGTGATCTTGCAGTTCGTGGACGAGCTCGGGGCGACGCTTCGTTTCGTGACCGATGCTTCGCTCGCGGCGGAGCTCCCGAGCGTCGCGCCCATCGCCGAGGACACGACGTCGACCGAACGTGAAGGTCCGCGCGACGCGCCCGAGTGGGCTCCGATCGTCGAGCAATGGACGGAGCAAGCGGCGTTCTGGCGGATGCTCCACGAGGCGGGCCTTCCGCCCCCGAGCGAAGAGCTCGACCTCGAGCGCCCGCCGAGCGACGTGCAGTTGGTGCTCGCGGAGGCGCATGCGGTCTTCGCCTACGACGTGACGGATCGCGAGCGCGCGCGTTGGGCCGAGCGAAGTTTCGTGCTGGTGGATCTCGATCGCGTGAAGGAGCTCGACGCGGCGAGAGCCGTGGCCGACGAGCTCGCGAGCCGCGCCGAACGAAGGAGCGACGCATGACGCCGAAGGTCGCCTTCTCGATGTCCTTCTTCGAGGCCTACGGCGCGATGCCGAAGAAGGTTCAATCCAAGATCCGGAGCTTCGTGGAGAAGTTCAAATCGGATCCGACCTCCGCTGCGATCCACTACGAGCCGCTGGCCGGGATGCGCGACGAGAAGGTGCGCACGGTGCGCATCGGCCTCGACTACCGCGCGATCGTGATCCACCCGCCCAAGGGCGACGTGTTCTTGCTCGTCTGGGTCGACCACCACGACGAGGCGATGGCGTGGGCGAAGCGCAAACGCTTCGAGGTGAACGCCTTCACGGGTGCGCTCCAGATCTTCGAAGAGCTGGGGGCCGCCGACGCCGACGAAGCGGCCGTCGCCTCTTCCGGCCGCACTTCTTCCGAGCGCACCTCCGCGCTCGCGGTCGACGTCGTGCCGGAGGGGCGGCTCTTCACCGGACGCTCGCGCGCGGACCTTCTGTTGCTCGGTGTCCCCGAGCCGTTGGTGCCCGCGGTGTTCGCGCTGCGCACCGAAGCGGACCTCGACGCGCTCCTGCCGTACCTGCCGAGCGACGCTTCGGACGCGCTCTACCTGGTGGCGGCTGGCGACACGCTCGAGGGCGCGCTCGCCGAGCTGGAGGTCACGAAGAACGTCAGCGTCGACCCGGAAGACTTCGAGCGCGCGCTCGAGCGTGCGCCCACCGCAGCGGGCTTCGCGCTCGTGGAGGACGACGCCGACCTCGCGTCGATGTTGGACGCGCCGCTCGAGACGTGGCGCCTCTTCCTCCACCCGAGTCAGAAGCGGCTCGTGACCATGCACGCGAAGGGGCCGGTTCGGGTGTTGGGTGGCGCGGGCACGGGCAAGACGGTGGTCGCGATGCACCGCGCGCGCGTGCTCTCCAAGCGCCTCGATACGGACGACCGCGGCGAGCGCGGCGAGCCTCGCAAGGTGCTCTTCACCACCTTCACGCGGAACCTCGCGGCGGACATCGCGCACCACCTCGACCGGCTCTGCGGACCCGAGCGCGAGCGGATCGACGTGCAGAACCTGCATCGGCTCGCGGCGACCGTGCTCAAGAACGACGCGGGGCAGTCCTTCACGCTCGTGGCGGACGACGACGCGCGTGAGCTCCTCGACGACGTGGTGCGCGAGCTCCGCGCCGAGCTCGAAGCCGCGCGCTTGCCGACCGCGACCGCCTACTACGCGGACGAGCTCCGATACGTCGTGCACGCGCAGGATCTGGTGACGGAAGACGACTACCTCCGCGCCAAACGGACCGGCCGCGGCCTGCGTGTCACGCGCGCGCAACGCAAGGTCTGTTGGAAGGTCTTCGAAGAGCTCCGCGCCCGGCTCGTCGAGCGCGGCGAAATCACGCACGCCGACGCCATCCGAGAAGCGCGACGCTTCCTCGAGACGCGCCCCGTGCGGCGCTACGCGGCCGCGGTGGCGGACGAGGTGCAGGATCTCTCGCTCTCGGAACTGCGCTTCCTCCGCGCGCTCGTGCCCGAGACGGACGACGACCTCTTCCTCGTCGGCGACGCGCATCAGCGCATCTACGGGCACAAGACCTCGCTCGCGGCAGCCGGCATCCACGTGCGAGGTCGCCGATCGAGCCGCTTGCGCCTCAACTACCGCACGACGCAGTCGATCCGTCGCTTCGCCATCGCGCTCTACCGTGGCGTGGAGGTCGACGACCTCGACGAAGGCGTCGACGAGGGACGCGACTTTCGCTCCCTTCGCGTCGGGCCCGCCCCGCGGGTCGTGCACTTCGCGACCGATCCCGAAGAGCTCTCCGCGCTCGTCGCGCAAGTGCGCACCTGGCTCGACGCGGGGCGCGCGCCGCGGACCTTGGCGGTGGTCGCCCCGACGGGCCTCGACGCCATCGCCGGTGCGCTGAAGGCGGCGGGCATCACGACCGTGCAGATTCGCCGCAGCGCCGACGTCGGCGCACCCGAGCACGTACGCATCGCGACCCTGCACCGCGTGAAGGGGCTCGAGTTCGCGTGCGTGTGGGTCGCGCACACGGAAGCGTTGGAGGTCTCGTCCGAGGGATCGCACGACGACGACCCCGAACGCGATGACACGCGCGAACGCGATCGGAGCTTGCTCTACGTCGCGTGCACACGCGCGCGGGACGAGCTCGTGGTGAGCAGCTCGGGTCCGCGCGTTCCGAGGCTTCCTGCGTGAGCGGACCCTGCGTGTGCGACCACGCTCGCGTCATCGCGAGCTGGTGGCAGGTCAGCGCGCGACCCGGCAGTCGAACCAACCGAGGTGCGTGGCGACCGCGTCGAGCACTCCCATGTCGTCGTCCAGGCCGCCCACCTCGAAGTCCGACTCCGCGTCGTCGGTGAGGACGAAGTAGCGCACCGCGGCGAGCGCGAGCGTGCGTGTCGGGCCGCTCGCCATACGCGCGCGCTCCAAGAACCGACGACACGACGCCGCGACCGCGCGCGCTTCCTGCGGATCCAAGAACTCGTTGGTGCGGTGAGCCTCTTCGAGCTCGCCCAGATGTCGCTCCACCGCGGCGGCGAGCTCGTCCGGATCGAGCGTGAGATCGAGCCCCCGCGCGAAGGGCTCGACGGCGGCCCTCGGAAAGCCCGGCAGCGCGAGCGGATCGGGCAGCGCGGCCGGCGGCGGGGTCGAGGCCACCGCGATCGCGAGGTCGATCACCTCGTCGCCGCGGAGCTGCGCGCCGCTCGCGTGCGCGAGGTTGTAGAGCGTCGCGCGCGTGACGCGTCCTCCGAAGCGTGTCTCGAGCGCCGCTTGCACCGTCTCGACCGCGACCCGCCCGTCGTGGGCTCGGACGAGCTCCCGCACGAGCTCGCGCCGCGTCGGGATCTGCTCGTCGTCCCACTCCGCGAGCCCGATCGATCCCGAACGATTCACCCTCAGCGAGCCCGCGTCGCGTGCGATGGAGCGCACCATCTCGATCGTCCACGACGCGTGGGGACCTTCGAGCTCGTGCACCACGTCCAGCGCTTCGGCGGGGGCGAGCCCGACGCCCCGCGTCTCCAACTCGGACTCGAGCGCCTCGACCGCTTCCGCGGCCGCATCTGCGCCACCCGGTAGGTCCCGCTCGAGCAGGCCGATGCGTTCGTCGTCGAGTGGCACGAACGGTGCGCGCAGCACCATCGTGGTGAACGCCAGCTCGGAGCATGCGGCGGACTCCGTCAGCGTCGCGTAGAGCAGGTCCTTGCGCATCGCCGCGCCCGAGGAGCGAAGCACCTGGAGGGCGACGTCACGCAGGTAGGTGCGCTCCTCCGGGGCGTCGCGATGATCGAGCGCCACGCGCAATCGACCGAGGTAGCGAAGCGTTCCATCGACCCGAATCATCGACGCGAGATGCCAGTGTCCGAGCCACTCCGGGAGCTGCACGCGCTCGGAGAGCTGGTCCAGCAGCTCCACCACCGACCACTGCCGCGACGGATCGTCCTGCAGGATCGTCGCGACGCAGAGTGGTACGAGCCGTCGCGTCCACAGCTCGAAGTCGGGGACGTGACTCGGCAGTCCCACGACCCCGCGCTCGACGTAGATCACCTCGTCGGGGAGATGCCCACGACCGAAACGAGCTTCGAGCTCGCGAACGGGGACGGGCTCCGGCGAGCCGCGGAGGAACGCGAGCAGCTCCGCGTTGCGGCGTCCGCCGAGCCCGAGCACGACATCGTTCCCGAAGACGAGGTCGCCTTCGACCTCCTGCCACAGCAGCTCGTCCAACTTCGATTCGCCCGCGTGACGCGCGACGACGCCTCGGACGAGCCCGATCGGAACCGGAAACGTGAGGGCCTTCAGGTCGTGTGCGAGCCGTGACCGGAGCTCATCCAGCGGACGACGTGCGATCGCCGCGAGCACCGTGCGGCCGGCGACCTCCACCACGCGCAGCGGGCAGTCGAGCACACGCTCGCAGACGTAATCGAGCAACTCGGAGTGTGTGTCGGCGTCGGCCCAGAGCTCGTCGTCCGTCAGCCGCTCGAGCTCGACCGGACCGTGAGCGCACGCCGCGAGCAGGCGCGCGCGAAGGGGCTCCGCCCACCACCGTTGGGCGAGGCGATCCACGACCTTCACTTCGATCTGTCGTGCCCGCTCGCGCGAGACTCCGAGCATCTCCCCGAGCTCTTGCAGCGTCGCTCGATCGCCGTGGAGCCCTGCGCGGCGTGTGATGACCATGCGCTCCACGGGGGGAAGCTGTCGGATGCTCTCCCGCAGCAGGCGAAGCCACGGACCCTCCGACTCGAGCGACGGATGGCCGGTGGACACCCCATCGAGCGCGTGCGTCACGTCAGGTGACTCGGGTGACCCCGACGTCGCGAGCGGTGTCGCGAGCGCGCGTTCCGTCCAGAGGCGACGCAGCGCGTCCGCGGTCTGGCGGATGCTTCCGCGACCGAGGTTCTTCTCCGCCGCCAGCGCTTCGGCGCTCCACTCGAGGAGGCCCGCGACGTCGACGATGCTTCGACGCTCACAGAAGTTGCTCATGCGTGTCGGCAGATCGACGTGACGCACCAAGATCGGGCGAAGCGGCTCGGGGAACGTTGCGCGGAGCGCGTCCCACGTCGTCGGGATCGTCGACGGGACCGCCGTCGCTTCAGCCGCGCTCGTCGGCTCGGGGCTCTCTCCGCGGAGCGCCTCGTGGAGCTCGCTCCAAGAGAGCCCCGTCGCCCCACGGAGCACGTCGTCCGTCAGCGCGATCGACCGACGACCGACGTTGCGTTCGTGAAGGAGCGCGCTCGGGTCGATCGCAGCGAGGTCACCGAAGGTTCGGAGCCCGTTCTGGAGCGCCCACTTCGTGATGCGCGTGGGCAGGCGGAGGTCGAGATCCGACGCGAGGAAAGCGCGAACGGGATCGTGTCTCGCGGGGACGTTCTCTCCTCGAAACGTACGCGCGAGGTCCGGCTTCTCGCGCAACGCGGACTGACTGCGTTCGAGCCACTGTCGCAAGGAGACGGCGCGGCGGGCGGCGGTTGGGGCGGCGAGGGTCGTGGCTCGCTCGAGGAACCGACCCGCGGACGAGGGATCGAGATCTTCGAGTCGTTCCGCTGCGGAAAACGCGAGCCATGCTCGGCCGATGGTGGAGCTCTCGAAGTCCACCGCAGCGCGGACCATCGCGTCGGTGCCAGTGAGGGAGGTGACACGAGCCCCTGCGTCCGTCGGCGCGCCGTCGACGGACAACCACCCGAGAAGCACGGCGGCTCTTCGGTAGTACGCCTCGTCGCGTGGGCCACCGGCGGCGAAGGGTTCGCCGACCACGGCGGCTCGCACTCGGTCGATCACACGCTCCAAACGGTCCGCCTGCGGAATCTCCAAACCGGAGAGGGTCATGCGAGCGGAAGTTTCGCAGTTGTGGACGGAGGAAGCGAGCGTTTCGAGAACTGAAGCGAGGTCGTGATGTGGAGGAATCGCGGAGTGGTCGGTCGTGCGGCGACGCGTTCCGAACGCGTCAGCGCAGCTCGTCGATCACCGCCAGCACCTCGTCGACGTGCACCGCGGGATCGACCTCCTCGAAGACGCGGCGGATGAGGCCTTCGCCGTCGATCACGAAGGTCATGCGCTTGGCGTAGTTCATCCGCACCGGGACGCCGTAGGACTGCGCGATGCGGCCGTCGGTGTCGGCGAGGAGCGCGAAGGGGAGCTGGTGCTCTTCGACGAACGCGCGGTGGGAGTCGACGTCGTCGGTCGAGACACCGAGCACGACCGCGCCGGCCGCCTGCATGCGATCCCAGGCGTCGCGAAAGGCGCAAGCTTCCGTGGTGCAGCCGGGGGTGGCGTCGCGCGGGTAGAAGTAGAGGACGACGATCTTGCCCGCGTGCTCGCCGAGGGTGCGCGTCTGGCCGGTGTGGTCGGGCGCTTCGAACTCGGGAGCGCGCGCGCCGACGCGAGGCTCGGTCGACGACTCGTTCTGGGTTCCTCCACAAGCGAGGAGGGAGAGAAGAAGAGAGGCGACCACGGGAGCTGCGCGCATGGCCCCGGTCGTGGTGCCAGCCGTCGAGGCGCGCAAGCCGGGCCGACGCCCGCTCGCTTGTGCAGGGCCAAGGGCTGCGCTACCTCGACGGGCCGATGCGCCGCCTGCTCACGATCCCGCTGCTCTCGCTGCTCTGCCTCGGGGCGACCTGCGAGACCAACACCTCGGGCGAGGGGCGCAGCGCGCTGAGCTACGGACGCGACGCGCGCGGGGCTTACGAGGCGGCGCTTCTCGAGTTCCGCGACGACGATTGCCTCGCGGCGGAGCCGATGTTCTCCGCGATCCGCCGCGACTTCCCCTACAGCCGCTTCGCCGCGCTCTCGGAGCTACGCCTCGCGGACTGCAAGATGAAGGCGAAGGAGTGGGCGGAGGCGATCGCGGCCTACCGGCAGTTCGTGCGTTTTCGACCGTCGCATCCGGAGATCGCGTACGCGCGCTTCCGCATCGCGGAGGCCCACTTCGAGCAGATCCCCGACGAGTGGCTGCTCTCGCCGCCGACCCACGAGCGCGATCAGGGCCCGACTCTGGAGGCGCTCCGTCAGCTCCGGCGCTTCGTGCTCGACTTCCCGGAAGACGACCGCGTCGCCGAGGCGCAGCCGATGATCGTGAAGTGCCTGCGTTTCCTCGCACAGCACGAGCTCTACGCGGCGCGCTTCTACCTGCGTCGCGACGCGTACGGCGCGGTGATCCTGCGACTGCGCACGTTGCTCGGCTCGTACGACGGAAGCGGGCTCGAAGCCGAGGCGCTGCTCTTGCTCGGCGACGTGCACCGCCAGACCGGCGAGGTCGCGGAGGCGCGGCAGGCCTACGAAGAGCTCGTGACGCGGTTTCCCGAGGCCGACGAAGCGGGCGACGCGCGGAGCCGGCTGGCCGAGCTCGGGAGCTGAGAATCCGCCGAGAGTTCGCGTGAGCGCGTGAGCCGTTTCGGGGCTGACGCGCACTGCGAAGGTGCGGACCACGTCTGGCACGTGACGTCGGCGTCGACGTGAGCGTTGACGTGGACGGAGACGGCGACGTGAACGAAAACGTCGCACACCGACCTCCGCGCCATCGCCTCACCGTCCGTCCCCGCCCACGACCACGGCCACGACCACGCGTGCGGCACAACCGCGCCCGCAGCCCCACAAACTCAGATCGCGCCGCCTGGCCAGTGTACCTTGAACATCCAACGCCTCTGCCGCGTCTGCCGGGCTCTCCGCGCGTCGCGAGGCGCTCGGCCCTCCTTCCGATCCGAAGGCCCGAAGCCCTCGGTCACCCACGGCACCTCCATGCGTCTGTCCTCGCTCGTCCTCGTCGCCGCGCTCGCGTCCCCCGCGCTCGCGCAATCTCCGACCGACCTCGACGCGCTCGCCGCGGCCGCACGCCAGAGCCCGCGCGACGCCGACGCGCAGCGCGCCCACGGTCGTGCCCTCGCGCGTGCGGGCCGCTACCGCGAGGCAGAGCGCGCCCTGACCCAGGCCGCCCGGCTCCGCGATGGATCGCTGGAAGCGCTCTACGAGGTCGCGAGCGTGACCTTCGCGGAAGGCGACTACCGCCGTGCCCGCAACGCGTGCCGAACCCTGGAGCGGAAGGAAGCCCGCGCCGCGTTGACCCACGTGTGTCGCGCGCGCGCGTTCCTGGTCTGGAACCGCAGCGGTCGCGCGTTCGAGGAGCTCGAGGCCTCGGCGGCCGCCGGCGGTGACGCGCTCTTCGAGCATTGGCTCGCGCTCGGCGACGCCAACCGCCTGCGCTTCGAGGTCGGCGAGTCCGAGACCGCGTACCGCCGCGCGGTCGCGATCGACGCCGCACGCTTCGAGCCGCACCTCGGGCTCGCGCTGCTCTTCGCGAACGCGGGGCGCGACGCCGACGCGCGCGCACAGCTCCAAGAGGCGAACCGCAAGGACGCGGGGGTGCCGGAGGTCTGGTACGAGCTCGGTCGTCGCACGCCGGGCGCGGAGGGCCAAGCGCTGCTCACACGCGCGGTGCAGGTGCGCCCGCGTTGGGGCGCAGCGTTGGTCGCGCTCGCGGAGCACGAGCTCGCGGCGGGTGACCGTGCGTCGGCGCGCACCCACTTCCAGGCCGCCATCGCGCAGGACTCGCGCGACGCGGACGCCCAGGTCGGGCTCGGTCGCGTGCTCGCGGCGGAGGGCGACGACGCGGGCGCGGAGGCCGCGTACCTGCGCGCGCTGGAGCTGGTGCCGAACCTCGCGGGCGCGCAGATCGCGCTCGGCGAGCTCGACGAAGCGCGCGGGCTCACGCAGGACGCGTTCGAGCACTACTCGGAGGCGGCGAATCTCGATCCGCGCAATCCGACCGGCCTGCTGAAGGCCGCCGGCCTGGCGCTCCGCCAAGAGCGCGACGTGCTCGCGACGGGTTTCCTCGATCGCCTTCTGCGCGTGCACCCGGAGCTCCCGCAGGCCCACGCGCTCTACGGCGACGCGCTCCGTCTGCGTGGCGACCGCGCGGGCGCGGCACAGCGCTACGAGCGGGCGCTGCGTGGGCAGCTCGAGGACCGCGCGCGGGTCGAGCAGGCGCTCTCGGAGGTTCGTCAGGCCGCCCCGCGCACGCCGGTGCGTCAGCGCGCGGGCACGCACTGACGCGCGGGAGCGAGCCGCGCGAGGCGTCACGCGAGCACGTCGTGTCGCTCGCGTACACGGCACGCGCGTGTCGCGATCGTGGCGTGGGGTGGAGCGTCAATCCACGCGCGTGATCGTGTAGCCCGCGGCGCGGAGCTTCTCGAAGATCCCGTCGGGGCTGAGCAGCGCGCGGAACGGGAGCGCGAGGAACGCGTTGCCTTCGTCGAGCTCGCGACGGATTGGGCGAATCCAGGTGCTCGGTCGGCGCTCGACGCTGCGATAGAAGCTCGGCGCGACGGCGCGCTCGTCTGGGTCCGCGAACTCTTGCAGCATGCGCGCTTCGTCGCCCGAGAGGTACGCCTCGCGCATCCCGCGCAGGTCTCGTTCGAGCACTTCGGGCCGCTGCACCCAGAGCGTCACCAAGGCGGCGACCTCGCGATCGGAGGCCGCCCCGAGCATGCGCAGCTCGTCGAGCGGGCTCCCGAGCGGACGCAGCGTCAGACCCCGCTCGCGCGCGTACGCGAAGAGCTCGGTGTCCATCGAGTTCGGCGCCTCGGGCAGCAGCGTGCGCGCGCGATGGACCGCGAGCGGCGCGAAATGCAGGAAAGGCCGCGTGGCGCGGAGCTGATCGAGCGACACCTGCTCTCGCAGCTCGTGCGTGAGCGACTGCCACACGAGCGGTGGGTAGAAGTCGGACCCCGTGCCGCGCCGCAGGAGGCCGACACGCTGAGCGTCGCGCACGAGCACGTCGCCCCCGAGGTCGGTCGGCACCACGACCACCCGCGCGGCATGAAGCCGATCGTGCAGGCGCGTGGGCAGCGCCTCGTCGAGCCGCGCGCCGCGTCCGAGCGTCGCGAGCGCGTACGAAGGCGGCACGTCGGGACTGGCGGTGCGGATCTCGTAGAAGAACGGCCGCGCGACGGAGGTCGGGGCGGGCGGTGGAGCCTCCGGCGGCGTCGACGACTCGGTCGACGCGCTCGACGTGGTCGGTGACGACGACCCTTCGTCCGACTCGTAGACCGGCACGGGGTGCGATGGCGAAGGACAGCCCGCGAGGAGCGCGACGAGGAGGAAGCGACGCATCCCCGCGGGATGCCAGACGTCGCGCGGTTCGGCCAGAGGCGCGGGCGGGCGCTTCGCGAGCTTGCGTTCGCGTGACCGGCCCGAGTAGCGACGCCGTCGTACGTGAGTCGAACGCTGCGTGCGGTCGCGAGCGTCGCTTCACACGTTGACCTGGGTAGCCGAGGCCGGACTCGAACCGGCATGCCCTTGCGGACAGCGGATTTTGAATCCGCTTCCGCTCATCGGAATCCATCGCGGAGAACGGGGGATTCTTTCGGGCGGTGCGTGCCTGTGGGCATTCAGCGGGCAACCTCTCCATCCAGTGCTCCCGATGGGTGTAGCGTTGTCCGATGTCCGGGCTCAAGGGGATCGCGCTCAAGGTCACGTACAACGACAACGACGGTGTGGCGGCACAGCAAGGGTTGGTCGGGTTTCGAGGCGTGTGCTCCGACGCGACGATCCTGCTCAACGTTCGACACGACAAGAAGACGAACTGTCGAGACGACACACCGTGTGCGCGATACGTCCGGGGCGGAATGAAGCCCGGCTCGCGGCCGGTCGAGAGTGTGAAGCGATGGTGGTGCTACGAATCCCAGCTCTTGAAGGGGGAGCGTTGGAGGTTCGGTGCGGGCGTCTACCATCGCGGTGAGCGAAAGGGGACACCGATTCCGATCAGGGGAGGGCAGCCTGGAGACATCGCCCTTCTGACCACGCGCTTCCCTGGTCAGTCCGAGGCGGAGAGATCCGTTTTCGCGCTCTACCGCATCGGCAAGCGTGTCGTTTCCCTCCGAGGTGGCACGTGGTTGGAGTCGGACGGCACGATGCAGATCCTGCTGCCGGCGTCGCTCGCGCGAGATGTCCGGTACTGGGACTACGTCGATCAGTCTCCGGACTGGCGCACCGGCTTGTTTCGATATCCCTCCGACGAGTCGACCGCACGTCTGCTCGCCGAGGTGACGTACCGGTTGGGCGATCACGATGACCGAGACCGCATCTACCGGGCCGTGGGAGTGCCGCCCGCCCCGCCAGCCGCAGGTGGATGGCGCCTGGGAGGCGAGGGCGAGGCTCACCGCAAGCTGAAGCTGAGGGTAGCAAGCGACCCAACGCTCATCGGACTTCCTCGCGACGCACGGGCGACGGTCGAAAAGACCTTCGTCTCGGGTGATCGCGTCGACATCGCCTTCGACGTTGGCGGGCGAGCGCGCGCGGTCGTCGAGGTCGAGACGTACTTCGCGGAACCCGGCGTCTACCAAGCGATCAAGTACCGAGCGCTGATGGAGGCTGAGCGTGGCTTGCCGCTAGGGTCGGGTGAGGTCGCGGGCGTTCTCGTCGCGCATGCCTGCGACGCGCGGGCTCGTGCGCTCGCCGAGCGGTACGGGGTGCGCATCGTCATCGTTCCGCCCTGACGAGCTGTCCGTCTTCGCGTTGCGAGCGTCGCGGCGCCGCCATGAAGAGATGCGTTACGCTTTGGGCTGCGTGGCGTTCGACATCCACCGCCTGCGGCGTGAACTGACGCTATCCGCCAGGATGCATGCGGACTACCTGTCGGATGCGCGCGAGTATCTCTCGATGTTCCGCCTGGCAGAGCGGTACGGCGGAACCGACTCGATAGTCGCGGCGAGCCTGCGGCAGTCGGCGATCTTTGGCGTTCAATACCTCGTCGTCGTCGTCGCGGACGAGATGATGGACCGCCGTGACGTTCAAGCGTTCGCGAGCAATGGAAACAGCGTCCTACCGGCCGCCGTGTACTTGCCACGCTCTCGCCATGGCGACCGGACCATGGAGACCCGAGCACTCGTCGACCACGAAACCACCCACGTGAATCAGTTCCTCCTTGGTCGGGGGTTTCGGGACGCAGTGGACCCGTTGCTTCGCTACCGCCGTCGGCTTCGCTTGGAGTTCGAGGCTTACGTCCTGGAGTACCATCGATGGCCCGAGGTAGCGGCGCGATGGCTAGACCTCGATCCGCTCCGAGCTGCGCTCGCGCAGAGTCACGTCTGCGCGCTCGAACGCGAGGTTGTCGTCGCTGCAAAGCTACCCGAGGAGGACGTGGCGCGGCTGCTCACCAACGTCCGCTCGGTTGCCCACGATGAGTTGGGCTCGCTGGGTGTCGAGCGTGAGCTCATCGAGTGGATGTTGAAGCCGATGAACTCTTTCGTCGCGAAGGCGCTTGCTGATGTGTCTCCCGGGGCGACACCAACGCATCCACCGCGGCGCGGAGCGTCCGGGGCTCGACGTGGGCGTAGCGCTGGGTCGTCGTCAGAGTCGAGTGGCCCAGCAACTCGGCGACGACGTTGATCGGAGTTCCTGCGCTGATGAGCTGCGTCGCGAAGTCGTGACGGAGATCGTGCAGCCGCAGGTCGCGGATCCCAGCCGCCCGAACGGTTCGCGCGAACAAGCTCGACAGGGTGTTCGGGCTCCACGGCTTGCCCTCGCGTCGAAGGACGTGATGGTCCGCGCGCCGTCCGGGTTGAAGCGGAGCGAGAACGGCGGCCAGGGTGTCGTTGATCGGGATGCCCCGAACGCGGTTGGACTTCGTCTTGGTCAGCAGCAGCAGGCGAGACGCGAGGTCGACCTGTGACCACCGGAGCGAGACCATCTCTTCGCGCCGCATCCCGGAGTGAAGGCCCGTGAGGATCACGATGCGGAGGTCGGGCTCCGCCGCGTCGAGCAACTTCTGCTTCTCATCCGGCGCCAGGTAGCGCACGCGACCCGGCGGCTCCTTCATCAACTTCACGCGTCGGAGCGCATCGGCCCTCTCCCCGGCGATCCATCCCCAATCGCTCGCCAGCCCGACGAAGTGCTTGAACGTCGCGAGGTGGCGGTTGACCGTCGCGGGGGCGCGTCCCGCCTGCATGCGCTCCGTCTTGAAGCGTTCGAGGTGGTAGGGAGTGAGCGAGTCGAGCTCGACATCGCCGAGCGAGTCGACGAGCGCATTCGCGTGGTCTCGGCGGTCGTCGATGCTCGCGGGCCGGCTGGTGGCGGCGAACGCGAGATACTCGTCGAACGCTGCGCGAAGCTTCATTGACGGGGCGCGATGCTTCTCGAACGAGCCCGTCAGCAGAGCATTCGTGAGAGTGCGGGCTCGCTCCTTTGCGGCGGCGAACGAGAGCCCTGGGCCGAAGCTCTCTCGATAGCGGTCCGGCTTGCCCGATTTCGCGTCGTTGAAGCGGAGGTCGAAGTGGTAGCGGCCGGTCTTGTCGTTCTTGTAGAGCCCTCGGACTCCGGTTCGGTTTGCTCTGGGCATGGGGACACCTCCTTGCGAGGCGCGGATGCACCTCGGCGAAACCGGCTCGTCGCCGGTGACCTCGATTGGCCGAGCACGCGCGTCGCTCGCGACTACTCGCGGACGCTCATCGGCTCGGGTTCCACGGGATGCTCGCGCCGGTCAGCGACCGACGATCCGCGCGGTAGGGGTTGGGTAGGTTCTCAGCGATCGCATCGATCCGAGTCAGTCACTCGGATCGGGGCACCAGCAGCGGAACCGTGATGGATTCCGAAGGGCCCTCGGAGAATCGGACCGTGCGAAGAACGCGAGCAACGCATTCAGTCATCGCGTCGTTCGGCTCGCCGGCCGATGCGACGAGTTCGACTCGCTCGACCGCCCCGTTCGCGTCGATGCTGAGCGTGGCGTCGAACAGCACGTCGCCCGCGTAGGGGGCCGCGTCGTTGCAAGCGTGCAGCCTCGCATGTGCTTGCTGGACCGCCCTCGCGATGGACTGTCGACGGCGAGCGGGCGCGGGGGCTGTCTCTGGCTCTGCTGGGCCCCGCTCCCGCGTTCGAGGGACGAGAGCTTCTCGCGTCGCGAAGCGGTTCAGCACCATCTCCGCGTCGGAGATGTCGAGCCCGAACACGTCCGCGGTCGCTCGTACGGCACCCTCGCGCGGGAGGTCGCGAGCGATCAACGATGCCGCGCACGCCAGGGCCGTCGGCGATTGGTCTTCCCACGCGCGCACTCGTTCGACCGCAGAAAGGCCCACCGGACAGGCACGAAGGAGAGCGAGCGCCACGGCGTGTGCGCTGGGGTTCGGGTCGCGTCGATGGGGTAGTGCGCGCATCGCACCGCGGAGCGCCGTCTCGATGGCTCGAACGCGTTCGCCTGGAAACCCGCGGCGGACGATCTCGG
>ERZ761607.3600-NODE-3600-length-14767-cov-10.876427_pt1 | contig 14767 bp, 15 predicted proteins | sample MGYA00511164_ERZ761607 | MGnify/ENA primary metagenome ERZ761607 (study PRJEB28899, sample SAMN02445080) | bioreactor sludge metagenome | biome: EBPR sludge | place: Australia: Brisbane, Thorneside Wastewater Treatment Plant | collected 2011-06-22 ...
TAATTGAATATATTAAATCTTCAAAATTTTCTCTTGATGCTCTAAAAAAAATTGAACAAAAAATTCATCATTATTTACAAGAAGAATTCAGAATAGAGTTTAAAGAAGTTGACAATATACCTCCAACAAAATCCGGAAAACCTCAAATAATTGAAAATACTTTTATAAAATAAAAAAAGGCAGAGGACTGCCTTTTTTTATTATGAATTTATAAATTAGAAATTTTTATGAATTTGTTTCGGTTGGTTCAGCAGGTTTATTTGTTTTTTCTGCTTCACCTGAAGTTAAGTCAGTTGCGATTTGCGGCTGAGTAAGTTCAGGCATTTCTTCTCCGATTAAATCTTCAATTCTGAAATCAAGTTGTTCTTCTTTATAATTTTTCGTTTTTTCCATTACATCTTCAACTGTGAATTTTTTCTGAATTTTAAATTTATTCAGATAATTATCAATTTCAACCTGATCTTTATCTTTGAAATATTCAAGCACTGATAAAACAACTTTTTTATTATTTTTATCAAATTCAATTACTTCTGCTTTAAGAGTTTGTCCCGGTTTAAAAGTTTCAACTAAACTTTTTATTGGAGAAACTGATAATTGAGAAGCAGGGATGAAAGCGTCAACTTCTTCAGGTAATTCAACAATCAAACCTTTTTCAATTGGTTTTACAACTTTAGCATCAACTTCAGTTCCAACTTTTGTTTTACCTTCCAATACTTCCCATGGATTTTCAAATAATTGTTTTCTTCCGAGAGAAATTCTTTGATTAGCAACATCAACACCTAAGATAACAACTTCAAGATCATCACCAAGTTTTACAAATTCTTTTAAGTCAAGAATTTTTTTAGTCCAACTCATATCTGAAATGTGAACTAATCCATCTACACCCGGTTCTAATTCAACGAATACACCAAAATTTGTAATATTACAGACTTTACCTTTTTGTTTAGTTCCGACCGGATATTTTTCTAAAAGACTCTGCCATGGATTTGGAGTTAATTGTTTCATACCGAGAGAAAGTTTTCTGTTTTCGGTATCAATGTTAAGAATCTGAGCCTCAACAAGTTGACCCATTGTAACCATTTGACTTGGATTAGTAATGTGTTGTGTCCAACTCATTTCACTAACGTGGATAAGACCTTCAACACCTTTTTCAATTTCAATAAACGCACCATAATCTGTCAAAGAAACAACTTTACCTGAAACTTTATCACCGATTTTATATTTTTCAGTTACATTTTCCCAAGGATGTGGTTGTAACTGTTTAAGACCTAAATATACTCTTTGTTTTTCTTTATCGAATTCTAATACATGAACATCAATTTCCTGATCAAGTTTTACAACATCGCTCGGATGATTAATTCTTCCCCAACTTAAGTCAGTTATATGAATTAAACCGTCAAGACCGCCAAGATCAACGAATACACCAAAATCAGTGATTGCTTTAACAACTGCTTTTAGAATCTGACCTTTTTCAATAGTTTTTAATAACTCATCACGTTGTCCTTGCATTGACTCTTCAATCAATACTTTATGTGATACAATTATATTTTCAATTGCGTTGTTAATTTTAATAACTTTGAAAGGCATAGTTTTGCCGACATAATCATCATAATCTCTAACAGGTTTAGTATCAATTTGAGAACCCGGTAAGAATGCGGTTAAACCTGCAAGGTCAACAACAAATCCACCTTTAATTCTTCTTAAAATTTTACCATGAACTGTAGCACCGGTTACGTTAGCATCAACAATCGAATCCCACATTTTGATAGACTCGGCTTTTTTTCTTGAAAGAACAAGTTGACCTTCTTTGTCTTCAATTTTTTCCAAGAATACATCAATATCATTTCCGACAACGACATCATCTCTATTTACAAACTCATTGATAGAGACTCTTCCGTCTGATTTAGAACCAATATCAATCAAAACATCTTCTCCATTGATAGCAACTATTCTACCTTTAACTAATTCGTTTTCTTTGATAACGTTAAAAGTTTTTTCGTATAGTTTTAAAAGATCATTGTATTCATCATCATGGTATTCACCTGCTGATTTATACTTTTCAGTAACAATTTTATCTTTTTTAACAGATTTTTCACCGACACCTGTTACATCGTTTAGTTTTGTCTCTTCCAAGACAGCGTTTTGTGTTTCTGACATTATTTATTTTTTTTGTCCTGTGTTTTTTCCTTTCAGGTCAACCGGAACCCGTTGCCAACTTTTGAAAAAGTTCGAAAGGTTTAGTTTATAAAATTTATGTTTCTGTATTAGTTATTTTTTTAAAAAGAAAATCAACTTGTTCTTCGATAATCATATTAGTCGTATCAACTTCAATAGCATCTTTTGCTTTTCTCAGAGGGCTTTCTGCTCTCTTGGAATCTATATCATCTCTTTTTTTAATTTCCATTATAATTTTTTCCAAAGAAATTTTCTGACCTAAATCCAAAAAATCCTGTTGTCTTCTAATTGCTCTTGTCTTCAGATCGCAGATAAGAAAAAACTTGAAATCAGCATTTGGAAAAACAACGGTACCAATATCTCTTCCATCCATTATCACACTGTTTTCGTTAGCATACTCTCTTTGCTTATCAACAAGGATTTTTCTAACTTCCTTTATTTTACTTATAGTACTAACTTTGTTGGTTACTTCTAAAGTTCTGATATCTTTGGAAACATCAACACCATTTAAAACAACTTTCTCATCCGATAACTCAATCTTAGCATCTTTAGCCAGAGAGATTATTTTCTCAACATCATTGACATCAACATTATTTTTAAGAACGAGAAAAGTAATGCATCTATACATAGCACCGCTATCTATATAGAGAACTCCAAGTTTTTTAGCCAGAATTTTAGCAGTAGTACTTTTTCCGGTACCCGCAGGACCGTCTATAGCAACAATAATTTTGTTCAAATGTTTAAATTAAAATCAAATCGTTAAAGAATTCATACGAAAAACAACCGATTAATATTATCTCCATTCAGTATCCACAACAGTAATTTCTCCGATACTCATAGGTCCGAGAAAAGTAGAAATTTCAGGTTTAATTCTAAGTTGTAAATTTCTTGCACTTCCATTTCTTCCACCAATACCGAATGCCAAATTTAAAATAGCATCATATCCTACAGTTCTGAAAAATTGGACTAAATCAACGGATATATCCATTGGAATAGTGGTTTCTTGACCGGCACCGGGAATAGTAATTGGCTGACTTATATTACCATTAACTGTTTCAGTGTTATCAATTAATAACCTCCAACTCATTGTGGTCATAGTAGCAGTAGAATTAGTATTTCCGGAAGCAGTATTAGGATTTTTAGCAATTAAATTCAAAGTAAAGTCGGCAGGAAGTCTTCCGGAAGTGAATGCGGCAATCAGATTAGCTGCATCAATAATATTCAAACTTGAAGGATTTTCAATGCCTGAAATATTTACGTTAGCAATTCTAAAATTCTGAACAGAGCCTAATTTAAATTTTAATCTTTGCAGATTATTTAAAGCATCTAAAGCACCGGTGCAGGCAAAATTCCCGGAAATGAGAATAAAAAGCACTGCAAAATTTAAGAAAATTGTTATTTTTCGCATAACTTATAAAATTGTTATTTTAAGTCATAAATTCAATGCAATAAGCAGTAAACAAAGACATAAGAGTATTTTTTGTATAAACTGAGCAAACGACAAAATAGGTGAAATTCTGTAATGAAAGGTGAAGCATAAATGACTAATTAATCGAAATTTTTCACTTTTTAAAATAAACAGAAATTCGTATTTAGAACTTAAATAAGCTCAATTATGATTAATGAAAATGAGTTAATAAAAGTTTTCAATTGTAATAATTACACTTTATTTGAATTTGCAAAGTCTATTTTAGAGTCAAAGGAAATCAATTTCATTGAAAAGGGGGCATATGTTTCTGATTTGAATCCCGGATTTGGCGAAATGGAATTATATGTTGAAGCAAAAAATTCAGAACTTGCAAAAATTTTACTTGCCGGAATAGAAGAAAACAATTTAGATGAGTTTGATGAGGAAGATTATGAAGACATTGAATTGGAAACCGAAAAAGAAAAAAAGTTTTCACAATATCAGAAATATTTTCTTGTAGGGATTATCTTACTTGTAATATTAATACTTTACTTTGTTATCCGGAAGAATTTAGGTTAGAATAAGCGTCTTCAGAATTTTATCCAAAAATAATTGTGATACGGCAATTATAATAATAATTTTTAGAGATTTAAATGTTTTTAAATTATTAATCAGGAAACTAATAATGACTTTAAATATGTTTTTTTAACAAAACTTAATATTTAAATAACATTTTTTTCTTAATTTTTTTATTAATATAATATGAATATTTTAAATATAATGTCGGAAACAAAGAAAAAAGTGCTTTTTATTTGTGGATCTATGAATCAGACTACTATGCTTCATAAAATTTCTATGAAGTTACCCGAGTTTGAATGTTTTTTTACACCTTATTACGGAGATGGTGTGATAAAAAAAGCGAGTGAAATGGGATTATTGGATTTTACCGTTCTTGGTGGAAAGTTAAAAAAACAATCACTTGAATATATACTTCACAATAATTTACCATTAGATAATGGCGGTATAAAAAATGATTATGATTTAGTAGTTACAAGTTCAGATTTGATAATACAAAAAAATATAAGAAACAAAAAAATTATTCTTGTTCAGGAAGGAATGACAGATCCTGAGAACTTTGCATATTATATTGTAAAAACTTTTAAACTGCCGAGATACCTTGCAAGTACATCAACAACCGGATTATCCAATGCTTATGACTATTTTTGTGTTGCTTCAGAAGGATATAAAGAGTTATTTATAAAAAAAGGTGTTGATGAAGAAAAAATTCTTGTGACAGGAATTCCGAATTTTGACAATTGTGCTGATTATTTGAATAATGATTTTCCTCATAAGAATTATGTTTTAGTTTGCACTTCAGATACGAGAGAAACTTTTAAATATGAGAACAGAAAGAAGTTTATAAAAAAAGCATTAAAAATAGCAAACGGGAAACAATTAATTTTCAAACTACATCCTAATGAAAATTATGAACGAGCAGAGAAAGAAATTAAAAAACATGCTCCGGGGGCATTGGTATATTCCTCAGGCAATACAAATCATATGATTGCAAATTGTGATACATTGATAACAAGATTCTCCACGGTTGTATATGTCGGATTGGCTTTGGGAAAGGAAGTGTATTCAGAATTTAATTTAGAAGAATTAAAAAAACTGACACCGCTTCAAAATGGCGGAAAATCTTCCGAAAATATTGCAGAAATTTGCAAACTGCTTCTTGAATCGAAACAGGATATAAGGACCATTTTACCTACATTAAATTCAACATACAGAAACGAGATTGCTTATAATTGAAAAGTGATACATTAATTATAATTCAGGCAAGAAGGGGTTCGACAAGATTACCGGATAAAGTATTGATGCAACTTAGCGGAAAGCCTTTGTTAATAAGAATGTATGAAAGAGTATTTGCAAGTGAGGTTGATGCTAAAATAATAATTGCAACAACAACAAATAAAGAGGATGATATAATTTGTGAAATGTGTGATACAAATTCGATTGAATATTTCAGAGGACATTCGACAGATTTACTGGACAGACATTATAATGCGGCAAAAAAATTCGAAGCAAAAATTATTTCTAAAATTCCATCTGATTGTCCATTAATAGATCCTAAAGTAATTAAAAAGGTTTTCCAATATTTTTTCGATAATACCGGTAAATTTGATTTTGTAAGTAATTTACATCCGGCGACTTATCCTGATGGAAATGATGTTGAAGTATTTACATTTGATGCTTTAGAAACTGCTCATAAAAATGCGACAAAAAATTTTGAAAGAGAACATACAACACCTTATATATGGGAAAACCCTGAAAAATTCAGGATTGGAAATGTTGAATGGGAAAGCGGTTTAGATTATTCAAAAAAATTCAGATTTACGATTGATTATCCTGAAGATTATGAATTTATAAAAAATGTTTATGATGAACTTTATCCAAAAAATAATATATTCGGATTAGATCAAATTTTAAATTTGTTAAAACAAAAACCAGGAATTTACGATATAAATAAAAAGTATCTTGGTGAATACTGGTATAAAAATCATACCGGTGAATTAAAAAATATTTAAAGTAATGACAGAAAAAAAATTAGCAGAATTAAAGAATACGGCATTTAATGTTAGGCAACATATAATAAGAATGTCCACAGATGGCGGATGTTTTATTGGTGCGTCACTTTCCTGTGCAGACTTAATCGTATATTTATACAAAGAATTTCTGAATGTAAATTTAGATAATTTAGATAATCCCAACAGAGATTATTTATTTTTATCAAAAGGTCATGATGTCCCTGCATTATACGGAACATTTGCAGAAATAGGATTTATAGAAAAAGACAGATTGAAAAATCATTTGAAAACTAATGACTTTATATACTGGCATCCGAACAGAAATATTCCCGGAATTGAATTTTATTCAGGGTCATTAGGTCATTTATTGAGTATCGCAATCGGCGTAGCGATTGATTGCAAACTTAGAGGTCAGACAAATAAAATTGTGGTAATACTTGGAGACGGAGAACTGGATGAGGGGACTATTTGGGAAGGTGCTTTAGTGGCAAATGCATATAATCTTGATAATTTAATTTGTGTGGTTGACAGAAATCATTTTCAGGCAAATATAGAAACAGAAAAATTAATTCCGCTTGAATCAATTGAGGATAAATTTAAGGCATTTGGTTGGGGCACAAGTTCATGTAATGGACACGACTTTGAAAGTATGGAAAAAGCATTTAAGCACTTTCCATTAAAAGAGAATAAACCTTCAATTATTATAGCTGACACTAAAAGAGGCAAAGGCTTACCAAGCATTGAAGCGAGAGCCGACAGATGGTTTGTTAATTTCAAACCCGAAGAAATAGATATGTTACTTGAAGAACTGAAAGGTGGTGCAGAGGCAGATTTAACAAGTGAAACAATAGTTGCAAGATAATTTAAATTTTAAAAATTAAAATGACATACGAAGATATTTTATTAGAGTTAATAGAAAAAGACGAAAGGTTCGTTGTATTAACTGCGGAAAACAGAGCTGCAATCAGAAACCTTCCTAACAAGGTTAAAGGAAGATTTATTGATACAGGAATTACAGAACAGACATTGATAGGAGTTTCTGCAGGATTAGCACTGCGGGGAAGAATTCCTGTTTGCCATGCTCTTGCTACATTTCTAACTATGCGTGCATTTGAATTTATAAGAACAGATGTTGGAATATCAGGCTTACCTGTAAAAATCGTAGGAGGTTTTTCAGGATTTTTATCAGACGGAAACGGACCTACACATCAAGCAATAGAAGACGTATCTATTATGAGAGGCATTCCAAATGTAAATGTATTCTGTCCTGCAGATGAAGAAGATATGTTGATTTGTTTAAGAACAGTATTAGAAGATCCAAGACCATTTTACATCAGATATAATAATTATAAAAATATTTATTCGCATAATCATAATTTCGAAGTTGGGAAGGCGGAAGTGGTTTCTAAAGGTAAAGATGCAACAATTATTACTTACGGCTTAATGTTTGGAGAATCATATAAATCAATGAATTTATTAAAAGAAAAGGGATATGATACCGGGTTAATAAATTTAAGAACTGTAAAACCTATTGATGAATCTGCAATATTAGACGCTGTTAAAAATTCAAAATTAATTGTAACTGTTGAAGATCATTTTAAGACAGGTGGTATATATTCTATACTATCAGAGATATTACTAAACCATAAAATTACTACAGATGTTTTATCAATCAGTTTAGACAATAAATGGTATAAACCTGCATTGCTTAATGATGTAATGGAGTATGAAGGTTTTACAGCACCAAAAATTACTGAAAAAATAATTTCAAAATTAAAATCATAATGCCTAACAAAATAGACTTTAACAATGATTATCCGGACATTACTAAATCGGAAGAAATCTTTAAAAGATCTGAAGGGTTAATACCAGCATATACACAGACACTTGCAAAAGGACCAACTCAATGGGTAAAGGGAGTTGCACCAAAATATCTGAATAAAGGCAAAGGTTCTCACGTTTGGGATGTTGATGGTAATGAATATATAGATTATATGATGGGAATAGGTCCGATAGTATTAGGATATTGTTATCAACCTGTTGATGATGCAATCAAACAGCAACTTGAAGACGGAATAACTTTTTCATTAATGCATCCGCTTGAAGTGGAAGTAGCAGAAATAATAAGAGATACAGTTCCAAATACAGAATCAGTAAGATATTCCAAAACAGGATGCGATATTACATCTGCGGCGATAAGAGTTGCGAGAGCATTTACAAAGCGAGAGAAAATTTTATGCTGCGGATATCATGGCTGGCATGACTGGTATATTAGTGTAACCGACAGAAACTCCGGAATTCCAAAAGCAATACAGGACTTAACTTATACTTTTAATTATAACGACATAGATTCATTAATAAATTCAATTGATGAAGATACTGCAGCTGTGATACTTGAGCCATTTGTTTTTGAAGAAGAGAGAGATAATTTTTTAATGAAAGTAAGAGAGGTTTGTGATAAAAATGGTTCTTTGCTTATTTTCGATGAAATGTGGACAGGATTTAGGATAGCACCGGGTGGTGCCCAGCAATTTTTTAATGTAAGAGCTGACTTAGCATGTTTTTCAAAAGCGATTGCAAATGGAATGCCGATTGGAGCTTTGACGGGAAGAGAAGATGTTATGCGATTATTTGACAAAGATGTTTTTTTCTTTACAACATTTGGCGGAGAGGCTTTATCACTTGCAGCATCTAAAGCAACCATTGATATTATAAAAGATAAGAATGTACCTGATTATCTAAGTAAACAAGGCGAGAAATTAAAAACCGGATATAATAAAATTGCAGAAAGTCTCGGACTTGATTATACAAAATGTTCAGGTTATAACTGCAGAACGATTATAACTTTTGATGCAAAAGCGGGAAATCCTCTTGAGCTGAAATCTTTGGTTCAGCAGGAAATGATTAAAAGAGGAATTTTATGGGGTGGCTTTCATAATATGAGTTTCTCACACAGTTATGAAGATATTGAATATACATTAAAAGCATATTCAGAAGTTTTACAAATACTTAAAGATGCGGTTGATAAAAATAAATTGAAAGAGATGTTAAGAGGAGAACCTGTAGAGCCGGTATTCAGAAAGACGAGTAATTTTAATATGAAACCTAAGAAATAATAAAGAGGGTATAATTGAACATAAAAGATTTGTATAGTTTAAAAAACCAGGTTGCTATTGTCACAGGTGCTGCGGGATTGATTGGCAAACATCATTGCGAAGCACTTTCAGAAGCGGGTGCAACTGTTATAGCATGTGATTTAAAAACAGAATCAATAAAAAAATTTATACACAAACTTGGCAATAATTCTTTTGCGATAGATATGGATGTTACTGACAAGAAAAGTATTGAACAAGTAAGGAATTTTATAATAGAAAATTATTCAACAATTGATATACTTGTTAACAATGCGGCAATTAATGATATGTTTGAAAATCCACAGGCAGCAACAGAGCAATCAAAATTTGAAAATTATCCTCTAGAACTTTGGAAAAAATCACTTGAAGTAAATGTTACGGGAGTTTTTTTATGCTCTCAGGTTTTTGGGAAAGTTATGGCTGAAAAAGGTAAAGGCAGTATAATAAATGTTGCGTCAACTTATGGAATAGTAGGACCGGATCAATCATTATATATTGATAAAGAAGGTAAACAGAATTTTTATAAACCACCTGCATATTCAACTACAAAAGGAGCCGTAATATCTTTTACAAAATTTTTAGCGGCATACTGGGGAAACAGAGGTGTCAGAGTAAATACATTATCTCCGGGTGGAGTTGAAAATTCTCAGGATGAATTTTTTATAAAAAAGTATTCAAATAAAACACCATTAAACAGGATGGCTTCACCTTTTGATTATAAAGGTGCAGTTGTATTTCTTGCGAGTGATGCATCCGGATATATGACAGGTGCAAACCTTGTAGTTGATGGTGGTTGGACTTGCTGGTAACAAATTAAAAATAATATTAATATATGAACAAAGTAAAAGTTGGAAACAGATTTATCGGAGACGGTGAAAGAGTTTATGTGATTGCCGAAATCGGAATTAATCATAATGGATCTTTGGAGAATGCTAAAAAGATGATTGCAGGTGCAAAAGAAGCAGATTGTGATGCAGTTAAATTTCAAAAAAGGACACCAGAATTATGCGTACCAAAAGATCAATGGTATATTGAAAGAGATACACCATGGGGAAGAATGACTTATATAGATTACAGACACAAAGTTGAATTAACTTATGATGACTATAAAGAAATAGACAGGTATTGTAATGAGATTGGTATAGACTGGTTTGCTTCATGTTGGGATGAAGATTCGGTTGATTTTATTGAACAGTTCAATCCTAAATTATACAAAGCCGCTTCAGCATCTCTTACAGATATTAATCTTCTTAAGAAAAAGAAATCAACAGGAAAACCACTTATGATTTCAACAGGTATGTCAACAATGGAAGAAATCGAAAATGCAGTTGCTGAAATTGGATCAGATAATCTTATGATAGCACATTCAACTTCCACATATCCATGTAAACTTGAGGAATTGAATTTACGAATGATATTAACACTGAAACAAATGTATCCTTCCTGTCCGATTGGATATTCAGGACATGAGACAGGACTTGCTCCGAGTTGGGCTGCTGCTGCAATAGGTGCAAATTTTATTGAAAGACATATTACTTTAGACAGAGCAATGTGGGGAACAGATCAGGCGGCATCAGTGGAACTTGAAGGTTTCAACAGGTTAGTAAAAAACATAAGAGATATTGAAATCAGTTTAGGTGACGGAATTAAAAAGTTATATGACAGTGAACTTGGACCAAGAAAAAAATTACGAAGAGTGTGATTTTTTATAATCAATTAACATTCCTGTACCCGCAAGAAAAAATAAAAAACCGGACAGAATAAAGTTTGCTTCAATAGAAACAAATCTTATCACCAAGTATCCGAGAAGAGGTGCGAATAAACCTCTTATGCCTGTGAATGTTATATGAACTGCCTGATAACTTGCCACCATATTGTGAGGAGCATAAAAAATAGATCCGATATTCCATGCTAAAGTAACTCCACTCATTGCAAATCCAAAAACAAAAAACACCAAATAGATTATAAAAGTGGAATCAAAAAATCCTGAACTTGATTTTAAATAATTTGCAACCAAGAATAATACCGGGACAAGAATCAGAGTATAAAATATTATACTGCAGAATTTAGTTGGGTTTCCTGATCCCATAAATCTACCCATAATAGGTGTTACGAGAATCAATGCCGAATGGAAAATCAGACCTTTTGCGAGAGAAATAGGAGTATAAGTTAAATTAAGATAGTCAACAAGAAATATAGGGATTGCGGGACTGAGAACCATAAACGCCATTCCATAAAGAAAAAAATTTATTTCGAATACAAAGAATTTTTTATTCTCCTTACAGATTTTAATCATATTTCTGACAGGTAAAATTGCTATATCTCTGAATAATCTAAAATTTATATTTTTAAACTGATCAAGGTTTGAACCAGTCGAATCAAATTTTCCTGAATCAGCGATTTTCATAATTTTGGACATTTCATAATAATATAGGATTCCAAAAAGACCTGCCACAGGATATAAAATTTTATAAATATTATTGTTGGCATCAAGTAAAAATCCCGCAACTGTAGAAGTGACAAGCAAGACGAGGGTTGAAAGACTTGAAGCATAGGAATAATATTTACTTCTGTTTTGCAAAGTGTAATTATGTCTGAAAATATAATTCCATGAAGGCATAAGCAAAGCATCAGCGATGAACATAATAGTAATAATTGCTATATAGAACCAGGGGTTTGAGAATAAAGGAATCAGAATTAAACTGCCTCTACCTAATGCACCGATCAAAAAAATTATTTTTGATCTGTTGTTGGCACGATCAATAATTTCAGTGCCGTAAATGGAAAACAGAAATGAAATTGAAGTAAGGTAAATTAAAATTGTAACTTCAAAATTTGTACCACTTAAAGATTTTTTAAGAATGATTTCCTGAATAACAATAATACCTGTAACAATTCCATTAAAGAACTGTGAGATAAGATGCAGAAAAAAAGTTTTTTTTTCTTTTTTTTCCACACCAAGAGATGGATAAGAAAGGCGTTGCACTGTTAATTATTTAAATGAGGAAATTCCCTGTGGTTTACTGTAACTATTACACCGGGGAAATTTTTTTCAATAAATTTTTTAGTCATTTCAGCAGAATAGACTGACCTGTGCTGACCTCCTGTGCAACCAAAATTAATCATTAGATGAGAAAAATTTCTTTCCAAATAATTTTTAATTGCAGGAGTGATGAGAGCATAAACACTTTGTAAAAATTCATTCATTGTGTTTTGCGAATCAAGAAAATTTATGACTGCGGAGTCTTTACCGGTTAAATCTTTGTATTCATCAAGTCTTCCGGGATTAAAAATAAATCTGCAATCGAAGACAAAACCACCTCCGTTACCTGAAGTATCAACGGGAATACCTGATTTTTTATAAGAGAATGAATTTAATTCAACTGTTAATGACATAGTTTTTTTTAATACCGTTCCTGAAATTAATCAGGAACGGTGACTTTAAATTTTATACTTCGTAATATAAATGGAATTCATAAGGATGAGGTCTGAGTTGAACCTGTTTCACTTCTTTTTCCATTTTGTAATCAATCCAAGTATTTATTAAATCAGATGAAAATACATCACCTTGTTTCAAGAATTCATTATCTTTAGATAACGCTTCAAGAGCCATTTCAAGAGTAGCAGGAGCGTGTTTTATACTTTTATGTTCTTCGGGGGAAAGATGATAGATATCTTTATCCATTGGTTGACCCGGATCAATTTGATTAATGATACCATCTAAACCTGCAAGCAATAAAGCAGCAAAAGTCAGATAAGGATTTGAGGTACCGTCAGGACATCTGAATTCAACTCTCTTTGATTTTGGACTGTCGGAATACATAGGAATTCTTATTGCAGCACTTCTATTCATTTTAGAATAAACAAGATTTACAGGTGCTTCATATCCAGGTACTAATCTTTTATAAGAATTAGTTGTTGGGTTTGATAAAGCAAGAAGTGCCGGAGCATGTTTTAATAATCCGCCAATAAAATGTAATGCCTGATCACTTAAACCTGCATATTTATCTCCTGCAAATAGAGGATTACCATTTTTCCAAAGACTGATGTGAGTGTGCATACCACTTCCATTATCACCAAAAATTGGTTTAGGCATAAAAGTTGCTGTTTTACCTTCTGCCCTTGCGGTATTTTTAACAATGTATTTAAACATTTGTAATTGATCAGCACATAAAAGCATAGGTGCGAATTTAAAATCAATTTCTGCCTGGCCTGCAGTAGCAACTTCATGGTGCTGAGTTTCAACATCAATACCGGCATTCATAAGGTGTTCAACCATAACGTTTCTTATATCATTTGTTGAATCAGAAGGCGGAACAGGAAAGTATCCTTCTTTTAATCTTATTTTATGACCTAAGTTTGCTTCATTTTCACTTCCGGTATTCCAAAAACCTTCTCTTGAATCAATTCTAAACCAACTTGAATATTCATTAATATTATAAGCGACGTGATCTAAAATAAAAAATTCAGCTTCAGGACCGAAATAGACTACATCAGCAATACCTGTTGAGTGTAAATAGTTTAAAGCTTTTTTAGCTACATATCTCGGATCGAAATCATACGGTTTTTTTGTAATAGGATCATAGATGTCACAAATTAGAGATAAAGTTTTTGTTTTCATAAAAGGATCAACATTAGCAGTTGTCGGATCAGGAATTGCAAGCATATCAGATTCATTAATTGCTTTCCATCCTCTTATAGAAGAACCATCAAAACCGAACCCATCATAAAAAACATCTTCAGTCAATCTGTGCACAGGAACGGAAAAATGTTGCCATTGACCAATCATATCAGTAAATCTAAGGTCAATCATTTTAACTTCTTTTTCCTTAGCAAGTTTAAAAACATCATTAATTCTTTTCAGTTTTTCTTTTTCTACTTCTTTTGGATCTTTGTTTTCCATTTTTATTTTAATTTTAAGTTTGTTGTTTCTTTAACTGTTGATAAAACTATATTAGATTTAGTTGATTTAACTCCGGGCCACGTTTGAATTTTGGCAAGAAGTTTTTCGAGAGTTGAAGTATTTTCAGTTCTGATTTTCAGAATGTGCGAGCCATCGCCTGTGATTGAATGGCATTCAAGAATTTCATCATCATCATTGCATTGAGAAATAAATTGTTTATAAAATTTTGAAGATTCGCTAACTACTGTAATAAAACCCGTAATATCATACTTTAATTTTTTAGCATCGAGAATAACAGTATAACTTTTTATGACACCGGAATTTTCAAGTTTTAAAATTCTGTCAATTGTAGAAGGAAGCGAAAGACCTACAATTTCGGCTATTTCATTTCTTTTTAAATGAGAATTTTTCTGAAGTTCAGAGAGTATTTTAACATCAATATCATCAAGTTTAATATCTTCGGATAATTTCAAATTTTTAACTAATTAATTAAGGTATTTTAAATAATTTACCTTACAAAATAAGGAATTTATATTAATTTGTCAATTTAAATTAAAAC
>ERZ761607.3606-NODE-3606-length-14747-cov-8.673496_pt1 | contig 14747 bp, 17 predicted proteins | sample MGYA00511164_ERZ761607 | MGnify/ENA primary metagenome ERZ761607 (study PRJEB28899, sample SAMN02445080) | bioreactor sludge metagenome | biome: EBPR sludge | place: Australia: Brisbane, Thorneside Wastewater Treatment Plant | collected 2011-06-22 ...
GTGGACGCCTGTCCGTTCATTGAACAGGGCAGCACCGCCATCCGCTGGGATGGGAGCGTCTGCCCGTGTTTGCCGCTTTTGCACACGAACCAAAACTATTTTGGAAAACAACTTCGCCGCGCGCAAGCGTACATCCTTGGCAATGTGCTGGAAAAAGATCTGATGGAAATTTGGAACAGCCAACCATACACAGACCTGCGCGAGCATGTGCAATGTTTTGATTATTCGCCTTGCACGTTCTGTAATGGCTGCGAACTTTCTGAAAATAATGTAGAAGACTGCCTCGGCAACTCTGGTCTCGCCTGCGGAGGGTGTTTGTGGGCGCAAGGCGTGATCCGTTGTCCGTGAGAGGTTATTGATATGAAAAACATCACAGTTTTATTCTTTGCTACCCTGCGCGACCGGGCAGGGACACGCTCCATCAACATGGAAGTCCCCGCACAGACAACGGTTGCAAGTTTACGGTCTTTGTTGGACGCGGAATTCCATTCCTTGAACGGACTTGCCAGCCATTCACTGGTTGCTGTCAATCGGGAATATGTGTTCGATGAATTTGAGATCCCCGCCGGGGCAGAAGTAGCGCTGTTCCCTGCTGTCTCTGGAGGATGAAATGAAAGATATGCCCACCATTACCCTTATCACCGAAGATGAACTTGACCTGAACCATCTGCTCGCCCAGATCGTCACATCCGCCGACGGTGCTGTGGCGATGTTCACCGGTCTGGTGCGCGGCGTGACCCGCCGCGACAACCCGCACGAAACTGATTATTTGGAATACGAAGCCTATCAACCGATGGCAGAAGCGATGATGAAACAGATCGCCGATGAGATCCGCGAGCGCTGGAACACCATCGAAGGGATCGCCATCGTACAGCGCATCGGTCGCCTGTATCCCTGCACCCCGACGGTATTCATTGCCTGTGCCTCTCCGCACCGCGACACAGGCGTGTTCGACGCAGCCCGTTATGGCATTGACCGGCTCAAGCAGATCGTCCCTGTTTGGAAAAAGGAAGTCGGAAAGAACGGCGAGGAGTGGGTGGAGGGAGACCACCTCCCTACCGCCGCTGCGAAAGCAAGCCAGGACCCCATCCAAACTCAACCTTTTCAGCAAATTTAACAATTGGAATTCGTTGGTCTCATCGACAAGACCTTACCAATACTCTTGTCGATTTTAATTGTGAATATTTTCACAAAACGGGTTTATAATCAACCCTATGCGAAATGGAGAGAACAAAAAAAATATGGAAACCGTTGACTACATTCTTTTGGGGTTGGGCTCGGCGTTTTGCGCGTATCGCGCCATGATCTCCAAACATCTACTCCCCTCCACGCTTTACCTGGCGGGCGTCAGTGCGCTCGTCACAGTCACCCTCTACCTGCTGGGTGCTTATGAAGTGGCAGTCATCGAACTCAGCGTCGGCGCGGGGCTGGTGACCGTCTTGCTGGTGTATGTGCTCAGTGTTATCGGCGAAGATGTGTTCGACCCGACCTCGATCATCCCCAAGCCATTGGCGTTCCTGCTTGTGGCGGGCATTGGCGGGTTGGTGATCTGGATGGCATATCCCCTGACAATTCATCCGAATACAAACGGCGAAGTGTTGCTCGCGGAAGTGCTTTGGAAACAACGCGCGTTGGACGTCTGGGTTCAAGTTGCCCTGATCTTCTCCGGCGTCATGGGTGTGCTCGGCTTGCTTTCCGAAAAGGCTCACCCACAGGAACAGGAAATGCCAGTTCATGAAATTCACGCCATCCATGACGAACATGCAGTCGCCGTTCAAATCGAAAAGGAAATTCACGCATGACACTCACTCCTTTAAATGCCGTGTTTCTCGGCGTTATTCTCCTGCTGGTGATCGGCTTTTATGGCTTGCTCATCACCCGCAACCTGATCAAGATCGTGCTCGTGTTGCAGATTCTCGTGAAAGCGGTTGTGGTCGCACTTGTGTTGGCGGGCAAAGCCAGCGGCAATCTGGGGCTTGGTCAAAGTTTGGCGGCAACTGTCATCGTGGCAGATACCATCGTGGCAGTGGTCGCGCTGGCTCTGGCAGTTCAAGTCCGCAGGCGTGTTGGCACGCTTGACTTGGCGAAAATTTCAACCTTGCGAGGCTAAGATGACAGCGATCTTAATTGGGCTTGTGATCGGTCTCCCCTGGTTGGGAGCCATCGTACTTTGGCTAACGCGGGATGAAGATCCGCGCCTCCAACACACGCTGGCAGTTGGGTTTTCTCTCGCTGCGGGGTGCGCCTCTCTGGCTTTGATCCCGTTCTCATCCGCTGAGACAGCGGTCCGCATCCCGATGGGGCGTTTCTTCGGTGACCTGACCTTCACCGCTGACGGACTCGCCGTCACCCTGACCGCCATCGCCTGTGTCGTCGGTTCACTGGCTGTCGTCTTCTCTGTGGACTACATGCACGGCGAAGAACAACTGAAGCGGTATTACGCTTTCGTGTTGCTCTTCATCGGCGCAATGACAGGCTTGCTGTTGAGCGGCAACCTGCTCTTCATGTTCTTCTTCTGGGAAATTACCGCGCTCTGTTCGTACGCTTTGATCTCCTTCTACAACGATGATCCGAAGGCAGTGGCAGGCGGCATCAAAGCGCTCATCATCACTCAGGTTGGCGGAGTGGGGTTGCTCGCTGGCGCACTGACAACGTACGCTGCGCTCGGCAGTTATCAGGTGGCTGACCTGCTTGCCAAAGCAGAAGAAATTCCCGCAGGCTTATTGACCGTCATTGCATTTGGTTTCTTATTGGCTGCCGCCGCGAAATCGGCACAGTTTCCCTTCCACACCTGGCTCCCCGACGCGATGGAAGCGCCAACTCCCATCAGCGCCCTCATCCATGCAGCGACGATGGTCAATGCGGGCGTGTATCTGCTGGCGCGTTTTTATCCCGCGTTCGAGTCTGTCTCCGGCTGGGCATTCTCGGTCATGCTCGTTGGTCTTATCTCCGCCTTTATCACAGCCGTGATGGCATTGGTTGCCACTGACTTGAAACGAGCGTTGGCGTATTCAACCGTCAGCCAACTTGGTTACATGGTCTATGCCATTGGTGCTGGGGGAGTGCTTGCCAGTCAATTCCATTTGCTTAGCCATGCCGTCTTCAAAGCGCTGCTGTTCCTCGCGGCAGGCTCGGTCATACATAGCGTCGGCACGCGCGATATGCGCCGCATGGGCGGCTTGGGCAGCAAAATGCCCTTCGTGCGCAATGTGTTCATCATCGGTGCATTGGCGTTGGCGGGGGTTCCGATTCTCAACGGCTTCTGGAGCAAGGAATTGATCCTTGAGGTTGGTCTCGAGCATTCTCCCATTTGGGCATATGGACTCATGCTGCTCGGCGCCGGTTTGACAGCGTTTTATACCTTCCGTATGGTTTGGTTGGTGTTCTTCGGAACCGGTCGAGATCAACTCCACATCCACAGTGCAGGTTTGGCTATGAAAGCGGCGCTCGGCATTCTCGCCGTCGGCACATTCGTCACCTGGTTGTCCTTCGGCAACCTCAACGGACTTTTATCTTCCACCTTGCCGTTCCATGAGATCGAACATGAGTCTCTGCTGGAGATGATGGGAATGGTCATTTCCGCGCCTGCCACCTGGCTGGCATTACTGGTCGTGGCAATCGGCATTGTCATTTCCTGGATCCGGATGCGCGGTTTTAAATTCTTCGGAGGCGGTTGGCTCGATCCGCTGGTGGAGTCATCCTTTGGTTTTGATACGCTCAATCGCATCATCACAATGGGCGTACAAAAACTTGCCGGTCAGCTTAGTCTCACACAGACCGGCATCCTGAGTTGGAATGTAGTCGGCATTCTCGGCGCGTTCCTGGCGGTTTTGGTCTTTTTGATCTGGAGTGCATGAAATGAATCCGACATTATTTCCGTGGATGATCGCCGTGCCATTGGGCGTTTCACCATTCGTCTATTTGGCAGGGCGGCTCGGTTCGCGCAAAGTGGAATTGAATGGTCGCTCACTGTTTGTGCGAATCTTGGCATTGTTGACCATGTTGGCGACGTGGGTCCTCTTTGCTCTAAGTTGGATGGAGTTCACATCGCAGAAATCTTCCCTGTTGTTCCATCTGGATGCGATCTGGCTAAGTGCTGATGGGATCAGTTTTTTGCTGGCGGCAATGGTGCTGAGCTTGGGAACCTTTGTCGTGCTATTCTCTGGTCCGTACATTGCCGGGGAAGTGGGAGAAGAAAAGTATTACGCCATGCTGCTTGCAATGGTAGGTATCATGGTGGGGCTGGGGTCTGCCCGCGACCTGTTCAACTTATGGATGTGGTTCGAGGCGATGGCGGTCTCCTCCTATTTGTTGGTGGCATTCTATCGTGAGCGTTCTGCATCGCTCGAGGCAGGCATTAAATATCTCGTTCAAAGCGCAATTGGCTCGGTCTTGGTTTTATTAGGGGTCGCATTGGTTTTGGGAAATATCGGCACGCTCGATATGGATGCGATCCGCTCTATGGCTGCTGCCACTTCGTCCGCTCGTCTTCCGCTATTGCTTGCAGGCGCACTATTCGTCATCGGCTTCGGCGTAAAAGTTGCCTTTGTTCCATTGCATACCTGGCTGCCGGATGCGCACTCGCAAGCTCCAAGCGGAATCAGCGCCATGCTTTCAGGCGTGGTGATCGAAGCCGGGCTGATCGCCATGCTGCGGGCGATTTCCACACTGGGCGGATTTTCCATCTCATGGGGAACTCTGCTTCTCTTCTTTGGCGCTTTGAATATGTTCTTTGGCAATCTGCTGGCGTTACGTCAGACCCAAATAAAACGGATGCTGGCATATTCCAGTTTGAGTCACATCGGCTACATTTTGATCGGCATCGGTATTGCCCTTTTCAATGGGAATCCAGCCGGTGCACAAGGTGCGGTGTTTCATCTGTTCAATCACATGGTCATGAAGGGACTCGCCTTCCTCGCTGTCGGTGCAATGATGTTCGGGATACTAGACAAAAATGGAATCCATCGTCCGTTGGAAATGAACGACCTGGCAGGCGCAGCGCGTAAATATCCACTTGAAGCGTTGACGCTCAGCATCGCGTTGCTGGCGTTGGGCGGACTGCCTCCGTTATCTGGGTTCATGTCCAAATGGCAGATCTTTGTCGCCGGTTTTCAAGGGGCTGAACCCTGGTTGATGGGCTTGGTCATCTTTGCGGCGTTGAACAGTGTTTTGTCGTTGGCATATTACGCGCCCGTGGTCAACATAATGTACCGCCGAAATATGGGTGAAATCGTCCAGCGCGGCGCGGCCATCCCGGTTGCGATGCGCATTCCGCTGATCATTTTTGCGCTGGCAATCGTGATTATCGGCTTGATACCGTCTCTTATGAATTGGTTGACATCACCAGCCGCGCAGGCGCTGTTGGTGATGTTTGGAAAATAGGAAATACAACATGGCGAATCTACTTTTATCCCCGCTGTTTGCCTTCTTGATCTATGGCGCTCTGGTCGGGTTGCTTGTCTTGGTTAGCAGGGCGGTTTCGATGCGCGGCAAGGTCAGTCAATTAAAGACCAGCACCTATGCCAGCGGCGAAGAGCATGATACCGAACCGGCTGCGCCCGGTTACCGTCCCTTTTTTGTGACCGCGTTGTTCTTTGCTGTTCTGCATCTTGGTGTGCTGATGCTCGGCACAAGCGGATTAGCGCCCGTCAGCCTCGTTTATCTGGGTGGGTTGATGCTCGCGCTACTAGCACTCATCCTGGGTTAGGAGTTCATTATGAACGTCTCACAAAATTACGTCAACAAGATTATTGAAAAGATCAGCACATGGGCGCGCGTGAACTCGCCCTGGGCGATCCACTTCAACAGCGGTTCATGCAATGGCTGCGACATCGAGATTTTGGCGACCCTTACACCCCGTTATGACGTGGAAAGATTTGGGATCAAATTGCATGGCAGTCCGCGCCATGCCGATGTGTTGATCTGCACCGGACCTGTTACGCGTCAAGCGCGGGAACGCTTGCTGCGCACCTATGAACAGATGCCCGAACCAAAGTTTGTCGTCGCAGTCGGCTCGTGCGGGATCTCCGGCGGCGTTTTTCAAGGTTGTTACAACATAGTCGGTCATATCGATGAGGTGCTTCCGGTTGATGCCTTCATTCCCGGATGCCCGCCGCGCCCCGAAGCCATCATTGATGGCATCGTGAAATTGCTTGGACATATTCAAAATGGAACGCGACCGGAAATTATGCTCACAACCGGCGTTCAGGAGGCTGTATGACCACCGAAATCCATCTTCAACGCGCAGGGGAACTCCTGGCACCCTTTGCAAAAGGTACGAATAACCCGGAAGTAAATCGGCTGGATGTAAAGATCGCCGCCAGCGACCTCCCTGCTGCCGCATCCGCTTTGACCGATGCCTCGTGGGGCTATCTGGCTGCGATCACCGGAATGGACCATGGGTTGGATGTCAATGAACTTGAAGCGCTGTATCATTTTTGCGAAGGCGCAGCAGTCACAACTCTGCGAGTCAGTTTACCGCGCGAGGGTTGTCCAGAGATCCCGTCGGTCAGTGCCCAGATCCCGGTGGCGTCGTTCTTCGAACGCGAACTCAGCGAGATGCTTGGGGTGACGGTCGTAAACACGCCCGATCCATCCCGCCTCTTCCTCCCCGATGATTGGCCCGTGGATGTGTATCCGTTGCGGCAGGATTTCAAGCAAGAGCAGGCAGCATCCGTTCAACCTGATCCCACACCCGAACCTGGCAGGGTGGGAAATAAATTCATCGTCCCCATCGGTCCACAGCACCCTGCATTGAAAGAGCCGGGGCACTTTGAGTTTACCGTCGATGGCGAGATCATCACCGGTGCGCGTATGCGGCTGGGATACGTCCATCGTGGGATCGAAAAAGCCACCGAACAACGCAACTGGATCCAAAACTTATACCTGCTGGAGCGCATCTGCGGGATCTGTTCGCACACACATACCAGTGCTTACAGCCAGGGTGTGGAAAAACTGGCACAGGTGGAGGTGCCGCCGCGCGCGCTTGCCATTCGTGAACTGGTCGCCGGCCTGGAACGGATTCACAGTCATTTGCTTTGGCTGGGTGTGGTCTCGCATGAAGCCGGATTCGATACGCTCTTCATGTATTCATGGCGTGACCGCGAAACGGTCATGAACCTGTTGGAAGAATTGACCGGCAATCGCGTCAACTACTCGATCTGCGCGCTGGGCGGCGTCAAACATGATATTGGCACGGAACAGTCCGCGACGATCCACAAGGCGTTGGATTATCTCGAAGAACGCATCCGCTACTATCTGGATGTCGTCACTTCGGATACAACATTCCTCCAGCGCACGCGTGGCGTCGGCACCATGACGCGCGATGAGGCAATTCACTTCGGCGCCCTCGGACCGACCGCTCGTGCATGTGGCGTCAACCGTGATGTGCGCCTTGATGCCCCATATGGAGCTTACAAACGCTTCCCAGTCAGCATCATCACCGATGAGCGCGGCGACCTCGAAGCCCGTTTTGTCGTCCGCATGAAGGAATTACTGGTGAGCTGCTTCACCATCCGCACCATCGTGGATAATATGCCCACGGGTGAGATCATTACCAAGTTCCCGCGCAAGGTTCCGGCAGGTGAGACCGTCAGCCGGGTGGAAGCGCCGCGCGGCGAAGCCTTCTACTACATCAAAAGTGGCGGCGGCGAAAGCCCGACCCGTCTGCATATCCGCACCCCCAGTCTGTGTAACTGGACATCGGTCATCAATAAAGCGGTCGGGCATCAACTTGCCGATGCGCCAATGTTGATCGCCGGAATGGACCCCTGCTTCTCCTGCAATGACCGTATGGTTACCGTCCGTAGGCAGGCTGATACTAAAACGTTGTCATGGTTCGAACTGCGCGAATATGGCATCAAAAAATACGGACAAAGAAAATAAGGATTGCAAATGAGATGACACCCTTTACCGCTCTTCTCTCCATCATGTTCTTCCCGGCTGGGCTATCCCTGATCTTCAGCGGAATGCTCTACGAATGGGTGGATCGCAAACTGGTTGCACGTTTTCAGAACCGCATCGGTCCGCGATGGTTTCAGCCTCTGGCAGATACCATCAAACTGCTTGTAAAAGAGGAGATCAAACCGCACGGCTTGAACTCCCTGCTTTTCTATGGACTGCCCATCGTAGCGTTAACTGGTACTTTGACCGCTGCGTTGTATTCCCCTATCTTCGGGTTGTCGCCCATCCATTCCTTCCCTGGCGACCTCATCGTCACGTTGTATCTCCTCTCATTGTTGACCATGAGCATGGGGCTTGCCGGCTGGAATGGTTCCAACCGCTTTTCTTTGATCGGCGCCACACGCACCCTGACGCAGCTCTTCGCCTATGAAGCACCTTTCCTGCTCGCCTTGCTGGGTCCCGCCATTGCAGCAGGGTCATGGACGATCAAGGACGTCAGCATTTATGCAGGGAGTCACTGGATGATCTTCAGCCAGCCGGTGGGTTTCTTTATTGCCTTGATCGGTTTGATGGGCAAATTGGAATTGCCCCCCTTCGACGCTCCCGAGGCGGAGACTGAGATCGTCGCAGGCGCACTAACCGAATACTCCGGTCGCGGACTCGCCTTATTCCACATCGGTAAATCAGTAGAGATGGTCGTCGCTGTAAGTTTGGTCACCGCCTTTTATTTGGGCGGGATCGGGAACCCGTTCCTCTTTCTGCTCAAAACGCTGGTGATCGTACTTTTGATGGCAATGCTGCAAGCCATGTTGACTCGTTTACGCATCGACCAGACCGTAGGCATGTGGTGGCGCTTCGGAGCGCTGCTTGCCCTTATGCAGATTCTGATTCTTGTGATCATAAAAGGATGGCTGGTATGAAAATAGGCTCCATGTTCAAAGAAATTGTGGTCTCGTTCTTTTCGCCCCCGGTCACTGAAAACTATCCGTTCGAAAAGCCCAAGACCGCCAACCGCTTCCGCGGAAAACTCGCCTTCAATTCTTCCAAATGCACAGGGTGCAACTTGTGCTCGAAAGACTGCCCTGCGAACGCGATCGAGATCATCATCATTGACCGCGCTGCCAAACGTTTTGTCGCCCGTTATAACGTGGACCGCTGCATCTATTGCGCGCAATGTATTCAATCCTGCAAGTTCAAATGCCTGGATTTGTCGAAGGATGATTGGGAATTGGCAGCCCTTCAAAAAGGACACTTCGAAGTGAATTACGGAAAGGAAGAAGACATTGTCACTCTCCTGGAAAGATTCGCTCAGCCAAAAAATGAACCTGGTTAGGACAGGCGAGTCAAATCCTCCTCGGATCTGTGTAATCGGGGTTGGAAACGACCTGCGCGGAGACGATTCGGCTGGATTGATCGTGGTTCGTCGGTTGTTAGCTGACGAACGCTTGAAAGCTATAACGAATCTCTTGATACTGGAAGGCGGACCCGCCCCTGAAAATCAGACCGGTGCTTTGCGTATCTTTCAACCGGATTTGGTTTTATTCGTCGACGCGGCCCATTTTGATGCCCCTGCGGGCACGCTTCAATTGATTCCGATTGAAACTATTGATGGAATGAGCGCATCCTCGCATTCCCTTCCACTGTCAATGCTGGCAAAATATATTACTTTCGAATTTGGCTGTCAGGTGAATGTACTGGGGATTCAGCCCGCACAAAATGAAGTTGGGACCAATCTAAGCCCATCTGTTTGTAAAACAGTAGGTGAAATAGTTGAACATTTAGCATCTACATCGAAGTTTCAATAGCGTGATACTGCCTAAGTAAAAAACAAGAGCGACGGATGCTTCCACCATCGCTCTTGTTATGGATGTAAAATCTATCTACACTGTAACAGTAACCCTCGTGTTGTCAATGGTTTACCTGGAGTGTTTGCTTCCATGGCTAAAGGCGGTGGCTATGATTTGGGCACTTTTTCGATCTGCCATCACCTGCGCTTTTTTCTACAACTTTATAATCAGATCATGAAGTCATGGACAAAAACGGGCAGATAATCTTGAGGTAATAGCCGGACTGCATATCAAAGGGTACTCAGAGTTGACTCTACTTCCCCAGCAATTCATTCACCAGATTGACCGCGCGGCTGGCGTCGGGTGAAAAACCATCGGCTTCGATCTGCTGCGCATACGTATCGGTGACTGGTGCGCCTCCCACGATCACCTTGATGTTTCTTCGCAAACCTGCACTGTCCAGTGCATCAAGAGTTGTCTTCATGGATGCCATGGTGGTTGTCAACAGGGCAGACATGCCAATGACATCCGGCTTTAGCTCAATTGCTTTCTTCACAAACTCCTCGGCAGGTACATCCACTCCCAGGTCAATGATCTCATAGCCCGCACCTTCAAGCATTAACCCGACCAGATTTTTCCCGATATCATGCAGGTCACCTTTCACCGTGCCCAACAAGACCTTGCCGCTCGATTTTCGCTCAGTCTTCTGTAAATGCGGTTTCAGGAGTGTCATTCCGCTTTGCATGGCGCGTGCCGCAATCAACATCTCGGGCACATAATATTCTCCTGCTTCGAAGCGCACCCCAACTTCACGCATTGCTGCGATCATACTGTCATTCAGGATAACCCCCGGTTCCAATCCAGCGTCCAAAGAAGCCTGAACATTTGTCTTGACTTCATCGAAATCCCCTTCCAGCACCGCATCATAAAGTTTCTTCAATACTTCTTCCATGCCAATTCTCCTTTTTTTCAAAAAGCTTCAACGCTATCAGCTCTGAACCGTTCAACCGTCTGCGTCGATAGTGGATGAGTCGAGAGACAAGTCACCACATCCGCAACACCAACCTTTGCCATCAGGGATGGGTTGGTCATGGCACCATACACCCGGCAAGGCCTTTGGCAGTATGCAATTCATCAAGATTTGCTGAATCCAAATAAATAGCCATACTACAACGAAGCCAAAATTTCTTTCATATAGTTTTCAATCTCTGCAGCTGTACCTAATGACATTGCATGCTCAGCGATCTCGCGCGCTTTTTCATCTGTCAGTTTGCCTATCAGGTCCTTGGCTTCCGGGATGGCGCGCGCGCTCATGCTAAATTCATCCAAACCAAACCCAAGCAGGATGGGGATGGCTTTCGCCATACCGGCTAGCTCGCCACACATACCCACCCACTTCTCCTTCGAGTGAGCTGAAACGATCGTCTGTCGGATCAAGCGCAACACGGCAGGGTGCAGTGGCTGGAACAGTCCGGAAACCTTTGCATTGCCGCGGTCAACAGCCATGGTGTATTGGGTCAGGTCGTTAGTGCCAAGGCTAAAGAAGTCAGATGCTTCGGCAAGTATATCCACCAGCATGGCGGCAGCCGGGGTTTCAACCATGATCCCCACAGGGACATCCGTGGCAAATTCAACAAGGGCAAGCGTCAGATCCCGTTTAACCTCTTCGACGATTGCGCGAGCGCGTCGTAGTTCATCCAGATCCGAAACCATTGGGAACATGATGCGGACCTGATGCCCAACCGCCGCGCGCAAGATGGCACGCAATTGGACCTTGAACATATCCGGCTCATCCAGACTGATGCGGATCGCGCGCCAACCAAGGAATGGATTCATCTCCTCGGGAAACGGCATATAGTAAGGGGGCTTATCTCCGCCGATATCCAGCGTGCGCACGATCACGGGACGTGTACCCATCACCTCAAATATCTCACGATAGATCTTGTACTGTTTCTCCTCGCTGGGGGGCTGTGTATCTTCGAGGTAGAGGAATTCCGTGCGCAATAAGCCAATACCTTCAGCGCCATGTTCCACAGCATCATGCGCAGATGATACTTCGCCGATGTTCGCAGCCACCTCCACGCGACGACCGTTCGCAGTGTGAGCGTCCTTTTCCGCGGCGGCTTTGAGCACTTGCAAATGTAACTCTCGTTGTGCCTTGACTTGTTGATACTGATTAACAGTCTCTGTCTCAGGATCAACGATCATTGTGCCTGTGCGCCCATCCATCACGATGAATGTGCCATTGGAAACGTTGGCGAGCAGGTCTTCGCCCATACCTACGATCGCAGGCAACCCAAGTGTCCGTGCAAGGATCGCGCTGTGTGAAGTAAGCCCGCCCTGTGCTGTGATGAAGCCAAGAGTTAACTTGGGATCCAGGCTGGCGGTGTCGGATGGGGTCAGATCATCCGCGACAATGATGGATGTCTCTACAACCGCAGCGAGGGCAGTGTCTGGAAGCCCAAGCATGATCCGAAGAATACGGCGACCGACATCCTTCACATCCAGGGCGCGCGCCGCAAATATTTCTTCGTCCATGCTTGCGAGCATACTGGCAAGCTCCTCCGTCGCCTTAACCAGTGCCTGTTCCGCCGTCTGACCAATCTCTACATACTCTTGGACCTTTCCTGCAAGAGCGGGGTCAGACAACATCTCCTGATGCGCTTCGAAAATACTGGCTTCCGCCTTGCCAGCCCTTTTTTCGATGATGTCATACAATCCTTGCAGTTCGATCCGGGCACGATCGCGTGCCTCCAGGAAGCGCGCCATCTCTTCATTCACAGTGCCAGCTGCACAAACAGGAACGTCCAATTTCACGGGGATGTAGCAGAACACCTTTCCAACCGCAATTCCATCGCTGGCGGGGATACCCATGAAGTTCTTTTCTGCCATATCTAATTTATCTCTCGAAACCGGATTAAGGTTCACCAAAATTATTATTGATCAATGCCCGCAGCGCGTCGAGCGCCGCGTCAGCATCCACGCCATCGGTCTGGATGACCACTTCATGATCCTTCATCACGCCCAGGGTCAGGACCATGATGATGCTTTTTGCATCCACAAAATTGCCGTTCATCGTCAGGTTTTTCACCTTGATATTGGAGGAAAACTTTGCGGCGGTTTGAACGAATAGTGATGCGGGGCGGGCATGCAAACCTACCTTGTGCTTTACCGGGATCGTTGCTTCAATCATTAGGATTCATCTACTCCTTACAGTTAATATAAAAGCATGGTCGGCGATTCAAGCCCACTCACCAAATCGGACAAAAAGCGCGCCGCAACAATGCCATCGATTACACGATGATCAGCGGATAAGGTCAGCGACATCACCGGGCGGACTTCCACACGGTCCTGCTCATCCACAACGATCGGTGTTCGCACAACACTTCCAATGGCAAGGATCGCGCTTTCAGGCGGGTTGATCACCGCACGGAACTGCCGTATGCCGAACATTCCCAGGTTTGAAATGGTGAACGTACCGCCTTGCACATCCTCGAGCTTTAACTTATTTTCGCGTGCCCGTTCTGCCAGTTCGACCAAACGTATGTTGATCTGACTGACACCAAGAGAATCAGCCGCCTTGAGCACAGGAACCACAAGCCCCTGTGGAGCCGCAGTAGCAACACCGATGTTCACATCCTTCCATAACGAGATCGAATCACCATTGAAGGATGCGTTGATATACGGGTTACGGATCAATCCCCAGGCGACGGCCTTGATCATCAATGCAGTTACTGTGATACGGGGCTGCTTCATTTTTTCAGCCTGCACATTGAAGCGTTTGCGAGCGTTTTCCGCTTCCGTCATATCCACTTCCACAGATAGCGCGATATGCGGGGACTCACTGAAACTTTGCTGCATCCTTTCCGCGATCGTGCGGCGGATGCTCGTAAGCGGGATGATCTCTGCTTCACGTCCATTGACTTGTGCTGTGGGCAGTGGAGCTACGCCCGATCTTGCGGCCGCTAACACATCTGTGGACTGTACGCGTCCACGCGGACCGGAACCAGCCACCGCTTCAAGAGCGACTCCACTCTCACGCGCCACGCGGCGAGCCGCAGGTGTCGCGGCTACGGTTACACGACCTACTTTCTTTTGGTCTGCGATAAAGCGTTCAACATCTTCACGGGTGATTTTGTCACCCGATGCCCGGACTTTGGAGAGATCGACCCCTTCCTCTTTTGCCATGCGGACTGCGATGGGTGTGGCAGATACCGAGACGGCTTGAGAGACAGCAACAGGCTGTGAAACAGGAGCGGCTTCAGGTTTGGAAGGAGGCGTGGAGAGATCCGTTTTGGGTAGATCTGCAAGTGTCTCGCCTTCCTTCAAGATGTATGCGATCACCTTCGTTACTGGCACTTCCTCGCCATCCTTAAAGAGGATCCTTGCGAGAATTCCAGAGGCTGGTGCAGGCACATCGATTGCCACCTTTTCTGTTTCAACAGTGAGTACGCTTTCCTCGAACGTAACGGGGTCACCTTCTTTTTTAGACCATGAAATAATTGTTGCCTTTTCCTGATCCATATCGAACTTGGGCATAATAAATGGAACTGGCATATTAGATATTGCCTTCCACTAATGCGCGGATTTCCTGCTCGATATCGGCTTCCTGGGGAATAGCAGCTTTTTCGAGAATGCGGTTATAGGGAATGGGAATATCCCTTCCGCCTAAACGCCGCACGGGCGCATCAATGTAATCGAATACGGGACTTCCCACTACGGAGGCTATTACTTCGCCTGCCCAGCCACCCGTCTGACAGGCTTCATGCACAACCAGCAAACGACCGGTGCGCGCCACAGACTGGATGATGGTTTCGGTATCGAGAGGCAACATCGTACGTGGGTCGACGACTTCAACCTCGATCCCCTCTTTCGAAAGTTTTTCTGCAACATTGAGGGTCTTCATAACCATGACATTGTTGGCAACCACTGTGATGTCACGTCCAGGACGTTTGATCTCGGCAACGCCGATCGGAATGGTGTAATCGCCTTCGGGCACTTCACCCTTCATTTTGTAAAGGACCTTGTGTTCCACAAAACAAACCGGGTTCGGATTAC
>ERZ761607.3608-NODE-3608-length-14741-cov-4.839235_pt1 | contig 14741 bp, 7 predicted proteins | sample MGYA00511164_ERZ761607 | MGnify/ENA primary metagenome ERZ761607 (study PRJEB28899, sample SAMN02445080) | bioreactor sludge metagenome | biome: EBPR sludge | place: Australia: Brisbane, Thorneside Wastewater Treatment Plant | collected 2011-06-22 ...
ATTTGAGCCTGATTGAACAGGTGCCGCCGCCCTCGCCGATGGGCAAAATTATCGGCTGGAGCATTCCGGCGGCCATTGTGGGCATGATTGTGTATATCGGCTTTACGCAGGGTGTATCGGCGGCGAGCGACAACATGCTGTACTGGTTTTTGGTTCATGGCATTCCCAGCGCTATCGGCGGGATGATTGCCTGGGCGCATCCGGTTACCATTGCTGCGGCCTTTTTGGGGGCACCGTTCACCAGCCTATCGCCGGTGATTGGTGCCGGGTACGTGGCCGCATTGGCGCAAGCGTATTATGCGCCGCCTGTCGTGCGCGAGTTCCAGACCGTGGGGGACGACATCGGCCAGTGGCGCATGTGGTGGAAAAACAAGCTGCTGCGCGTTTTGCTGGTGTTTATTTTAACCAGCCTGGGCAGCATTTTAGGCACCTACCTGGGGGCGGTCGAAATCATCTCGAACCTGTCTTGATTTAGCCGTGGATGGCGCGGATTCTCGCAGATTTTTAGTCGCTGGCCGCGAAAGCCGCAGCTAAAAGAGGCTGAGCTGCTGGGTCGTGTCGAAACGGCCGTTCCGCTCCAACGCCAACAACGCTGCTTTAATCGGCAACCCACCGGCATACCCCGTTAACTTGCCGTCGCTGCCCACGACCCGGTGGCAGGGCACAATGATGGCCAGAGGATTACGGCCGTTGGCCGCCCCCACGGCCCGTGTTAGTTTGGGATTGCCCAATTCGTGCGCGATGGTGCCGTAGGTGGTGGTACGGCCGTAGGGAATTGTCTGCAAATAAGCCCAAACCTGTTGCTGGAAGGGGGTGCCTTGTGGGGCAAGAGGCAGGTCAAAGGTGTGTAATTCCCCGGCAAAATAGGCGGTGAGTTGAGATACGGCCGTTAGCCACACCTCATCGTCCCGCCGCCAGTTTGGTTGGGGCATAAGTGGGTGGCTGCCTGCCTGAAAAGAAACATGGGTCAACCCCTGTTCACTGCCCGCTAGCAGCAGTTCCCCCAAAGCAGTTTTAATTACTGTAAAAATCACTTGCATCAGCGTGGTTTTGACTATGGAATTGAGTGATACGATCGCTCTCTAGTAGGATGTGTTAAAATATCCTCATCCTTATAACATCAACGAACGTCAAGTTTGGGATTTGTTCATGGAACTCAACATTTCCGATGCTTATGAATTTTACAGAAAGTTCATTCTGAACTATTCGCAGAGAAAGTCGATAATTTACGAACGTTACGGCTTCACACTTCAAGGCAGTATCGGTCCTAAAGATTGGGAAGTGTTTGCTGCGATTCTACTGAATGACCGGGCAAGACCGGGTGATGGTGCCGACTTAATAAACTATGAGGTCAAATCAGCTGTGACAGGTTTCAGTTTTGAGTATCAATATCACAAATATCAAGGTCTAAAGAAGCTTGAAGATGATAAGAATGTTGACCATGTATTTATTGCAAGAAGTTCTGATTTTAAGGATATAGAAGTTTGGCTGGTTCAGCGCCACGCAATCCTTGCAGTATTTGAGGAATGGTACCCTGCTCTGCTAGAAAATTATCAGAATCCGGGACGACAGAGGTTTAGGCGTTCAGTGACCTATAGTTTTGTATTAAAGTACGGCCATTTGCTGCTGCAAATTATTAGCGGTCAACTCAAAGCTCTCTGAGAAATCAAGTACTAAAGGATTAAGTACGTTTTCCGCAATCCACGTGACAGCTGGTACACAAACAGCATCCCCAAATCCAGTTAATGCTTGATTTATTCTTGCCGAAATTGGGAAATCATCTGGCACCCCTTGCAGTCTGGCATACTCTCTTGGCGTCATATGCCGCATTCTAACGCGATTCAAACCGACTTGAATCAACATTTGCCGACTGCTTCCGCCACGAGCTGTACGCAAACAGCCTGCCGATTCGTCATTTCTTACCTCTGCGCGCTGTTGCCCTTTTCTTACCCGCCTATACATCGTTCTAAATGATAAGTAACTTTTTGTTGCTAACTGATGAACTTGTTCCCTATGACTCTGATTCATCATGGCTAAATGTCGTTCAACTTCAACATCGCTCCACCATCTCGTATCATTCTCAGGCAATCGCTCAACGACGTGTGAAAGATTTACTTTTGCCTCTTCAGGTGGAAAAGGTATTACATTGATATGCCATTTGAGGTCGAAATTTGACTCTGTGGTGCGGCGAAGTGCTTTGCTTGAAAGGCTATCAGGTCGCCTAAGTAAGCGTAAAACATCATTATTTGGCTTTTCTGTACGATAGCCGACTATGAAAACGCGAGGACGACTTTGTGGGGTGAATCGGATTGCGTCTAGCGTAAATACGTCGCATGCGTACCCCAGTTCATTCAATGACTTTATAGTTACTCTAAAATCTTTGCCCCGGTTTGAACTGATCCATCCGGTAACATTTTCTAATAAGACAATTGGTGGACGGTTTTCACCTTGTGCTTCAAGAATATTAACGAAGCCCCAAAATGCACTGGAGTATTTTCCATTGAGACCGTTCCGTTTCCCGGCTAAAGACAGGTCGATGCATGGGAACGAGGCGGTTGCCAGCATTGTGTTTGGTACATCTTTTGGCTTAATGTCGAAGATGTTTTTTAAATGGTAATGTTGGTTTGCATCTTGGAAATATGCGATGTACATCTCATATTTTTCTTTAGAAAAATCATTTGCGAAGTTAATATGCCAGCCAGCACTTTCAAGCCCCATACGAACAAGCCCTATTCCAGCAAAGTATTCAGCAACGGACATCTCAAGTGCATTTAGTGGATTTCTGATACCATTGGTCATTTCAGGTAATTTCCTCCGCTGTTTTCAGAGCTGATGCTATGAAAATGTTAGCACACTTATTCTAATTGGTCAAATGAATGCAACAATTTGGTAGAAAGCTTAAGAATCTTCGCAAGTCTCGCAATCTTACACTTGTTCAGCTAGGAGAACTATTAAGTGTTCACAATACATATGTATCGCAACTAGAAACTGGTAAAAGGATCCCCAATGCAGAGATGATCTTAAAGGTCGCAGATATTTTTGAGGTAACTTGTGACCAACTTATGCGCGATGACCTGAATATAACGTGTTGAGATTATTAATACTCTGCTACTAATAATCGCCGTATGCTCCCAATCCTCATCATTAAGTCTCTATTTTAATAAATGGCTTTTGTTCTGTATATGAACCTAACTACCCTGACATTAGAATATCTAGGGTTTGTAAGGCTTTTTACAGCGGCTGCACATCCCCATAGACAGCCTTACAGAAAGGTTTCTGCTTTATTGTGAGCGCTGGAAGAATAGGCGTGGGGAACACAATAGCCAACACCCGAATACCCGCGAATCAACCTCCCGGTAATCTTACAAACGCTTTATGTGGCATTCTGACCCTCAGAGCTAAACCGCAAATATTCACGGTTTTTACACAACATTGCGTAAGAATCCCGGCCAAATCATCGTTAATCTGTTTGGAAGGTTGTGCACAACGTGATAGATATTGTAAAAACCTTCAAGCAAACCGTAAACACGAAATCGAGAGCCATACGTGGACCAATTTGAGACAAACAATGGGTTGACGTCTGAGGAGCTGACCCAACTGCAACGTTTTCTCCCCGCAAATTTAATGCAGGCGCTGGCTGAAGCCGCCCAGGAACCGCCACGCGCGCTTTTGTCTGCCTGCGTGAACCATCTGGCCAGCCTGCTGGAAGCTACAACCACTCACCTGCCCGCTTCCCTGGTGCGCCAGGTGCGGCGGCAGCCCCATCCCGGCCAGGCCGATGGCGAATTTGTCGAAGGCACCCTGCTGTTTGCCGACATCAGCGGCTTCACAGCCATGTCAGAACGGCTGAGCCAGATTGGTCGCGAAGGAGCGGAAGAGGTGACCGATGTGGTTAACCGCTACTTCGACGCCATGCTGGACATTTTGCGCGCCTACGAGGGCCAGCTTATCCGCTTTGGCGGTGACGCGCTGCTGGGCCTTTTCACGGAACAGGCCGATGATGGCGAGGCCGTGGGCGAGCTCTTCCCCGAACTGAGCAGCGCAGGGCCAAACAGCGCCACGCTGGCCATTCAGGCGGCCGTTAAGATGCAGGCGGCGATGGCCGATTTTGCCGAGACCAAAACGTCGCAGGGCACCTTCCCGCTGCGCATGAGTGTGGGTCTGAAGCGCGGCCGTTTTTTTGCAGCCCAGCTTGGTACTGTGGAAAACATGGAATATGCCCTGTTTGGCCCGGACGTAAACGCTACGGCCGCTGTCGAAACGGCCGCTTCCGCCGGGCAGGTGCTCATTGACCAGGCAACGTATGATGCGGTGGGGGCCGATGTGGTGCTAACGGCCGTTCCCCTCCCCGACGATCCGCGCTTTTTGCTGGTGGAATACATCGACCAGCTGGCCAATCGCACCGACACCCCGTCTCAGGAAACCATCTACCCGCTGACGCCTGACCTGGCCTCGCTGCGCCGCCACATCACCTGGCTGGCCACCTTTACCCCGTATTTGCCAGCTGGCCTGCTGCCGCGCCTGGCCAGCGATCCGCGGGCACCCAGCCTGAAGGGTGAACACCGGCTGGTAGCCAACCTCTTTGCCAACGTGGACGGCCTGGGTGAAGTGGTGGATCGCCTGGGCCGCGGCCATGAAGAGCGAATTGTCCATGCCCTGAACCGGTATTACGTGCGCATGAGTGAGGCGATACGGCCGTTTGGCGGCGTCATGAACAAAATTGATCTGTACGATCATGGTGATAAGGTGCTGGTGACCTTTGGTGCGCCCATCGCCCATGAAGATGATGCCGAGCGGGCCGTGCGCGCCGCCCTGGCCATGCAGGAAGCCCTGGCGGAGCTCAACCAAACGCTGCCCGCTGAGCTGAGCCTGACCGACTGGCAGCTCAGCCAGCGCATCGGCATCAGCTACAGCTATGTGTTTGCCGGGTACGTGGGCGCCAGCTGGCGGCACGAATACACGGTGATGGGCGATGAAGTCAACCTGGCGGCGCGGCTCATGTCTGCCGCGAAAGAGGGTTGGGTGTTGGTGAATGAAAACGTGCGCCGCCAGACCGAAGCGGTGGCCGTGCTGCAGCCCGAAGGGGCGGTGCGGCTCAAGGGCAAAAGCCAGCCGGTGCCTATCTTTGCTGTGGCCGGGCTGCGCACCACGCCGGAGCCATCCCGTGAAAAGCAGGGGCTGCAAGCGCCGCTGGTGGGGCGGGCTGCCGAGCAAGCCGCCCTGCAAGATGCCATTGACCAGCTTTCGTTTGGCTTTGGCCGCATTGTGTCGCTGATTGGCGAGGCGGGGCAGGGTAAATCGCGCCTGGCCTACGAGGCGCAGCACGACGAGATGCGCTGGCTGCAAGTGCGCTGCCTCTCGTTTATGGAGACGGTGAGCTATCGGCCGTTTCGTGAGCTGGTGCGGCAGCTGGTGGGCATCCAGCCCGACGCCGAGCCGGAGCAGGCGTTTGAGGTGTTGGTCCGCTCGCTCTACCAAAGCCTGCCCGCCGAAGAAGCCACCGACAGCCTGCCCTACCTGGCCAACTTCCTCAAGCTGCCGCTGGATGAGGCGCTGGCGCAGAAAGTGCGCTACCTGGACGGCGATGCCCTGCGGCAGCACACCTTAATTGCCATTCGCACCCTGTTGATGGCTCAGGCAAGGGTACGGCCGTTGCTCATCTGGTTCGACAATATTCATTGGATGGATAACGCCTCGCTGGACCTGCTCACCTTCCTGCTGCCGCTGGTGGAGCATCTGCCTGTGCTGTTTTTACTGCTGTTCCGCCCCGACCGCGAGAAGGGCAGCTGGCAGCTGCGCGGCACGCTGGCCGAGGCGCACGGCCTGTTCTACAACGAAATTCGCGTCGAAGGCTTGTCACGCGAGGATGCGCAGCGGCTGCTGCACAGCCTGGTGCCCATCGACGAGTGGCCCGCCGGGGCCGAAACGCTCATTCTCGACCGTGCGGAGGGCAATCCGCTTTACCTGGAAGAAGTGCTGCGCTCGTTGATCAACGATGGCTTGCTGGCGCAGCAGGAAAACGGCCGTTGGCAGTTCAGCCAGACCGTGGCGGCGATTACCGTGCCGGAAACGCTGGAGGGGGTGCTGCTGGCCCGCCTGGACCGGCTGGAGGAGCTGTGCCGCTGGACGGCGCAGGTGGCGTCGGTGGTGGGGCGCTCCTTCCCCTTTGACGTGCTGGAACACGTGACCCGCAGCCGGAATGACCAGCCGCTGGACGGCTATGTGTCCGAATTGCAGCTGGTGGAGATGATTCGTGAGGCGCAGCTCAACCCGGAGCGGGTCTACTCGTTTATCCACTCGCTGCTGCAAGAGGTGGCCTACAACAGCCTGGCGGTGAGTTCGCGCAAGACGTATCATCGGCTGGTGGCGGCGTTTCTGGAAGACGGCCGTACCTCCGGCTGGGGCGATGTCGACAGCCTGCCGCCGCTGATTGCCCACCATGCCTACATGGGCGAGGATTGGCCGCGGGCGCTAAAGTACCAGCTGATGGCCGGGCAGCAGGCGCAGCATTTGTCGGCCAACCAGGACGCCATCGGCCATTTTTTGAAGGCACGGCACTGTGCTGTGCAGCTAGATGGGGCGGCCACGGCCATTGCCCGGCAAAAAATCCACCTGGCGCTGGGCCAGCTTTACGTCGGCACGGGGCAGTATGACCAGGCGCTGGAGCATTTACCCGTAGCTTACGAACTGGCCGAAAGCAACCATGACGCAGCGGGGAAAACGGCCGTGTGCCGCTGGCGCGCCCGGCTGCATGAGCTGAAGGGGGAATATCCCCAGGCGTTCACCTGGATTGAAAAAGGAGTGGCCGACGAAACGCAGCGACAAACGGCCGAATATGCCCAAATTTTGCTCATCGCCGGGCTGATTCACATCCGCCAGGGGCAGCAAGACGAGGCGTTGGCCCGCTGCCACACCGCCCTGGAAATTGCCGAGCAGCTGGGCGAAGTGACGGCACTGGCCCGAGCCTACAATTTGCTGGGCATCATTGCCCTGCGCAGCGACAGCCATGAAGCGATTGAGCGCTTCCAGCAGGCGTTTGCTCTGTACCAGCAGGCGGGTGATGTGCAGGGGCAGGCCACCTCCCACAACCTGATTGCCAATGCCTATTTCAACCTGGGCCACTGGCGCAAGGCGGATTTCCATTACCGGCAGGCGCTGCGCATCTTTGAGCAAATTGGTGACATTTACAACCAGGCGGTGGCCTACAACAACCTGGGCGGCATTGCCAAAAACCGGGGCCAGTCTGACGAAGCGCTGACGTATTATCGCGAGGGATTGCAGTTGGCGGAGAAAATCGGCGGATCGGCCTGGATGGTGGGGGTGTTCCATATGAATCTGGGGGCGACGTTTGTGCTGCGGCAAGAGACGCAGCAGGCATATCATCACCTCCACCAAAGCCGCCGCCAGTACGACCAGGTGCAGTCGAAAGATTTCCTGGCGGAGACGCTGCGCTACCTGGCTGAAGCGGCACTGCTGGATGGCGATCTGGTGCAGGCCACGGCCTGGGCCACGGAGGGCATCCAGGTAGCCGACGAGCTGGAGATGGCGGCGGAGGCGGCCTGCTGCTGGTGTGTGCTGGGCCAGATTGCTCTGGCGCAAGATGATGGCGCAACGGCCGTAACTCACATGCGCCAAAGTGTGAACTTGCTCGATACGTTGTCTGAAGAATACCAGCTGGCGCGCAGCCGCTACTGGCTGGCACGGGCGCTGCTGGTAACGGGCAAAACGGCCGAAGCCCGGCAATGGTTGGCTCAGGCCCAGGCCACGTTTACCCATCTGGATGCGGTGTTGGATGTAACGGCCGTGCAAACCTTGCAGAAAACGTACAACATCACCTGATTGGTCCCTGAACTTATTGAAGTTACCAGCCCGCCTGATAAATGAAGCACAGAGCGGCACGGCCGGGGGACAGTAAAATGAGGGTGAAAAATGGCGGCAAAGCTGTTTGTTTTAGCTGTTTTATCTTTGTCCTTGTATTCACGATCTATCTAACCAGAATGCATGTCATACCCGCGAAGGCGGGAATCCACTCCGCTAAACAAGATGGATACCCGCCTTCGCGGGTATGACAATTGAAAATGCAAAGTTCGTGTTTGTATTGTAAACAGTCACCGTTGTATTGAGAGGAAAATATGAGAAGTAGATACCTGGCGCTCTTAAGCTCGATTTTGTTTGGCGTGGTGGTGTTGATTGGTCTGGCGGTAAACGGCCGTGCTGCTGCCGAACCCTCCGCCGATATCCTGGGTGGACCCACCTTACCCACCACCACCCGCGCTTCCGTGAACATTGATAATGAAGAGGGCAATGGCGATTCCACGATTCCGGCGATTTCAGCCAACGGCCGTTTTGTGGCCTTTGCCTCTAAAGCCACCAACCTGGACCCGCTGGTTGATGACAATGGCTTGCAAGATATCTTCCTGAAGGATTTACACACAAACGTCATTACGCGGGTTATCGGTCTTTCTCAGACGGGCAGCCCAAATGGTGATTCGACAAACCCAGATATTTCGGCCGACGGCCGTTTTGTTGTCTTTGAAACGCTGGCCGATGATCTGACCAACGGCGAACCGGGCGATTTCAATAATGCGTCAGACGTTTTTCGCTATGATAGAGATTCGCCAACAAGCCTGCCTCAACTAATCTCCATGAGCAATTTCAGCTTTTCGGCGGGCAATGGCCCCTCCTACCAGCCATCTGTTTCTGCGGATGGCAGTAAAATTGCCTTTGTCTCGGAAGCTTCCAATCTGACCCCCGATGATACCGATACTATCCCTGACATTTTTGTTTACGATGATGACGCCTTTACCTTGAAGCTGGTTTCTGTTTCGTCGGGCAGACTCAAAAGCAACGGCCCATCTACCAATCCGATGATTTCGGCGGACGGCCGTTACGTCACTTTCCAGTCAGAAGCCACCAATCTGCTGCCCCAGGGCCAGGACACCAATGGCGTTGCCGACATTTTTGTCTACGATCTGGTAACGGGCAAGACGACCCGCGTTTCCGTGACCTCCGGTGGTGCCCAGGTGGCTGGCGCATCTACCCAGCCGTCTATCTCCAACAACGGCACCATCATCTCCTTTACCAGCCTGGCCACCAACCTGGTGTCTAGCGATACCAACGGCGTGGCGGATATTTTTGTCCACAACCGGTTGACGGGTGTTACCCGACGGGTGTCGGTTGACAGCGATGGCGTGCAGAGCAACCGCACCTCCGATTTGTCTAACGTGACCGACAGCGGGGCCGTGGTGGTGTTCCGTTCCGGCGCCACCAACCTGGTGCCCGATGATACCAACGGCGTTGACGACATCTTCTGGCACAACATTCTCAGCGGGGTGACCCACCGGGTGTCGCTGACCGACCAGAGCGAGCAGAGCAATGGCGGGGTGGGCCAGCCAACCGTATCGGCCGACGGCCGTCTTATCGCTTTTGACTCGGCGGCCACCAACCTGGTGCCCAATGACGGTAACGACGTACTCGACGCCTTTGTCCGTGAAGAGGATTTCCCTGGCAAGTCGTTCCGCTACACCGCCGAGGAAGTGCCCACGGATACGACGGTGGTGGGATCGGTGGAGGCAGAAACGGCCGTGCAGTGGTACAAATTCGACGTCACCGAAGCGGGCTCCACCATTGATGCCAAGCTCACCAACCTCACCGGCGACTACAACCTCTATCTCTTTGCCCCGGCCATCGACGAAGAAAGCGGCCAGATCCGCGACCTGGGCCAGATTTCCAACATCGGCCAGATTTCCAACATTGGCCAGATCAGCAATATTGGCCAGATTTCCAACATCGGCCAGATGTCCAACATTGGCGACCTGGTGGATTTAGGCCAAATTTCCAACATTGGCCAGATCAGCAACATCGGCCAGATTTCCAACATTGGCCAGATCAGCAATATTGGCCAGGTGGGCAACATTGGCACCCTGGTGGCCATTTCCATTCAGCCCGACCTGACAGATGAAGTGATTACGCACAACGTGCAGGAGCTATATGGCTCTTATTACCTGGCCGTCGTGCCGCAAAAGCCGGAAGTGTTGGGGACCACCTTTGAGCTCAGCATTGGCGTCGCCCCGCCAGTAGACCTCTATACCCCGGTCTCCTGCTACTTTGATGAATGGCCCACACCGGCAGTTGATCCTTCCGTGCGTACGCTGATTCTGACCAATCGCAGCCGGATGGAGGATTTGTACCCGGCGGAAGTGGCAACCACCATCCCGACGTTGTTTACCCAGCTCAATACCCTGGCCGCTGATCCCAACGTAGACGGTTTGATCGTCAACCTGGCTGATCCCACCTATTGGGGACTGCAATGGGCTTATGACGATTGGGACGGCTTCCAGAGCGGCAACCCGCTGCAGGCCAACTGTATCGCGTCGCAGATCAAATCAATTATCTACTCGCTGCTGCCCGCGTACCCCAACCTGGAGTACATGGTGCTGGTGGGCGAAGATCGTGTCATTCCGCAGCGGCGCATCCGCGACGAGGCGCTGATCGCCAACGAACGCAACTATGCCGCGATTGCGGACTCGACCGAAATTGCCAACTCGATGAATTTGCGCTACTTCCTGTCGGACGATTATTATGCGGCACCGATTCCGTTCCCGTTTAAGGATCGCGAATTTTACCTGCCGCAGTATGGAATCGGCCGTTTAATCGAAACCCCCACAGAAATCCTTGGTGTGGTGAGTTCATTCCTAAACCAGCCGGTTTTAGAACCCCAAAACGCGCTTGTCACAGGGTATGATTTCCTCCTGGACCAGGCGGACGTCATCACCAATACCCTGATTTCGCAAAAGATCGACATCGAGAATTCGAGCAGCTTTATCAACAACACCTGGACGGCCGCTAACTTTAGAGACGAGCTGTTTAGCCGCGCCGTGGCTCCCGACTTGATTTCCCTCAACTCGCATTTTGCCCACGACCGCTTCTACCCCTTCGCGCCGCCGGATGTGTTTGCCACCGAAATCGTCTCGGCGACGGATTACGAGGGCACGATTGTGTTCACCGTGGGCTGCCACTCCGGGTTAAACATTCCCGATGGCACAACGCTCAACGACCTGGATTGGGCGCAGGTGTTTAACGCCCAGCAGGCCAGCTTTATCGGCAATACCGGCTTTGGCTATGGCGATTCCGACCTGGTGGCTTACTCCGAGGCGCTGATGGCCAACTACGTCAATGCGTTGGGCAACTGGAGCGAAGGGCCGCAGACGGTGGGCCAGGCGCTGCGCATGGCCAAGCAGCAGTATTACAACCAGCTGGCGGCCGGTTCCTTCAGCAACTACGATGAAAAGGTGCTGGAAGAGATGACGCTGTACGGCCTGCCCATGCTGCGGGTGAACATGCCGTTGACCACGACTGAATCCTTGTGGGGCAACAGTTCCCTGGTAGATGTGCCGGTACAGCGCGTCGAAGGTGGGTCATTGACGGTAACGCCACTCAACTTTAACTTCACCTTCGACCAGCACACGATTCTTGATTCCGCTAACAACCTGCTGGGCAACTACTACACCCTGACCGGCAAAGATGACGTCTACGTGGCGGGCGGCAAGCCGATCCAGCCGTTGAGCAGCGTCGGCGTTAGCCAGGCGGGCAACATTGCCCACGGGGCGTTGCTGGTCGGTGGATCCTTCACCGAAATTCCGAACTTTAATCCGGCCGTGTCCCAGCTTATTACCGATGAAATCGGCATTTTGCCCGAAGAGCCGCTCTTCCCGCTGGATTACTGGAATCCGGTGGCGCTGGGCAGCATCAACCGCTACCTGTCGATTGAAGGCGAATCGGTGGAGCGGCTGGTGATGATTCCCGGGCAGTTTGCGGGCACGGGCGGAGCGAATGAGACGATAGGCACGCAGCGGCTGTACAACAGCCTGGAGTTCGAGGTGTACCACACGCCGTTTGCTAGCGAGGATTTCATCGCGCCGAGCATCTGGAATGTGTGGGCCGAGCGGCTGGCCAGCCAGGTGACCTTCCACGTGCAGGTGACGGACGACAGCAGCGCGATGCACCGCGTGGTGGTGCTGTACCGCGAACTGCCGTCAACCACCTGGAAGCGGGCGGAGCTGACCTACGATCCGCAGACGCAGGTTGCCAGCGGTCTGGTCTCGGTGCCGATGAACACGGAAATTGAATACTTTGCCCAGGCGGTGGACCCCAGTGGCAATGTGTCGGTGGCGCTGTCTTACGGCGTGCCGTATTTTGCCACCAAGGGCAGCCCGGTGCTGATTTATCTGCCGGTGGCGATTAAGCCGTAAGGAAGTAATTGGGTAATTGGGTAATTCGGTAATTGGGTAACTGGCGAAGTTAGTTACTCAAGTACTTAATTACCCACTTACCAATCCTGGTTATGGAAAAATGGATTGGTGTGGTTGGCGGGGTGGGGCCGTTTGCGGGGATTGATTTGCTGGGCAAGATTGCGGCGCAAACGGCCGTTTCCCTCGACCAGGATCATCTCACCGTGCTCAACTGGTCACAGCCCGGCACCATCGTGGACCGCACCGAGTTTTTGCTGGGGCAGGTGGCGGAAAACCCGGCGTTTGCCCTGGCTGAACAGGTGGTTCAGCTGGCGAAAATGGGGGCCAGTGTGGTGGGCATCCCCTGCAACACGGCCCACGCGCCGCGCATCTTCAACCCGCTGCGCGCCGAGCTGGCGGCGGCCCACTGCGATGTGCAGCTGCTGCACATGATTGAAGAAGTCGGCCGTTTTTTGCAGGAGCAGCTGCCCGGCGCCAAACAAATCGGCGTGTTGTCTACCACGGGCACCTACCGGGCCAGGGTGTATGCGGATGTGCTGGAGCCGTTGGGCTTTACGGCCGTTCTTCCTCCCCTCACCCTGCAAACCGAAAAAATCCACCCGGCGATTTATGATCCAGTCTACGGCCTCAAAGCGTGTGGCCTGGCCACCGACCAGGCGCAGGAAAATTTGCGTCTGGGCCTCGACCACCTCAAGGCGGCCGGGGCCGAGGCGGTCATCCTGGGCTGTACCGAGCTGCCGCTGGCTTTTGCGGAGACAACGGCCGTTGGCCTACCCCTCATCGACCCCACCCTCATTTTGGCCCGGGCCCTCATCCGGGAAGCCAATCCGGCAAAGCTGAAGCCGCTGTGATTTTTTAGCCACGGATTTCACGGATTGACGCGGATTTTTCTTCTTCTCTGTGAAGCTCTGTGTCTCCTCTGTGCAACTCTGTGTTCCGCTTTTTTAAAGGTGAAATTTATGCCCAGAATACGCGAGCTAGACATTTACCAGAGCCAGCTGCCCACCGGCCCACACAACGCCATCACCGATGTAGCGGGGGTGGCGGTGGGGCATTTTACGCTAATCGCGGGTGAGGGGGCATGGACGGGCCACGGCCCATTCCGCACCGGGGTGACGCTGATTGTGCCGCACGAGGGGAATGTGTATGAGGCGAAGGTGGCCGCGGCCGTTCACACCATCAACGGCTTTGGCAAGGTGGCCGGTTTTGAGCAGGTGCGCGAGCTGGGCAACCTGGAAACGCCGATTGCCCTCACCAGCACGCTCAATGTGCCCCGCGTGGCCGATGCGCTGATGACCCTGGCCATTGAGCAAAATCCGCACATTGGCCTGGGCTTTGCCGCCACGGGACGGCAGGGCTACGCCAGCGTGAACCCGGTGGTGGGTGAAACCAGCGACGGCTTTTTGAGCGACATGCAGGCCCGCCCCATCGGTCTGGCTGAGGTGCGGGCGGCACTGACCGATGCCTCTACCGGGCCGGTGGCCGAGGGCGTGGTCGGTGCGGGCACAGGGACCACCTGCTATGGCTGGAAAGGCGGCATTGGCACGGCCAGCCGGGTGCTGCCCGAGCAGGGCCACAGCTTCACCGTTGGGGCATTGGTGCAGAGCAACTTTGGCCGGGCCGAGGAGCTGACCATTGCCGGGGTGCCGGTTGGCCAGCATCTACAGCCGCCGCCCGGTCGGCGGGTAGAAGATGGCTCGATCATGATTGTGTTGGCGACCGATGCGCCGCTGGATGCGCGGCAGCTGGGGCGGCTGTGCCAGCGGGCGGCGTTTGGCCTGGCGCGCACGGGCAGCACCTGCCACGGCGGCAGCGGCGATTTTGTGGTTGCCTTCAGCACGACCAACCGGGTGCCGGATCGGCCCGAGCGGGTGGTGGTGGGGGAGCAAACGGCCGTCTACGAACAACCGATCATGAGCCTCTTTGCCCTGGCCGTGATTGAAGCCGTGGAGGAGGCGATCTACAACAGCCTGCTCATGGCCCACACGGTGGTGGGACGCGATGGCAATACGCGCCACGGCCTACCGGCGGATGAAGTGGTAAAGGTGATGCGGCGATACGGCTGTTAACTTTTGCCGCGGATTGCGCGGATTACCGCGGAGAATGATGGATGTGAAACATGGGATATGCATTTTGCAGGTGAATGAAACGCAGCTCTAAATGATCAGCGTTTATCAGCGTTCATCTGCGTCCTATTTTCAACTATCGTCCTGGTCGATGGCCCGCTGGGTGACGCGGTAAATTTCCTCCAGCGACGCCCCACGTGCTTTTTCCAGCCGCTCGACCCGCTTTTGGAACTGGTTCAGCGCATACTCCGTAAAAACAGATTCCTCCAGGCCAAACGGCATCACCTCGTAGGCAGCAAAGGCATCGCCCACCACGCCCAGTGCCGGGGGCAGCAACTCGTTCATTGTTTCCTCAAGCACCTCCCACAACCCATCATCGGCGGCAACCAGGCGGGAGAGCAGGAAGATGCCGTAGGCGATGTGG
>ERZ761607.3612-NODE-3612-length-14725-cov-5.092297_pt1 | contig 14725 bp, 14 predicted proteins | sample MGYA00511164_ERZ761607 | MGnify/ENA primary metagenome ERZ761607 (study PRJEB28899, sample SAMN02445080) | bioreactor sludge metagenome | biome: EBPR sludge | place: Australia: Brisbane, Thorneside Wastewater Treatment Plant | collected 2011-06-22 ...
CAGCCCGCGTGACTATCACCGCATCCACATGCCGGTGGACGGCCGCCTGACGCGCATGATCCACGTTCCCGGCGCGCTGTTTTCGGTGAATCCGGCAACTGCGCGCGGCGTTCCGGGCCTCTTCGCGCGCAACGAGCGCATCGTCTGCGTCTTCGAGACGGGTTTCGGCCACTTTGTCCTCACCCTGGTCGGCGCCACCATCGTCGGCAGCATGGCGACCGTCTGGCACGGCACGGTCAACCCGCCACGCAGCAGCGCACTGCGCGAATGGCGCTACGACGATCAGCAGATCGTCCTGAAGAAGGGCGAGGAAATGGGCCGCTTCCTGCTCGGTTCGACCGTAGTCATGCTCTTCCCGCGTGACACTGTCGACTTCAACCCCGCCTGGGTGCCCGCCCGGGTGGTCCGCATGGGCGAGATGATGGGCGTCAAGGCACGCAGCCCGCCCAGGTGACGCGTCCGGGACGGTTACCCGGCGAAGCAGCACGCCCGACACTCAGACGTTTCGCCATTGGTCGACCTGCGCGCCAGCGTGAGGCAAATCGCTGAACAAGCCCATCTGCAACCCACAGTGCATCGTTGCCAACCAAACGATGCGCCTTTGGAGCGTATTTTCGGCCATGGCAATCCTTCGCTGCAACAAATGCACACACCTCCAGGAGCAGGCGGACGAGCTGATTGGCGCCACGCTTGCCTGTCCACGCTGCGCCAACCCCACAGCGGTCTACCCGACCCTCTTTTTTGTAGGCCGGGTGCTCGAAAAGTACTTCGATGCCCAGCGCGAGATCGTTCGCCTGAAGGCGACGGTCAGCGCGAACCCGGCTGTCAGTCCGGCCACCCCAGCCCCCGCCCCGCCCGACGCAGTCGATCTATCGAACACCAAGCACCTGACCAGCGAACGACAGCACCAACCGATTGCCGAGTGGTTCGACAGAAAACAGATCGGCGTCCAGGTGGAGACGGACGCTGTCGACACGACGGGCTTCTTCGACGAGGTGGCCGTCAGCATCGGGCGCAATCTGCCGGTGTTGAAGGAAGTGCTCGATCGTATTCGCTGGGCCCAGCAGAAAGGCTATTCGAGCACCGTCATCGGATTCGACGGCAAATCGCCCGAGGATGTACGCACCATCAGCTCCTTCTGCCAGCAACTCTACGATTTTTCCTTTGTTGCCAAGGCAATCCCGAACCGCCAGAAGAACAACCTGCTTCTCGCCCTGCAAACCGCAGCGGCGGTCCGCCACTTCTTCAACGGCGAATGGCTGGAGTGGTTCGCACTGATGACCTGCCTGGAGTATGCCAGGGAACGGAACAAGCGCTTCTCCTGTGCCCGCAAGCTGGGGCTCACGCTGAGTAACGATGATCGTTACGAGCTCGACGTCTTCCTGCTGATCGACGGTCAGCTGCCCATCGTCATCGAATGCAAGAGCGGTGAGTTCCGTTCCGACATAGACAAGTACGTTGCCCTGCGCAAGCGCCTCGGTCTCAGCGGTCGGAACGTCGTCCTGTGCGTCGCCGGTCTCTCCGACGAGCACGCCAGGGGCCTGAGCGCGATGTACGACCTGAGCTTCGTCAGCGAGAGCGGTCTGCTGGCTCATCTGGGCAGTCTTTTCTGATCCGTCGCCCGCGATGCAGAACAATGTGCGGTACCGAGAGCGTTCAGACGGGATGGCAGCGCGCCGCTTCTGTCGTGAATGGCTCGACGTCACCTGGTCCCGCTTCGCTTCACACTGCTCCGCCTGGCCACAATGTCCTACCGACCCGCTCCCTCCAGTTCGGCAACCAGGCGGTCGAGATCGGCATTGCCGGGCATCAGTTTGGCGAGCTGTTTGACATAACCCAGAGCGGCGCGCCGGTCGCCGTTTTCGCGGCTGATCGAGAGTAGCGCGCCGAGGATCTCGAGATCGTTCGGGTGGCGCTGGTTGGCGCTGAGCAGCAGCGCGAGCGCCTGTGCGCGCTGGCCGGCGGAGTGAACGGCAATCGCCTGCACGTAAGCATAGCGGGCATTGTCGGGTGCCAGGCGGGCGGCCTCGGCGAATTCCCGCAGAGCAGCTTCGGATCGGCCCTGGCGGGTCAGCGACAGACCGAGCGCATGATGCAGGTCGGCATCGCGCGGCAACAACGCCAGGCCCCGGCGCAGGGTCTTGTCGACTTCCGCCTCGCGTCCCTGCACACGCCAGGCATCGGCCAGATTGACGTAGCCGGCAGGGAATTTCGCGTCGCGGGCAATGGCGCGCTCGAAGGCGGCGATTGCCTCATCCTGGCGTCCCTGGCGCAGTCTCAGGTTGCCGAGGTTCACCTGGCCGGAAGGCCAGTCCGCTTCCAGCGTCAGCGCCGTCTCGTATTCCTGCAGGGCAGCCGCGCGGGCCGCTCGCCTGTCCTCAGGAATCCGGTCGGCGGGCAGGTCGGCAAGGACGCGCGCCGCCTCGATGCGCACACCACGCACGGGATCGTTGAGCAGGGGAGCCACAGCGAGTACGCGGTTGATCGGATCAGCCGACGCGATCATGCCCAACGCCGCCACCCGTACCGATGGTTCGGCATCCTGCAGCAGCGCCCGCACGGCCGGCAGCGTACCGGGGTGAGCATGGGGCTGTGCGAGAGTCGCCGCACTGGCACGGACGATGGCCGGGACGCCCGGGTTGGTGGCGAGTTCGAGCAGATCGGGCAAGGCACGCACACCCTGCGTCCGGGCCGCGTGCAGGGTCTTGCCATAGTGTGGCCGGGCGCGCCAGTTCCTGCCATACCAGCGGTCGAGGGCGCTCGCTGCCCACTGTGGTTTCCTGTCGCTGTGGCACTGGGTGCAGGCGTTCGGACTGCCAAGCGATAGTGACAGGTCCGGGCGCGGCAGGCGCAGGCTGTGATCCTGGCGGGCGTGGATGACCATGTAGTTCTGCGTCGGCATGTGGCAGGTGACGCACTGCGCGCCCGCTCCCCCCGCCTTGTGTTTGTGGTGTTGCGGGGTGTCGAATTCGGCAGCGGCATGGCAGCGTGTACACAAGGCGTTACCCGTTGCCCGCAGCTTGTGCGTGTGCGGGTCGTGACAATCCATGCAGGTGACTCCCTGCCGATGCATCCGGCTTTGCAGGAAGGAACCCCAGACGTAGACTTCCTCGCGCTGCTGGCCATCGGCATGGTAGTTTGGCGCGGTGAGCATGGCCAGGTGATGACTATCTTCGAGCGGTGCGCCCGTCGTGCGCTCCTCACTGATCGTCGAGCGGCGAGCATGGCAGGCGGCGCAGATGTTCATCGCGGCCGGATCGGACGGGCGATCACGTACCGCCGAGCGGGCACCCTCGCCGGCGAATCCCCACGCCTCGTTCCAGCGCGTGCGCAAGGATGGCAACCGCTTGTCGTCGTGTGCAGTGTACGGCGGCCTGGCCTGCCTGGCCCACTCGACATGCGACGCCGCCGGACCATGGCAGGCTTCGCAGGCGACACTGATCTCGCTCCAGGTGGTGCGATAGCTGTCGCTGACCGCATCGTAGCCCTTGCGCAAGTTGGTCGAGTGGCACTCGGCGCATTGCAGCGCCCAGTTGTGGTAGACGCCGGTCCAGTGCAGGGGATCGCGGTAGTCCACCCGCTGCTCCGGATAAAGGTGGAACCAGCGCTGGCCACCCTCGCCTTTCGGCCGCGTGTCCCAGGCGATCGGCAGCATCTGGTAACGCCCGCCGGGGAACGGGATCAGGTATTGCTGCAAGGGATAGACGCCAAAAGTGTAGCGGATCTCATAGTCGGTCGGTTTGCCGTCCGGGCCATCGGTACGCACCATGAATCGATCGCCGCGCTTGAAGAAGGTGGATTGCACATCATCCTTGCTGAATCCGGTGTTGTCGAAGTTGCCGAGGACCGTGGCCGGTGTTGCCTCCTGCATTGCCAACTGATGATGCGAGCCGGACCAGGCGATGAATTCCTTTTCGTGGCAGTCCTTGCATGCCGCGGCGCCAGCGTAGTCGCTGGCGAGGGGCGCGTTCGCCGGAGCGCCACTCGGGCTTGCCGGCACTGCGCCGGCTGGCGGCGGCGCCGACCGCGTGACGAGCACCAGCGCGGCGACGAGCAGCACCACCAGCATCATGCCGGCGAGCAGGTGGTGGGGGTGCAACAGCCGGTTCACTGCGACGCCTCGGCACGGATGGCGGTGGCGATGTCGCCACTCAGGCGGGCGAGCGCCCGGCTGTGCGCGGCGGCCAGCGCGTCGTAACCGGCGCCATGCACCGGCTCGTACAGCATCGTCCGACCGCTGATGGCGCCCGCCACGCCGGTCGGGCGGCGCACCAGCCAGAGCGCGTCGAGTGTCGCCGCTTCACCCGGCAGCGATTCGAAGCGCTGGATGTCGACCGTCACCCGGTAGGCCGGATCGAAGCTCGCGGCGAGCGGTCCACTGACCACGCGCGGTGTGCCGAGCAATCGCCCCAGGTTCTCGGCCAGCGTCTGTCCGATACTCGTCGCGAGCGGCGCCGCCCAGCGGTTGAACTCGTCGATGACGATGCGGTTCGGCCCCTTCCGCACCACCCACTGCGGGCGGTCCACCGCCGCCGGGAGAGTGATGCTGTCGACCGCGACGGCGTAGCTCACCGCCGCCGCGTCCTCAGCCACTGTTGCGCTGGCGGTCAGGGTATAGAACTGCGATGACGGCGATGCGCAGCCCGGCAGCGTTGCGGCGACGGCCAGCGCCAGCCCGGAAATGATCGTTGCTGCCGGCTTCATCACTGCAACTCCTCGCTTTTGCCACGAATCAGCGCCTCGGGATGGCGCTCGAGATAATCGGTCAACACACGTAATGATTGCGCCGCCCGTTTCACTTCGGCCAGGGTGCCGCGCATCTCCTCCATCAGGGCCGAGTCTGGCGCGACACTCCTGTTCGCCGAGTCGAGCGTGCGCTCGGCCGCGGCGAAACTGCGGCGCGCCTCGCCGAGTACTGCGGTCAACTCCGGCGTCAGCTCACCCTCCCATCGCTTGACCAGCTTGTCGACCTCCTTCAGTATCCCGGCGAGCGTCGCCAGCGACTGCTTCAGATCCTCGCCAATGGCGTCGATCGGCAAGCGGTCGAGCTTGCCCAGGATGCTGGTCAGCTTGGCCTCGATATCGGTCAAGCCGCCCTTGGCCACCGGGAAAACCGGCGGATCTGCCGTCCAGTCGATCCGCGTCGGCGTCTCGTTCGGAACATAGGCAAGCGCGATATAGAGCTGGCCGGTGAGCAGGTTTCCGGTCTGCAGTTGCGCGCGCAGTCCCCTTGCCACCAGGCGGTCGACCACCCGCCGCCGAATCGCCTGGGTGACGGGTTTGCCCTCGCTCAGATCCTGCGGATCGGCCAGGACATCGAGAAAACGTTGCGGATAGATCGAGACGCGCACCCGCGCCCGAACGTCCACACTCTTGCGTTTTCCTGCCTCGAGACGGACCGAGCCGACCTCGCCGATCGGCAGGCCGAGCAAGGTGACCGGCGCGCCGACCGACAGACCACGCACCGACTCGTCGAAATAGAGCACGTATTGCGTCGCCCCTCGCTCGGGCGCCTTCATTGCCGACGCTTCGTCGGCGAAGAGATCGAAACTGGTGTCGCCGGGCGCCGGGTCGGCATCCGCGTTTTCGGCCGGGGTGTCGAAGGCCAGACCGCCGATCAGCAGCGAGGCGAGTGATTCCGTCTGTACTTTGAGGCCGTTCGCGCTGAGCGAAAAATCGAGCCCGCTGGCCTGCCAGAAACGGCTTTCCAGCTTGACGAAGCGATCGTACGGCGCATGGATGAAAATCTTCAGAGTCAGCCCGCGTCCGTCTTCGTCGAGCTGGTAGGAGGCGATCTGCCCGACCTGGAAGCGCCGGAAGTAAATCGGCGTGCCATAATCGAGCGAACCGAGAGTGGCCGTCTTGATCTGAAAGAACCGCCCCGGTGTGCTGCCGGTGACCACCGGCGGCACTTCCAGCGCCTTGTAGGAATGGACTCGTCCACTGCCGCCACCGATCGACATGCCGACGTAGGAACCGGAAAGCAGCGTGCCGAGCCCGCTGACGCTACCACCGGCGATGCGCGGGCGAACAACCCAGAAGGACGTTCCCTCGACCAGCCAGTCGCGCGTCTCCGGCGCCATCTGCACGCTGGCAATGATCCGCTGGCGATCGGTCGCCACCTTGAGCGACTGGATGCGACCGACGTCGACGCCATTGTACTTGACTGTCGTCTTGCCTGCTTCCAGACCGTCCGCCGAGGTGAAACTGATCTCGATGGCCGGCCCCTCGGCAAGCAGCTTTTGCACCGCGATCCACCCGCCCATCAGGGCGGCGATGATCGGAATGATCCAGACCGCCGAAAAACGGCTGCGCGGCCGGGGCACCGATGTCGCCTCGGGGAGGTCGGGAAGCTCTTGCTGCTCAGGCATGGTCCTGCTTCTCCTGTTGCGGAAGGTCCCAGATCAGCCGCGGATCGAAGTTATTCACCGCGATCATCGTCACCACCACCACGCCGGCGAAGAAAATCACCCCCGGACCGGGTTCGACCCACATCAGCGGCTTGAGCTGCACCAGGGCAACGACGAAGGTATCGACGAAGACGTCGAGCATCGACCAGCGCCCGATGAACTTTACCATGCGGTAGAGCCGCACCCGCTGCTCCATCGACCTGACCGAGCCACGCCGTACCGTGATCAGCAGATAGGCCAGGGCGATCAGCTTGCCGAGCGGAATGGTGATGCTGGCGACGAAAACGACGATCGCCAGCGGCCACGACGACGGCGACCAGAGTTCGATGACGCCCTGCATGATGGTATCGCTCACCCCGCCGAGCGGCGTGGAGGTGGTCAGTACGGGCAGCAGATTGGCCGGGACATAGAGAATCAGAGCCGCGATGACCAGCGCCCAGCAACGCTCGATGCTCGCTGGCCGGCGGCAATGCAGTCGCTCCCCACAGCGCGGACAGCGGGCCATGGCAGCCCCCGCCGGCGGTCGCGAGACCAGTCCGCAGACCTCGCAGCCAGCCAGTCCAAGCGACATCGCGCTGGCCGGCGCAGCGCTCATGGCATAGCCTCCGGCAGCCGCTGCGCCCCGAGCTCGTTGGGCGCCGACGCGGTCCAGGCGACCCGTGCCCAGGCATCACGGGGGTCGAAAACCGCTGCCATCGCGGCGAGCAGGAACACCAGCGTGCCGAGCACGAACAGAGCCAGGCCCGGAATCACCGTTGCCAGTTCGGCGATCTTGATCAGCGCCACCAGGACACCGAGCAGCATGATCTCGATCATGCTCCACTCGCGGATGAGTTCATAACTGCGCAGCAGCATGCCCACCCAGGGGGGGGCCAGTGACCGGCGAACGGCGACCGCCACCGTCAGCAGGCAGGCAATCTCCAGCGCCGGAGCAAGCACCGCGGTGAACAGCACCAGCATCGCCACCACCTGCCGTCCTTCGTGCCACATCGCCAGGACGCCACCGATCACGGTCGTGAAGGTCTCCCGCCCGGCAACCGACAGGCCAAGCATCGGCACCGTATTGGCGATCAGCAGCAGGATGCCGGCGGCGAGCGCCAGCGCCAGCGTCCGGTTCGGCGAATCCGTATTGCATCGCCAGAGCGGTGTATGGCAGCGCGCGCAGTACACCGTTGTGCCGGCAGCCACCTGCGGCAGTCGCTGCAGCAGATCGCAGTCCGGACAGGCGAGCAGCAAGGGATGGGGAGCCCGCCGATCAGACACTTCGCTGCTCTTCTTCGTGCAAAGCGGATTCAGACCGGTGTCCGGCGGCCAACGCCCGCCGGAGTGACCGGGCCGTCCGCCGTGGCCATCAGTTGCCCAAGCGCACAAGCACCGCGCGCAGAGGCCCGTCGGACACCCGGAGCAGACCCGAGTAAGGATGATCCATCTCGAGAATGAGAAAGATGGCGCCGGCCACCGACAAGGCGCACAACACATTGACCGTGCGAATCGTCCCGTTGGACGGCGCGAACAGGTTGATTCCGACCGAGATGATCACCAGCCAGAACACCAGCACGACGAGCAGCGGCATGGTGATCGAACTGCCGCTGTGGGCGACCACCACCGAGCTGATCTGTGCCAGGCTGTCAGTCGTTTGCAGGGCCTTCGACCAGGCCGAATGCTCTGCCGCACCCGTTGGCGAGAGCGCGTGCAGGGTCTTTTGCAGTTCGTGGAGGTCGTTCCGGGCGCCGCCAACCGCTGGCTGCGCATTCGCCGGGCGATCGCTGCCCCAATACTCGGCGAGCCTCGATGAGACCATGCTGCGCAGCAACTCGCGCGCCGGTCCGGCAGAGCTGCCCAGTTGTTGCAGATTGTTGTCCAGTTGCAGGATTTGTGCGGCGGAGGTTTCGACCTGCTGCGAGACGGTGTCGAACGACGCCTTGGCAGACGAAATGATCAGACCCAGGACCAGTGCCGCGAGGGTCGAGAGAAAAGTGATCCCCATCTTCACCATCTCCTTGGTCTCGTCTTCAAGGTGATGCTTCGGCAGGCGGTTGCGCAGGAAAGCGCCGATCGCGGCGCCGGCCAGCACGAGCAGCACGACGCTCGCCGCAACGAGCAGCGGATTCATGACGTCAGTCCGTTCAGGCCGGCGCTTCTCGCGCGCCACCCCAACGGTGCACGGCATGAAACGGTGGCAGGCGCGAAGACGATACCCGGCATGCGTGCCCCCTTGCTGCGCCGGATCGTGGTCATTGTCGACCGTTGCCGGGCAACGGTCGGTCTGAACCAGAGCAGGCTCAAGTCTGCGGAGCGGCTGTCGTGGCCGGCACCTCCACCACCTTAATCTCCTTGGGTGGCTTGGCGGGCACGTGTGCATCGTAGAGCGCCTGGATGCGCTTCAACTTGAGCACGCCATGAAAGACGATGACCAGCATGAGCACGACAAGAAATCCGACCAGCACTTCCTCAACTCCATAGGCGGCTTTGCGGTTGGCGAGGTAGGCGCCGACAATCGTGCCGAGAATCACCAGATTGAGCAGCCAGTTGGTCGCTTTCGACACGAGGTAGTTCATGGTGCCGAACCCGCAGAGCTGATAGAGCATGAAGGGAAGAATCGCCATTGCCGGAATCAGCTCGGAAGCGCCAAGTGCCACGTCGACCGCATCGGACGCCCGCGGATGCAGCAGCGTACTGTGCGCCAACTGGTGAAACAGGGGTGGCAAGGCGCAGAGGAACGGCACCACCGAGAGGAATTCGAGGATCAGTCCGCCCGACCACAGACTGGTCTGTGATGCCGCATCGCAGCCGGCGGCGGATGACTGCGACGCGACGAACAGCCCACCGACGACTGCGGCAGCGCAGGACAGCAGGAGCAGTTCGACGGTGATGCCGAAAGCCGCGGGTTCGCCGGCCTTGATCAGCAGCAATGCCACAAAACCCGGCGTGAAGAACATCACCCGGACGAGCCGGGTCCACAGGCGTGGATCGCGCTCGGGTGGCAGGAGCGGCAGAATGGAGCCATCGTCACCAATGGCAGGTCTGGCTTTCGACATGTTTGACTTCTCCCTTGAAAACGAAAAATGCACCGCCGTCCGGTGCTGGACGCTCCGGCGTCTCGCCTGCAATGCTGCGCACCATCAGCCAACCCTGGCCTGCCGGCTAGTCCTCGACGCTATGCAGCCGCTGGACGATGTCGGCCAGTACCGCCGTTGACCAGCCGAACATCAGGAAGCCGGTCATCGACTCGAAGTTCCCGAAGCCGCGCCATTCGTCGGCGAGCAGGATGTTGCCATCGCCCATCGTGGTATAGGCATTGATCGAAAAATACATCGCCAGCCCGAGGTTGTGCACCAGGCCGATCAGGTGATAAAAGGCGGCCCAGATTACGACTTCGCCGAAATGGGTGAGCAACAGGATGGTGACCACGGCGATGACCACGGCTGTGCGTGCCGCCCGGTGCGGACCGTGCATGACGGGTCGACCAAATCGCTTGTAAACGGTGTGCACCACGTTGATGCCCAGGCTGTGCCAAGTCACCGTCAGGCACATCGGGAGCAGTGCCGCCAGGATTTGCCGGCCGTACTTGAAATCCAGCTCCAGCAGCGCATGTTCAGCCAGCGACAAGGTGTTCATTGGAGCCCCCCTTCAGGCTGCGAAGACGCACCTACTTGATGACCCTCCTTCCATCCCACCTGTAAACTGGTTCGACCATCGGATCGAGCCAACCGTAGTGGACTCACCTGGTGCGTACGAAATAAACGTCGAACTTCTGTTGCACCACGGCCTGGTAGTAGACACCCTTGAGCAGGTCGTTCGCCGGGTCGTAGGTAAGCGTGTAGGTCGAGCCATTATAGCCGCCGGCGCGCAGTTCGAAGAACAGCCTGAGCGTCTTGCCGTCGCGTGACGCCTCGGCCCTGGCAAACGGCAGCGGCTTCGGATTGGCATAGGCGGCGTCCAGCTTGCCGTCGGCGCCGACGTTCATGATGCTGATCACGTAGCCGCCATCGGGCCGCACCCAGCGTCCCGACAGGGCGGCGAAAGTGGGTTCGGACTGCTGCGGCGCAGCCACCGTGCTGACCAGCGGGGTTCCCGCACCCTGAGCGACAGCCGGTTCCACAAGAAAGCCGGGGCTAAGCGCGAGGCCTGACAGGAGGAGCGTTGCGGAAGCGCTCAGGGTCTTCATGGAAGGTGAGTCATCGAGGAATGCGGCCGGCACCCCAGGCGCCAGTACCTGGGGTGCCGGTCGTGTCGCGTGTCGCGTGTCGCCCGGCATATGCACAACGTCCGGATCACAACGGCTCAACGACACACACGCCGCCCGTCCACCATCCGGCAACCGGCCGGGACCACTTCCACTTCCTTGGCCGGTTTGACGACGACTTCCTTGGCGGGGTCGACGACCACTTCCTTGTGCGGTACTTCCACGACCGGCACCGGCTTGCGAACATCCCCTTCCGGGGCTGGAACCTCGCAGCGGGCCCGACGAACACCATCCGCACACACCTCTGCACTCGCATCGGCAACAAAGGTCACCAACAGGCAAGCGGCAGCAAAACTGATCAACGTGGTTTTCATGAATTTCTTCTCCAAAGGGAACTGCTTGGTGGTAACGCATCATGTGAGACCCCGCAAGTGCCTGGCGGGAAACACGCGAAGGCGCTGGCCGACACGTGCCCCCGGAACCGGGCGTGCCACCAGGGCGACGCAGGGATCGCCTCATTCGGCCAAGGCGATCCCGTCTGACAGCGCGTCAGGGCGTTGGAACGACACGGTAATAGACCCCGTTGGCGCCGTAGGCCGGTTGGAACCAGGTGTTCCCCAGGAGGTAGTAGGTCGTGCCGTACTTCTGAACGGCAACCGCTCCGGCCGGCAAGGCAGCGTAGTTCACCCCCATCGCATAGGCAGCAGCGGTATTGGCGCTGCCCGCGGCATAGCCCGAAGAATAGGCGCTGCTGGTCGCCGCAGCGGTATTGGCCGAGGCGGCTGCGGCTCCCGCAGCGACACCAACGACCGCACCGGCTGCCGCCGCGCAGCCGTAGCAACCGGCCGCCGCGTAGGCGGGAACCGCCACCGGTGGGTGGTAGGGGTAAGCAGCGGCCGGCGGGCGATAAACAGCCGCTCCTGCAGCGGTCGTATGGTAAGCACCATCGTCATAGCGCGCGGCGGTGCTGCCGCCATAGACATTGGTATGCTCGACACCCTCACCGTACCTGCCGGCCGTGCTGCCACCATACGCATTGGTGTGCTCGGTGCCACCGCCATAAGCATGCGCCGAGCTGCCACCCCAGGCGTTGGTGTGCTCGGTACCCTCCCCGGCGACATGTTCGGTGCTGCCGCCGAAACGGTTGGCGCTGCCCCACGCCCCCGCCTGCCCGGAAAAAAGCGTACTGCCGATCAGCCCGACAAGGGCCAGAACGATCCTGTTCATGCCTGCCTCCTCATTACGGTTTGGTGGATTGCGCTCGAGCCGGCTTGCCGCGCGTCGGTGGCTGCAAACCCTGGCCAGGCTGGCCTGCCGGATGCGCGAAGGAGATCGGCACCGCCGCCGTCGCCTTGGGCGTCGTGAAGGCATCTGCCGCCACGGCGGGGGCGAGCTGCCAGTTGCTCAGTTCCATCTGGTGGCGCAGGCGCAGCGGATCGTCGCGATACACGGCACGCAGCAGGCGCGGCAGCTTGTCTTCGGCGCCGATCCAGATCTGCACGAAGACGTGATCGTTGACGTAGGCCAGCATGTCGGTCACGGTACCGCCGATGACTCTGGACTGGCCAATGTAGAAGGCCTGCTTCAGACCCTCGGCGATGTTCCGGTAGGGGTCGGTGAAGAGCACATCGGAGAACGGGAAGTAGATCGCCGCTGTGTCGAAAGCTGTCTGCAGCGTGGCCTCCAGGGTGGCCGGGGCGGCGGCGATGGCGACCAGATTGTCGGCCGGCGCGTAGGCGGTCATCGTCTTGCCGTCGTAGTAGAACTCCGATGCCGGCCCGTCACCAAGCGTGATCACCCGCAGTTTGTCCGGCCGCTGCATGAGTACCTCGGAGCGGGTCGTGTAAGCCAGCGCCGGACCGAGGCGACTGGGTGCTTCATAGGTGACCAGCGCGGTGAAGGACAGCGCACGCGCCGCCGCCAGGCGTTCGCTCATCGCCTTGAGGAGATCGATGGCTTTCGTCTCGATCACCGGTTGGGGCGCTGGCGCCATGGCCTTGCTCGACGTCTTTGCCGGCTTCGATGCCTTCGTTGCCGTCGCTGGTGGCTGCTGCGCGCAGGCGCTGCCGGCCAGCAGCAAGCTGGCGCCAAGCAGCACCGCTCGGTACATTGTCAAGGGATACGGGATCATCGGTTTTCTCCTCAGGTCAGATAGACTCGGTGGTGATCTGTGACTGCTTACGGGATCATCCCGCACTCGAACATCTTGTTGGCAATGGGCGCCGCCACCCGGTTGATGAATTCGGTGCGCATCGCCGGATCGTTGCGCAGGAGGCCGATGACGCGCTGCTCCTGCTCCGACTTCGGCTGCCCCTTCTGCACCCATAACTGCTCGCAGGTCGCCGACTGATACTTCTGGACCACCTTGTTGGCGACCATGTCGAGGACCGGGAACTGGGCAAAGCTGACGCCCGCGAAGAATACCGCCGACAGGATGGCAACTCCCCCTATACGCTTGTTCATGCTTGTCTCCTCATCTCACAGGTTGACACAACGAAAACTCGCTGCCGATCAGGGTAGCCGCTCGATCTCACCCGGTCGCCAGGTCTGATCGAACCACGGCTCCAGCGGGCCATAGAGGCGCAGGATCATGAACCAGCCCTTGCCGGGAATCGTCTGTACCCAGTTCTTCTCGAACCCGGAGGGAGCCCACGGGCCGAAGTAGACGTTCACCGATCCGTCCGCATTGACCTTGATTCCCTTGTCCTGGCTGCTGACACTTGGTGCCTGCTGGTCGGTCTGCAGCATCGAGCGCGTCTGATTATCGTAGACGATCACCGACCAGAAGTCCTTGACCGGGATGTTGGGCGGCAAGCGTAACCGGTAGTTCCTGGCGCCATCGAACGGGTTGCCCTTCGAGTCCAGGGCGGCCCACGGGTACTGCGACCCTTGGCCGACCATCTTCTCGGCCATCGCCGGGGTCACACCAGTGGCGAAATAGTAAAAGAAGGCGGCACCATCCAGATTGGCAATGCCTGGTGCAAGCTCGAACTTGTAGCCACCGAAGAACGGCAGGCGCCAGGCGCTGTTCGGGTAGAAGAAGGCTTGCGGCTCGCGCATCCTGAAAGCGAGCGTTCGCGCCGTCACTGCGCCGATGTTGGCGGCATCGGTCAGGATTTTCTTCATTCGCTCGTCGGGATTGAAGGGCTTGCCCTTGACGATGCCGATCGAGGCGAACAGACCCAGGGTGGTCGGATCGCTACCTTCGGCCGGTTCCTCCTGAATCACCTGGTTCACCAGTCTCCAGAACGAGTAGTCACCCGGTGCGACGAAGTTCGCCGGCACGCCCGAGGCATTGACGAACGTCATCGGTGGCGGGTTGGCCGCATCGGCAAGCGGATAGATCTTCAGATTCGTCTTGACCGAGTCGACCCCTGGCTTGGTTGAGCCATCGACGAGAAAGGAGCGGAAGGGCATCCAGTTGCCGTAGGTGCTCGGTCGGACGACGAAATAGCCTGGCGGGATTTCGCCCTGGTAACCCGGCGGCAGAATCAGGTATTTGCCGCCCTTTCCCTTGTCGGCCCCGGTGATGCCGATATCGGCCACCCAGCGATACCAGAAGTCGTCGATGGCTCCCAGGACCATGGGAGGGATTTCGACGACCAGCGGCCCCTTCTTCGTATCGATCCAGATGAAGCTGTAGACGGTGTTGTCGTTCGCCGTCAGTTCAACGGTTTTCGGGTCGACCAGGTTCTCCCAGAGGACGTTCGTCTGGTTGTCGGGCCCGAACCTGCGCAGCGAGTCGCGCATGCCGGCCTGGTTGACCATCGGGATGGCCAGCAGGTAAGCCTGCAGCGACCGCGACCGATCGAGGTTGTCGTAAATCTTGTGAACGGTCGCGGGGTCCGGATTACCATCGGTCAGGGTGAGCCTGCCGATCGAGGTTTCGAGCTTGTTCGGTGTGACAACGCCCGGCGCGATCGCCGTCGTCATCCTGTACTTCTCCGCCGCCTGCACGACTGGTGCGCTGCCGGCACACAGGGCAACGGCCAGGGCGGATAGCAGCGCTTTGCCAGGGAAAGTCGGTTTATCGGGTCGCATGGCCTGCTTCTTTCGTTGGGTCGATACGATCGGTACTGCGCCGCGTGCGGCTCCCGACAGGAGGAGCTGCACGCGCGCTGCCGCGGAT
>ERZ761607.3613-NODE-3613-length-14724-cov-5.637535_pt1 | contig 14724 bp, 10 predicted proteins | sample MGYA00511164_ERZ761607 | MGnify/ENA primary metagenome ERZ761607 (study PRJEB28899, sample SAMN02445080) | bioreactor sludge metagenome | biome: EBPR sludge | place: Australia: Brisbane, Thorneside Wastewater Treatment Plant | collected 2011-06-22 ...
TCTGCCAATTACTGAATTATTTTGCACCCGTGTTTACAAAACATGTCAAAGGCTTCTGGCGCAAAATACTATGCAGTAATTTAGCAAAGAGGCGGGTTAAATTGAATAGGAAGGTGGTCATTTGACCCCACCTGGCGCGGGGCAGCAACCGGGCAGAGAGCGCCCGAACAAGCTCGTATGGTGTGTGGCATGGATGAGACCTCTAGCCGGTCTCATGGGGGTTTACAGCTCAACGGTTAAAATGGCTCCCTTTGGTGTGTTGGCAGAGGCAAAAATGTGCCCGCCGTGGGCTTCGACGACCATTTTGCAGAAGGCTAGGCCGAGACCTGTCTGACGGCCGTTTTTCTTCTTAAGCGTCACAATTTCATACTTGTTAAAAATGCGCTCCTGGTCTTCCGGGGCGATGCCCGGGCCTTCATCCAATACCTCTAGACGGAAAGAGGAGCGTGCCGTGGGGACGGCCGTTGGGTCATACTGCAAGCGTAGCGTGACGAGGCTGTCTTCGGGCGCAAACTTAAAGGCATTGGAAAGCAAATTATCAATCACGCGTTTGAACAGCGAAACGTCCAGGCAGACCAACAGGTCATTCTCTGGGGCATCCAGCCGCAGTTCAAACTGGCGCAGCTGGGCCACCTCGTAGTTGGCTTCCATCACCTGCGCCGCTAACGCTTTGATACCAACTTCGATGGGTTCCAGCTTCAGCGCACCCTGCTCCATCTTGGCCACCGCGAGCACTTCATCCATGAAGCTGTCTAGCGAACGCAAACTGCTGCGCACAATGGTGGCGTACTCTTTGTCCTTGGTCCCATCTGCCACACGCCGCAGGACAAAATCGTTGTACAGCATGGCTACTGTCAGCGGCGTGCGCATATCGTGAATGAGCATGTGGGCTAAATCTTCGCGCAGCTGCAAAAGTGATTGCAGGGCGTCGTATTGGTGCTTGATGCGCAGCATGGTGCGCACCCTGGCCCTTAATTCCGAGCCGTTGACCGGCTTGGACAAAAATTCGTCGGCCCCGGCGCTTAGACCTTGCAGCATGTCTTCACGGCCGTTTAGCGCCGTGACCAAAATGATGGGAATGTGCTGCCACCGCTTTTCTTGCTTGAGAAGGCGGCAGACATCATAACCGCTCATGCCGGGCATCATCACGTCCATCAAAATGACGTCGGGTTGAATATCGCCAATGCGCTCGATGATTTCTGGACCGCTGCTGGCCAGGGACACTTCATAGCCTTCGGTCGAGAGCAGGTCAGCGATAACCTCGCGGGCCATCTGGTTGTCGTCGACAATACAAATGTGAGGCAGATTGGTAACCGCTGTGGTGGGCGGTGTTGGTTGGTTCATGAGTTGGCTCCCTGGGTGTGGCTGTGTCGTCAGACGGGTGGCTCTTAACCGATGGTGGGGGCGAAAACGGCCGTTTCTCTCAGCTCTTCCGCAATCAGGGCCACCGCCCAAACTGGCGATCCGTCTAGCACAATCTGCTCCAGAATCTCAACCTTCAGCTGGAAATGATCGCTGCGGTGAGACGGGGTGTAGACCAGCCGACGGGTGGTGGCCGATGACGGCCGTGTGGGCCAGTTCAGCCAGGCGGCTGTTGGATAACATTGGTAAGCCGATTGGGCCAGGGCCATAAATTTGAGCTTGCGGGGCAAGTCGTCGTCACTAAACAGGCCCAAAAAGTGGCGCGCTTGCCGGTTGGCGTACAAAATTTCGTCTTCCTGGTTGATCAGCAGCAGGCCAGACTTGAGGTTTTGCCCCTGACGGGTTTGGGGGTGGCGTTGGTAAACGGCCGTATCTTTAATCATAAGGTTGGCTCCTTGGGCATGGCAGCTTGTTCTGCCAGCAGTTGGTCGATGGTGAGTACCAGCTGGCGCAGCTGCACCGGCTTGCTCAGATAGACGTTGGCCCCAGCAGCCAGGCAGCGGGCCTTGTCGCCCTGCATCGCCAGGGCAGTGAGGGTGATGATGGGGATTGTTTTGATGGCGTCGGTTTTGCGCAGTTCGCAAACGGCCGTTAAGCCATCCATCTCCGGTAACTGCACGTCCATCAAAATAAGGTCGGGTGTCTCTTCCTGGGCGCGGGCCAGCGCTTCACTGCCGCTGCAGGCCACAATTACCCGGTACCCCCACACTTGCAGATATTCGGCAAAAATTTCTATGTTGGCTTCATTGTCTTCAACCAGCAGGATGAGCTGGTCATGGGCGGCGGCTGAACTGGCATCACGCAGCTGCGGGCCGTAGGTTTGCTGGTCTTTTTCGGCAAGCTCTTTGGACTGCTGGGGGTGGGTAAACGGCCGTTGTGGCAAAGTTACCGTAAAGCGGCTGCCTACCCCAACTTCACTGTCTAGCGTCACGCTGCCCCCGTGCATTTCCGTCAGGCGGAACACCAAAGACAGTCCCAGACCGGTGCCCTCATGCGAGCGGGCCAGGCTGCTATCTAGCTGCACAAATGGCTTAAACAACTGCTCCATATCTTTGGGGGCAATGCCAATACCGGTGTCCCAGACCTGAATCTGGACCGTCTCCGTTTCGGCATCGCCAAACGCCTTCAAGCCCACCTCGCCGCCTACCGGGGTGAACTTCACCGCGTTGCTCAACAGGTTGATCAGCACCTGCTTCAATCGGCGTTCATCGGCCTGGCATACTTCTAGCGCGAGATCGACGTCGGCAAACAGCTTGATCTGTTTTTTGTGGGCCGCTTGCCGCACAAATTGCAGGCTGCTTTCGCACAGGTGCCCCACAGCCACAGGTTGAATGTCCAGCGTAATTTTGCCCGCCTCAATTTTCGCCAGGTCCAAAATATCGTTGATCAGTTCCAGCAAATGGTTGCCGCTTTCCTCAATCACTTTCAGCGAACTGGCCTGTTTTTCGGTGATGGGGCCGTGAATGCCCTCCAGCAAAATTTCGGCGCGGCCCAGGATGGCATTCAGCGGGGTGCGCAGCTCATGGCTCATGTTGGCCAGAAATTCATCCTTGGTGCGCAGCGCCCGGGCCAGTTTGGCGTTGGTGGTGTTAAGCTCTTCGCTGCGTTTGAGCAGCGCATCTTCAGCCTCACGTCGTTTGGTGATGTCCCGGGCCAGAGCCTGGTAGCCAATAATCTCGCCATTTTCAACAATAGACTGGACGTTTTGGCCCAGCCAGATTTTGGCGTTGTCTTTACCCAGCGCGATAAATTCGTGATAACTGCTCACAATTTTGGGCGTTGTCTGCTTGCTGTACGCTTGCAGGAGCTTTTGGCGGAAGCTGGGGTGGGCAAAGTCGGAGCAGTGGCGGCCCAACAGCTCGACTTCAGAAGTGAAGCCCAACGTGCGCACGGTGACCGGATTGACGTAGGTGAAGTAGCCGTAGGCATCGGTGCGGAAGATGAGGTCGGTAGCCGTTTCTACCAGCTGCTTGTAGCGTCGTTCACTGCTGCGCAGCGCTTTTTCCATCTTTTTGCGCTCGGTAATTTGGGTTTCCAATTCCCGGGTATGGCTGCGCAGCTCATCAGACAGGCGAACCGTTTCCATAGCCAGCCCGGCATGTTCGGCAAAGACGGTGATAATGCGTTGGGCGCGTTTGTCGAAGGCGTCTTGTTGGGTGCTTTGCAGGTCGATGGCCCCAATGATGCGGTCGTAGGCGCGCAGCGGAACGACCAGCTGCGATTGGGTGGCGGTGTTGTCTGGCTGGTAGCGGGGGTCTTTGGCGACGTCGGGGGAGTAGATGACTTTGGCCTGGCGAACGGCCGTAGTTACCAAATTGTGCTCGGCCAGGGGCATCACATGGTTGCGCACGCTGCGGTAACGCCCTTCGCGGGCCAGCCAGATGAGCCGGTTGTGGGTTTGGTGAAGTACGGCCGTCTTGCCACCTACCTGAATGGGTTCTTGCAGCAGCAGCACGCCGCAGGCGTCGAAGCCCAATTCGTTGATGGCGGTAGACGCGATTTGTTTGGCCAATTCCCGCACGTTGCTGGGCTTAAACAGCTGCACGGCCGCCTGGTAAATCGCCTTCACTTCGGCGGCGTTGGCTTCAATCAGCGCTTCGGCTTCGCGCCGCTCGGTCAGGTCGGTGATGGTGGCGATGGAGCCAATGATTTTGCCCTGGTGATCGTAATGCGGCACACCGTTGATGAGGACGTACAGCGGGGTACCATCAGCTTTGCGCAGACGGGTTTCGTAGGAGCTGGTTTTGCCTTCCAACCGCCGCATTTGGGCCTGAATCAGCGTCGATTCGTTTTCGGGGAAGGTGAATTCCAGCACCGTTTTGCCAATGACTGCCTCTTGCGGATAACCCAACATAGAGGCATAGGCCGGATTCACATACTCAAAAACACCTTCAACCGTGGTTACCGTCACCCCCTGCCCCATGGTGACCATAATTTGCTGGCCAAAGTTGCGCTGTTTCATCAGGTCCAGTTCCGTCTTCTGGCGCATGATGGCGTTGACAAAAATATCGGCCATCACCTTGAGTGGGTCGATATGTTCGGCCTGGTGGGGCAGGCTGGGGTGGTTGGAGTCCAGGCCAAAAAAGCCGATGACTTCTTTGCTGTACACCAGCGGCAAGATCAGGGCCGAGCGGATGCCTTGCAGGGCAAGAAGTTTGTTTTCGCTGCTGGTTTCTTGCTCAACGTCGGTGATGTTTTGAATGTAGATGGCTTCTTGCCGCAGCAGCTGGGGCATCCAGTTCTGGAACAGATCGGCAGCGAGCGAGCGGCATTCTTGCAGGTTGGTGCAGATTTGTGGGTTGCACCAGTGGTGGGTGTTTTTTACTTCACGGCCGTTTTCCTCAATCAGGTAAATGTAACCGCGATCATAATGGGTGAATGTGGCAATCTGAGCCAGGGCCTGATTAATGCCCTCATCAATTTCCTCGGTAGCCAGGTGAATAAATTGGGTGGAAATTGCCGTCAAGACCTGGTCGAAGGCGATACGGTCTTGCAGCTTGCGCTGAATTTTGATGCGTTCAACAATCTCCACTTCAAGCTGTTCATTGGTCAGCCGCAGCGCATCGGTATGCGACCTCACCCGTTCTTGCAACAGCTCGTTTTTACGGCGCAGTTGTTTGCTTTCTTGCAGCAGCTGGTCGGCCGAGGCTTGGGGCTCTGGGTTGCGGGGTTGGTCAGACATTTGGCTCTTGTGATTACGTGAACTTTTATGCAATGGTTTGCGCAAATATGCGGCAGCCGTCAAAAGCTGCGCCCATTTTGCGTATCATAGGCAGCGCCCCGACGGAAAACAATAGCCTTCAGGTATCAGCGAATAGGGAATATTGCCCTATAACGTGTGTCTCTCGTGTTTGCTATAGTAATTCAGGCAAGGGTCGATAGCTTGACATAAATCTCTTCGAGAGCAGACTCCTGCACCGATAGATTTACCAGGTGCCATTGTTCAGAAGAGATTTGATGCAGCAGACTGCTTAGCTCGTTGAGATCACCAGTGCGAACGCGGTAGTTGCCGTCGACCAGGGGGAAATCCAGGGTCTGGCTAGTGTGGAAGAGTACCTCGTATTCGCGATGACCCAGCGTGGCCCGGATAGCTTCCATGGTGTCACAAATGAGTAAACGGCCGTCTTTCAATATCGTCACCCGGTCACAAACCGACTCCACATGGAACAAATTGTGGGCGCTGAGCAAAATGGTTTTGCCCTGCTTGCGCAGCTCTTTTAAATAATTGAGGATAAAAAATGAGGTCAGGGGGTCCAGGCCAGAGTTTGGCTCATCCAGAATGAGCAGGTCCGGATCGTGCAGCAGCACCCGGGCAATGGCTACCTTGCGCTTCATGCCTTTAGACAGCTCCCCGGTAAGCTTGGTGCGCTCGGGCAGGTTCAGCCCGGTGAGCAGCTCTTCAATGCGGGCCAGGGTTTGCTTTTTGGGCATCTCGTACAGCTCACCAAAAAAGGTGAGGTACTCCAACACCGTCATGTTGGCATACAGGGCGCTCTCTTCTGGCAAAAAGCCAATCTTCTTCTTGATTTCTGGTGTGCCCCGGTTCTGGCTCATGTCGTGGCCCATCACCTCGACCACACCAGAAAATGGGGCGATGAGCCCGGCAATCATTTTAAGGGTGCTGCTTTTGCCGGCACCGTTATGCCCGATGATGCCCATAATTTCACCGGGGCGCACTTCCAGGTTGAGATTACGCACAGCAACGTGCTGTTCATAAAGTTTGCTTACGTCGTTTAATTTGATCATATCTCTCTATCTCTTTGGGGGATTTTTACAAGAATAATGGACTTATACCTATGCTTAACTTTAGATTGATACTTACGATTGCCCGCCGCGAACTGCTTCGCGTACGGTCTCGCTTTCAGGGCAGTGCCCGATCCATGTTGCTACTGGTTTTCCTGGCCGCTGCAAGTTTATCCTACCTTGCCTGGCAAAAGGGAGCAACGGTGCAAATGGGGGTTTATCGGGTTGGCGTCTCCCCAAATGGTCCTGTTTTGGCCGACGGCCGTTTCATCACCACCACGCTGGATCCCATTGCGGGCTTTGAGCAGCTGCGTCTGGGCCAGCAAGATTTGTACGTGGAGGCCGACCGGGTCATCGCCCGCGATGATGACCGTTCGCAGTACGCCCTGGGCGCGGTAAAGCAATATTTGGCTGAGCAGGAACTCATCCGCCTGTCGGAAAATTATGCGCCGGAAGAGGCGTTCCCCCTGCGCATTACGGTGCAAGAGAATTCGGTAACGGCCGTTGTCCGCGACGGCCTGGGCAGTGGGGCCAGCGACGCAGCTGATGCCGCGGCGGTGGATGCGGGCCTGGCCAACATGGGCCTGTCTGACTTTGACCTGGCGGGAGAAGATGTGTTTATTCCCTCTCTTTCCGAGCCGCCCATTCCCTTTGCCCAGGTCATCATCGCCTTTTTGTACGTCATGCCCATCGCCTTCATCAACATCTTCTTCACCAGCAGCTTTATGCAGGAAAAGCTGGATAAGCGGCTCTCCGTGCTGCTTTCTACGCCCGCCCGCCCGGTGGAAATCATCCTGGGCAAGATGCTGCCGTACCTCACCTTTTCGCTCATCTCCGTGGTGGTGATGACTCTGGTGTTGGGCGGCAACGTGGGTGCGGCGCTGCTGATTTTTGTGCCGGTTATCCTGTTTATGTTTGCCATTTACCTGATGGTGCCGCTCTTTTACCGCACCTTTAAAGACACCACCTTCATCTCCATGCTGGCGGTAACGATTATCACCGCCTACCTGGTGTTCCCGGCGATGTTTAGCGGGGTGAATGACTTCAGCTACCTCTCGCCGCTGACCCTGGCGGTGCAGATGTACCAGGGGGAGATGTTCACCCTGGAGCAGTATCTCTTCGCCACGGTGCCGATTGTGAGCATCTTCTCGTTTGCCCTGTACATTGGCACGCGGGTGCTGAACGAGGAGTTCCTGCTGGGCTTCCGCCCGCTGACGCGTAAGCTGGCCCAGGCGGTTTACCTGGCAATGAACCAGAAACGGCCGTTTCTCTCCATCTTCTTCCTCGCCCTCTGTTTTGTGCCCATTGTTTACCTCATCCAGCTGGTGCTGCTGGCCGTCTCGCTCAACCTGCCGCTGCAGGTGGCGCTGATTGCCGTGCTGCTGGCGTCGGTGCTGGTGGAGGAAGTGGCTAAGTCGGTAGGCATTGTGGTGCTGTATCAGCGTAAGGCGGAACGGCCGTATCGCCGCATTTTCACCCTGGCCCTGATTTCGGCCGTGGGCTTTCTGGTCGCCGAAAAGCTGCTGCTGTACCTCTCGCTCAGCGTCGTGTCTGAAGCGGCACTCTCCACCGCCATCTTTAGCGGCGGGCTGCTCATCGTGCCGCTGATTGCCCACTTCGCCTTCACCAGCTTCGTCTGCGTGTTAAATGCCCGCTGGCACGTGCGTTATCCCGTGGCCATCCTGGCCGCCGGGGTTTTGCACGTCACCTACAACCTCTTTATCCTGGGATCTGCACTATGAACTTCAAACCACTCCTGGCCATCGTTAAGCGCGAACTGCGCTCTGTCACTCGCGAACGAACCATCATGATTGCCATCGGCATTCAGCTGTTCATCGCCTCCTTCTCGTCCGTCATTCTCGTGGGGCTGCTGTCGTTTTACGACCCCAACACCATCGCCCAAAACAGCCAGGCACGCATCCAGGCAGGCATCGTAGGCGATCAGGAAAGCCCGCTGCTGGGCTACCTGCGCGCGGGCAACGTGCGCCCCATCTACTTTGCCGATCCCGAACGGGCCGACGCCGCCCTGGATCAGGGCCTCATCGACACGGTGCTGTACGTGCCGCCCGAAAATACGGCCGAAATTGCCCACATGCAGCTCTTTCTGCCCGAAGCCGAAACCCAGTCCACCATCGTCATGATGATGCTGCGCAAGCCGCTGGAGCAGTACGAAAATTACCTGCGCCGCGCTCGCGGCATCGAGGTGCGCTTTACCGACCTGGAAGGCAAGCCGTCTACCAGCTACGAATTTTTGTACGCCACCATCGTACCGATCCTCATGTTTTTTCCTGGTTTTGTCGCGGGCAGCATGGTGGCCGATTCGGTTGCCAGTGAGCTGGAGCACGATACGCTGGAAACGCTCTGGTCGGCCCCCATCAGCCTGGCCCACATTTTTGGTGCCAAAATCGTGGCGGCAATGGTGCTGGCGTTGATACAGATTGCCTTGTGGCTGGTGCTGCTGCATTTTAACCAGATTGATGTGCAAAATACGGTCAATGTGCTCTTTCTGGCCGTGGTTGTGGCCGGGCTGAACGCTGTCGCGGCAGCGGTGATCACCACCTTCTTGAAGGACCGCGAACGGGCCCAGTTTATCTACTCGTTGACCATCGTCTTGGTGGCGGGTGGCAGTGCGCTGATCGGCCGTTCCCCCATTACCCTGCTCACCCAGCTGGCCACCAACGACTACTACGCCAGCGGGGTAGATGTGGCGCTGTATGGCGGGCTGCTGCTGGTGGTCGCGGCAGGGTACCTGCTCTTTTCAAAGCGGCTGCTAGGTACAAAAATCTAATCCTTTGCATTTCCCCGGAAACTCAAAGTTTTCGGGGAAATCTACCCCCCCTCTCCCCAAACGGTTTTTTCACGGCGATAGTTCGTTATTTTCACGGACGACTTCACGTCCCTATGACATAATTTGGCCAGCAGCCATTCTTTTGGCGCTGCAAACGATGAGGCGATTGGCTGCCAGACGGCCGAACGAATAGGTGACGTGCAAACAGACAGCCCGATTGATCCAATTGAGTTTGACGAGCAGTACGAACTCGCTTACGAAGAACCCGAGCCCAGGTCCATAACGCCAATGCTGGCGTGGATGGGCGTTTTGGGCTTGGTAATTTTGTTCATTCCGCTCTATCTCACCGCCAATACGCTGGATAATGAAGTTGTTCGCCTGGAATCGGAGCTGTTCCCCAGGCAAACGGCCGCTGCGGCCGCGCCCGGTTTACCCCCTGAAGCTGCCCCGCTGGTGGTGACGTTAACGGCCGTTCACAGCCAGACCAACCAGATCGATACCATTCTGCCCACCCTCGTTGCCGACAACGTGGATTGGCCCGGTGCTCTCGCCGCCGTCAACAACGTAGATGGCAGCCAGATTCAGATCACCGGCCTGGAGCAGTCGGGTGGGCAGCTGCTTATTCGCGGCCGGGCGGCCAGTGACGATGCCGTCACCGCCTACACGCGCCAGCTAGAAGGGTCGGGTAAATTTGTGGCCGTGGAAGTGCAGTCGATTGTGCAGGCCCCCGAGCCGTTTTTATCGCCGACGCCCACCGTGCCGCTGCCTACCGCCACGCCGACAACGGCCGTTACCAACACCCCCGTGCCGACGGCCGTTCCCCCCACCGTGCCCGTCACCCCCAAACCCACCGCTACCGCCACACCCAAACTCACCGACGATTTTGAGTGGGACGATGCCCACGCCAATCTCATTTTTGTGGGCGCGCCGCCGCAGGCGCATAATTTCTACCCTGATTTTGATGTGGACTGCGTGATTTTCCTGGCCAAAGCGGGGCGCACCTACGAGGTGAGTACCGACTTTCTCGCGCCAGGCGTGGACACCTTTCTGACGGTTACCTTTGGCGATGTGACACTCACCAACGATGATGCCGCGTTGGGCACGCTGAGCTCCAGCGTGACCCTGCAAGCGCCGCCGGATAAAGACATAGAGGTATCGGTGCAGGTGAGCAATCGTGGCGTTTATGGCGGCGACAAATGGTACGATTTGTTGGTGCTGGAGGTGGTGCCCACCACGCCGACGCCGACGATCACCCCCACCAACGCACCGCCGACCATCACGCCATCCCCCACCACCGACCTGCGCGACAGCCACGAGCCCAACGATGTGGACCCCAACCCGATTGCTATCGGCGAGGCGCAAATTCACAATTTTTACCCCAGCGCTGATGTGGACAAAGTGGGGCTGTTGGTGAAAAACGGCCGTTTCTACCAAATTGTCACGTCGCAGCTGGCTCTGGGGGTGGATACGGCCGTAACCGTCAATTTTAACGGCCAGAGCTGGCAAAACGACGACTATGACCTGCCCGGCTCCGGTAACCTGGCTTCGGCCGTTTGTTTTCCAGCCCAGGCGGATGGAACGGCCGTAACCACCATCAGCAATGTGGGGCAGCAGTTTGGCGGCAACAAAACCTACGTCGTGTCGGCGCAGGAAGTGCCGTTCCTCACCGTGCAGCCGCAGGCGATCAACTTTGGCACGGCCACCCAGGGCGGCAGCAATCCGCCGATGCAGGCGGTGCAAATTGAGGGCAGCGAGCCGCTTTCGTGGCAGTTCAGCACGGAGACACCCTGGCTGAGTGCGGCGGTGATCACCGGCACCACACCGTCCAGCCTCAGCCTGACGGCCAACATTGCCGGGCTGGCCCCCGGCGTTCACGAAGGGGAATTTACCCTGGGCTGGGCCGATTTTTGCCGCCAGACCGTGCCCGTTTCGGTGACGATCGATCCGGTGACGAGCAGTTTGATGGGTGTAGACGGCCGTTTTCTCCCCGCAGCCAAATTTGCCCGGCAAGAAGAAACGATTGAATTTGTCATCCTGGTCACGCTCCAGCCCGTGGCGGTGGAGCCGTAATGAACGACTACCTGGAACCTGTGCTCAACTACGTGCGGGAACGGTGGATCATCGTGCTGGCGGTAGCCCTCACGGTGCTGTTGCTGGTTGGCTACGTGCTGTTTACGCTCAATATGCTGCTGCCTCGCTGGCGGCTGCGTTCCGATCTGGTGGCTCAGTCGGCCACGGCCGAAGCGGTATACAACAACCGCACCCAGGCGGAGCAAGGCACTACGGGGCAGCTCGCCCAACAAATTGCGGCGGCCGAAGCTGAATTTGACCAGAAAACCAATCTTTTCCTCACCGAACAGCAGGCGGCGCAGTTTTTGGCTGGCCTGTACGACAGCGCAGCCAACACCGGCGTTTCAATTGTCGTGTTGCAGGCGATGCCCCGGCCGCAAGCCCTACCTGGCGACGGCCAGAAGTCCGTTTTTGACGTGCGCCAGTTTCACCTGGTGGTGGAAGGAACGATGGCTCAGCTAACCAGTTTTGCCAGCCGCATTGAGGTGACGGCCGTTCCCGGCATCGTCTTGCAAAATTTGCTCCTCAGCCCAGGCGAGGCAGACCTGCCCGATGTGCTTTCGCTTGATTTGCTGCTGGTTACCTCCCCCTACGCAGCGGGCGAGCCTGTCGCTAACCTGCCACCCAGCACCCCGGTCCCGCCGCCAGTTACCGCCACCCCGTCGCCGACGCCAAATACGGCTGTGCCGCCCACCCCAGACACTGCCTCTCTGCTTTTTCAGCTGGATGAAGCCTGGCAGCAGCAAAACTGGCCCAGCGTCATCAACCTGGTGAACGGCATTCTACTGGATGATGCCACCAATGCGGCAATGATTGAAAAGCTGTATGCCGCCCACGTCAATTATGGTTACCAGCTGGCCGGAAGTGGCAACACCTCGGCGGCGACGGCACAGTTTGAAATGGCCGAGGGGCTCATCCCTGGCCGTGGCGAGGCCGAACTGGGGCTGCAAAGCCTCCAGCCGCCCACGGCTACACCCACACCCGAAGTCACGATCCACATCGTGCAGCGCGGCGATACGCTCTACTCCATTGCCCGGCGCTATGGTTCGACGGTAGACGCGGTGAAAGCGGCCAATGGCCTGACCAGCAACAACATCAACCCCGGTCAGCAGCTTGTTATTCCCTAAAAACGGTTGAAAATTCTGTCGCTTGGCCCAGTTTCAGCCACTGCACTGTCGCCGACGGCTAATCTTCAGCGGATTGTAACTGGTTGACGACACGCCCGGGGCTGGTGAAGGAGATGCCTTGGGTGGAGTCGGCATGAATCATGATGGCTTCGACAACCGGTTCATAGACGGGCTGTTCTGCCCCCCACTCGACGATGAAGTTGGCTCCCAGTCCTTCACTTGCGGCCGTGGTGGCTTCTACGTAGAAATCGGCCGTGGCCAGCGGCGCTAGCTGTAAGGGGCCGTCCAGATACTCGCGCACCAGGCTGCCTTGGGCGTCGTAGTAGCGGATCGAGGTGAGAAAAATGGGTTGATCGGTATCGGTGTTGTGAATGCTCAGCGTGACGGTCAGGTCCAGCGTTTGGCCGCGCGGCGAGGAGTAGATTTTGGTGTAGGCGGGGACGTAAATGGTTTGCCCGACGGCGATATCCAGGTCTTGAATCGGGGGGGCGGGCTGCGGCGTGGGCTGGTTGACTGGGGGCGAGGTACAGGCCACGGCAAACCCCAGGATGAGCGTGATCACAAGCGGGCCGAATTTCTCTTTCAGGTTCTTGAAGGTCATATGCTGTCCTTAAGCCTCTCTGATCGAGAGTATCCTTCAGACCCTTAAATCGGGCAAAGGGTTCAAACCCGTTACCACTGGCTGTTTAAGCAGTTTCTATCGTACCCGAAGGGAGAGGTAAGCGGTATTCGTCGAGATACGGCCGTATCGTAATAATCTCGCCCGCTTCCAGCCGCTTTTGCGTTTGCTGCCAGAAGGTCACATCCAGCAGGTCGCTGTGGTGGGCCAGGAAGGTTTGTTTGACGCTGTTGGGCAGACCCATAAAGCGCAGGAACTCCTCGGGGAAGACGTCGTTGGGGTTGATGTGGAACCAGGGTTCGGCCGACAGCTCGTCATCGTAGGAGCGGGATTGGGGAAAACGGCGGAAGTTGGTCTCGGTCAACGGCCGTAACTCATCATAGTCGTAAAACACCACCCGTTCGTGGCGTGTCACGCCGAAGTTTTTCAGCAGCATGTCCCCGGCAAAAATGTTGGTCACCGCCAAATCCTTTATTGTCTGGCCATAGTCGATGATGGCCTGGTTGGCTGCGGCCTCGTCGGCTTCCTGCAAGAAAATGTCCAGCGGAATAACCTGCCGCTCGACGTAGGCATGGCCGACCACCACCGTGTCGCCTTCCACCTGCACCGTGTTGGCGGTTATCGCCAGCAGTTCGTCCAGCAGCTCATCGGTAAAACGCTCCCGTTTGAACTGCAAAAATTCAAACGATTGGGCGTCGATCAGCCGCCCGGCGCGGTCGTGGCGGAACACCATCTCGTAATTTTTGATCACTTCCTGGCGCGTCGTCTTTTTGGGCGGGGCAAAGCGGTCGCGGATGAGCTTAAACACCAGGTCAAAATCGGGCAGGCTGAACACCATCATCACCATGCCGCGCTGGCCAGGGGCAATTTCAAACTGGGCTTTAGACTCCTTGAGGTGGTTGAGCAGGTCGCGGTACAGCTCGGTTTTGCCATGTTTGTTGTAGCCCAGCGAGATGTAAATTTCGGCGATGCGCTTGCGGGGGATGATGGAGCGAATGAACTGGACGAGGTCAGACGGCCGTTCCACCATCACGTGAAAGTAGGCCCGGGCAAAGCTAAACAAGATGCTCACGCTGCTCTCGTCTAGCAGCACCGCATCGATAAACACGCCATGCTGCCCTTGCAGCAGCACCAGCGACAGCGGTACCAGCCCCTGCGGCGTGTACATGCGCCCAATCAGGTAAGCGCCCTTGCCCCGGTAAAACAGCGAATTCACCACGTCGATCCGGCTGACGCTGGTTTGTTGGCGGTTGAGGAAGCAGGTCAGGCGGTCGGTAATCTGGCGGCAGTCCTCATCGAAGCTGGCAAAGCCGACGGCCAGGCCGCAGGCCCGCAAAATTTGCGGCACCGTCTCGGCCAGCGAGTTGTTGGGGTAGTAGCTGGTGTACAGCGATTTGGGATCGGTGAGCGGCGGCAGGTCAAAATCGGGGTCAACAAACTCGATTTGCGGGTCCACACCCACGGTGGTGAAGATGCGGCGGGTGATCGAGTTGAAAAAGGTTTCGGCCAGCTCCCAATCGGCCCGATCGGCGATGAGGCCGGAGAAGACAGCTTTCATGCTGGCCCAAACCACCTTGTGGTGCAGCCGGTCGCCCAGCAAATCCTGCACCATAATTACCACGCGGTCTACAATCAGCCGGTAGAGATTAAGCCGCTCCAGGGCATCGGCGCGCTGCGCGTGCCATTCCCTGGCTTCAAAGCGCTGCTGGGCCTGGCCGGTAATTTCGTGGAAGCGACGGCCGTATCGCTCCAGCCCGTCATAAATTTGCCGGGCAGCCAGATTGGCCAGACGGCTATCGGTTAAACGGGAAGATGGGACAGTGGGCGGCATGGGGTCATTGTAAAAGCAACCACCCGTTGCGGACAAGTGCCAAAAATCACAAGGGGAATTTTTTAGTGGCTAGTGGCTAGTGGTTCGTACCAGCCCCTGGCCCCTAGCCACCAGCCTGGTCTTA
>ERZ761607.3615-NODE-3615-length-14722-cov-5.364219_pt1 | contig 14722 bp, 13 predicted proteins | sample MGYA00511164_ERZ761607 | MGnify/ENA primary metagenome ERZ761607 (study PRJEB28899, sample SAMN02445080) | bioreactor sludge metagenome | biome: EBPR sludge | place: Australia: Brisbane, Thorneside Wastewater Treatment Plant | collected 2011-06-22 ...
TTTTGTATTGAATAACGCATTGCGTCAAGCTAGGCCTTTATTCATGTCGTCAAGCTACACGTCCAACTTCAAAGTTCGGCTCGATGATTTGGATTACATGGGCATCGTTGGCAATGCTCAGTGGTTAATCTTTTTGGAGCGCACGCGGATCGAGCTCCTCGAGGCGCTCGGTTTCCCTTTTGCGGACATGCAGAAGAAGGGAGTCGGTGGCGTCGTCGCTCGCGCCGAAGTGAACTATCTCAGGCCCGCACGATTCGGCGATGTGCTTTCGGTTCAAACGACGCCGAAGGTATCGGGCGAAAGTTCCGTGCAGCTCTCCCATTCGGCGCTCTCCGCCTCTGGGAAGGAATTCATTCGCGCCGAAATCAGCATCGTTTTCGTAGGATCGGACGGACGTCCGGTCTCGATGCCTCCCGAAGTGAAGAGCGCGTTGGAAAGAGGCTAGATTCGTGAAGTTCATCTTCGAGAACAATCGAAGTGCCTCCGATCAGAGGGTTCATGACGTTGCACTCGCCGAGCAGTGGAGCGTGGAGTCGGTTTTCGCGGGCAAGGATATCAGCCCCTGGCTGAAAGAGTCGGAACGTCTTCCGTGGGCTCCCGTTTTAGTCTCCCTCGCTTTCGGCGAGGGAACGGCATTTTATGGTTTTGGCGATCGAATTGCCGAAGCGGATGACCTTTCGGCGAAGACTTGGCTCAGCATTCATTTGCTGGACGAAGGAAGGCATACGGAAGGTTTTTCCCGACTTCTCGATTACCTTTATCCGAGTTTTAAGGGCCGCCAAGACTCTCTGCTTAAGAGCAAGGATGTTTACGTATTCTACGGGCATACCGAGAAGTCCCCGACGTTGTTACACTGGTTGATCTGCACCCAGATCGCGGAGATATTCGGCAAGCATTGCTATCGTGCTTTAGAGAGAGCCATGGCAGAAGACGCAGTCGCTAGGACGTTTTTCGGAAATATCCTCAAAGATGAGTCTCGTCATATCTACTACATCCGACGCTTGATCGACCAACGTAGGGCGCAAATGACGGATCGGGCATGGAAAGAAGAGATCCAGCCCTTTGCCAAGGGGATGATGCTTCGCGCACGCAACATGTTCGAAGCGAAGCGAAAAGGCGCAAACTACGAGGCTTTCGGCACGCTTGGCATATCCGTGTCTGAGTTCTGTGATCAGGCGCAAACGGAAATTGAACAGGTGACAGCATGAAGAATTCGAAAGTCGTCGTCGTGTCTGGATTTGGCTGTCCCGAGCATCGATGGAGTAATTGGCTCAAGCCTTCCTTCGAAAATGTGTCGGTGCTCGGAATCCATAGGGTCCTTTCTCGGGCTTCGAGGGCGGGTATACGTGAATGCGCGAAGATCGTGCGCGAAGAATTGTCGCTCGCGAAGCCCGACGTCCTGATTCTCCATGATTTTGGCGTGACGTTCGGGCTGTTGGCTTTATTGGGGCTTAAGAAACAGGGTGGGCATCTCCCCTCTAAGCTTATCGTTTTCAACGGGGCTTTCAGTGGATTCAAAGTCTGGCGATCGACCCATCCGTTGACTATGCAAGTCTTGGCTAGCGGAAAGGTCGAGAGGCGAATCCAGCTTGCCGGCGGTGAGTTGGATTCGCTTCTGCGTGGGCGGTGGAGCTCCGTGAAGGCTTTGTACCGTGAGGTCATCGTGGCGAGCCTAGTCGAAGGGGCCCAGCGTATTTTGGGCAAATCGTTCCCGAATCCATTCGCGAAGATGCCGATCGAGACGCTGGTGCTAGCTTCGTCGAACGATCCTTTCATCCCCTTGGAGAACGTCCGGAGCCTGGCCAACATGCAGCCGCGATCGCGGCTGCAGATTTCAGAGTATGGGCACTTTCCCTATTCGATCGCTACGGATGACTTACGTCGTTCGATGGAAGCTTTTGTTGAATTATGAAAGTGCTTGATCGCGAGTTTGCCCAGGCCGCGCGTCCATTTTTGCTCTATCTGGCGACGTGTATCATTTGGCTTTCAATCTTTAAGGATATCGTGCGCGTCGGATTTAGGCCGGACTGGATCGCGATTCGCATCGGATATCTCCCTTTCATGCTGGGATGTTTTGCGCTGACGGAGAGGCTTACTAAACGCGGGCGGATGGAATATTCGGAGCTACCTCTTTGGGGGGCGGCGATCTACATAACGGCGTTCTGTACTTTTTTCGCGGCTTACACCGGCGGAATGGCGAGTGATTCCATTTACGGCCTGATCCAGTTCTACTTCGGGATCGCCATCATGCCGATCACGGCGATTTCGTTTTATTCGATCCTGTTGTTGTCCCCGTTAGCGTACTTTGGCTTGAATTACCTGAATCCGGAAGCCGTTCCTAGTGTTCCTGGTTCCGTGATATCGAACCTGGTTCCGCTCTTCGTCTTTTCTGGGATTGTTTTCTTCATCACGTCACGGATTCGCAAAGACAAATTCGAGTTCAGGCGACAGCTAGAAGAGGAACTTTCCCAGCGGCAGGCGGTCATCGTCGCGCAGTCCGAAGCTATAGGAGCTTCGACCGCCGAAGCCAATGTGGGGAAGATCGCTTCGCGAGTCGCGCATGACATTCGCTCGCCGGTCGGAGCGATCCGAGCCGCTTTAAGGGCTCCGGATATGAATCGCGCGGACGTTAAGTCGGTTCTCGAGGCATCCGTAGCTCGAATACAGGGAATCGCGGACGAGCTGTTGAGATATCGGAAGTCGCTCGTGTCCACGTTGTCGGTCGACATTGTGTCTCTCGTTCGCGACGTCGTGCGTGACAAGAAATTTGAGCTGATGGATCGCGGAATTGATATCGACTGCTCTTTCGAGGGTGAAGCGGCTCGCTCCCAGCTTCGCGTTCTCATCCCCATGATTGATTTCTGCCGGATGCTTTCAAATTTTCTCAATAACGCTGTGGATGCTAGTCAGGTCGGCCAAAGTATCCATGTCGTGGTGACTCGTGCCGATAGTTTTGTGAAAATTCTCATCAAAGACTTTGGCTGTGGCATGCCAGAAGATCTCGTCGCAAAACTCATGGCTGGATTGTCTCCGACTTCGCGTTCCCAGATTGGGAATGGAATCGGATTTCAATCCGCAAGGCTGATTGTTTTGGAGAATAAAGGATCTATCGATTTGTCATCGAAAGTCAGCGAGGGAACTGTTCTCGAAATTCGGCTGCCCATATCGGTATAATTAAAAACCAACTTAGAAGACTGTCTCACCGGTCAGAGCCCACGTCGCTTGCCGAAGGTAGAGAGTCTTTCCTACAATAGCTCCCTCTTCCACCTGAGCCCATTGAGAGGTCGACAACTCGGCGGCTTGTAGTTCTTCTAAGATCTGATCGCCATGAGGAAGTTCGGTGCCATGCCGATGAATAGTTACAAATTTTGAGTTCCTAGAGTTTAGATACCTCGAAGCCGATAGAATTCGGTCGATGACCGCAGATCCTTCTGTGGTGATATTCTCAAGGATGCAGGTCGCGCCGAGCCGCACTAGAGGACGTTCACGGACCTCGCCGTCAAAAAATGACCACCAGAGGCGGGTATCGAGCGTTATGGGGTGTGGCTTTCGCCCCATGTTTTCCAAGTCTTTCTCGGCGATCTTGAAGTGCAATTCTTCTTCGAAAGCAAATCGAACTAAGAATTCACGGAGACGGCTTTTGTGCGAAAAATCGGGATGTGCGGCGCAGGTGAGGAAGTGCCGTTGAACGCCATTTGTTAGATGGAACTGCATCGATAGATAGCGAGCATAGGATTCTTCGGGAAGATGTCCGAATTTTTCTTCGATACGTTCAAGGCGTTCCTTGAATTCAACCCCTGCTTCACGAATGATGGCGTGAATTCGTTCCATGCTCATGCTGCTTTGCCCTCTTTGACTTGAGTGGACTTCTTTGGGCCATGTGCGACAACTACTTCGGTCGAGAATCCCCGGATGGGAACGCCATGTTCGATCGTGAACTGCTCTTTCATTTCTGGCGACATGTTCTCATAAAGTTGTTCCGAAATAACGATCTGAGAGCCGTATTCTTTGTTCAGGCCTTCGAGCCTGGATGCAAAATTGACTGCCGGTCCAATGACTGTGAACTCCATTCGCTGTTCGGTGCCAATGTTTCCGACAATCGCAGATCCAGAATGGAGTCCCATACCGATGCCGATTTCGGGAAGGCCTCGAATGCGAAGAGTTGCATTTACCTCGGGAAGTATATTGGAAATGTCTAGTGCTGCTTGTACCGACGCAGTTGGGCTAAGGTTCCTTGCTGAGCCAATTGCTCCCCATGTGACAAGCACGCCATCTCCAAGAAATTTGTCAATGATTCCGCCATGTCTAGAGACTATTTTATGGACTTCGTGAAAAAGAAGATTGAGCAGATTGAGAGTCTGCTGAGGTGGTAGCTTTTCGGTGATGGAAGTGAATCCTCGAACGTCTAAGAACATGATTTGAAGTGGGCGAAGCTGTCCGCCCAAAACGGATGATGGATCTTGTTCTGCCTGATTTAAGACTTCTGTTGGCACGTATCTGCTGAATACTTGTTTGAGACGGGTTTCTTGATCGAGCTTAGCTTTCTTGTCTAATGCCAGACCAAGATGCTGAGCCGCTCTTTGGAATGAATGAAGGTCTGAGGCTGTTACTTGACGAACTTCGCTTGAGCGGTCGGCCAGGATTACGCCCCACCTTCCATCTTCTGATGGAATGGGGACCATGACAAATGACTGCGCTTTTAGGCTGGCAATAAGCTTTTGTGATTCCTCATTGAGCTGAAAAATGTGCTTATTGACGTCCTCGATAATTACAGAAGAGCCAGAATGATATACCGATGATAAAAGAGCGGGATTATCCCTTTTCTTGGAAAGGGGAACGCGAAATTTCCAGATAGCTTCTGTATTCTCGGAGATCCCGAAGACTGCAGCGGTTCGGAGTTCTGCGCTGTTTTCACTCTTAAGCATTACAAACGCTCGGTTAAACTCAAGCATTTTGCAGATAGATCCTATCGATACCCTGAGGATTTGATCTAGTTCTTTGCTCTGTTGAATCTCTTTGCTTAGTGATTCAAGCATGGATACTTCACGATATCGGTTAGTTAGTTGCTCTTCCGCTCGCTGAAGTTCTAAGTATCTCTCAGTTGTTTCGGACTGGTACTGCTCAAAGTCTTCTTTTAGTCGGTTTGCTTCGGCGAAGCGTTTTTTGTTGCGTGTTAGTTGGTCAAGTAGAAGCACTGCAATCGTGCACGCTAAAGCTCTGTGGGCGAGTCCTCCGGCAAAGGTGGGAGCTAGGATTGATGCTCCGAAGAGCCCGAGTGAGCCACTTACACTGAGGTGCTCAATGTAGTCTGTTACGCGCTTGCGGTATGGATTCCATTTTACTTCGTATATGCATTCCTTAGCGCCTTCGTAGCAACAGCTCTTTTTTAGGACTTGCCCTTTCGAGCCTGTCATAATTTCTAAGTATCGTTCGAAGGTGGCCTGCCAGTTTTCGCAGGTTTCTTTGTGTCTCGGGAGGAGAGAAGGGTCTGAAAGCCCGATTCCAACGACGGCTCGACTGTTCTTCCATTCATATACGGTATAGGCGCGTGATCGATTGAATTTTGAAACTACAGATGCAAATGATCTAAATGCGAATTCAGGCGTTAAGAAGTGTTTTAACAGAAAGTAGTTCATGCCCATGATTTCGCGTGACATGCCGCGAATCCCGGCTTTTCTGTTGAGCTGGTTTAGATTTCCATAAATCTTATATTTGTCTTGGAACGTATTTAGGAAGGCAACGCTGACCCAGTTACTTTGCTTCTCGAAGTAATCTCGAGGAACTCCGATTTCTGAAAGGATGCTCGAAGTTTTTTCGTATCCAATACAGTTTTCGGCCTCGAGGATGTATGGCTGTATGACGGACGCAAGCATGTGTTGCTCTGTCCACTTAGGGTCGATGGAGTACGTTCCTTTTGCGGCAATTCGTCTTTCGGTGCTTCGAGAGGTGTCGGTTCCTTTGGCTTTCTTGCCTTTGTGAAGGAAAGCGCTGATCTTTTTTGTTATCCGCCTGCTAACTGACAGATCATAGGCATTGACGCTCCCGTACCTTGCATACGCATTATGAACGGTTCCGTATATTTGCTCCCATGCGTAGGGATTAAAGCGGTCAACGCCTAAGTAAACGTCTCTCTTTATCATCATGAGGTTTAGGAATTCGGAGCTGATTGTTGGGTGAGGAATGCGGAGTCCAATTTTTTTTCCGCCGATTCGCATATACAAAGGCACTAGTTTGTCAGTTGCGCAAAGTATTACGTCAGGGGTGCCACGGGTGAGCAGCGTACTGTGAATTTTTTGAATCAAGCCCAGTACGATGTCACTGCCTTGGGCGTCGGGATGAACAACTAGTTTGTTGACCTCGACGAGGTTGCGGCCTCTTAGGCTCTGATTCTCTTGGAGGTCGGCTTTTTTAATGAATCTAAACGGCTTGTCTCCGTCCCAAAAGCGCAGCTCCATGGAGCCTACAACTTTTCCGGCCGCATACGCCGCTATTATGACCCCTTCACTCTCTAATCCCTCTCCTTGGCTTTTCCAGGTTTGTCCGGGCTTAACTTTTCCATGTTTGGAGTAGCCGAGGAATCGTAGTTTGAGAACTTGCTCGTAGTCTTTGGCGGTTTTTACGATTCTGAACGAAAGAGATGACTTTATCTCTTTGCCTTCGAAAGTTTCATTTATTTTTCTTAGATCGCCTTCGGCCTGATGCTCTTCAGATGGGGCATTAACGGTTGGGCCTAGACTAGTCAGATAGGCTTTTACGCTGGGGCCAAATTCTTTTGGAACGTTCGTGATGGAGAGGCCAGCCATGAGAGACGGGCGGTCTGGATTAGAGCTGTCTAGGCGAGTGTTTCGAATCTCGAGATCAACCAAGAGGCTTTGCTGCCCGGGAATTTGCAATGATGAGCTGGGTAATGCCATTCCTGGTAGTAAGTGCTTGTTAGAGATGGACGTGGATACCTGCATTCCATGTTTGGAAAAGTTCTCCACCGCTAGAAAAATCTGCCGATTAGGATCTAAGGGATCGGCTACTACCAGCGTGGGTCGTATGGATGGATGCGTGGGAAATCTGGAGTCTCGTTCCACCCATTGTCGTATCGAGCTGGCGAATTGAATTCCGACGGTATGTTCGTCTTGCAAGGCCTCCCAACAAAGTCGATATCCTACCGTCTCTCGGATGCTTCTTAAACCAATGTGCAGATCGAGTTCGGGAAGCATTCCGAGCTTAAGCGCTTGTTGGAAACTCTCTACATCTGATGCTTGAAGCCGTAAACAAGCTCCATTGAAATGAAAGTTCACTATATCTGCGGCTATCTGCCGTGGTCCAATTCGGAAAACGCAATGAATAGGATGCTGTGAACTTGCATCCTCAATTCTCTCCATGCGTCGTTGAGTGGACCCCATGTTTCTCTATCGTCGCGCTTCAATAGAAACATTAGACAGTTGGCGCGATGAGTCGTGCTGATTACTTGTCTCTAATTGGAGATCGATACACGAATTCGTGCTTCACCGCGCCAACCAAATACAGCGATCCCGTGACGAGGATCACTTCGCCCGGCGCGGAGGCGTCGATCGCTTGCCAGAGCGCGGTGGCGGGGTCGGGGTTGCTGGAGGCGGCGCGGTCGAGCCAGGGGCCGTAGTCGGCTAAGCGGCGGCCCTTGAAGGGGCTTTCCGTGAGATGCAGGGTGACGGCGCGGGATTGCGTGAGGCGCGTCAGGATTCCGTCGGCGTCTTTGTCTTGGCTGATGCCGACGACGGCGCGCAGGGTGCGGAGTGAGTAGGCATCCAGGATTTCGACGAGGCTTTCGAGGCCCGCGACGTTGTGGTCGCCGGACAAGACCAAGAGACGCTCGCCTTCGAGCGGAAGGACCTCGAAGCGGCCGGACCACCGCATGGCGGCCAACGCGGGGAGCCGGAGTTTGGCGTCGTAGCCGATCGCCTCGAAAGTCGCGGCGGCGAGGGAAAGGTTATCGGCCCCGCGTTGGCCCGGTAACGGGGCCTCGCATTCGCCCCACGCCGTACGCAGGCGGGCGGGGCGGCGCAAGGATTCGTTCACGCTCGTCGCGGCCGCGGGCGACCAGCTTGCCGCGGGGGCTTGGCTCCAGCGGCTTTGCGTTTGCGCGGCCGTGCTCGCGGCGAGCGCTTGCACTTCGGGCGAGGGAAAGCGGGCGTGCACGACGCGGGCTCCCGGCCCCACGATGCCGAACTTGTTGCGCGCGATCGAAACGAGGTCACGGCCCAGGAATTTTTCGTGGTCGATGCCGAGGCTCGCGATGACGGCGAAGTCGTGCGGAATCGCGTTCGTCGCGTCCCAGAGCCCGCCGAGACCGACCTCGAAGACGGCCCAGTCGACCGGACGGGTCGCGTGCCCCGAATAGAAGAGCCAAGCCGCCATGAGCGTCAGGATCTCGAAGTGCGTGAGCGGCAAGCCGCGACCCGCGTCGCGGACGGCCTCGAAGGCGCGGCAGAAAAGCTCGGGCGAGAGGTCCGCGCCGTCGAGCCGAAATCGCTCCGTCGTCTCGACGAGGTGGGGCGAGCTGTAGAAGCCCACGCGCTGGCCTTCCGCGCGCAGCAGAGCCTCGAGGGCGGCGCACGTCGTGCCCTTGCCGTTCGTGCCGGCGACGACGATCGTGCGTTCGGGCCGCAGCGGCAGTTGGAGGCGCGCGAGCCCTTCGCGCATGGCGCGCAGGTTGGGCTCCTTTTCGGGGAAGACGCCGGTGCCTTCGAGCTCGCGCACGTAGGCGCGGTAACGTTCGTACCAAGCGTCAGTCATGGAGCCTCACGACGCCGTCGCTCCACGCCCACGTCGCGAGCGCGCGCTCCGTGGCGGCGACGTCATGGACGCGCAAGTAAGCGGCTCCGCTCGCCGCGAGGCGGGTCGAAAGCACGGCGCTCTCCAAGTCGCGTCCGCTCGCGGGCGCATCGGTGGCGGCGGCCAAGAAAGATTTGCGCGAGTGCCCCACGTAAAGCGGTAACTCGAAGCGATGAAGCTCGGCGAGCCGGCGCACGACTTCCCAGTTCTGCGGCAGCGTTTTGCCGAAACCGAGACCCGGGTCGAGGATAAGCCGGCGGCGAAAGATTCCCGCGTCTTTGAGGGCTTCCAAGATGTCGTGCGTCCAGCGCTCGATTTCTTGGACGGGGTCTTCGTCCTCGGGGAGCGTGAGCGACGGATCCGCGGGCACGCTCAGGCTGTGCATGATGACGATGGGGCAATCGCTTTCGCGCAGGACGCGGATCATCGCGGGATTCTGCAGTCCGCTCACGTCGTTGATCCAGTCGACGCCGGCGAGAAGCGCGCGCGCGGCCGTTTCGGGGTGGCGTGTGTCCACGGAGACGCGGAAAGGCTCGGGACTTCCGTGCCGCTCGCGAAGCAAGGCGATGAGCACGGGTTCGAGGCGCGCCCATTCCTCGCCGGGCTCGAGCGCGCGGGCGCCGGGGCGGGTGGACTCGGCCCCGACGTCCAAGATACTTGCGCCGTCGGCGACGAGGCGCCGCGCCTGCTTGAGGGCTTGGGCCGGGTCGAAGCACATCCCGCCGTCCGAAAAGGAATCCGGCGTGACGTTGAGCACGCCCACGATCTCGGTCCAGCTCTTGCGCGCGCGGCGGGTGCGGTACGGGACGCGGTCGATCTTGGCGTTCTTCCATTCGCTCCGCGACGCGAGATCGGCCGCGAAAGCCGGGGGCCAGACGTCCGCCGCCGGCAGTAGTGCGAAGGGACGCGCCGAAAGGCCGACGTGCGGGATCCGAAGTTCCGGCACGTCGAAGCCGCCGCCTTCCCACCAGAGAATGTCGATGTCGATCTCGCGCGGCGCCCAGCGCTCGCGGGACTGGCGTCCGAGGCACGCTTCGCATTCTTTCGCCGCGGCGAGCAGCGCTCGCGGATCCCGGTCGCTTTCGCAGAGGATCGCGGCGTTCAAGAAGGGGCGCCGCCATTCCGGCCGGTCGTCGCCCATGGGCAGCATGGCTTCGGATTCGTAGAGCGGGGAAAGCCTTAAGGTCCGGATGCCTAGGCGCGCCAGCTCCGGAACGACGCGACGAAAGGTCGCGAGGGAAGGGCCCAGGTTGGATCCGAGGCCCAGGACGTACTTCAAAGCGTGCCGCCTTCCGTGTAGCGGGCGCCGCCCTTGAGGCCGTCGACCGGCGGATGAAGCTTCGTTACGGAAATCTCGTAGCGGGTGCCCACGCCGAGACGCGGTAGCGCGGCTTCCGCGAGCGCACGGGCGAGCGCTTCGATAAGACGAAAAGGACGCGAGGCGGCCTTCGCCCGGAAGAGCTCGCAGAGCTCTCCGTAGCAGACCGTATCCGCGAGTTCGTCGCTCGCGGCTCCCGCCGGAGGCCGGGCAAAGTCGATCCGACAATCGATCGAGACTTCTTGGGGCCGCGCGCGTTCCTCGTCGGTCCAACCGAGGTGGACCGAGAGCCTGAGGTCGAGCACCTCGATGCGCGCGTGGCCGATCTTCACGGGGTGGCCTTGTCGAGCACGGCCGCCGTCATGCGGCTCACGCAAAGAAGTTTGCCGCCCTGTTCGATCTTGATTTCCCAGACCTGGCTACGCGATCCGAGGTGGAGCGCTCGCGCGGTGCCCTCGACCCAGCCGCTGCGCACGGAGCGGATATGGTTGGCGTTGATTTCCTGGCCGACGATGTAGCTCGTCTTGGGGTCCACGGCGCAATTGCCGGCGATCGAAGCGAGCGTTTCGGCCAGGGCAACGTTGGCGCCCCCGTGCAATAGCCCGATGGGCTGGATGGTGCGGGCGTCCACGGGCATGCGGCCCCGCAGGAAGTCCGGACCGATTTCGGTGATCTCGATGCCGAGCGTGGAAACGAGGGTTCCTTGGCCCCGTTGATTGAGGCCGGCCAGGGTCAAGTTCGGAGTTTTCCAGATCATATGACGACCGACTATATCGCGACGGGCGTTAACAAAAAACGTCCCGATCAGGCTTTGACGAGGCGCTTTCTGGACGAGGTCTACGTTTAAGCGTAGCTGACGCGGCGGCCCCCCGTGCACGCCTCTTGCTCCCAGACCCGTGATTCGAGTTTTGGAGGTGTCATTTGAAGAATTTCCTACGTCCCGCATTGGCGTTGGCCTGCGCCCTGAGTCTACCCGTTTGGGCGCAAGGCTATTTTATCGGCTCCGTACCGCATGCGGACGGGCAACTGCGCGCCGTCAACCCTAACAAGCCGACCCACATCTTTATCGTGGGCATCGCGGATGAGCTGCTCGACCAGAGGGGCAACTTGTCCATGCAAGCGGCGGCCTCGACGGCGAAGCTGTATCGGGCCATCTATCCCGACTCGCAGATCGTCATGTTCGTGGCCCGCGAGAAGGCCGGCGGCGTCCGCAAAGTCGACGCCAAGAAACTCGAAGAAATCAAGAAGGGGATCGACGCCGCGAACCTCGAGGTTCAGCAGCTTCGCGCCCAGAGCCAGAACGCGCGCCGGGATTTCTTCGGCCGCTCGGAATTCGACCGCCGGATTCGCGAAGCCCAGTTCCGCGCGCAGGACCTGCAGCGCGAGTACAATGCCTTCCAATCGGAAGTTCAGCTGAAGTCGCAAGAGCGCTACACGCGTTTCCGCGCGAACGAAGAAGAGCATATCTTCGGCGCCGGCTTGCTGCTCTTCCGCGAGCCGAGCCCGGGCCTCTTCGACCAAACCGCGCTTTCGGGCGCGGACCTCGTCAAGTTCCTCCTGACCTTCAAGGCGATCGACAGTATGCACCTTTTCGGTCACCAGGGCGCGCGCACGGGCCTGGCCCTGCACGGCGAACGGATGGGCATGCACACTACGGGCATCGCCAAGCTGAAGCCGAACTTCACGAAGGACTCCTACGCGATCCTCTACGGCTGTAACTCGGCTTTGGAAGGCGCTTCGGCGCTCTCCAAGATGTGGTCGATCCCCGTGTCGGGCTCGCTCACCGCGACGGACATGCAGCGCTTGCACTCGAGCGGGCAGTTCTACCACGAGGGCGATCGCTTCCCGAAGACGGGTTCCGAAGCCCAGTCGAACGACCTCTCGTTCGGCCGCCCGGTCAACTGCTACAACGCCGCGGGGGGCAAAACGCCCGAGGGCGGTTGCATCCGCATGAAGCCCGACAACGTTCCCTACACGAACGGTGCCTGGGGCTCCTACTCGCTGGGTTTGGGCTTCTACAAGTTCTTCTGTAACTACGACTCCCCGGTCGGTCCGGACGGCTTGCGCACCGACGACTGCTACCGTCGGATGGCGCGCTCGCTGCGCGGTTGGGTCTCGACCCGCCCACTCGTCACGAAGAACGAAGCCGAGTTCCGCGAAGTCCTCTACGACTTCCTGTGCCCGACCGAAGCTTGGAGCAACCTGCGTAAGGACTGCATCCAGAAGCTGCAGGAGCTCGAAAACGTGCCCGGCGCCGAGTACAACCCCTTCAACGGCGGCGCCCGCCGCTGCGTGAACAAGGTCAACGGGCTCGAGATCCAGGCCAAGGACCGTAAGCAGCCGAACGGCACCACGCTCACCTGCGAGCAGGCCGGCGGCGAGTCGCTGCCGGGTTCGATGTCCTGCGACGAGAAGCGTTGCTACGCGCACTTCCAGTGCGACAAGGGGCCGGACGGCAGCTGGGTGCAGAGCACCTGCCGTATGCTCCCGAACAAGGGTTACGAGCGCGCCAAGGAAACGACGCTCCTCGACGAATACCGTCGTTACCTGCGCGGATTCCAGCAGCTCCAGTACTGATTCCGTCTCTCGCGTGACAGTTTGAATCGCGGCTTTCCCATGGACGGGAGAGCCGCGATTCTCTTTTGGGCGGCTTTTTGGCGGTTGAGCTTTGCCCGGGTCCCCCTAGAATACGGAAAGAGCGGATTGGTGCCGCTTTAAATTTTGGGAGGACTTCATGGATTTTCGTAAACTTCTTGGTGGCCTGGCCGTTTCGATGGGCATCGTCGCCTGCGCGTCGGGTGGCAACCGCGACGTCGCGGACACGACCCGCACGCAGCACTTCCTTTCGTGGACGCAAGGCAAGCGCGAGATCGCGCTCGTCGGCTGTAACGACGGCACGGGCGGCAAAGCGTTCCTTCAGAAAGTCGCCAACGGCTACATGCTTTCCGTTCGTAGCTCGAGCTGCGCGAACATCATCGTCGCCGGCGAAGACACGAAGCTGGCGGGCGAAGGCAACCGTGACCGCAAGACGGACGTCTTCTTGCGCACCCCCGGTTACCACCGCGTCGTCCTCGGTTCGAACAAGTACGTGAAGAGCGACGGCCGCGAAGGCCAAGGCGACATCTTCAACATCCACGTTCCGCCGACGATGGTCGAGCTCGACCTTCGTAACGTCACCGGTTCGGAAGGCAAGAACCCGCTGTACTCCTGCGGCGGTTCGGTGCGCGCGAAGATCGCGGGCGGCGCCGTCAACGTGATCCACGAAGGCGTGGACCTCTCGAAGTGCGACACCTTCGACATCCTCTTCGCGAACGGCGATTCGGCGAACTACCAAGCGAAGGTCCTCAACGGCCCGAGCGGCAGCTTCACGATCAGCAACAAGTTCTACGAGAAGGACCCGCGCGGCATGCCCCTTCAGGACAACGCCGTCGTCCTGAACTTCTACAAGCAAGGTCAGCGTGAAGACCGCGTGCTCGTGAAGTTCCTTGTGAAGTAAGTCTTAAGAAACTTGCTTTCGGGGGAAGCCCGGGACCGAAAGGTTCCGGGCTTTTCTTTTTGTGGCACGCGTCTCGCGTGTCGTCTCGCTTCGGTTTTGCCTTACGCGCAATGGTTACCGACGCTTAGCTCAAAAGCGCGAAGTCCGTTCCGTCAACGCTTCGGCTCAGTCGGCGGGCTTTCCTTCCGATAGGTGTCACGTACGATGAGGGAGGGCCGCGTGGCGTGGCCCGATCATTGGGAGGGTTTACATGAAGCTACAGAAGACTTTTGGTTTCCTCGCCTTGTCGGCGTTGCTCGCGTCCTGCGCGTCGACCTCGAGCGATCGCGATCCGAGCGCGGCCGTCGATCCGCACTACCTTTCGTCGGACGGCGTGAAGTCCGTGCGTTTGGCCACGGACAGCTGCGGCGAGACTGACGGCTCGGGCCGCGCCTTCCTCTACGAGAGCGGCGGCGTCTGGTACCTGCAGATCTCGAACGCGCGTTGCGCGAATCTGCTCTTGAGCGGCGACCGCGAGTACCCGATGGACGGCTCGGGCAACCAGAACCGCTCCGGCCGCGTGTGGTTCCCGGGTCCCGGCAGCTACCGCGTGATCCTGGGCTCGAACAAGTTCGTCAGTTCCGACGGTCGCAACGGAACGGGCGACATCTTCAACGTGACGATCCGTCCGAGCTACTCGTATCCTTCGTACCCGAGCTACCCTTCGACGGGCCGTACGACTTATACGACGCTTGAGCTGCGTAACCGTCAGGGCGAATCGAAGACCTACGAGCTTAGCAACTGCGGGCAGCGTGGGTACGACCGCGGTACGGTTCGCGCCGAGATCGACAACGGCACGGTCAACGTGAAATTCCAGAACGTCGATCTCGATAAGTGCAACCACTGGGACATCCTCACGGACAACGGGGACGCTTCGGGTTACGGCGAGAAGCGCTTGCCCAACGCGAGCCCGAGCTACTCGATTCCGAAGCGCTACGTTCAATGGGGCGGTAACTCGGTCGTCGTCGTGATCTACGGCAAGGACCGCTACGGCAACCGCATCAACGAAGAACGCTTCAATCTGCGTTTCCTCGGCGCGTACTAGTCCTTAGTCCAAGTTCTGA
>ERZ761607.3616-NODE-3616-length-14721-cov-166.887904_pt1 | contig 14721 bp, 14 predicted proteins | sample MGYA00511164_ERZ761607 | MGnify/ENA primary metagenome ERZ761607 (study PRJEB28899, sample SAMN02445080) | bioreactor sludge metagenome | biome: EBPR sludge | place: Australia: Brisbane, Thorneside Wastewater Treatment Plant | collected 2011-06-22 ...
TCCATTGTACTGATACGCATTAGCCTCTACGCCCACCGGGGCTTCAAAGTTAGGGGAAAGTTTTTGAATGGGCAAGCCAAAGGGGTAATAATGTGCGGCTTGTTGTATTTTTAGTGGGTTGCCGGGGGTGGTGGCATGGTGGTAGAAGTAAACTCTGCCGTTTCCAAGGTGGTCTTTTAGGGTGTACTCGGTTCGGTTGCCGGCTAAGAGGTTGATGCGTCCTTCTTCGTGGTAGTAGCCTTCTTGTTGTTGGTTTAGGTACTCTAAGCCCAGTATGTAATCGCGTAGGGTGCAGCTTTCGCGTATGGGTACTACGGCGGGAGGGTAGGTGCGCAGGGGCGGAGGCGTAGTATTGGGGGTAAAGGGTACTATATGTAAATGTTTAACTTTATATTCATTGCATTTGCTACTCTTACAATAGTGGAGAATTTTACCTCCATTGTACTGTTTTCTATTTTGGAGATTTGTGCTTTTCTTAACCCCACTAATGACCCAAGTTGCTCCTGAGTTAAATTTCGTTCTTTTCGTGCTTGTTTAAGGGCACTCCCCAACAATTCTACCAGCAATTGGTTGTCGAACTCTTCTCTTTTCTTAGTTCCTTTTTTGCCGATGTATTGGTCGGTTAATTCTTCTAATGTATAGGTCTTCATCATTTTTTGTTTTTAGATTCAAAATACTGCTTCAGTAAAGTGTTTGCATGTTCAAGCTCACTTGGAGGAATTTTGTTGGTTTTTTTTGTCAGCCCATGCGTTGCAATAACAAGAGTATTGGCACTGTTTGTTTTATCCCAGAACGCAAAAAGTCTATAATGTATTTTATTATAAGTTGTTCTAAACTCCCAAATATCATCTTGTAGTTTTTTGAAAAGGTCTTTATCGAGTGTAATACGTGCTTTCCAGAGATTATAGAGGATTTTGCTTCTTGTTTTTTCGGGCAACGTATCTAAAAAATCTTTTGCTTCTTCTAAAAGAACAATCCTAAATTTAGGTTCGTGCATTTTTAATTGCAAAATTAAGGTATTGGAATTTAATATTTATATTTTTTTTGTATCTTTTCTGCAATTTACGCCCACCGCAGCCTCAAAGTTAGGGCTAAGTTTTTGAATGGGCAAGCCAAAGGGGTAATAATGTGCGGTTTGTTGTATTTTTAGTGGGTTGCCGGGGGTGGTGGCATGGTGGTAGAAGTAAACTCTGCCGTTTCCAAGGTGGTCTTTTAGGGTGTACTCGGTTCGGTTGCCGGCTAAGAGGTTGATGCGTCCTTCTTCGTGGTAGTAGGCTTCTTGTTGTTGGTTTAGGTACTCTAAGCCCAGTATGTAATCGCGTAGGGTGCAGCTTTCGCGTATGGGTACTACGGCGGGAGGGTAGGTGCGCAGGGGCGGTGTGCCGGCGGGGGTGTAGGGCTGGGCGGTGGCGGTTTGTATTTTGGTTTGGGTGGCGGCGTAGTAGTCTGTGTAGGAGAGGGTTAGTTCATCGGGGTTGCGGCGGGTGCTGATGTGTTTGATGCGCTCGGATTGGTGGCGGTGTTGGTCTATGTAATCGGGGCGTTTTGCATCGGATATGTTGATGGGTGCTGAACCATCTCGGAGTTGGCAGGTGCGTTTTTGGAGTTTTTTACCGGTGGCGGTGTATATCCATGAGATGGTTTTGCCATCGGAAAAGGTTACGCGGGTGGGGAGGTTTAGGTGGTTGTAGCGGGTGGTGATGTTTTAGCAGGTAGGGTTAGTTGTGTGGTTTAGCTCACTCTACGCAACCTCGCAAGAGCGGAGAAATCTATCCGCCTTTAGGATTAACCTTGCCTGCGAAGTGCATTATTATTTCTCTTCTTAAAAGAATCCAGAAAATTAAGAGAATAAAAAAGAATATTACACCAAAAACTCCTCCATAAGCGTAAGCATCTGGAAATTGAGCGCGCCTATATTCCGGAAGTACTCTTACAGTAATGAAATCTCCGACTTGATACATGCCATCTAAGCACTTGTTACTGGAAACAAAAATGGAATGATTTGAGTTCGCATAAATTAAATATAGATTGCTACGTTTTCTAGAGCAATTAACCTGTTTAATTTCTGCATTTACAATTTTACCCTTTTTATAGACAACAATGTCAATATAGGCATCTCTAATAAAGAGATACTGTGTAAAAAATAGAAACAAAAGAAATATGTAGTAAGTGAATTTAGCCATATATTAGTAATTTAACATTTACAAATGTGGCATGTTCTCCAACATTTGTGGAGCATGTCTTTGTTGATTTTTGTAAGGCGATGCAGAAACGTTTGGCTTTGTATTATTTCCTGTAGAACTGTTACTATTCTGCATATTATCACCTATGTTTTGAAAGGTATTTTCCATGACTTCACTTGCTCCATTGATACTAATTGATGGCAATACTTTTTCAGCACTTTCACCTGTAAATTCTTTAAAAAGGTGACTTGCAGCATCACCATATCCACCTGTTGCACCAGAAATAATGCCATCACGTATTACTTTATTTCCCCCAACTGTGCCTTCTGATAATATCTGTTTAGAAGTACTTTCTATCATTCCAAGCCCTGTATTAGTAACCACACCCATTACAATTCCTTCAGTAGCCGTTACACCTAAAGCTGCGATATTCATTAAAGCAAAAGCACTAAGTGCACCACTAGTTGCTGATGCTATAGTGCTAGATTTACTTAAATCTGAGAAAGCATTATCCAATCCTCCCTCATATATGTTGCTACCAACTTGAAAAGAAATATCAACAAGAGCTCCAACACCAGCGCCAATACCTATAGGTATAAGTATAGGCGCAAGCGGACAAAGCGGACAATCCCCCTTCGGGTCGTTATACCGTATGGGGTTGTTTAGATTACTGTTGTAGGGCGACCACGCATAAAACTTCTCCGCCATGGGGTCTATCTGCCACCACCTGCCTGTTTGGGCATCGAGGGTGCGAAACTGTGCATGGCTTACCTCTAACCCAAAATCTTCTACCCGCTCTATGCCATTGTACTGATACGCATTAGCCTCTACGCCTACTGGGGCTTCAAAGTTAGGGCTAAGTTTTTGAATGGGCAAGCCAAAGGGGTAATAATGTGCGGTTTGTTGTATTTTTAGTGGGTTGCCGGGGGTGGAGGCATTGTGGTAGAAGTAAACTCTGCCGTTTCCAAGGTGGTCTTTTAGGGTGTACTCGGTTCGGTTGCCGGCTAAGAGGTTGATGCGTCCTTCTTCGTGGTAGTAGCCTTCTTGTTGTTGGTTTAGGTACTCTAAGCCCAGTATGTAATCGCGTAGGGTGCAGCTTTCGCGTATGGGTACTACGGCGGGAGGGTAGGTGCGCAGGGGCGGTGTGCCGGCGGGGGTGTAGGGCTGGGCGGTGGCGGTTTGTATTTTGGTTTGGGTGGCGGCGTAGTAGTCTGTGTAGGAGAGGGTTAGTTCATCGGGGTTGCGGCGGGTGCTGATGTGTTTGATGCGCTCGGATTGGTGGCGGTGTTGGTCTATGTAATCGGGGCGTTTTGCATCGGATATGTTGATGGGTGCTGAACCATCTCGGAGTTGGCAGGTGCGTTTTTGGAGTTTTTTACCGGTGGCGGTGTATATCCAAGATACCTACTGATGTAAAATAACAAAGGTACTGATTACTCTCTGGCTTCCTTTTCTAAATACTCTTCACTACTCATTTTTAAATGTTCCAGTACATATTCGCCTGGAAACCCCATTGCCTTAAGCCAACTAATTTTATCCTTGTCATTTGTGAAGATTTGATGAGCTAAGTAACCTTCTACGACATCCCCGGAACAAGAGAGTCGATAAGCCCACTCGTACAATAAATTCCCCGGCTCTTTCTCCATTGCCTTTTTTTGAAATTCTACAGCCAACTTGTTATCTTCTAAACCGAAGTACCATTCGGCAATATGAAGTATCTTGCCAAGAAAAAAAAGGTACTTTGCATTTTCCGAGAACTTCTCCTTTGATTGATTAAACCATTTTTGAAGCAAATCAACCATTCTATCTTGTTCTTCCTCAAGATATTCTTCTTCCACTAAAATGTTATGCAGTATGTAAATAGCCCTGATGTTTAATTCAATACTGTCTGGATACTCAGCCAGTAGATTATTAACCAAACCAATTGTTGTATTCCAGTTTCTTTTTTTATGAAAACCAAAGTCCTTTTCTATTTCCGATAATTGTTCTTTCCAGTTCATAAGCTACTATTTTTAAGGAATGAACATTGTACCAATTCTCGGAATACCATTTACTACGCTTCCTCTTATAAAAACTGTCTGCCCCCCAACATTTACAGGGATGTTATTAAAGACACCGCTTGCAGGCAGTTTGCCATTAGCAGCATTTAAGACAGCTCTAATCGTACTTTCTTGCCCGCCAAGCCTGTTAACTAATGGTCCGAGATTATGTTTTGCAGCAAAAATGTGTCTGATATCATTGCTATTTCTCATTACAAGCCCTACTGCATCATCAATAGTACGTGTAGAGAATTGGCTAATTAGCTTCGTCTCCCCCTTAACAGCTCCACCCACTCCCTCATCTGCAAAGTTAGCGCTTTTTCCGAAACGCCCCATGCCTTTGGGTATTAATTTTCCTAATGGTATGGCAAATGCTTCTAGTGTGTAGTCGTTATCTATTGCTCCACTTACAGGCTGAAACGACTGCCAACCGGAGTTGTCGCTGATGATTGGACCTTCCATTATCTGTCCGCTTTCTGCATCTTTGGATATGGAGGTTCTTACCGTTTGCGTTTCTAATGAACCGCCACTTTCGCGTGCATATTGCGTTTCTGTTTCAATGGAAAAGGTCTTTTTTCCGTTTTCTCTGCTTTTTACTATCTTTCCGCCGGTGTCGTGTTCTCGCCTATACCTTCGGGCTTCTTTTCTGGTTTCAAACAGCCCAAGCGGGTCTATGTAGGCGATGGGGTTATCAAAAGCAAACCGGTAGGGTGTCCATGCCGGGGCAAATTCCGCCATTGGGTCTATCTGCCACCACCTGCCCGTTTGGGCATCGAGGGTGCGAAACTGTGCATGGCTTACCTCTAACCCAAAATCTTCTACCCGCTCTATGCCATTGTACTGATACGCATTAGCCTCTACGCCTACCGAGGCTTCAAAGTTAGGGCTAAGTTTTTGAATGGGCAAGGATTGGTTGCCCCTAAATTTCCTGAATGGGACTTTTTTTGTTATTTCGGGGGGCAATTACAAACTACGCTGCCTGCGTTCTACCATGCTTGGGAGAGGTTCAACAGTTTTGAGATATTCAATTAAGGGGGTGATGATAGCCCAGTGTTTTTCGGGATCATATTTGTAATGATTTTTAATGAGTTTTTCGTAATCGGAAATCAATTGATCATAGTTTGGGCGGGCTGATAGTTTTGCTATAGTGATTCCTCTTAAAGCATGGTTGTCTTTAGGAATTGCCCAATGCAAATTGAAGATGTTATCATTAAAATAACTGTCTAAAAATATGAGGTCTTTGCAGTTTTCTAAGAACTCAAAACCTTCTGTGGCAAGGTAGCTTTTTATGTGTAGGCTAACTTCGGCAATGTCTTCGGGGGTATATATATCGGTAAAATCGGGGTTGTTATTGGGAGCGTTTTTTAATACATGAATGTCCCGACCGAAACAAACCCATTCCTTGGCATACGTCAAATTTCCCCCACTAAATTTTGCAACTATATCCATCACCTCATTGACTCTCACTTCTAAACGAACATTCAACTGGTATTCGGGAAAATAATTGACGTAGCCAAATCCAACTCCTAAGAAGCCATTTGCAAATTTATTTTTGTACTCATAGCGGCTCTTTATTAGTTTGTAACCCCACCCTTCCATAAATGGGGTTAAATTTGAGTACAAATGATTGAATAATTCCTTTGTTTTCATTGGCTCTTGTTTTATTGTGGTATTGGCACATCAATAATTTTCCAACCTTTTACATCCATCACCTGCATGTGATAAAATTGTGCATTGATATTGCCACTTACTTTAACATCACTGGGAGCATTTTTGGGTCCACTCCTGTTTTCCAAAGGGTTACCCTGTTGTACTGCCTTAGCGGTGGCTTTTTGGTTGGGGGTTAGTAGTTTATGCGCGTTTTCGGGAGTTACCTTACTTATATCTTGTACAAGTTTTTGTTCTATGATGCCCAAGTCACCATCAGCATTTCTGGCTAGAATATCATTTCTACTGCTTACGCCATTAACTTTTGTTGTTGTTTGTTTTGATGCTACGGTGTAACTTGCTTGCTCAATAGCTTCAACTCCTGCTTTTTCTGCGGCAGTACCGGCTGCCCTGTTCTTGGTAACTTGTGATGTGCTGCCACCGCTCCCTTTCCAAGCATTTGCCACTCTACTTAACGACCACCCTGTACCCTTGGCGCTGCCGTCTTCTCCGGTAGTAACTTCGTAGCCGCCTCCCCAGCCACCACCAAAACCTCCGCCAACTTCCCATGCATAGGTTTTGTTTTGTGGTTCTTTCTCCGTTCCACCCGGTCCCGGTGTATCCCCCTTCGGGTCGTTATACCGTATGGGGTTGTTTAGATTACTGTTGTAGGGCGACCACGCATAAAACTTCTCCGCCATGGGGTCTATCTGCCACCACCTGCCTGTTTGGGCATCGAGGGTGCGAAACTGTGCATGGCTTACCTCTAACCCAAAATCTTCTACCCGCTCTATGCCGTTATACTGATACGCATTAGCCTCTACGCCCACCGGGGCTTCAAAGTTAGGGGAAAGTTTTTGAATGGGCAAGCCAAAGGGGTAATAATGTGCGGTTTGTTGTATTTTTAGTGGGTTGCCGGGGGTGGAGGCATTGTGGTAGAAGTAAACTCTGCCGTTTCCAAGGTGGTCTTTTAGGGTGTACTCGGTTCGGTTGCCGGCTAAGAGGTTGATGCGTCCTTCTTCGTGGTAGTAGCCTTCTTGTTGTTGGTTTAGGTACTCTAAGCCCAGTATGTAATCGCGTAGGGTGCAGCTTTCGCGTATGGGTACTACGGCGGGAGGGTAGGTGCGCAGGGGCGGTGTGCCGGCGGGGGTGTAGGGCTGGGCGGTGGCGGTTTGTATTTTGGTTTGGGTGGCGGCGTAGTAGTCTGTGTAGGAGAGGGTTAGTTCATCGGGGTTGCGGCGGGTGCTGATGTGTTTGATGCGCTCGGATTGGTGGCGGTGTTGGTCTATGTAATCGGGGCGTTTTGCATCGGATATGTTGATGGGTGCTGAACCATCTCGGAGTTGGCAGGTGCGTTTTTGGAGTTTTTTACCGGTGGCGGTGTATATCCATGAGATGGTTTTGCCATCGGAAAAGGTTACGCGGGTGGGGAGGTTTAGGTGGTTGTAGCGGGTGGTGATGCTTTTGTTGCCGTCTATAATGAGGTTGCCGTTGGCATCGTAGGCGTATTCGGGGCTGTTGGCGGGGGCGTATTGGCTGCCGTTGTCTTTAAAGTCGTTTAGAGTGGGGGTGGTATCGGTTACTTCGTCGTCAATAAATAGGGGTTGGTTGGGGTTAGAGGGGGCATAGGTGTAGGTAAGTTTGTCTATATTTCCCCAAACCGGAGTGGGGTTGTGGTATTTTATCCCGGTTCTGATGAGGGAGGTGATGCCGCCGGCAGGGTTGTAGGTACATGCTTCGGAATAACCGGCAAGGGGATCTGCACCGGTAGTAGGGGGTTGGTAGGCTGCTGTAAGTCTGTTAAGGTCATCATAGGCAAAACCATACGCATATAGTACATTGTCCTGTGCACTTCGCCAATGCATAGCGCTTATATTGCCATTGTAATTAGGCGAGGCTAATGTAGGTGAGGAGGTATTGTAATACAATCTTAGGGCAAACAAGTCATCAAAAATTTGGTTGGCAGGTCCGTTTTCAAGATTTGTATGGTCGTTAATAGCAGTAAGCCAACCTCTTGGGTTGTAGGAGTAATTTATGTTTTGCAAATAGGAATCTGTGGCAAGCATACCAAGCCGTTTTTCAGACATTTGCCCTAAATCATTGTGGGTAAAAGCGGCGTTTGCACTAACACACAAAAAAGTACTGGGGTGTAAGGTGCGTAGATACGTCCATTGTTTTTCTGCGACATAAGCATCGGGCGAATACGTTGTGCCATCAGAGGTATGTTTGTGGTTGTACAGTTCAGGTAGGTTAAAGGAGTTAAGCCTTTAAATCTTGGTAGAACAGCAACAAACCGTGTTGTTAAAAGATGCAGCACACCGTAATCTGTTGCCCATTTTAACGAGTGCATGTAAACCTTACGCAGGGTTTACCCCTTATCGGGCGTTTATTTTAATTCCCACCCAACGTTAACCTCAAACAAGCCCATTAGTCTTCGCGTATAATAAACACACGCTTGGTAATCAGTTCTTGTGTGGGCATTACCACTTTTTCGGTAGGGGTTTGTAGGGTAACGGCAATGGAGTCAATAGCAATAATTTCTCCTTCAATGTTGTCTATACGAATGTACTGACCTGCTCTAAAAGTTTTGCGGCTGTAAAAACCGGCTAACATGTTGGTAAGAATATGTCGCGATGCAAACCCGTATGAGATACTTGCAGCTAATAATATAGAGCCTAAAATGAGTACCACATTAGAGGTGATAATGGTGGTATCAATGCCTATTTGGTCTAAGGCGGTTATGCTGATAATGACCATTAAAAAGTAAAACACAAAATTGCTAATCATTTTACCGCCGCTAAGACCCAGCGAGGCAGTAGTAGCCGATAGCACTTCTCTGAAAAAAGTAGCAATGTAATAGCCAACGATAAATAAAACCATGCCGCTCAGTAGGGTAGGTAAAAATCCGATGAGTTTACTAATTTGTTCCGATACCACCGTAAGCCCCAGCACATCGGTTGCGGTAACAAAAAACAGCAACAGTATTAGCCAGTACAAAAATCGGGTTATAATTTGCGAGGGACTTTGCCATATATTGGCACGTCTGAGCATATCGTTTGCATGGATACGGTTGGCAAATGAGTCAAACTTAACCACTTTGAGCAGTTTGCCAAAAAGGTAGGAGAGTAACCGTGCCGCTAACCAGCCCACTAAAATAAGAAAAATTGCCGCCAGTACGTTTGGCAGTACTTGCAAAAACTGCTCCTGAAAGGCAAACAGCGAGTTTACAATAGCATCTTTTATGTTTAAGAGCTGATTCATGAGTATGTGGCTTTAAGATGAGTAAAAACTTAATGTTGGTTGTAACTACTTAGGTACTGTCTGTAATTTAAATTGATGGTGTATTTGCAGACTAAATTGGTAAGATTTACGGCAGCAATTAGCACACGGATAACGCAGATGTGGCTGATTTGCACAGATTTTTGAAAAATTGCAGGTTCATGGCGTATTCGCAAGCTAACTTTGTGGTTACAACAAAGGATTTAGTTAAGACCATAAACAGGGTAAAACGATTGGTTATTTATCGGCGGTGTTTTCTAACAGGGTTTTAATGATGGCAGAGTCTGTTTGAATCTGTTTAAAGGTAAACAGGTCAATGATTTCTATGATAAAACGAGTAGTGTCGATGGTGTTTAATACGCCCGATTTGTGTTTATCGGGCAATTTATCGGTAGCGGCCAATTGTTTAAACGGATTGTTTGCACTCATGGTAGGTTGTTTTAGTTGGTAATTGTGAGGTAATAGCTGTTGTTGTGCGCGAGTTTTAATAAGATATAGGCAAGGTTATTTGTGTTGTTGGTGTTTTTCAAACAGGATTTTGAGCCTGTCTCTTGCTCTTTTAAGGCGCATTTTAACCGCGCTGCTGTTTAGGCGTAGCACTTGCTGAATATCATCTACCGACATATCGTCTTGGTATTTCATCAGTAGTATAGCGCGGTCATCGGCATTGAGCTGATACATCAGTGAGCTGAGGAGTTGAATGTCTATTTCAAACAATTCTTTTTCGTCAATATCGGAGTCATCGGTAACATCGGGCAGGCGTTCGTTTTCGGTATCGCTAATTTTCAGTCTTTGTTTAATTTTAATAAAGTCTATACAATGGTTATAGGTAATGGCGTAAACCCATGTGGCAAAACTGGCATTACCGGCAAAACCGGCTAAGTTTAAAAAGGCTTTCACCAAAATTTCATGCGTAAGGTCTTGAGCATCTTCGGGGTGTTTTACCATAGCTATACATTTTCGGTAAACCTTATTAGCATACCGGTCGTAAAGTTCCGAAAATAAGGCAGTGTTGCCCGAGTTTCGAATTTGGTCTATCAATTCCTTATCCGACAGTTGTTTTACCACAGAGGGAGGTGGTTTATGGTTTTGCATGGTTGCGGGTATGGGGCAGGAAGCATTAGGTTAGACAGCGCAAGGTAAAACAGGTCATTTTTGTAAATGAAAAAAAACATAGGGCAGTTGTGGCAGTAGAATGGAATGCCTGTTACATAGCCCATCATTTTTGCCAAACCAATTCCATAAAATAGGCCAAGACTAATTTTTTAAACGCAGCTTGTAGTACGCAAAAAAACAAATCGGGACTGCTTAAACAGCAATATTTGCCGATTCGGTATTTGCTGCCTGCTCGTACTCATTTACCAAGGTTTCTACTATTTCCTGCACCGGTCTTATGGCATGTACGTATTCAATAGATGGACCGGCACACCAAAGGGTTTGGTAAGTAGCGCTAAATGCTGCTTTTTCAAGGGCTTTCATACCCTTATAAAAGGTTAGCATTTTGGCATATTTTTTTATGGTTTTGTTTCGGTTCAAAATTGCTTCTAACCAGTTTTGTTTGGTGCCTATTTGCTGCACATAAGGCGTATTGATGATGGTGCAAGGCGTACCTGATATTTTGGTGGTCATAACAATATCGTTAGCGCCATAATGTACAATGGCTTCTTTGTACTCTTGCGATACATCGGCTTCGGGAGTGGCAATAAAAATGCTGCCCATAGAAACACCACAGGCACCGGCTTGTATTTTTTGATAAATACCCTCCCCTGTGCCTACGCCACCTGCCGAAATTACAGGCAGTTTACTGTTTTGGGTAAGCATAGGAATCAGCTCGGCGGCGGGTATATTACCGGCATGTCCACCGGCTTCGGCATTCACGGCTATAAGGGCATCGCAACCCATGTCTTCTACTTTTTTGGCATAAAAGGCATCAATTACATCACAAAAAACCAACATTTTCTCGCGTTTGCAGGCTTTTATAATTTGTTCGGGATTGCCCAAGGAGGTAATGATAAAATCCACTTTAAAATCGAGGCAGGCTTTTAGTTGTTCGTCTAAGCGCACGTTAGATTTATTGGCAATGAGGTTAATGCCAAACGGCGCCGTTGATTCATTTCTGAGCCATTGCAGCGCTTGCCTAAAATCTTTATCGGTGCGGTAGTTAAAGGCGGGTATAGCGCCGGTAATGCCGCTTTGCATGGCTGCCAGTGTCATTTTGGTATTAGAAACCAAAAACATGGGTGCCATGATAATAGGGAATTTTATAGGGAGCAGGCGGGTAAGGGCGGTGTCTATTTTAGTAAGCATATCAGGTGGGTATGGGTAGGTGTAAATAGGAGAGGGGTGTGTTAAAAAAATGAAAGTGATGATTTGGTTAAGGGGGGCGTAAACTACACTCCCATGCGGTATTAGATAGCGCCGGAGTGGAGGTGGTAATAGTCGGCAAGTACCGTGTTCAGAAAATATCGGGCGGGCAATTCGGGATAAACGTTCATGACCTCTGCCACCCTTAGCGCGAGCGCTTGTACCGCTTGGTTATTTTCAAGCTCATCGGCTTCTTTGTAAATTTCTCTGATGAGGTCAATATCTTTATCGGTAAGCCGGTTTACTTCATCAAAGGTAATTTGGTGGTGGGGTGGGGGCATGGTAAAAAATGATTCGTGCAGCGTTTCCTTGTTTTTTAAGGAAACCACCGTAGTACCTGCCGCCAAATCGCCCAGGCGCTGACCGGTTCCGGTAACAACAATACTCACCACTGCCACACCGCCCATAGACAACATTACATCAATGGGGCGCAGCAAAAAACGGAGCAAAAAACTGCCCAGCGTAGCTTGCGAGCCATCTAAATTTACTACCCTCAACCCCATGGCATACTTGCCCAAACTTTGCCCGTTAAAGAAAAACTCCATGAGCAGGTCGTATAAAAATATGGGCATAAACAGCAAAATGTAATACAACCAATTGGGCAGCCAAATATTGTAATTTTCAATCAAAAAAACAAAAAACAGCACATAACCCAGCAGCAGGGCAGCGTCTATCATGCCCGCTACGTAGCGAATGCCCAAACTGGCTACTTCGTAGTCTATGCCTACGTTTTGGGTGGTGGTAATGTGTATGCGTTCTTCCATGAGGCAATTTGAAAGGGGGCAAGGTTAGCTTAATGCTTGTTTAATGCTCAGGTTTATTCGTTTACGGGCAATATCCACGCTAAGCACTTTTACCTTCACAATTTGCTGTACTTTTAATTCCGATTTAGGGTCTTTAACAAATTTATTGGCTATTTCGCTCACGTGCACCATTCCGTCTTGATGAACGCCAATATCCACAAATGCGCCAAAATTGGTTACATTGGTAACCACCCCATTTAGAATCATACCCTCTGTAAGGTCTTCCATGCTGTTAATGCCTTCCTGAAACTGCACCTGCTCAAAGCGGCTTCGGGGGTCTCTGCCGGGTTTGGCAAGCTCCTGCATAATATCGGTAAGGGTAGGTAAGCCGGTGGTATCGGTAATGTATTTTTTGAGGTCAATTTTGTTGCGAAGTTCGGCATTGGCAACCAAGTCATTCACCTTACAGGCTAAATCTGTTGCCATTTTTTCTACTACGGTATAACTTTCGGGGTGAACAGCGCTGGCATCTAAGGGGTTTTGCGCATGAGGTATGCGTATAAACCCGGCTGCCTGTTCAAATGCTTTTGGTCCTATGCCCGGCACTTTTTTAAGGTCGGCTTTTCGGGCAAAAGCGCCGTTTTGGTTGCGGTATTCCACTACATTTTGAGCCAGTTTATTACCCATTCCCGATATGTAAGTAAGCAGTTGCTTGCTGGCGGTATTAATGTCCACCCCTACATTGTTTACACAACTGATAACCACATCATCTAAGGATTGTTTGAGCTGTGTTTGGTCAACATCGTGCTGGTACTGCCCCACGCCAATGGATTTAGGGTCTATTTTCACCAATTCTGCCAGCGGGTCCATCAGTCTTCGGGCAATAGAAACAGCGCCGCGCACGGTTAAATCTTCGTTAGGGAACTCCTCGCGCGCCACTTCCGATGCGGAGTAAATACTGGCGCCGCTTTCATTTACCATAACCACCTGCACGCTGGGCAGTTGGAGGCTGCGGATAAACTCTTCGGTTTCTCTGCCGGCAGTACCGTTGCCTACAGCTATGGCTTCTATTTGAAACTGTTCGCAAAGTTGGGCAATGGCGCTAACCGCCTCATAGCGTCTAAGCGAATTTTTTTCGTGCGGAAAAATGGCGGTATATTGGAGCAGTTTACCTTGTTTATTAAGGCAAACCACCTTGCAACCGGTTCTGAACCCCGGGTCTATGCCCATAATGTTTTTAGCGCCCAAGGGCGGCGCCATGAGCAGGTGGCGGAGGTTATCGGCAAAAACCCTAATGGCTTCAAGGTCGGCTTTTTCTTTGGCTTCGTTGCGCACTTCGGCTTCTATGGAGTATTTCATCAGGCGTTTCCAAGCATCGGTGGCAGCCATTTTTACCTGCGTGGCGCACTCATTATTTGCCTTTACAAAAGTTTTTTCTAACAGGGCAAGGGCTTGTTCGGCATCGGGTTCTATATGTACACGCAAAATGCCTTCCGCCTCGCCCCTAAACATAGCCAGCAGCCTGTGCGAAGGAGCTTTGGTGAGGGGCTCTTGCCATTCAAAATAATCTTTAAATTTAGCGCCCTCTGCCTCTTTTTCGGGAATAAGCCGTGAAGTAAGCGCGCCTGTTCGCTGAAAAAGCCGGCGCATGATAGAGCGGGTAGGGGCATCTTCGTTAATGATTTCTGCAATAATATCGCGGGCGCCGGCAAGGGCTTCATCGGGGTTATTTACCTCTTTTTCGGCATTCACAAACTTGGCGGCAAGCGCTGAAAGGTCTATGGTTTTTTGTTCCATAATTTGCAGGGCAAGGGGTTCCAATCCTTTTTCTCGGGCAATTACGGCACGGGTTCGGCGTTTGGGTTTGTAGGGCAGGTAAAGGTCTTCCAGCAGGGCAATGTTGTCGGCTTGCAAAATAGCGGCTTTCAGCTCCGGTGTTAGTTTACCCTGTCCGTCAATAGTTTGGATAATAAACTCTCGCCTATGTTCCAGCTCTTTCAGTTTTTGGAGTCCATCTCTTATGGCGGTAATCTGAACCTCATCAAGACTGCCGGTAAGTTCTTTTCGGTATCGGGCAATAAAGGGAATGGTAGCGCCGCCTTCAAGCAGCAAAATGGTGGCTGCTACTTGTTTGGGGCTAATTTGCAGTTGTTTGGCAAGCAGGTTTACAAATTGTTCGTTCAAGGTGTTAAACGTGTTTGGTTTGTGGGGCAAATATAGGGAATAATCGGGCATTTACCATGTTCTACCGGATTTTGGATAGTTTTGGTAGTGGTTAGTGGTTAGTGGGTACTACGAAATAACAACCAATTTGCGTCTTTGCGCCTTTGCGTGAAAAAAAATCAGAATGGTAGTGGGTAGTGAAAAGTGGGTAGATAGGATAGTATTCATCACTCATAACTAAAAATTTCTTTCCCGATGAGTTGCAAAATTGAAAAAAGATGCTTAACATTGCCCCGCAATGGG
>ERZ761607.3617-NODE-3617-length-14718-cov-3.844575_pt1 | contig 14718 bp, 17 predicted proteins | sample MGYA00511164_ERZ761607 | MGnify/ENA primary metagenome ERZ761607 (study PRJEB28899, sample SAMN02445080) | bioreactor sludge metagenome | biome: EBPR sludge | place: Australia: Brisbane, Thorneside Wastewater Treatment Plant | collected 2011-06-22 ...
CCACCGTGGTCGCGTGGGCGGGAAGCCGCAAGCCCTCGCGCACGTTGCTGACGAGGTGCGAATTGGGGGTCTCGCGCAGCAGATAGATGATCTCGCGCCCGTCGAGCACCCCCAGATGCGACGACAGCCCCAGATCGGCCACCAGCCGCGCCATCACCGGGCGCGAGAGCCGGAGTATGTCGCGCGACTTCAGCGCATCGGCGGCCAGCGCGATCATCCCGGGACCCAATTGCCAGGACAGCCCGTCATCCATCGTCTCGATCATCCGCTCGGCTTCCAGCGTGTGCAGGAGTCGGATCAGCGTTGTGCGGTTGATGCCCAGCTCGCGCGCCGTGGCGCTGGCGTTGCGGCAGCGACCGCCCGCCGCGATATGGCGCAGCAGCGTAAAGGCGCGGTGCACCGGCGGCACCGAATAGCTGGTGCCCTCATCGTCGTCGATCACGCCCGCCTCCCCCGTTTGGCCACAGGATACCGTCCCCGGGCCCGCCCCGCAATTCGGCCAGGGCAAAGATTCCTCTTGACCGAATCTATCGCCATGCCAATAATGAACATCATGTTATATATTGAACAGGTCGACAAGCCCCGTTCGCGCCCTCGAAAGGAACCTCGCATGGACGCCTTCAAGGACCGGCTCTCGCAGCGCGCCCACGATACGTCGCGCCCCGCGCTGGCGCATCAATCGCGGGGGAGGGAGTTGACAGAACCGGAAACGGCGCTGGCCACCGCGTTGATGGAGGTCATGGGCCAGCGGGTGCACGACTTTGCCGCGGTTGCCGCCGAACTGGCCAGACGCGGGGTGGTGGCGCCGGTCTCCGGGCGCAAGGACTGGGATCTTGCGCTGTTGACCGCCGAACTGACTGCGCTCAACGCCGACTTCGACGCGGCCTATGCGGAAAATGGCTATGGCGCTTGAATTCCGCGGGGTCGCGAAACGCTTCAAGCTGCCAGACGGCGACACGCTGACCGCGGTGCGCGACATCAGCTTCACGGTGCGCGAAGGCGAGTTTGTCTCGGTCGTCGGCCCCTCGGGCTGCGGGAAATCGACGATCCTCAGCATGACGGCGGGGCTTTACCAGCCCAGCGACGGCGAGGTGTTCGTTTCCGGAAATCTGGTGACCAAGCCCAACCCCCAGGTCGGGTTCATGCTGCAGAAGGACCTGTTGCTGCCCTGGCGGACCATCGTGAAGAACGTGGAATTCGGGCTGGAATCCCGGGGCGTGCCGCGCAAGGAGCGCCGCGAGCGCGCGATGGCCGAACTGGAACGCTGCCACCTGGCCGGGTTTGAAAACCACTATCCCTATCAACTGTCCGGCGGCATGCGCCAACGCGCGGCGCTGGCCCGCACGCTGGCCATCGACCCGGACATCATCCTGCTGGATGAACCGTTTTCGGCCCTCGACGCGCAGACAAAGCTGCCGATCCAGAACTCGTTCGCGGAAACGATCCAGGAAGCGGGGATCACCACGTTGCTGATCACCCATGATCTGAGCGAGGCGGTCATCATGTCCGACCGCGTGCTGGTGCTGTCCGAACGTCCCGGCACCGTGATCCACGAACTGGACGTGGGGCTGCCGGATCGTGCGCACCCTCTGAGGCGCCGCCAGATGCCGGAAGTCCACCACCACGCCGCCGAGATTTTCCGGCTCTTGCGCCTCGACCAGCGCGCGGCCTGAACCGACCTTCAACCAACGGGAGACTGACCATGAAGACCACCTTTCTGGGCCTCGCCGCCGCCGCCGTGATGGCGGTTTCGGGCGTCGCGGCGTCAGCGCAGACGCCGGTGACCTATCTGTTCCCTGCGCCTGATTTCCTGCCCGCCTTCGCCCCGTTCCAACTGGCTCTGGGCAAGGGCTATTACGCCGAAGAGGGTCTGGACGTGACCTTCCGCGTCGGTCAGGGCGGCGCCGATGTGGCGACGCAGGTGGCGGTGGGGAATGCCGACATGGGTGGCGGCATGGGTGACACGTCGATGATCGTGCGCGCCAACGGGCTGGAAATCCGCGGCGTCGCGCTCTTGGGCGGTCAGGGGCTGACCCATATCGCCTGGCGCAACGACAGCGGGATCACCGGCCCGGCCGATCTGCGCGGCCGCTCGATCGGCGTGATCAGCTTTCAGGATACCGCGTATTACAACCTTCTGGCCGTGATGGCCGACAACGGCATGACCCGCGCCGACGCCGACATTCAGGCGCTGGGATCGGGCGGGCTGATCCAGAACATGATCGCGGGCAGCGTGCAGGCGATGTCGGGCGTTCCGGAATGGATCGTCGCCATCCAGGATGCGGGCGTGGACCTGACGGTGATCCCGGCCCGGCAGGTGTTCCCGGCGCAGGCGCAGGCCATCATCGCCTCGGATGCGATGATTGCAGCCAACCCGGATGCGGTCGGCGGCTTCGTGCGCGCCACGCTGCGCGCCATCGACGACATCATCGCCGACCCTGCCGCAGCAGCGGCGGAATATGTGACCTTCGTCGACCGCCACGCCGAGAACGTCGAGCAGATCGAACGCATCATGCGGTTCTATGTCGACAGCGTCTATGCCCCGGCCGAGGGCCGCACTCTGGGCGCCTTTGACGAGGCGCAGTTGCAGCAGATCCAGGATTTCTATGTGGCGAACGAGATCGTCGCCACCGCCGTTCCGATCGCCGACGTCTACACGAACGCCTTCATCGGCCAGTAAGGCCCCCCGCTTTCCTGATGCCAACGGCCGCCGCACTCCGCGCGCGGCGGCCGGATCCCCCTTGCCTGAACGGAGCGACCGATGCGCCTTGTCAGCCCCCACGCCCTGGCCGGTTTGGCGATCCTTGCGGTCGTTCTGGTCCTCTGGCAGATCCTGCCGCCCGCACTCGGTGTGCCCCGGTTCATCATCCCGACCCCGCTGGACATGTGGAACGAAATCGGCCGCATGTATCGTCGCGAGAACCTGATCGCCAACAGCGCCTCGACCGCGCTCTACACGATCCTCGGCTTTGCCATCGGCTCGGCGCTCGGAGCGGCCATCGGCTATGTGCTGGGCTTCTCGCAATTCTGGGAACGGGTGCTGTCGCCCTATATCCTGGCGCTGCAGATCGCGCCAAAGGTGGCCTTCGCGCCGCTCTTCATCATGTGGTTCGGCTATAACGCCATCCCGAAACTGCTGGTCACCGTGCTGATCGTGTTCTTTCCGGTGCTGGTCAACGTTCTGGCGGCGATGAAGACGGTCGACCGCGACATGGTGAACCTGGCCCGCGCCTATTCGCTGACGCGCTGGCAGATCTTCCTCAAGGTCGAATTCCCCTCGACCCTGCCCAACCTGATGGCGGGCCTGCGCATCGCCTCGACGCTGGCTGTGATCGGCGTGACGGTCGGCGAACTGGTCGGGGGCAACACCGGCCTTGGGTTCCTGATTTCCTACGGTGGCGGTCAGGCGAATGCGGCGATGGTGTTCAACGCCATCGTGCTGCTGACGCTGATCGGCATCGCCCTCTATTCCGTCCTCGCCTGGGCAGAGGAGCGCCTGCTCCACTACATCCCGAAAAAGGAAATCTGATCCGCGGCCAGCCCGACGCCCGCCGCTTTTCCAAAGGAGTTGCCGATGAGCAATGCACCGATGAAATTCCCGTCGATCGAACCCGAAGACGTTGTGATCCCCGAGGGCAAGACCCTGGAAAGCTGGATGAAAAGCCGCGTCGCTACCTATGCGACCCGGACCCTGGACTGGGATGCGCTGAAGTTCCAGGCCGATTACGACCCCAAATACCGCCGCGCGCAGATGCGCTATGTCGGCACCGGCGCAACCGGGGTGGACACCGATGAAAACGTCGTTCCGGCCGGGCATTTCACCTTTTCGACGATGGTCCTGCCCGCCGGCGCCGAAGGCCCGCTGCACATCCACCGCGACGCCGAGGAGATCTTCTTCGTCCTGAAAGGCCACAAGGTGCGCTTCTTCATCGAGCACAAGGGCGAGGAACTGGACGTGCTTCTGACCGAGCGCGACCTGATTTCCGTGCCGCCGGGCCTTTATCGCGGTGTGCGCAACGAAGGCATCGAAGAGGCGCTGATGTGCGTGATGATCGGCAATCCGAAGCCGGTGACACCCACCTATCCGCCAGAGCACCCGGTGTCGAAGATCCCGCGCCCCAAGGGTTCCAAAGCCGCCGGTTGAGCCCCGTAGGGTGGGGTTCAACCCCACCTTACACGCAGCCTTGAAAGGTGTTTCCATGACCGCCCCGACTCCTGCCATCGACAAGAAATCCCTCATCGAGGACCGCGTGAACACCGGCCTTCTGGGCCAGTGGTATCCCGTCGCCAAATCGGTCGAGATCAAGACGACCCAGCCCTACGGCACGCGCCTTCTGGGCAAGAAGCTGGTGCTGTGGCGCGGCGCCGACGGGTCGCTCAAATGCATCGAGGATTTCTGCCCGCATCGCGGCGCGCCCTTGTCCTACGGCGAGATCCACGAGGGCAACATCGGCTGTCGCTATCACGGGGTCATCGTCGACGGCGATGGCGTGGTGGTACGCGTGCCCGCGATGCCCGAATGCGCGATGGAGGGCCGCAAGGCGCTGCAATCCTATGTCGTGACGGAACATTCGGATGCGGTCTTCGTCTATGTCCCCAGCCTGTCGCAGCCCGAACCGCCGCCCCTCGTCATGCCGCCCGAGCTGACCGGCACGGAATGGACCGGCTTTCTGTGCACCTCGGTCTGGGGAACCAACTACCGCTATGCGCTGGATAACCTCGCTGACCCGATGCACGGCTGCTACCTGCACTCCGAAAGCTTCACCCTTGCCTATGGGTCAAAGCAGGACCTGATGCGTCTGGACAAGACCGATCACGGGTTCCACGTCACCCGCGTCGGCCAGGTCGGCGACAATTTCGACTGGTCGGAATTCGCCGTGCATCCGGGGAACATGTATTGCTTCCTCGACATCCCCTATCCGCCCGCTGCCGGTCCCGGCGGCAACATGCGCATCGTCGGCTTTGCGACCCCGGTCGATGCCACCACCTGCAAGGTGTTCTTCTGGCGCCTGCGCAGGGTCGATGGGGTCGCGCGCGAGGCATGGCGATTCCTGTACCGCGCGGCGCTGGAGGAACGGCACTGGAACGTGCTGGAACAGGACCGCGTGATGCTGGAAGGCATGCCCGACGACGCGCGCAAGCGCGAGATGCTCTATCAGCATGACCTTGGCGTCAGCCGCATCCGCCAGCTTTTGACCCGCGCCGCCAAGGAGCAGATCGAGGCCGAACTGGCGCGGGTGGCAGCAGAATGATGCTGGCGGGTCGCACCATCCTGATCACGGGCGCCGCGCGCGGGTTGGGGCGCGAGATCGCGCGCACCTGCGCCGCCCAGGGCGCGCGGCTGGTGCTGGCCGACATCGACCCCGCCGTGCAGGCGGTGGCGGAGGAGCTTGGCGCGCGCGCGGCAACGGTTGATCTGGGAGAACCCGACAGCATTACCGCGCTGGCCGACGGGATTGCCGCGCAGGAGGGCACGCTGCACGCCTTGGTCAACAATGGCGCGGTGGCGACGAATGTCGGCGGGATGGGGTTCGAGGAGATCGAACTCGACCTGTGGGACCGCGTGCAGCGCGTCAACGTGCGCGGCACCTGGCTGATGACGCGGGCCGCGGCAGGGATGCTGCGCGCCTCGGGCAGCGGCCGGGTCGTCAACGTGGCCTCGGACACCGCGCTGTGGGGCGCGCCGCGCCTTTTGGCCTATACCGCGTCCAAGGGGGCGGTGATGGCGATGACCCGCAGTCTGGCGCGCGAACTGGGGCCGGACCGCGTGGGCGTGACCTGTGTTGCACCCGGCATCCTGACCACCGAAAGCACCGACTATGTCCCCGAGGCGCGCCATCGCCTCTATGCCGATGGCCGCGCCGTGCCCGGCCCGCAGGCGGCGGGCGAGATCACCGGCACCATCGCCTTTCTGTGCTCCGAGGCCGCGCTGACCCTGACCGGTCAGGTGCTGCCGGTGAACAACGGGTTCGTGTTCAATGGCTGAGGGGCACCACACCGGCGGCATTGCGTGGCAGGACTGGCCGGGGGATGGGCCGGTGGCCGTGTGCCTGCACGGCATCGGCTCGCGCGCCTCGGGCTGGGCTGCGCTGGCGGCCTGCCTGCCGGGCTGGCGGTTGATCGCCTGGGACGCGCCGGGCTATGGCGCCTCGGCCCCCTTGCCCAAGGACTGGCCGGTGGCTGCGGATTACGCCCGCGCGCTGGAAGACTGGCTGGCGGCGCTCGACCTGCGCGGCGTCCACCTGATCGGCCATTCGCTGGGCACGCTGATCGGCGCCGCCCATGCGCGCGCCTATCCGCAGCGGCTGGCCAGGCTGACGCTGGCCTCTTGCGCGCAGGGCGGCGGGCTGGTGCCGGGCGGTGTTCTGGCGCCGGCGCATCAGGCCCGGATCGACGACCTTGCGCGCCTTGGCGCCCCGGGTTTTGCCGCCGCCCGCGCGCCCCGGCTGTTCCACAACGCGCCTCAGGCGCTGATCGACGCGGCGACGGCGACCATGGCAACCGTCACCCTTCCCGGCTATGCGCAGGCGGTGCGGATGCTGGCCTCGGGCGATCTGGCCACCGATTGCGCCCACATCACCACCCCCACCGCCGTCATCGTCGGTGCCGAGGACGTGGTCACCCCGCCCGCCCAATCCGCCCGCGCCCATGCCGCGCTGCCCAATCCGCGCGCCTTCGTCACCATTCCCCACTGTGGACATGCGCTGCCCTTGCAGGCGCCGCAGGCCCTCGCCGATCTCATCCAGTCCGGAGCCGCCCCATGACCCAGTTTCTTGTCGGTGCCCTGCGCGGCATCATCATGCGCGCCCCCGGCATCACCGCGACGCGCGATTTCTACACCCAGATGTGGGGCCTTGGCCTGGCCCATGAAGAGCCCGGCATCGTCTGGCTGCGCGGCACCGGCGGCAATGCCTTTATCTATGGGCTCAAGGACGCGCCGGTTTACGGCATCGAACTCATCGAATTCGCCATGGACGACCGCGATCAGGTGGCGCGCCTGCATGCCCATGCGACCGCCGAGGGGGCCGAGGTTCTGGGCGCCCCCGCCGCGTTCACCGATTATCCCGGCGGCTGGGGGTTTGAAATCCTCGACCCCGACAACCGCCGCCTGCGCTTTCGCGCCGAGGCATTGACCCATCAGGAAAAGCCGCAATGGGCGATGCCGCGCAAGGTCAGCCATGTGGTGCTGAACACCCCCGACATGGAGGGGCTCGAGGCCTGGTATTGCCGCGTTCTGGGCTTTCGCGTGTCGGATTACAGCGCCGATCAGATGGTGTTCCTGCGCTGTGCGTCCGATCACCATTCCATCGCGCTGGTGCGGGGCCATTATCCGGCGATCAACCATGTGGCCTTCGAACTCCCCTCGCTGAATGAATACATGCGCTCGATCGGGCGGATGCGGCAAAAGGGCGTGCATGCCACCTGGGGACCGGGGCGCCACGGGCCGGGGGACAACCCTTTTGCCTATTACGTCTCGCCCTCGGGGTTCTGCATCGAATTCACGTCCGAGGTGCAGCAGATCGACGAGGCCACGCATCAGGCGCAGGTCTGGCCGCGCGACGTGCCGGAAAAGATGGACCAGTGGATGACCGCAGGCCCCCCCACCACGGCGCAGCGCACGATCATGGCCGGGCGGCCTGATCCGGGCTTTCCCGAACTCAAAGGGTCCAGGGCATGAAACCGCCGTTCGAAGGACAAGTGGCTGTCGTGACCGGCGGCAGTTCGGGCATCGGTCTGGCAACGGTGCGGCTGCTGCTGGAGCAAGGCGCGCGGGTGGCCCTTTGTGCGCGCGGCGAGGGGCGGCTCGGCGACGTGGCCGCGGTGCTGGAGCGCGACTTTGGCGCCGCCCGCGTTCTGGCACAGCCGGTCAACGTGCTGGAGTCCGGCGCTGTGGCGGGCTTTGCCGGGGCGGTGCAGGCGCGGTTCGGGGCCTGCGACCTTCTGGTCAACAACGCGGGGCAGGGGCGGGTCAGCACCTTTGCCGACACCACCGACGACGCCTGGCGCGAGGAATACGAACTGAAACTGTTCAGCCAGATCAACCCCACGCGCGCCTTCCTGCCGAGGGGGCCATTGTCGCCGTCAATTCCCTGCTGGCCTATCAGCCGGAACCGCACATGGTCTGCACCGCATCGGCCCGGGCCGGGGTGCAGAACCTGTTGAAATCGCTGTCCATCGAACTCGCGCCGGATGTCCGCGTCAATTCGGTCCTGCTGGGCCTCATCGGCTCGGGGCAATGGACCCGCCGCTTTGCCGCGCGCGAGGATCAATCGGTCAGCCGCGAGCAATGGTATTCCGACCTTGCCCGCAAGAAGGGCATTCCACTGGGTCGCCTGGGCGACCCGGCCGAGGCCGCGGCGGCGATCGCCTTTCTGGGCTCGCGCGCGGCCAGCTACATCACCGGCGCCCAGATCGAGGTCTCGGGCGGCCTGTCGCGCCACATCTGAGCACGGCTCAATCATTTGCCGGGGGAATAACGGCCATGAAACTGGAACCCATTGTGCGGACCGACACCGTCGGCGAGTTCATCGCGCGCTATCTGGCCGAGATCGGGGTCACCACCGTCTTTGGCGTGATCTCGATTCACAACATGCCGATCCTGGATGCCATCGCCCGGCAAGGGCGCATCCGCTTCGTGCCCGCGCGGGGCGAAGCCGGGGCAATGAACATGGCCGATGCCTGGGCGCGGGTGTCGGGGAAAATGGGTGTGGTGCTGACCTCGACCGGAACCGCGGCGGGCAATGCCGCGGGCGCGCAGGTCGAGGCGCTGACGGCGGGCACGCCGCTCCTGCACATCACCTCGACGGTTGATCTGGCCTTTGCCGACCGCGACCGCGCGCCGATTCATGACGTGCCTCGCCAGCCCGAGATGCTGCGCGGGATCTCGAAGGCCTATTTCCGGCTGTGGAGCGCGGATTCCGCCATCGGCACCCTGACCGCCGCTGTCTCGGCTGCGATCTCGGCGCCGTCGGGTCCGGTGACGCTGGAAATTCCGGTCGATGTGCAGCGCAGCAAGGCTTACGGCGCAACCCGCATCCTTCCGCCCGTGGCGCAGCGTCCCGTTGCCAGCCAGGCGGGAATCGCCGCGCTGGCCGACATGGTCTTGAACGCGCGGCGCCCGATGCTCTGGCTTGGCGGCGGCGCGCGCGGCGCCTCGATCGAGGCGCGTGAACTGGTGCGCAGGGGCTTTGCCGCCGTCAGTTCCACCCAGGGCCGCGCGATTGTCCCCGAGGACGAGGCCGCCAATCTGGGCGCCTTCAACATGACGCCCGAGGCCCAGGCGCTTTACGCCGGATGCGATCTGATGATCGTCGTGGGCTCGCGCCTGCGCGGCAACGAGACGCTCAACAACGCCATGCGCCTGCCGCGCCCTTTGGTGCAGATCGACGCCGAGGCCAGTCAGGGCGGACGCAATTACCCCGTTGAAATGTTCCTGCATGGCGACGGGGCCGACACGCTGCGCCGCCTGCTGGCCCTGCTGCCGGATCGGCTGGAGGTGGACCCGCAACTGCGCTTTGACGTGGCGCGCGCTCGGGCCGAAGGCGAGGGGCGGTTGCGCGCCCAGATGGGTCCCTATCAGGCGATAGCCGATGCGTTGGTGCAGCGTCTGCCCGCCGGGCGTCACCCCTGGGTGCGCGATGTGACGATCTCGAACTCGACCTTTGGCAACCGCTATGTCGGCTTTGCCGAGGCACGGCTGGGCGTTCATGCCCTGGGTGGCGGGATCGGACAGGGGGTGGCAATGGGCATTGGCGCGGCACTGGCCAGCGACGGCGGCAAGGCCGTGGTGCTGATCGGCGACGGCGGCACGCAACTGGGCATCGCCGAGATGATCACCGCGGTCGAGGAAAAGGCACCGCTGGTCTATGTTTTGATGAACGATCAGGCTTACGGCGTGATCCGCAACATCCAGGACGCGCAATATGACGGGCGGCACCATTATTCCGCCCTGCACACGCCCGATTTCGCGCTGCACTGCGCCTCGATCGGCATGCCGCATGTGCGCGTGTCCTCGGTCAATGACTTTGCCGCGACGCTGGATGCGGCCTTGGCCGCGACAGGCCCGCGGTTGATCGAGGTCGACATGCTGTCCATCGGACCCTTCGGCGAAAGCTTTGCGGGTCCCCCCGCCGGCGCGGCTGGAAAGGTGGCGTGATGCATCTGGGGCTGATCGGATACGGCAGCATCGCGCGCGCGCTGGTGGGGCTGATCGGCCCCGAGGTGCGGGTGACGGCGCTGGTGCGGCCCGGGGCCGAGGGGCCTCGGGGTGCGGTGCACAGCACCGCCGCCCTGATCGCCGCCCGCCCCGATCTGGTGGTCGAATGCGCAGGCCATTCGGCGGTGCGCGACCACGCGACCGCCTGTCTGCGCGCGGGGATTGAAACCGTGGTCGTCTCTATCGGTGCGCTGGCCGATGACGCGCTGCACGCAGAACTGGTGGCAGCCGCCGAACAGGGCATGACCCGCATCATCCTGCCCGCAGGCGCGATAGGGGGGGTGGATCTGCTGTCGGCGCTGCGCCCTTCGGGGATTGCCGAAGTCACCTATACCGGTCGAAAGCCGCCACTGGCATGGAGGGGGACACCCGCCGAACAGGCGCTGGACCTTGCTTCGCTGACCGAACCCACAGTGTTCTTCGAGGGTTCCGCGCGCGAGGCCGCACTCGCCTATCCCAGGAACGCCAATGTCGCCGCCACACTGGCCCTGGCCGGGATCGGCTTTGACGCAACCCGCGTGCGGCTGGTGGCCGACCCCGGTGTGACCCAGAACCTGCACGAATACCGGGTGCGCGCGGGGGCGGCGGATTGCTCCATCACTATCGCCGGCCACCCCTCGCCCGAGAACCCCAAGACCTCCGCCGCCACCGCCCTCTCGGTCGCGCGCGAGGTTATGAACCGGCAGCGGAGGCTGGCGATATGAACGATCTGCCCGATGGCCGCCTGTTCATCGGCGGGGAATGGGAGGCGGGCATCGGCGCGCCCCTCACCTCGATCAGCCCGATCGACGGGCGCGAACTCCTCACCTTCAACGGCGCCAGCCGTGCGGACGGCGAACGCGCGATTGCCCGCGCCGTCGCCGCGCAGGCCGATCCCGCATGGCGCGGCCTGAAACCGCACGAGCGCGCGCGCACCCTGACCCGCATCGCCGAAGGGATCGAGGCCAACGCGCCGCGCATCGCCCGGCTGCAAACGCTCGACACCGGCAAGACCCTGCGCGAAACCTCGGCGCTGGCGGCGTCGGCTGCGGGGACATTCCGCTATATGGCCGCCGCGCTCGAGACGATGGATGACGCGCTGACCACCCAGCGCGGCGATTACCTGACGCTCTCGGTGCATGAACCCTTGGGCGTGGTGTCGGCGATCACGCCGTGGAACTCGCCCATCGCCTCGGACGCGCAAAAGGTCGCCCCTGCGCTGGCGGCAGGAAACGCCGTTCTCTTGAAACCGGCAAGCTGGGCGCCCCTGGTCGCGCTGGAACTGGCCCGGATTGTCGAGGCGTCCGGGCTGCCAAAGGGCCTCTTTTCCGTCCTGCCCGGCGCCGGGCGCGAGATCGGCAACCTCTTGGTCGAACACCCGGCGATCAAGCGCGTCGGCTTCACCGGTGGCACCGAGACCGGGCGCACGCTGGCCCGGCAGGCGGCGCAGAAACTGATGCCGGTGTCCCTGGAACTGGGCGGCAAATCACCCACCATCGTCTTTGCGGACGCCGACCCGCAACTGGCCATCGCGGGCATCCTTTACGGCATGTTCTCGTCTACCGGGCAAAGCTGCATCGCGGGCTCACGCCTGTTCGTGCAACGCGCGATTTGGGACAGCTTTGTTCCGGCGCTGGTCAAGGCGGCGCAGGCGCTGGTCGTGGGCGACCCCTTCGATCCGGCAACGCAGGTGGCGCCGCTGGTGCATTTCGACCACCGCGCCGCCGTGGCGGATCATGTGGAGCGCGCGCTGGCCGAAGGGGCGACGCTGCTCTGCGGCGGGCGGGCGCCCACGGGTGGGGTCTATGACGCGGGCGCCTATTACCTGCCGACGATCCTGTCCGGCGTCACCAACGACGCGCGCATCTGTCAGGAGGAGGTGTTCGGCCCGGTTCTGGTGGTGCTGCCCTTTGACGACGAGGCTGACGTGATCGCGCAGGCCAACGACAGCGCCTATGGTCTGGCCTGTGGTGTGTGGACCCGTGACTTTCCGCGCGCCTGGCGTGTGGGGCGGGCGATCACCACGGGGACGGTCTGGATCAACACCTACAAGCAGTTTTCCATCTCGACCCCCTTCGGCGGGGAAAAGGAGGCCGGGACGGGCCGTGAAAAGGGGCGCGAGGGGATCCGGGCATGGATGGCGCAAAAGGCGCTCTATGTCGATCTGACCGGGCGCCCGCATCCCTGGGCAAGGGTGGAGGGCTAGATGCACAGCATTGCCATCATCGGCGCCGGACCTGCGGGATGCTATTGCGCGCAGGCGCTGGCCAAGGCGCTGCCCGACGCGCGGATCGACATTCTGGACGCGCGTCCCGTGCCCTATGGGTTGATCCGCTATGGCGTGGCGCCGGATCATCAAGGCACCAAGGCGGTGATCCGCCAGTTCGAACGGCTGTTCGAGCGCCAAGGCGTGCAGTTTTTCGGCGATGTCACGCTGGGCCGCGATGTGACGCTGGAGGCGCTGCGCGAGATGTATGACGCAGTGGTGCTGGCGACGGGCCTTGATCAGGACCGCAAGTTGGGCGTGCCGGGCGACGACTTGCCGGGCGTGCTGGGCTCGGGCGTGGTGACCCGGGCGTGGAACGACGCGCCGGATTCGACCCCGCCGCAGATCGGCGCGCGCGTGGTGGTGATCGGCAACGGCAACGTGGCGGTGGACCTCGTGCGCCTTTTGGCCAAGACCGACGCGGAATGCGAGGGGTCCGACCTGACGCTGACCCTTCCCCCGGTCACGCGGATTGACGTGGTGGGCCGCTCGCCCGCAGAGGCGGCGAAATTCGATCCGGTGATGCTGAAGGAACTGGGGCGGCTGGGGGCGGCGTCGATCCAAGTTCATGGCGCCGAGGGCGAGGGCAAGGTCATCGAGGCGCTGGCCACCCTGAATGGCCACGCGCCCGAAGGCGCGCGCTGCGCGGTGCATTTTCACTTTGGCTGGGTGCCCGAGGCGATCGAGGGCGACACGCGCGTCACCGCCGCCCGCTTTGCGCGCGGTGCCGAACGCCTGTCCTTGCCCTGCGACACTGTGCTGACGGCCATCGGCTTTGACGGCTCTCGGCAGGAGGCCGACGTCGAGGGCCGCATCGCCCCCGGCCTTTATACCACCGGCTGGGCGCGGCGTGGCCCGCGCGGCACGATCCCGGAAAACCGCGCTGACGCGATGCAGGTCGCGGCGACCATCGCCGCCGACCTTGGCCCCGGCGGCAAGCCGGGACGCGACGCGTTGGCGCCCTTGGTGCCGCAGGCGGTCGGCTATGCAGGCTGGCAGCGCATCGACGAGGCCGAACGCGCCGCCGCCCCGGAAGGGCGGGTGCGCGCGAAGATCAGGACACGGGTCGCGATGCTGGCCCTTGCACAAAGGGGGGAGTGAATGCCCACGCAGGTTCTTTACGGCACCGAGACCGGCAATGCCGAGATGCTGGCCGAGGATATTGCAGGCCACATCGGCGCCGATGTGGCCAATCTGGCCGATTTCGACCCGGCCGCGTTTGAGGCGGGCACGCTCTATCTGATCGTCACCTCGACCTATGGGGATGGCGACCTGCCCGCCTCGGCCAAACCTTTCGCGGAGAAGATGGCCGCGCAGCAGCCGGACCTGAGCGGTGTCCGGTTTGCCGTGTTCGGCATGGGCGACAGCGAGTACCCGGAGACCTTCAACTTTGGCGGCAAGCGGATCGAGGAGATGATGACCGCCGCCGGGGCGGTGATGGTGGGCGAGCGGGTCACGCACGATGCCTCGGGTCCCGACATGGCCGACGACCTCGCGCTGCCGTGGGCCGATGCTCTGATGGCGCTGGCATGAGGGCGGCCGCGATCCGCGAGGCGTTGAGCCGGCCGTGGCGGCACGGTGAGGCGCTGGACCTGCGCGGGATCACGCTGGACGAGGTGCTGGACCTCGGCGGCCTGCCTCTTTCGGGTGTCGACCTGCGCGGCGCGCATCTGAAGGGAGGTCTGATCGCGCGCGGCGCGCGGTTTGACGGGCTGGCGTGGTTTCAGGGCGCGCGGATCGACGGGGTCACCGATCTGAGTGGCGCGCTTTTCGTGATGGATGTGCGCTTTGATGACGTGGTCTTTGCCGACGCCTGCCTGACCGGGGCCGAGTTTCGCGGCACCGCCAGTTTCAAGGGCGCGCGTCTTGTCAGCGCTGATCTGGAAAGACTGGTGTGCTACGGCAACCTCGACGTCAGCGGGGTGCGATGCAGCGAGAGGTTCACGCTGGCCGGTTCGGAATGTCTGGGCGGTATCTGGGCGCAGGATTGCGCGCTGCCTGCGGATGCGGATTTCAGCGCGACCGAGGTGCACGGCCGCCTCTGGCTGCGGCGGGCGCGGCGGGGCAACGCCGCCATGGCGGTTGCCGATTTCGGCACCGTGTTCGGCTACAGCTGGACCTGATCCGGACTGTCCCACGCGTGGGACATTTTCAGACCTGTTGAATATCAATGGGTTATAGTTCCTGTTAACACTCTGGCAACGATTGTCCCATGGCCCCTGAACGGGGTCCTTCCTCGATCTGCGACCGGAATCCG
>ERZ761607.3620-NODE-3620-length-14709-cov-4.216460_pt1 | contig 14709 bp, 12 predicted proteins | sample MGYA00511164_ERZ761607 | MGnify/ENA primary metagenome ERZ761607 (study PRJEB28899, sample SAMN02445080) | bioreactor sludge metagenome | biome: EBPR sludge | place: Australia: Brisbane, Thorneside Wastewater Treatment Plant | collected 2011-06-22 ...
GGTGCGGCTCGCCGAAGGGGTCGCGGCTGCCGGGGATGTGGCGGAACACGAGGTCGAAGCAGACGCGCGCCATGAGCTCGAAGCCGGTGACGCGCTCGCCGCACGCGGCGCGCAGGCGGCCCAGGAGCGCCACGGCCGTCGACGGGTCCTCCAGCGCGACGAGCGCAGTGGCGATGGCTCGCGGCTTGGGGTAGAGCTTGAGCACGGCGGCGGTGACGATCCCGAGCGTGCCCTCGGCGCCGATGAAGAGGTGCTTGAGGTCGTAGCCGGTGTTGTCCTTGCGCAGGCCGCGCAGGCCGTCCCACACGCGGCCGTCGGGGAGCACCACCTCGAGGCCGAGGACCTGCTCGCGCATGTTGCCGTAGCGCAGCACCTGCGTGCCGCCCGCGTTGGTGGCCAGGTTGCCGCCGATGCTGCACTGGTCGGCGCTGGAGGGATCGGGCGGCCAGAACAGCCCGTGCGGCGCCAGCGCGCGCTGCAGGTCACCGTTGAGCACGCCGGGTTCCACCACCGCGCAGCGGTCGGCGGCGCGGATGTCGAGGATCCGCGTCATCCGCGCGAACGACACCACCACGCCGCCCAGCGTGGGCACGGCTGCGCCGGTGGTGCCGGTGCCGGCGCCGCGCGCGACCACCGGCACGCGGTGGCGGCGGCAGGCGCGCACGACTTCGGCCACCTCCTCGCGCGTGCGCGGCAGCGCGACCGCCGCGGGCATCGCCCAGCGCCGCGAATCGTCGCCGCCGTAGGGGCGGCAGGCTTCGCCGGTCAGCCAGCCGTCGTCGAGCAAGGCGGCGAGGTGTTGGTGCAGGGCGTCGGGCAGCGTTCCATCCATGCGGCGATTGTACGGCGCGCGCGCCGGGCGTCCCGCGCAGATGCCGCGCCGGCATGTGGTGATGCGCGATGGCGATATGCGCGCCGGGCGGGTGGAAACGCCGCTGCGCCAAGGGTTCCGGCGAATGGGGCGGCCACGCGCCGATGGAACGGCGGCCGCGCTAACCGTTTCGTTACATCGCCGCCATGGTCGGCTGCTAGAAAGCCCGCGATCCAACTGACGGGAGTAACGCCATGCGCATCGCGATCGTGGGAGCGGGCTTCAGCGGCAACACCCTGGCGACATTGCTGGCCTCGGCGGAGGCGACGGCGCCGGAGGTCTGCCTGGTCGGCGTGGACGAGACCTTCGCGCGCGGCGTGGCCTACGGGCAGGCGCGCCCGGAGCACCTGCTGAACGTGCGCGCCGGGCAGCTCGGTGCGCAGCCCGGCGAACCGGGCGGCTTCGCGGACTGGCTGAACCTGGGGCCGCGCGGCCGCGAGGACTTCATGCCGCGTCTGGCCTATGGCGATTATCTCGACGACCGCCTGCGCAAGGCCAGGCAGGCCGCCGCCAACCTGTCGCTGCTGCGGCAGGAAGCCATCGCCATCAACCGGGTCGGGGACGGCTTCCGCGTGCACCTGGACGACGGCGGTTATTTCGCCGCCGACCGCGTGGTGCTGGCGCTGGGCGCGCTGCCGCCGCAGCGCTTGGCGGGCGTGGGGCCGCGGCTGGCGCAGAGCCCGCGCTACATCGGTTGGCCGTGGCAGGACGATGCGCTGGACCGCATCGAACCCGAGGCGCGGGTGCTGATCGTCGGCACCGGCCTGACGATGGTGGACGTGGTGGCCAGCCTGGCCGCACGCGGACATCGGGGCGGGCTGGTCGCCATTTCCCGCCACGGCCTGCTGCCGCAACCGCACACCGCGGCGCCGACGCCGGCCGTCGCGCTGCCGCCGAGCGTGCAGCACGCGCTGCGCGGGCACGACGTGCGCGCGCTGGCGGTGGCAGTGCGCGGCCTCGCGCGCGTGGCGCCGGACTGGCGCAGCGCGGTGGACGCGCTGCGGCCGCATACGCAGGACTTCTGGCGGCGCCTGCCCGCGGCGCGGCGCGCCCGCTTCCTGCGCCACCTGCGCTCGCACTGGGAAGCCGCCCGCCACCGCATCGCGCCGCGGATCGCCGACGTGCTGGGCGGACTGCGCGACAGCGGCCGCCTGCACGTACGCGCCGCGCGCCTGCTGCGCGCCGGCCTGCGCAGCCAGGGCGCGGAAGTGCTGCTGCGCCACCGCGGCGAGGAGCGCATCGCGGTGGAGCAGTACGACTATGTGGTGCGCGCCACCGGCCTGGATACCGACATCGTGCGCACCACGCATCCGCTGGCGTCGCACCTGCTCGAATCCGGCCTCATCGCCCCCGACCCGCACGGCCTGGGCATGCGCGTGGACGCGGACCTGCAAGCGCTCGACCGCCACGGCGAACCGGTGCGCGGCCTGTATGGCCTGGGGCCGCTGTTGCGCGGCCATCTGTGGGAGATCACCGCGGTGCCCGAACTGCGCGCGGCCGCGGGCGAACTGGCGGCGCGGCTGGCGTCGGAGGCGGCGCAGGCGGGCGCGCCGCCGCGCAGTGGCGGCCTCGCGCGCGAACTGGCGCTGTCGGTCGGGCTGTAGCGGCGCTCAGGCGTCGTCGGCGCGGAAGGCGTCGCGGATCCAGTCCAGCCGCGGCGCCGCCGGATCGCCGGCGGCCTGCACCACGTCGAAGCGGCACGACAGTTCGCCGTACTGCGGATGGTCCATCAGGAAGCGCTGCGCGGCGTGCACCAGCCGGCGCCGCTTGCCGGCGTCCACCGAGGCCGCGCCGCCGCCGAACGCCGCCGAGCCGCGGTAGCGCACTTCGACGAAGACCAGCGTGCGTTCGCGCGCGCCGCCGTCCAGCATCACCAGGTCCAGTTCGCCGCCGCGGTAGCGCGCGTTGGCGGCGACCTCGGTCAGGCCGGCGGCGAGCAGGTGCGCCCGAGCGGCTGCTTCGGCATCGCCGCCGCGCCGGCGGCGGTCAACCGCCATCCGCGACGGGCACCGGCTGGCCGCCGCTGAAGACGGACCACGCCGGCGTGCGCAGCACGTTGCCGAAGCCGTCCAGTTGCAGGCGGCCGGTGGCGCCGCGCAGTTCGGCGTTGGCGCCCAGCGCCAGCTTCTCCAGGTAGGCCGTCAGCAGCCAGGCGTCGTAGCCGAAGGCGAACAGGCGCGCGGCCGGCCCGCGCGCGGACGCCACGCGTTCGCCGGTCACGCTGGCGGCGGGCAGCGCGGGCACGCCGCGCGAAGTCCAGGTCTCGGTGGGGAAGACGATGCCGTCCAGCGCCATGTCTTCGCTGGCCTTGCCGGTGCCGGAGGTCAGTTGCGAGGTGCCCACCCGGGTCTTGCCGCCCAGGCCGGCCAGCGCCAGTTGCGGGGTCAGGCTGCGCGCGGTGGCGCCGCGCACCGCCAGGAACACGGCGTCCACGCCTTCCTGCGCGGCCGCGGCCAGCGCGGTGGACAGGTCGCCCGGGGTGTCGCCGACGCTGATCACCCGCGCCACCTTGCCGCCGCGTTCGCCGAAGCGCGCGCGGAAGGTCTGCGAGGCGCGGCGGCTGTTGTCGTCGCTGCCCTCCAGCACGAGCGCGGTGCGGCGCTCGCGCGCCAGCAGGTATTCGGCGGCGGCGATGCCGTCGTCCTCGGGTGCCAGCGAGAAGCCGGCGTTGCCGTCCGGCGGCGCGGCGGTGCCGCGGTTGAGCACCAGCATCGGCACGGCCAGGTCGGGCTGCTGGAACAGCGCGCCGACTTCGTCGCGGCCCAGCGGCCCGAGCACGAAGTCGGCGCCGGCGGCCACCGCGCGCGCATAGGCGGCGGTCGCACCGGTCGCAGTGCCGGCGGTGTCGTAGAACGCGATCTCCGGGCGGCGGCGGCGCTCGCCGTAGTAGCCGGCCAGCAGGCCGTCGCGCACCGGCGCGGCCGCGGTGGCCAGGGTGCCCGACAGCGGCAGCAGCACCGCCAGCTTCGCCGGCGGGCGGCTGCCGGCATCGAAGCGCCACTGGCTGCGGTCGAACGGACGCGGCAGCGGCAGGCCGCGGCGCTGCAGGGCGCGGCCGGCGAAGTTGTACAGCGGATCGCCGGCCGGCAGCGCGGCGGTGTTGCGCGCCAGCGTGGCGTCGTCCAGCGTGGCCAGCAGGCGGTCGATCTCGGCCGCGTTGTCGGTGCGCGCCTTGCCGCCCAGCGTGGCGTCGCGGCGGGCCAGTTCGGCGGCGCTGCCGAAGGCCGGGGCGAAACGCATGGCCGACGGCGACGCACCGCTGCCGCCGGTAGTGGCGCAGCCGCCAAGCAGCCCGACTGTTCCGGCCAGCAACAGGGCGGCCAGGATCCTTCCATTTCGCCCGCTTCGGGAAAGCGTGCGTCGAACCAGCGTGTCCATGGGCATCGTCAACGGCCAGGCAGGGGAACCGGCTACGATTCTACCCCCAGCCATGGAAGCCCATTGGAATGCCCGCCGGAACCCTGTTCATCGTCGCCACCCCCATCGGCAACCTGGCCGACCTGTCGCCGCGGGCGCTGGAGACCTTGCGCGGCGTGGCGGCGGTCTGCGCCGAGGACACCCGCCGCAGCGGCCAGTTGCTGTCCCACTTCGGCGTGGACGCGCCGCTGGTGGCGCTGCACGAGCACAACGAGGACGCGCTGGCGCAGCGCATCGTCGAACGGCTGCAGGCCGGCGAGTCGCTGGCGCTGGTCAGCGACGCCGGCACGCCGCTGGTCAGCGACCCCGGCTACCGGCTGGTGCGCGCGGCGCGCGCGGCCGGCATCCGGGTCAGCCCGGTGCCCGGCGCCTGCGCGGCCATCGCCGCGCTCAGCGTGGCCGGGCTGCCCAGCGACCGCTTCGTGTTCGAAGGCTTCCTGCCGGCCAAGGCGTCGGCGCGCCGTGAACGCCTGCAACGGCTGGCCGGCGAGACGCGCACCCTGGTGTTCTACGAATCCTCGCACCGCATCGCCGAATCGCTGGCCGACCTGTGCGACGTGCTGGGCGGCGACCGTCCTGCGGTGCTGGCGCGGGAACTGACCAAGCTGTTCGAAACCGTGCTGGACGGCACGCTGGCCGACCTGCACGCCCGCGTGCTGGCCGACGCCGACCAGCGCAAGGGCGAGTTCGTGGTGATGGTGCAGGGTGCCGGCGACGACCTGGACGCCCGGCTGGTCGAGGGGCGCCGTGTCTACGCGCTGCTCAATGAACACCTGCCGCCGTCCGCGGCCGCCAAGCTGGCCGCCGAGATCACCGGCGCGCCGCGCAAGGCGCTGTACGGGCAGGGCGGCGCGTGACCGGCCGCGGGCCGGCACTGGGTTGCTTCATGCGCGGATGAAGCGCTTTCCGGCGCGGCACTGCTGCCGCTGCGCAAGCGCCTGCTGATCGTGCCGGGACGCGTCTACAGGGATGCGGCGCCGTCGCCGGGATTCCGCGCCGCCTTCGCTTCGTTCGTCGTCCACATCGCATCCTTTCCCGGCGCTGACCGGAACGCGGAAGCGCGGGGCGCGTTGTGCGACAATGCGCGCGGCGGAGCCGGCCAGACAGTCGCGTCATCCCTTGCGGATGCCGAGGAAAGTCCGGGCTCCACAGGGCACGGTGCCAGGTAACGCCTGGGCGGCGCGAGCCGACGGAAAGTGCAACAGAAAGATACCGCCGATGGCCCTGTCACCCCTGTATCGCTCGGCGATGACGCACTTGGCGACGTGCGCGGCGTAGCGGCCGGGTTCTTCCCGCCCAGGCCGGGAGACCCGTCCCGAGAGCCGGGCGATACAGGGGTGGCAGGGCACAGGCAAGGGTGAAATGGTGCGGTAAGAGCGCACCGCGAGTCCGGCAACGGACCGGCACGGCAAACCCCACCGGGAGCAAGACCAAATAGGGAGGCCATGCTGCGGCCCGCAGCGCCTCCGGGTAGGTTGCTCGAGCGTATCGGCGACGATGCGCCTAGAGGAATGACTGTCCACGACAGAACCCGGCTTACCGGCCGGCTCCGCCACTTCCTTCGCCGCGTTCGGTGTGACCAAGCTCCTGCGGATTGCGATGCGGGCCTCGGGCTACGGACCCGGGCCGCGGGCAGGCCATGGGCCATCGTGCCTGATTTTCCGCGCGCGTTTCCGCGAAGGCCGGCATCGTTCTTTGTGCACGGGAATTGCGCGTGCAGTTTGCGCGCGCGGTCTGGTGATATTGCGGAAATGCCTGCGGCTCGTGCGTTGAATCCCGGATTGCGTGCGGTCGTTCTCGTGCGTGCTCGCATGCGCAGTGCGCATGGTTCGTCGGCGCAGCCAGAGAAGCGTCCCGGTCGCATGGCGCATGACCCCGCAGGCCGCAACGTCGCGCTGTGGGAGCGACGTAAGTCGCGACGCGCGGGCCCGTGAATCACCTGCATGGCAGGCTCCATTGGTCGTGGGGCAATCCGGTCCGACGACTGGAAAGGAGGTTCGCCTTGGGCTTGCAAGATTCGTCCTGGGCCGTGCGGGGCGGTCATCTCGGGTTGTCGGGGGTTCCGGTCGCGACTTGCGTCGCTCCTATGGGAGTCGCGATAGACATAAGGAAGGCGCGGCAGAGACGGAGACACGCGCAGGGACGGGCGGGCCTGCACAGAGTGGAGAGGTGTGGCCGTCGCTATCCACCCGCTCCGATCCGCAGCGTGGTTTCGCCCAGCGGGCTGCCGTCGGGGCCGAAGCGGCGTTCGCTGATCCAGCCGTGGCCGGCGTGGTCGACGGCGATCAGGGTGCTGGCGCGGGTGCCGTAGAGCGGGCCGCGGATGAAGGCGGGCGACAGCAGGCGTTCGCGTTCCAGGCCCACGCCAGTGTCGGGCAGGCGGGCGTCATCCGGCTGCGTTTCGTCGGCCAGTGCCTGCCACAGCGGCGCCACGTCGTCGGTGTCGAGGGTCATCCAGTCGGCCAGCCGCGCCTTCAGGGCGCGGGTCTTGGGCCAGGGTTCGTCCAGGTCGCCGTTGGACAGGCCGTGCACGCCCGGCGCCAGGGGGATGCGCCGCGGCGTGGGGTAGTTGCTCAGGTATTCGCAGTCCAGGCCGTCGGCCAGCAGCAGGTTGAAGGGGGCGAAGGCGTCCGCGGCGGCCAGCAGGCCGGCGGCGCGATGGTCCGCGCCGTCCCCGCCGGCCAGGAATCCCGCCGCCAACTGGCCGCGGGAAGGCGCACCCACCACCCGGATCGCCGGGTCGCGGACGTTGGTGACCACTGCCACCCGTCCCCGCGCGTCGGCGCCGGCCCAGGTGCCGCCGGACAGCAGGTCGCGGCCGGCCAGCACGCCCGGCGGTTCCGCCCAGCGCTCCAGCGGGGCGGAAGGCCGCTCGTGGAATTCGTCGCGGTTGCCGGCCAGCAGCAGCCGCCAGCGCGGATGGACCTTCCAGGCGAGGGCGACTAGGCACATGGCCCGATTCTGGCCCCCGGATTTGCGCAGTTCCAGCCCGCCGGGCGGGCCGGGCGCAGCCGCAGCGTGAAGCCGGGCTCACCTCACTGAATCTTCCTTCAATCTCAAAATTTGAGACTAAACAGCGACTTGTGGATAAGGTTTGAACAAGTCTCTGAAGTTTGTTGCAAGCCATTGATCCTTCAAGCGATTTGCCGCTGGTTTTCCTGTTGACAACCCTGTGCGCGATGCTAAGGTGGGCAACAGAGGGAAAATCGGGTTTTTCGTGGTTTTTCGTGGTTCAATGACCGCCCAGCGACAGGTCGGGAAGGCAGGGGTTCGTGTTTCAAGGTGAGACCGCCATCACAGTGGACGACAAGGGACGGCTCGCGGTGCCCACCGCGTACCGGGACCTGGTCGCCCGCGAGTGCGGCAACCGCCTGGTGATCACCTACAACCCCTTCGAGGCCGGCTGCCTGTACCTCTACCCGGAGAAGGTCTGGCAGCGCGTGCGCGACGACGTCAACAAGCTGCCGACCACCCAGCGCGCGCACCGCAGCCTGCAACTCAAGCTGGTCGGCGCGGCCTCGCCGGTGGAACTGGACGGCAACGGCCGCATCAGCGTCCCCGCTAGCCACCGCAGCGCGGTGGGCATCGAGAAGAAGGCCGTGCTGCTGGGGATGGGCGAGAAGTTCGAACTGTGGAGCGAGCAGGCGCACCACGCGCAGATCCGTCAGACCCTCACCGACGACGATCTGAGCGCACACATGCTCGAGTTGCGCTTGTGAGCCGGGGTGACGGCACGCGGCAGTCCGCGCCGGCCGGTCACCTTCCCGCGCTGCACTTGCCGGTGTTGTACACGCAGGTCATGGAAGGGCTGCAGGTGAAAGAGGACGGAACGTACCTGGACGGCACCTTCGGGCGCGGCGGCCATGCGCGCGGTGTGCTGGAACGACTCGGCCCGGGAGGCCGGCTGCTGTTGATGGACAAGGACCCCGAAGCGATCTCGCATGCCGAACGCACGTTCGCGGGCGATGCGCGCGTCGCGGTCCGCCGCGGCAGCTTCGCCGGCATGGCGCAGTGGGACGCCGCCGCGCAGGGGCTGGACGGGGTGCTGCTGGACCTGGGCGTGTCCTCGCCGCAACTGGACGTGGCCGAGCGCGGCTTCAGCTTCGGCAAGGACGGCTCGCTGGACATGCGCATGGACCCGGAGTCGGGCGAGAGCGCCGCCGCCTGGATCGCCCGCGCCGACGAGCGCGAGATCGCCGACGTGCTGTGGACCTACGGCGAGGAGAAGCAGAGCCGCCGCATCGCCCGCGCCATCGTCGCGCGCCGCGCCGAGCGGCCGTTCGAGCGCACCGCCGACCTGGCCGCGGTGATCGCCGCGGCGGTGCCGCGCGGCGGCGACAAGATCCACCCGGCCACGCGCAGCTTCCAGGCCATCCGCATCCACATCAACCGCGAGCTGACCGACCTGGAGGCCGGGCTGGACGCCGCGCTGTCGCTGCTCAGGCCCGGCGGCCGGCTGGCGGTGATCAGCTTCCACTCGCTGGAAGACCGCATCGTCAAGCAGTTCGTCAACCGCCACGCCAAGGCGCCGCCGGCCAACCGCCGGCTGCCGGCGGCGGAGACCTTCGTGCCCGTGCTGCGCGCCATCGGCGCTGGGCAGAAGGGCGAGGCCGACGAGATCGCCGCCAATCCGCGCGCGCGCAGCGCGGTGCTGAGGGTGGCGGAGAAGCTGGGAACGGGAGGCGCCCCATGACCCGCTTCCTGCTGGTCGTGCTGGTGTTGGGCAACATCGCCTCGGCGATCGGGCTGGTGTATTCGCGCCACCGCCACCGCGTGCTGTTCGACGAGGTGACGCGGCTGGAGCGCGCGCGCGACGAGCTGAACGTCGAGTTCGGCCGCCTGCAACTGGAACAGGCCACCGTGGCCGAGGCCACCCGCATCGACCAGGTGGCGCGCGTGCGCCTGGGCATGAAGTTCCCGGAGGCCGCCGACGTGGTGGTGATCCGTCCATGACCGCCGCGCCGATCAAGAACCGCAACCGCGCGCGCTTCAACCTGCGCGGCCGCCTGGCGCTGGTGCTGGGCACGATGGGCCTGTGCTCGGTCAGCCTGGTCGGGCGCGCCGCCTACGTGCAACTGATCAACCACGATTTCTACCAGCGCCAGGGCGATGCGCGCTTCCTGCGCGAAATCCCCATCCCGACCTCGCGCGGCATGATCACCGACCGCAACGGCGAGCCGGTGGCGGTGTCCTCGCCGGTGGAATCGGTGTGGGGCAACCCGCAGGAACTGCTGAAGAATCCGGACCGCCTGCCCGAGCTGGCGAACGTGCTGGGCGTGCCGCTCGACCACCTGAGCAACCGCCTGTCCCAGCGCGCCGACAAGGAATTCCTGTACCTCAAGCGCCGGATCAACCCGGACGAGGCGCACCGGATCCTGGCGCACAAGATCCCGGGCGTGTTCTCGCAGCGCGAGTTCCGCCGCTTCTACCCGCAGGGGCCGGCGATGGCCCACGTGCTGGGCTTCACCAACGTCGACGACCGCGGCCAGGAAGGGCTGGAGCTGGCCTTCGACGAATGGCTCAGCGGCACGCCGGGCGCGCAGAAGGTGATCCGCGACAATCGCGGGCGCATCGTCGAGAACGTCGACCTGATCCGCTCCGCGCAGCCGGGCAAGGACCTGACGCTCAGCATCGACCGCCGCATCCAGTACCTGGCCTACCGCGAGCTGCGCAACGCGCTGACCGAGCACCAGGCCAGCAGCGGCTCGATCGTGATCATGGACGTGACCACCGGCGAAGTACTGGCCATGGTCAACCTGCCCACCTACAACCCCAACGCCATCGACCGGGTGAAGCCGGACGCGCGCCGCAACCGCGCCGTGACCGACATGGTCGAGCCGGGCTCGACGATGAAGCCGCTGACCGTCTCGACCGCGCTCAAGGCCGGCGCGGTGCAGCCGTCGACGCTGGTCAACACCAATCCCGGCTACATGGCGCTGGGCCGCTACACCATCCGCGACGTGCCGCGGAACAACGGCGTGCTGACCGTCACCGGCATCATCACCAAGAGCTCGAACATCGGCTCCGTGAAGCTGGCCGAGAAGCTGCCCAACGCCTATTTCTACGAGAGCATCCGCAGCTTCGGCTACGGCCAGAAGCCCGGCAGCGGCTTCCCCGGCGAGGCCTCGGGCATGCTGGCGCCGCCGGACCGCTGGAACGGTTTGCAGAAAGCCACCATGTCCTACGGCTACGGTCTGTCGGCCACGCCGTTGCAGATCGCGCGCGCGTACGCGGCGCTGGGCAACGGCGGCAAGCTGGTCACGCCGACCTTCGTCAAGGGCGAGCACCACGAGGCGTCGCAGGTGCTGGATCCGGCCATCGCCCGCGAGGTCGTGGGCATGATGGAGACCGTGGTCACCCAGGGCGGCGCCAAGCGCGCCGGCGTGCTCGGCTACCGCGTCGCCGGCAAGACCGGCACCGCGCGCGTCGCCTCCGGCGGCGGCTATGCCCGCGGCCGCTATGCCTCGCTGTTCGCCGGCCTGGTGCCGGCCAGCAACCCGCGCTTCGCCGCCGTGGTGGTGATCACCGATTCGCAGGAGGGCGGCTACTACGGCGGCCTGGTGGCGGCGCCGGTGTTCCACAACGTCATGGACGGCGCGCTGCGGCTGATGGACGTGCCGCCGGACGACATCGAGACCTGGCTGGCCGCGCAGGCGAAGAACCAGGGCAAGGGCGCGCGCACGGTCGCGGTGAACGTGCCCGCCCCGGTGGACGACGTGGTCGACACCACCGATCCGACCGCCGTCGACGTGCCGCCGCCGCCCGCGGGGAACATGCAATGAGGCGCATGATGGCCCTGGCCGAACTGCTGCCCGACGTGGACGTGCCGCGTGACATCGTGGTGCGCGGCCTGACCCTGGACAGCCGCACCGTGCAGCCCGGCGACGCCTTCGTCGCCATCGCCGGCTTCGGCGCGCACGGGCTCAATTTCGTTGCGCAGGCCAAGCAGAAGGGCGCCAGCGCGGTGCTGTTCGAGCCGCCGGTGCCGGAAGGACTGGAAGCGCCGAAGGACGCCATCGCCGTGCCCGGCCTGCGTGCGCGCATGGGCGCGCTGGCCGACCGCTTCCACGCCGCGCCGTCGCACGAGATGAAGATGGTCGGCGTCACCGGCACCAACGGCAAGACCTCGACCGTGCAGTTGCTGGCGCAGGCGTGGCACATCCGCGGTATCCGCTGCGCGACCGTCGGCACGCTGGGCGCGGGCATGTACGGCGAAGTGGTGCCGACCGGCTTCACCACGCCGCTGGTGCTGCAGATGCACGCGCTGCTGGCGCAGTTCCGCGACGCCGGCGCGAAGGCGGTGGCGATGGAAGTCAGCTCGCACGCGCTCGACCAGGGCCGCGTGGACGCCGTGCACTTCGACGTGGGCGTGTTCACCAACCTCACCCGCGACCATCTGGACTACCACGGCGACATGGAGCGCTACGGCGCGGCAAAGTCGCTGCTGTTCTCGCGCCCGGGCCTGCAGGCCGGCGTGGTCAACCTGGACGACACCTACGGCCGCGAACTGCACGCGCGCCTGCCGGCCGGCGTGCGCCGCGTGGGCGTGACCTCGCGCGGGCAGGAAGGGGCCGTGCTGCGCGCCGATGCGCTGCGCCTGGATGGCGGCGGCATCGGCTTCGACCTGGTCGCCGACGGCACCGCGCATCCGGTGCAGTCGCGCCTGCTGGGCCGCTTCAACGTGGACAACCTGATGGCCGTGGCCGGCGCGCTGCATGCGCTGGGCGATGCGCCGGCGGACATCGCGCGCACGCTGTCGCGGCTGCTGCCCATCCAGGGCCGCATGAACCGGCTGGGCGGCGAGGGCGGTGCGCCGCTGGTGGTGATCGACTACGCCCACACGCCGGACGCGCTGGAGCAGGCGCTGTCCAGCCTGCGCGGCCACGTGCAGGGGCGGCTGGCGTGCGTGTTCGGCTGCGGCGGCGAGCGCGACGCCGGCAAGCGGCCGCAGATGGCGGCCATCGCCGAGCGCCTGGCCGATACGGTGGTGGTGACCGACGACAACCCGCGCAACGAGGACGGCGACCGCATCGTGGCCGACATCCTGGCCGGCTTCGCACATCCGGAGCGCGTGCTGGTGCAGCGCGACCGCGGTCGCGCCATCGCCGGCGCCATCGCCGGCGCGGGCGCCGGCGACATCGTGCTGGTGGCCGGCAAGGGCCACGAGCCCTACCAGGACGTGCAGGGCGTGCGGCATCCCTTCGACGACACCGCCGTGGCCCGCCAGGCCCTGGAGGCGCGCAAGTGAAGCGGCTTCCCCTTTCCCTGCTAGCGCACTGGGCGGGCGGCGAACTGGTCGGCGACGACCTGGTGATCGGCGCGGTGGCGCACGACACCCGCGCGCTGCAACCCGGCAGCCTGTACGTGGCGCTGCGCGGCGAGCGCTTCGACGGCCACGACTTCGCCTACGACGCCGCCATGCGCGGCGCCGGCGCGGTGATGGTCGACCACGCGGTGGCGGTGGACGTGCCGCAGGTGGTGGTGCCGGACACGCTGCTGGCGCTGGCGCGCATCGCCGCCGGCCTGCAGCGCGACCGTGCCGGCAAGGTGGTGGCGCTGACCGGCAGCAACGGCAAGACCACGGTCAAGGCGCTGGTGGTGTCGATCCTGCAGCGCGCCGGCCACACCTACTGCAATCCCGGCAACCGCAACAACGAGATCGGCCTGCCGATGGCGGTGATCGACGCGCCGGACGACGCCGACTTCGCCGTCTACGAGATGGGCGCGGGCAAGCCGGGCGACATCGCCTACCTGACCGACGTGGCGCCGCCGCAGGTGGCGCTGGTGAACAACGTCGCGCCGGCGCACCTGGAGCGGATGGGCTCGCTGATGGGCGTGGCCGAGACCAAGGGCGCGATCTACCGCGCGCTGCCGGCCGACGGCACCGCGGTGATCAATGCCGACGACGCCTTCGCCGAGTATTTCGCCGGCCTGGCGCCCGGGCGCAGGCTGCTGCGCTTCGGCCTGGAGGCCAGCGCCGACGTCGGCGCCCGCGACCTGCGCGCCGGCGCCGACGGCACCGCCTTCGTACTGGTCGCGCCGCACGGCGAGGCGGCCGTGCAACTGGCGCTGCCGGGGCGGCACAACGTGCTCAACGCGCTGGCCGCGGCTTCGCTGGCGCTGGCCTGCGGCGTCTCGCTGGCGACCATCGCCGAGGGTCTGTCCGCCGCGCAGCCGGTGGCCGGCCGCCAGGTCGCGCACACGCTGCCCGGCGGCGCGGTGCTGGTCGACGACAGCTACAACGCCAACCCCGGCTCGCTGGCCGCGGCCATCGACACGCTGGCTGCGGTGGGCGCGCAGGCCGGCGGCGAAGCCTGGCTGGTGCTGGGCGACATGCGCGAACTCGGCGCCGACGCCGAAGCGCTGCACGCCGACGCCGGGCGCCGCGCGAAGGCGGCCGGCATCCGCCGCCTGTACACGCTGGGGCCGCTCAGCGCCGCCGCCGCCGCCGCCTTCGGCGAGGGCGCGCATTCCCACGAAACCCACGCTTCGCTGGTCGCCGCGCTGCGCGCCGACCTGCGCGCCGGCGTCCGCTGCCTGGTCAAGGGATCGCGCGGCAGCGCGATGGACCGGGTGGTGAACGCCCTGCTGTCCGGGGAGGACGCACCGCATGTTGCTTGAACTGGCCCGCTGGCTGCAGAGCCTGGAGAACTTCTTCGGCCTGTTCGGCTACCTGACGTTCCGCGGCATCCTCGCGGCGCTGACCTCGCTGTTCCTGTCGCTGTGGCTGGGCCCGGCGGTGATCCGCCGGCTGGGCCAGCTCAAGGGCGGCCAGCCGATCCGCCAGGACGGCCCGCAGACGCACTTCTCCAAGGCCGGCACGCCGACCATGGGCGGCGCGCTGATCCTGATCACCGTGCTGGCCGCGGTGCTGCTGTGGGGCGACCTGCGCAACAAATATGTGTGGGTGGTGCTGCTGGTGATGCTGGCCTACGGCGCCATCGGCTGGTACGACGACTGGATCAAGATCGTCAGGCGCGACCCCAACGGCCTGAAGTCGCGCTGGAAGTACCTGCTGCAGTCGGTGTTCGGCCTGGCCGCCGGCCTGTACCTGTACCTGTACGCCGACGTGCCGGCGGCGACCACCTTCTACGTGCCGTTCTTCAAGTCGATCGCGCTGCCGCTGGCGGGCATCGGCTTCGTCGCCATCGCCTACTTCTGGATCGTCGGCTTCTCCAACGCGGTCAACCTGACCGACGGCCTGGACGGCCTGGCGATCATGCCCACGGTGCTGGTGGCCTGCGCGCTGGGCGTGTTCGCCTACGCCTCGGGCAACGCGGTGTTCTCCAGCTACCTGCAGATCCCGCAGGTGCCGGGTGCGGGCGAGCTGATCATCATCTGCGCGGCCATCGCCGGCGCCGGGCTGGGCTTCCTGTGGTTCAACACCTACCCGGCGATGGTGTTCATGGGCGACATCGGCG
>ERZ761607.3623-NODE-3623-length-14701-cov-5.780896_pt1 | contig 14701 bp, 22 predicted proteins | sample MGYA00511164_ERZ761607 | MGnify/ENA primary metagenome ERZ761607 (study PRJEB28899, sample SAMN02445080) | bioreactor sludge metagenome | biome: EBPR sludge | place: Australia: Brisbane, Thorneside Wastewater Treatment Plant | collected 2011-06-22 ...
GTAGACCAGGAAGTCGGCGCCCGCGGGACCCAGGTCGCGAAGCTGCTCGTTGAGCTTCTCCAGGTTCTCCGCGGTCCGGTCGGCCTGGTAGTCGTTCAGTGCATCGAGCGCGTCCCCGAAGCCGTTGAACGCCAGGAGCGCGGTGGCGATCCCACCGCCAGCAGCACCTAGACCGGCGAACGCGGCGGTGAGAGCCGGGATCGCTGCGGCACCCAACGGCACCAGCGCGGGCCCGAGGGACAGCACGGCATCAGTGGCCAACCGCATGCGACCCGAGAACCGGTCAATCTCCGGCCCACCGCGGCGCATGCTGTCGCTCACGCGGTCGGTGCTCTTCGCAGTGCCGTCCAGCTCGCGGCTGACCCGCTTGCCGTCGAGCTTGTTGAGCTCCTTGTTCAGCAGCGAGGCCGACGCCGTAGCGCGGGCCATGCCGCTGGTGAAGTCGTCCTGAAGGCTTAGCCGGACGCTCTCATTTCGGGTGGCCATTGCTCAGCCCCTTCACGGGTCAGGGGCTGAGCGGACTCATCGGCCAGTTGGCCAGTGAGGCGAATCGAGCGTCGGGCGAGCGAGAGGTACTCGGCCGCCGGACGGTGGAACGTCTTGGAACCCTTCGAGCAGGAGATCGCCAGCTCGCCGAACAGCCACAGCACCTCGTCGCGGACCTCGACAGGCCACGACGCCACGAGCCGGTGCAGCTCGAGCGTGACTTGAGTCAGCGGATCCTCGGTGAAGTCGGCCAGGTCGATGGTGGTGTCGGTCGTCATCTCAGGTGCACCCCCGCCTGAACCGGCGTACTCTGGCGACGGCTGATGCGTCCCTCCACGGCGTGGGGGATCGGCGCATCAGCCCGAGTGGGTACGGCCTCGGCGAACAGCTGGGGAGACGGCCCACTCGACGAGTGGGGTGCGGTCCCGTTGTCGCGGGGCGTCGGCACCTCAGTCACCAGGGCCGGACGTCCCTCCGCCGCGTGGGGGATCGGCGTCCGGCTCGGGCGAGGCCCTCCCCCTGTTCCACGGGGGCCCGGGACCTCGCTCAAGTGAGCGGGGCGTCCCTCGGCAACGTCGGGGATCGGCGCCCCGCTCTCACAGACCAGAGGTCCCTCGGCCGCGTCGGGGATTGGCCTCTGAACCAGAGGTCCCCCTGTGGCATGGGGGATCGGCCTCTGGCGGACGAGGGGTCCCCCCGCAACGCGGGGGATTGGCCCCTCGTTCGTTCGTTCGGCGTGGTAGTACGGGCCTGGCGTGAGATGACGCAGCCGCATCCACTCGACCCGGTCGACAACACCAATCGGCTCGATTCGTGCTTCCGACGCCTTGGCCCGCGCGGCGCGGCGGGTGGTCGTCATCGAATGAGTCCCATCTCGCGAAGGCGACCCCAGTCAGGGAAACCGGGGTACTCGGGCTGACCGAGGCCATTCGCGACGGCCCACCTCTCGGTGGCGTTGTCGCGGCGGTCCGCTGGGTCGACGTCGCGATGGGTCCCCTGACCGCAGACCATGACCAAGCGATCGCGGAGCGGCAGATCGCGACTGTCATCGGAGTCGACGGCACCCCAACCGTGATCCCGCATCCACTCGCAATAGAGATCGAAGTCGCGCCACACCTCGGCATGGACGTCGTACAGCTCCGCGGGCGGACCACCCTCGACGGGAGTGGTCCGCAGCTCCGCACGTGCGGCTCGGCGGCTAGTGGTCACCGACGATCCTCCAACCCAGCGAAGCCATCGCCTTCGGAGTCAGCCCCAGCGCCTCAGCGGCGTACCGCGCCTCCTGCGCCTGCCACGCCGACGCCGAGTCAGCGAGGACCGCCGCTTCGTACACCAACAGCACCGCGACGGTCCCCCGCGCGGTGTCGTCCCACATCACCGCCTGTGGCGACTGCCACAGCTCCTCCCACCGCGCACGGTCATCGCCCGTCCACTCCCGCCCCGCCGGCAGGTCAGGAACGGGCAGGTCGCAACCGGACGCCGGCAGGTCGACGAGAGCAGCCCGGGAAGCGAGCTGAGGCGGCCTCCGATGAGCCCTGGAGTTGGGCTTCGTGGCGTTCCTGGCGGTCCCCATCAGCCGCCACCGGTTGAGGTTGAGTGGTACGCGGACATCGGAGAGCCCTCCCCCTCTGTCCCAGGCAGGTCGCCCGAGGGGGTCCCTCCCCAGGGGGGTGCGGGGGTGCTGTGGCTGGGGTGCGGGCAGGGACGAGTGCTGTTGGCGTTCGCCTGGTTGCAGCGGTGGTAGTGCTCCGGCCCGTGGATCACAGCCTTCGTGTCGTCGCAGTGACCCAGGCTGTACTCGTGCGGCAGGACGACCTCGCCGCACCTCCAGCAGTGCAGGACGTTCCCGTTGGCCATAGCTCGGACATCGGCCTGTCGCTGCTTGTCGTAGGCGGCGTCGTACCCGCGCTGCTGCCTGGTGCCTCGTGCCTTGTCCTTCTGGCGTCGGTGGGTTGGGCAGCGTCCCGTGTTGACCAGCTCGGGGCAGCCGGGCTCAGTGCACGGTTGCATCGGTGGCTCCCTCGTCTTGCACGGCCGGAGCGGCAGCAAGACCGCTGGTCTCAGGCGTATGGCCGTCCGCCTGGAGCGGTGCCGCTCCGGCCGAGTCCTTCGCGGCCTTGACCGCCTTCGCGTGTGCGAGCGAGGCGGTGACGGCTCCGTGAGGTAGCACGTGGGTGTAGACCCAGCCACAGGTGCAGCTCGCGTGACCCTGGTCAGTGGGGCCAACGGCCGTGACGGTGATCTCGTGCCCGTCGGCACCCCGGACGATCGCAACCTCGTACACAGCTCAGCGCTCCCCTCGTCGTCAGTTCGCGGCGGCGGCTCGGAGGGTGTCCAGTCGCATCGACTCGGGCGGACGACGGACGAGGCCGAAGCCGTTGAACGCCTGGTAGGCGAACCGAGCGTCGGTGCCACGTCCGCTGAAGAGTTCGCGCAGTTCGCCGAGTTCCTTGAGGCCGGCCTGGCGCTTGGGGTCGCCGGCTGCCCACTGGTCGACGATGCCGTTGAGCCCCTTGTCCTGGGCTGCTGTCAGGACCGCGCGCAGCGTGGTCTCGTCACCGAACCGGGTGGCGGTGGCGTACATCTGCTGCAGCTCGTCCTTCGAGGCGTTGGCGGCCTTGTCGAAGGCGGTGTTGAACGCCTGATGCAGAACAGCGGCATCGGCCGGCGAGGCGTCATTGGGGACACCGGGACCGACGGGCACGAGAGCCTCGAGCTTGAGCGCGCGGTCGCGTCGAGGTGCGTAGAACTGCTCCTGGTGGTGGCCGATCAGCTCGGTCCAGGTCGAGTACAGCTTGTCGATCCTTTCGGCCTTCCCGAGATCCGAGAGTGTGCTGTCGGCGCGGACCGCGTCGACCTCACGCTGGTAGGCCACGGTGGCCTCGCGGGCTCCGATGATGTTCGGGTCCACGTTGGCCTCGGGAAGCGTGCTCATCGTTGTCCTCTCTGGGTGACTAGTTCGTCGACATCGGTCGGTCGCCAGGCGTTCCTGGTGACCGGTTCGATACCGGCCGCTACAGCCAGTCGTCTGGCGTGTGTGGGTGTGACATCGAGCCGGTCAGCCAGCTCCTGGGTGGAGACGACCTGACCTGTCTCCGACTCTGGGGGCATGTTCGTAACGGGGCCAGCGGCATGTTCGTGCGCGAACATCGAGACGAGGGTCAGATGGTCCTGGGCTCCCTGCCGCAACGCCTCGACGGCTCGCTGGACCGCCGGCCGGACCTGCCCACCGTCACGCTGACGTCGAGCCATCTCCGCGCGCACGATGCGCCAGATCGGCTCGCACGCCGCGCCCTCGATGGTGACCGTGATGGTGGGCATCCGACGCTCGGTTACCTCCACGTCCACCACCCCCAGCTCCGCACGGGACGAGGGACACGGCTGGGGGCGTGTTCGGGGGTGTGACCCCGCGTGTCCCCCCTTAGGGGGTGGGACACGGGGACACGGGGTGTCTTGGACACGCTTGGGACACGGTGGGACACGGGGACACAGGTGGTCATGCTTCGCCCCCTTCGTCCGAGAGTTCGGGCCAACCCTTGAGCTTCGTGTGAGGTGTCGACTCGGTGAGGTAGCCGTCGAGGATGAGGCGGTCGAGCGCGGCGTCGATGGTCGTTGCCTTGCCTCGGACGCCGGCCCGGATGATGCGTTTCGACGAGGGGCCGCGCTCTTCGATCAGGGCCATGATCTTGGTCATGAAGATGGTCGGCCTGAAGTCCTGATCACGGGTCTCTGGCGCCGCCACATCGACCTCGGCGAACCCCTCCGGATGGGAGACGAGTACGAGGTCCCCCATCCAATGCAGGCCGCTGGTGTGCGGCAGCGCGTGCTTGCGGAGCTGTCCGGGACGGTCCTTGGCGATCCGCAGCGTCGACTTGCCAGTGAGTCCCACGCCGAACGGAGAGCGGTTCTCAAGGACGTAGGCGGCGCCGTCGAGACCGTTGAGCTTGTGCACGGCTCCGAGGCTGTAGCGGCCTCGGGTCTCGTTGCTCTTGGTGACGTGGTCCAGCGAGACCGACGCTGCGCCGGCAGCGGAGATTCGGCGTGGCAGCATCCGACCGAACTTGGCGACGTCGCTGTTGTCGTTCGGCGAGAGACCGTGGAGCGTGAGTGCCTCGGTCACGCCGTCGATGACTCCAAGGGTCGGGCGCGCCTCTCGCATGAGTTCGGTCAGGTCGTCGAGGTGTACGCCGGTCCCGAGCGCGTCCTCAGGGCGGATGTAGTGGAACCTGGCGGCGACGTCGGCCGCGGTGGCACCCAGGGTCAGCAGACGCCCGACCACGCCTCCCTCGTCGTCCTCGAAGTCGACGTAGACCACCTGGTTGCCGGCGTCGAGCTCGTCGCGGACGACCGAGAGCATGAGCCAGGTCTTGCCGCCCTCGGACTCACTGGAGACCGTGTGGAGCTTGCCGGGGTAGAACAGCCCGACGCCGTCTGAACGGCGCCCCACGGTGGGTACCGGTGGTACCCAGGTGCCCTCCAAGACCGCCGTGAGATCAACGGGCTGCCAGGACCGCCGGAAGACGGGCCCGTCGTCCCCCCATGCGGGGGTGAGGTCGATGTCCAAGCTCATGCGATCTCCCCTGCTGGCTGCTGACCGCTCACCCGTCGGTTCGCCGGATGCGGTCGCCAGGACACGTCCCACGCGAGCCGGTGTTGGTCGCGGCTACCGACGTACTCGCGGTCCTCGTGACGCTTGGCCTCAACGAACAACCCGAGGTGGTTCGGCTTGAACAGCGACAGCTCGTCCTCGGTGGCGCTCAGGCAGCCCTCGGCGAACCGAAGGGCGCTGACCCACCGGTCCATCTCCGACGCGTCCTGCCAATCTGGCGAGCCGAACAGCGGCACTGGGCCTGTCCGTGACACTTGCCGGCGTACCCACTCGCGGCGGGCCTCAATGGGGCTCACCACAGGGCACCGTCCTCGACCAACCGCAGCTTCGGTCGCTGAGGTTGGGTCGGCTCGGGCTCCGGCGTCGACAACTGTGCGATCGCGGCGCGCACGTCGACCTCGGTGACCTCGGTCCCGTTTGCGTTCCGTAGCGCGAGGAACACGATGTCACGTGAGGTCTTGAAGTCGAGTCCCTCGAAGTAGGAGGGGAAGCGCTCGTTGATCGCGACGGGCTCGCGGTCCTCGTCGGTCAGGGTGAACGGGATGTTCCTCGAGGCTAGGAAAGCCTCGACATCGGACAGCCGGTGCGCGTCGAACATCCAGCCCTGGGCCGATCCGGAGAAGACAGCCTTCACCCCCGCTTCGAGCAGGGTCGGCTGAATCTGCCAGCCGCGGGCCACGACGATGTTGCCGGACTTGGTCAGGCAGACGCGGCGCCTCATGCCGACCACCCCGAGTGGTACTCCTTACTCGCGCTCATCAGGCGGCCACCTCGCGATCGCGGCAGACCGGACCCATTTCGGGCTCAACCGAGCGCGGTGCGGTCAGCGGATGCGAGCAGCGCGTACAACGAACGATGTCGTCGGCCAGCGGTACGATCGGGGTGTTGTTGGTGGTGGCGTTCATCGTCATCTGCGAAGCCGTCTGGGTGGTGACCGGGCGGCTTCTGCCGTTCTCAGGCGGCGCCATCTAGATCACCGCCACCCTGGGCAAGTTCAGCCTCCGCGGCGTCGGCGACCTCCGTGAGTTCACGGGCTTGGCGTCGCGCCTGGGCGCTCTTGGCAGCCAGCTTCAGGAAGTAGGCCTTGCGCAGGTGAGCGGCGCGGACAGGGTCACCCCCCGCTTGATCGAGGAACTTCCGGTCGAGGGCTGCGCGGGCTGGCGCGGTACGGGCTGCGCGGTCTTCAGTGAGCGCCCACGAGAGATGGGCGTTGGCACTGGCGTGGAGACTGCGCTCGGATATAGACGACGAAGCGCCCATTGCGATCACTCCTGAAATTCAGAGTTCTCGCTAGGGCGCTGATCTCCTAGCATCGCGCGGGCGCCGCGCAGCTAACGCAGTCACTCTATCGTGCGCTGTGCGATCGACCGCAGTACGACGTTTCGCGAGTCGCGCTCCACTGATACCCGAACGGACTGCTCACCGTGTCTAGGGCAATAGGTCCGCTTCTCAAGTCGCCCAGGGGTGACAGGCGACGAGGTGACCGCCGTGCCACGCGCACCATCCGAGGGACGCCGCACCTTGCCGAGGTATCCCCTGAACTGCAACGCCTCCACCTCTTCACCGCGTGGCGTCGGTTCCGTCCATCGCTCTTGCACGACGCCGACGACCTTGTTGCCGCACGAGTCACACACCACTACCGCGAGGATGTCCCCCGCGTCCGGATCGAACAGGTCCGGCGGAACCTTGAGGCTCACAACTCCCCCAGGTTCAGCTTGCGGGCTTCCTCGGCCGCGCGGGCGGATGCCTGGGCCTTTGGTGTAGCGCATGAGCATGTCGGGGCGGGTCCAGCCGGCGACTGCCATCAGCCCCGACTCCGAGCCCCCGGCGGCCAGCCAGCGGTGCGCGGCGGTGTGCCGAAGTCGGTGCGGGTGGAATCCTTCGATGCCGGCCGCCTTGGCCCGCTCCCCCAGCGTCTTGTGCAGGGCGTCGTAGCTGAACCTCTTGCCGCGGTCTCCGAGCCAGAGCGCGTCTGTGGCGGCGAGGCGGTGGCCTGAGCGGAGGCGGAGGTAGCGGTCGAGGGAGAGGGCAACCTCGGGACCGAACGGGACCACGCGGCCCTTGCCGCCTTTCCCGCGGCGGATGATGACTGCGCCCTCGCCCAGGTTGAGGTCGGGCATCTCGATCGCGACGACCTCTCCGGCCCGGGCTCCGGTCTCGAACATCAGCCGGATGATGGCCTCGTCGCGGCGGTGACGCATTGCGACCGACGGCTCGGTGCCCTTGGCCACCTGGCAGGTCTTGAGAATGGCGCGCAGGTCGTCGTCGCTCAGCGGCTCGACCACGCGCTCGTCGAGCTTGGGCGACTTGATGCCGAGGAACGGGTCGGCGGGGATCTCCTCTTCCTCGGCCAGCCAGGCAGCGAAGCGGCGCACGGCGAGCTGGCGGGAGCGAGCGGTCGAGGCAGCGGCGCCGTTGTCGAGCAGGTGGGCGGTGAACAGGTTCAGGCTCGAGCGGCGCAGGGGCTCGGCGTCGCTCTCGGCGCACCAAGCGAGGTAGAGCCGCAGTCCGTCGCCGTAGGCCTTGAGCGTCTGTGGACTCTTGCGCTGGGCACGCAGGGCGAGCTGCCAGGACGAGCCGAGTCGTTCGGCGGTGTCGACGTCAAGGCTCACGGCTTGTAGGAGACATCGACGTCGATGTCCTCCGGGTCGATGTCGAGCACGGTCGCGATGAGGTCGCGGGCCATCGGCTCGACATCCTCGCGCGACTCCGCCTGTGTGCTGTAGCCGAGTGCTGGCACTTGGACCAGCCACCATCGGTCGTCGCGCTCCACCGTCGCCTGGTACTTCACGACACGCAGCCTAGTGGAATATCTGGACTAGGAGCGCTATGCGGGGGTAGCGTGTCGCCTCGACAGGCCCCGAAACGCCCATCTACCTGCACAAACAGGCGTTCAGCCCGTCAGCGCTCAGTCCAGGTAGTCGCGCAGCACCTGGGACCGGCTCGGGTGGCGCAGCTTCGACATGGTCTTCGACTCGATCTGACGGATCCGCTCGCGGGTGACGCCGTAGACCTTGCCGATCTCGTCGAGGGTCTTGGGCTGGCCGTCGGTGAGGCCGAAGCGCATGCTGACCACGCCCGCCTCGCGCTCGGAGAGAGTGTCGAGTACGGCGTGCAGCTGCTCCTGGAGGAGCGTGAAGCTCACCGCATCGGCCGGCACGATGGCCTCGGAGTCCTCGATCAGGTCGCCGAACTCGGAGTCGCCGTCCTCACCGAGCGGGGTGTGCAGCGAGATCGGCTCGCGGCCGTACTTCTGGACCTCGATGACCTTCTCGGGGGTCATGTCGAGCTCCTTGGCCAGCTCCTCCGGCGTGGGCTCGCGGCCGAGGTCCTGAAGCATCTGGCGCTGGACCCGGGCCAGCTTGTTGATGACCTCGACCATGTGCACGGGGATCCGGATCGTGCGGGCCTGGTCGGCCATCGCGCGAGTGATCGCCTGGCGGATCCACCAGGTGGCGTAGGTCGAGAACTTGTAGCCCTTGGTGTAGTCGAACTTCTCGACCGCCCGGATCAGACCGAGGTTGCCCTCCTGGATCAGGTCGAGGAAGAGCATGCCGCGGCCGGTGTAGCGCTTGGCCAGCGACACGACCAGGCGCAGGTTGGCCTCGAGCAGGTGATTCTTGGCGCGGCGGCCGTCCTCGGCGATCCACTCGAGCTCCTCGAGCAGCGCCGGCTTGAGCTTGCCGCCCTTGGCGAGCTTCTCCTCCGAGAACAGACCGGCCTCGATCCGCTTGGCCAGCTCGACCTCCATCTCGGCGTTGAGGAGCGGGACCTTGCCGATCTGCTTGAGGTAGTCCTTGACCGGGTCGGCGGTCGCTCCCGCGACCATGACCTGCTGCTCGGGCTCACCGGTGTCGTCGGCGTCAGAGACGACGAACGACGCCTCCTTCTCGTCCTCCTCAATGGAGGGATCGGCCTTGACGTCCTTCTCGAACTGCTCATCGGGAAGGTCGGGGAGGAGCTTCTTGCCGTCCGGGCCGACCTCGGCCACGGCGTCCGTGGTCGACTCGGCCTCGTCGGCGCTCGCCGACGCAGTTGCCTTCTTGGCCGGCGCGGCCTTCTTGGCCGCGGCGGTCTTGGTGGCGCCGTTAGAGGCGGGCGCCGCCTTCTTGGCCGGCGCCTTGGCGGTGGTCGTCTTCTTGGTGGTCGTCGCTGCCGCCGCACGGGTGGAGGTCACATCGACGTGCACCGCGATGCCCATCGAGCTCAGGTGCTCGAGGAGCCCCTTGAGGTGGCGGGGCTCGACCTGAGCCGCCTCGCTCGCCCGACGCACGTCCTCGGGGCTGAGGTTGCCCCCGGATCCCTTCTCGACCAGGGCGACAACGGCCGGGTGGGCGAGCACCTGCTCAGGAACCTTGCGCGCGTTCGAGGACACACACACCTCTTCACAATCGGTGGCCGGCTACGAGGCCGGGGATCTGGCTTAGGGCGCGGCACGACCCGCTGTCGTCAAGAGCCGCGATGTTCATTCTGCCACGCTGGTCATAGGGTTCGCGCATCGACAGCACCCGCCGGTCGCCGTCGGGGTCGAGGTGCGGTCTTCGACCTCACGGATCGACGACGTACGTCGCGGGTCCGGCGGCCTCGGGTCGGGTGCTGAAGGTGAGGTGCCAGTCGCGCTGGGTCTCCCCGTCGATGTCGAGCACCCACTCGTAGCGCTGGCCCGGTTGGAGAGGCAGCGGACCGATCTGGAAGGCCAGCGGGAAGTCCACGTCGGCGCCGTGCGCGAGGCCCGCAGGTCGGCCGACCTCGGCCTCGCCCACGATCTCGACCGGCTGGGCTCCCTCGGGCCCCGGGACGGTGACCTGTTCGCCGTCCTGGCCGAGCAGCCGCAGCCGCAACTGCAGCGGTCGGTTGGTGCGGTCCCAGGGAACGTCGAGCTTGATGGCGATCGCCGAGGTGGCCCCCGGGCCGGTCACACTCCAGCCGCCGCCGTTGATGTAGAGCTTGCCATCGGCCACCACCGCGTGGTCGGCGAGCAGCATGGTCGCTCGCATCTCAGCCGACCTTCGCCTTGGCCTCGGCCTTCTTGGCCTTCTTGAAGTCGCGCACCTTCTGCAGCGACGCCGGGTCGGTGACGTCGGCCACCGAGCGATAGCCCTCCTCGGCATAGGCGCCAACGGCCTGTTGCCACCCGTCGGGCCGGACGTCGAGCTGCTTGGCCAACAGAGCCACGAAGATCTGAGCCTTCTGCTTGCCGAAGCCCGGCAGGGCCATCACCCGCTGAAGGAGCTCCTGGCCGGTCGCCACATCGGTCCAGATGCCGGCCGCGTCGCCGGCGTACTCCGTCTCGACGAGCGCAGCGAGGGACTGCAGCCGCGCCGCCATCGATCGGCCGTAGCGGTGGATCGCGGGCGGCGTCGAGCAGAGGGTGGCGAACTCCTCCGGGTCGGCTGCGGCGATCGCCGCCGGGTCAAGCGTCCCGAACCGGGTAAGCACCTTGTGCGGCCCCCGGAACGCGTGCTCCATGGGGTACTGCTGGTCGAGCATCATCCCGACCAGCAGCGCGAAGGGGCTATCGGTGAGCACCTCGTCGGCGTCGGCATCGCCCGTGATGTGGATGGCCATGATGGTCATCTTGACCCATCGACGGTCACCGACTCATCGGCGCTCCCCTGCTCACTACTCGGTCTTGACCGCCAGGACCGGGCAGCTCGAGTCGAGCAGGATCCGCTGAGCGTTGCTGCCCAGGATCAGCTTGCCGACCGGGGTACGCCGGCGCAGCCCGATCACCACGAGCTCGGCGGCGACTTCCTCGGCGATGGCGAGCAGGTCCTCGGCCGCCTCGAGGCCGGTCTCGGGGTGGCGGACGTCCACCACCACGCCGGCCTCCTCAACGCGTGCGCGGACGTCTTCGAGTTCGGCTCGCAACCGCTCGTCGGCTTCGTCGTCACCGTGATGGGAGCGGAAGGAGTTGACCACGACGAGATCGGCTTGTCGGAGCCGGGCCTCGGCGATCGAGGCCGCCAGGGCGGCCTCACCCTCCGGCTTGGGCACGTACCCGAGGACCACGGTCGGCATAGCTTCCCCTCCTCCTCGGTGAGTGGGGTACCCACCGGATCCGTTCGGCACGCTATCGAACCCGAGGCCAGGAGGCCTGTGGACGGCGTGCGTGGACCCGACGCTGGGCGGGCAGATGGTCGACGTGGACACACCTGCCGCCGAAGGGCTGAGCGCGCCGCTCCCCCGTGATACCCACCTGCTGCTGCGCCGGGCGGTGCACGACCACGCCCGCGAGGCGCTCGGGCGTCGCGATCCGCCTCCGGTCCTCCACGTCGGCGTCCCCGGCGGCCGCACCGCCTCGCTCCCGCTCGACCCGGCCGAACCCGCCGACCTCGGACTGCGCACCGACGTGGTGGCCGCACTGCGAGTCCGCGCGGGGCCTGAGACCGGAGCCGACGCCAGCCACCTGGTGTGGCTGTCGCGCTCGGGCGAACTCGTCCTTCAAGACCTCGACGCGCTGTGGCTCTCGGCCGCCCGGGCGGCGTACATCGAGGCGGAGCGGGAGCTGATCTTCGTCGTGGTCAACCGGCACGGCTGGCGCGACCCGCGCAGCGGGCTGGGCCGGACCTGGGCGCGGGTACGGGCGAACAAACGCCGTCAACCCGCGAGCGGGAAGGACACGGCCTAGTGGTCATGTCCGTTGATTCGTCGGGGTGCGGGACACCCGACGAATCAACGGAGATGACCACTAGTCCCAGGTGTGGACCGGCTCGTTGGAGTGCATGAGCTCGCGGTACTCCAGCAGCGTGGCGCGCAGTGCGTCGAACCGCTCGAGGTCGGAGCGCTGGTGCATGCGCCGGACGAACCACTCCGCGCCGTTGGTGCCCAGCAGGCAGCGCTGCTCGATGATCCCGAGGAGTCGGTCGCTGGTCGAGTCGTCCACGCCCCACGCCGTCAGCCCCTCCCGGGCCATCGGCAGCAGCCTGCGCAGGGTCAGCTCGGTGGCCCGCACCTGGCCGATGCCTGGCCAGTAGACCTGAGCGTCGATGCCGTACTGGGCGGCTACGTGGAAGTTCTCCTCTGCGGCGCTGAACGACATCTGGGACCACAGCGGCCGTTCGCTCTCGGCGAGGGCGCGGACCAACCCGAAGTAGAACGCGGCGTTGGCCACCGTGTCGGCCACCGTGGGGCCGGCGGCCAAAACGCGGTTCTCCACGCGCAGGTGCGGAACGCCCCCGGCGATGTCGTAGACCGGCCGGTTCCAGCGGTAGATCGTCCCGTTGTGGAGCCGGAGTTCGGAGAGATTCGGCACGCCGCCGTCCTCGAGCACCGCCAGTGGATCCTCGTCGTCGGTGATCGGGAGGAGCGCCGGGAAGTAGCGGACGTTCTCCTCGAACAAGTCGAAGACCGAGGTGATCCAGCGCTCGCCGAACCACACCCGGGGGCGCACTCCCTGCGCCTTCAGCTCCTCGGCGCGAGTGTCGGTCGACTGCTCGAACAACGGGATCCGGGTCTCTCGCCACAGCTCCTTGCCGAGCAGGTAGGGAGAGTTGGCGCACAGCGCCAACTGGATCGCACAGATCGCCTGGGAGGCGTTCCAGTAGTCGGCGAAGTCCTCGGGCGAGGTCTGGACGTGGAACTGCGTGCTCGTGCAGGCCGCCTCGGGGACGATCGAGTCGGTGGTCGTCTCGAGCCGCTCGACGTTGCCGACGCCGGCGATCCGGATCGAGATGTCCTCACCCCGGGCATTGAGGATCTGCTCGCCCAGGAGCTTGTAGCGGGGGTTGGGGCTGATGCTCGCGGCCGTCATGTGGTCGGGCCCGAGCGTCGGCAGGATGCCGATCATCACCATGTGGGCGCCGACCTCGGCGGACTTGGCCTCGGCGCCGTTGAGGTCACGACGCAGCAGTTCCTCGAACGTCTCCAGCCCGCCCTCGCGCAGCTTCACCGGCGGGACGTTGATCTCGATGTTGAACAGGCCGAGCTCGGTCTGGAAGGCCGGGTCGGCGATGACAGCGAGCGCCTCGGTGTTCTTCAGGGCCGGGTCTCCGGCGTCGTCGACCAGGTTGAGCTCGACCTCGAGACCGGTCATCGGGTCGTCGGTGTCGAACCTCGCCTCCCGCAGCATCCGGGCGAACACGTCGAGGCAGCGCCGCACCTTCTCGCGGTACCGAGTGCGGTCTGCCCTCGAGAACTCCTGTGCCTCGACCTCTTCTCCCATGATCGGACCCTAATGTCCTCACGAGCCGCCTGGGGAGGCCCACGAGCCCGCAGTGCGGGCCACGAGGTCGTCCACGACGCCCTCGAGCGACCCTGTGCGTTCGTGCGCCGCCCGCTGACGCGTCGCGCCGGTCGCGGCGAGCACCCGCTCCATGCCCGCCCGCGCCCGATCGGCGTCGCCGGCGATCTCGAGCCGATCTGCGACCAGCTCGAGCAAAGCGGCCAGGACCTCCCGCACCGGTCGCAGCTCGCCACTCATCGGGTCCAGGAGGCGATCACTGGTCCCGTAGCGGGATGCCCGCCAGCGGGCGGCCCGCAGCTCCTCCGCGCGCCACCGAGGCACCTGCTCCGGCCACCGGCCGACGGCCGCTGTCTCGACCAGCCCACGGACCAGCGCGGCGAGGAAACCGACGTCCTGGGCGTCGGTCGTCGCGTCGAGCACGCGCACCTCCACAGTGGGCTGCCCTTCGGACAGCCGGGCGTCGAAGTAGAGCATCCCGGAGTCGCGTGCGGCACCGCTGTCGATCATCCGAGCGCAGGCTCTGCGATAGCCGGCCACCGACCCGAACGCCTCCGTCGGCCCTGCACTCGGCCAGTTCGACCACTGCTGCGTCCGCCAGGAGGCGTAGCCGGTGTCGCTGCCCTCCGAGTACGGCGAGTTGGTGCTCGCCGCCAGGAGGATCGGCAGCCACGGCGTGATCCGGTCGATGCAGCGAACCCCCTCCTCCTCCGACTCGATCCCCACGTGGACGTGCATCCCGCACGTCGTCCCGCGTCGAGCCACCTGACCGAACGTCTCGGCCATGTCGCGGTAGCGGTCGTTGTCGCTCACGACCGGCTCCTCCAGTGCGAGCAGCACCGACCCGGACACCACCACCGCGAGATCGTGGGCGGCGGCCGCCTCGCCCGCAGTACGACGCCCATCGAGGACCTGGCGGACCACGTTGTCGATGTCTCGACTCGGGTCGGACCGGATCTCGAGCTGGTGTCGGAAGAGTTCCTCGTCGAGCTCGTCGCTCGCCTGTCGTGGGGCGCTGCCACGGCTGCGCTCGGCGTTCTCCCTGATCAACACGTTGGCGCGCGCCGTCACCGAGCGCGTGGCCGGATCGACGACCAGCAGCTCCTCCTCGACACCCACGGTGCGGCTCTGCACGGGAGCGCGGTACCCAGCGCCCGCGCGACGACCTCGCGCTCATCCGGCCTCCACCAACTCCCAGGCCGAGGGTGGCACGGCCCGCGACAGGGCATGGGCGACCAGATGAGCCAGCCTGTGGTCGGGCTCCGCGTCGAGGCACCGCTGGACCGCGCACCAGGACAGCGCACCCTGGCCGGCCAGCCACGCGGCCAACCCGAGGAGCGCGGCCGGCTCGGCCACGAGTGCATCGGGGGCACGCTGGACGGCGTCGGTCCAGAGCCGCACGTGGCGGGTCGCCGATCCGCGGG
>ERZ761607.3625-NODE-3625-length-14694-cov-3.892752_pt1 | contig 14694 bp, 12 predicted proteins | sample MGYA00511164_ERZ761607 | MGnify/ENA primary metagenome ERZ761607 (study PRJEB28899, sample SAMN02445080) | bioreactor sludge metagenome | biome: EBPR sludge | place: Australia: Brisbane, Thorneside Wastewater Treatment Plant | collected 2011-06-22 ...
ATGTCGCTCGGTGGGCGCAAGGACATCATGGTCGTCGCACAGCTCTTCGGTGAGGATCGCTTCACCGACTGGCTGGCGCTCAATGCCACGCTTGGGTACACGGGCGACTTCACCGATTTCGAGTACCAGACCGATGCTGGCATGGGTCCCGTGCTCGAGCCGGCGGGCTTCAACAAGTTCGAAGCATGGCTTGGCGTGCGCGTCTTCTACTGAGCCTCGGGCTCATCGCCGCCTGTCCGCAGCCTCGTCCGGTCTCTCCCGAAGTCTACTCCTCGACCGCCCCGCCTGCGGGGCTCGGTCCGGGTGACGTGTTCGAGGTTCGCGTCTACGGCGACGAGTCGTTGAGCGCGCAGTACCGCGTCGAGAACGACGGCACGATCGACTTTCCGTTCCTGGGCCGGATCGAGGTGGCGTCGCTGAGCTCGCGGGACGTGGCGGCGGCGATTCGCGATGGGCTCCAGCGTGCGGAAATCCTCGTCGACCCTCAGGTCACGGTCTTCGTGGCGGAGAGCAACTCGCTCCGCGTCAGCGTGATGGGGGCCGTAGCCCGCCCAGGCACGTTCCCGGTCGTGCCTGGCATGACGGCGGCGCAGGCGATTTCGATGGCCGGAGGATTCACGGCCCTCGCCAGCCAGAACGACACTGTCCTCACCCGCCGAAACGGCGAAGAGGTCGAGCGGTTTCCCCTCCCCATGCGACGCATCAGTGAGGGCCGCGAGCGCGACGTGGAGCTCCGCGGAGGCGACATCCTCTTCGTGCCGGAACGCGTGTTCTGAGCATCGAGGATGCTCTTCAATTCGATCCACTTTCTCTGGTTCTTCGCCGTGGTGTGGGCTGCCGCTGCGGCGACACGACGCTGGCCGACGGCGAGGAAGCTCCTGATTCTCGCCGCGAGCGCGTTCTTCTACGGCTACTGGGACGCACGCTTTCTCGTTCTTCTCGGCGGTTCGACGGTCATCGACTGGCTATGCGGACTTGGTTTCGCTCGAACCGAATCGGATCGAGCGCGCCGAGGCATTCTCATCGTGTCGCTCGTCGCGAACCTCGGAACGCTCGCGTTCTTCAAGTACTTCGGCTTCTTCGTCGATTCGGCGAAAGAACTGTTGAGCGGTTTCGGTGTGGGTGGGAGCTGGGGGCCGACGATGGAGGTGGTGCTTCCCGTCGGTATCTCCTTTTATACGTTTCAGACGCTCTCCTACTCCATCGATGTCTTCCGTCGCCGAATTCCCGTCGAGCGCAGCCTGCTCGACTTTGCGCTCTACGTCGGCTTCTTCCCTCAGCTGGTGGCGGGACCGATCGTTCGTGCATCGGAGTTTCTGGAGCAAACCAAACGAGCACCCATGCTGGGCTGGTTGCAGCAATCCGTGGGTCTGCAGTTGGTGATTTGGGGACTCTTCAAGAAGTGCGTCGTAGCCGACAACGCCGCCCCCGCAGTGGACGCGCTCTTCGCGGCCGAGTCCGTTGGGGTGGTGCTGCGAGTCGTCGCCGTGCTCGCGTTCTCGATGCAGATCTACTGCGACTTTTCTGGATACTCCGACATCGCGAGAGGTCTCGCGAAGATGCTCGGGTACGAGTTCCCGATCAACTTCGAGCGACCGTACTTCGCACGCGATCCCTCGGAGTTCTGGAGGCGATGGCACATCACGCTCTCCACGTGGCTCCGTGATTACCTCTACATCCCTCTGGGGGGAAATCGCGGCTCAGCGCCTGCGACCCACCGAAACTTGATGTGGACCATGGTCTTGGGAGGCCTTTGGCACGGTGCAGCGTGGAACTTCGTGCTCTGGGGTGTGTTCCACGGTGCGCTCCTAGTGTTCTATCGGATCGTGAGCTTGGACGTTGGGCACGCACATGGCTCGGGCGCGTCGTGTTCCTGTCGCTCATCGCGTACGGGTGGTTGCTGTTCCGTGCGGAATCCATCTCGCAGATCGGTGCGTGGAGTCGTCCGACGCTCGATGCTCCGCTCGCGGGCCTGGGTGCGCTAAGCAGCGTCAGTGTTGCTGCGCTCGTCCTCGCGATGGTGGGATCCGTCGTCGTTCTCGTTTGGGACGTCGTTCATGAGCGCACCGCGCCAGAGTTGGAGTTGCCGACGCTGCGTTGGAGCGTGCCCACGCAGGTGGCAGTCCTGTTGGTGCTCTACGTGGCGATAGGAACCATGGGCCGGTTCGGTACCGATGAGTTCATCTACTTCCAGTTTTGAGTCCACCGCGCGAGTGGCGACTCTCGCCTTGTTGATAGGGGTGCTCGGCTTCGAGGTGCTGTTCTCTCGGACGCCCGAGGACCAAGGACGACACGAAGTCGACGACATTTTCGCGTCTCTGCCTGACGCGCATACGTGCCCACCGGTCCTCGTGTTGTCCGATTCGGTAACCTTCGGCGTCTTGGCGCCGGACCCACGGTGGTTCGACGGGACATCGAACGCGGCGATTGGGACGGCGGGGAACTTCTTTCTGGTGACTCGGGTCATCGATCGTGGGTGCCGCCCCCAACACGTCGTGCTGATCGAGCACCCGAGCAGCTTGGCAGAGGACCTTCGAGGGCCGCGATCCGAGCTGTACTTCACCTCGATCTTCTATCGGCGACACGAAGAAGCGGATTTACGTCGGCGACTTCCCTCGCGGACGGAGCTCGCCGACGCAATGGCTGTCGCGCGATGGTCCCGCATCTTGTCGCCTCCGTCTGCGTGGCGATCCGGAGCACTGCGTAGGCCGCTCGAGGAACGAGTCGCCCAGCTGGCAGTGACGGAGGAGCGGGATGCGACAGCCGCGAACGCGGCCGCGATCGACGCCCTGCTCTCCGCGCGTTCCGAACCGGCGCTTGCGCGGGAGAGCGCGGTCTACCGATACGCGCTGGGTGACCTCTCCGAGCAAACGGGCTTCGCCCTCCACTTCGTCGAAGCGCCGCGTCCCCCGACGATCGCTGCGGCATGGGAAGGTTCGTGGGGACGGTTGTGGCAGACGACGTGCACGACGACGGCCCAGGGTCGTTCGAGGACGCACTGCGTGCGGTCGAGCGAGATCTGGGTGCCGAGCGACGACGAGTCGTTTCGCGATGGAGTGCATCTCACGCGCGCTGGAAAACGACAGTACCGACGGGGGCTCGAGGCGTTCTTACAGGGTCTTCCGGTGAGTCTTGGCCGCGCAGCTGCGGGCGAGTAACCTGGGCGCATGCGCGTGGCTTCGCTTCTGGTGCTCATCGCGGCGTGCGCGGTCGACCGCAGCGGCTTGGGTGAGCAGGAGGTATTGGACGGCGGGGGTCGGGATGTCGACATCCCAGACGCACCGAGCGACGCCCCCACCGCCCCCGACGCTCCTGTGTGCGAGGACGCGAGTCTCGACTGCGTCGGAGGGATCGAGCTGATCTGCGCTGCCGGCGTGTGGAGTGAGCGACGGATCTGCTCGGAAGGCTGCGACGCCGTCCCGAGCAATGGGTGTCGGATTCCGCCCGAAGGACCGTTGCTGCGCTTCGACGATGGAGAATTCTCCAGGTCGACCGCGACCTTCGTCGTTCGTGGGGGCAGCTTGGTCCTGGTTCCAGCCGACCTGCTGGCTAGGGAGGACGTGTCCGGCTCGACGGAACCTCTCGCATCGTTCGAGCGCGCGTGGAGCCAGCTCGTCGAAGCGCCACGTGATGCACTCGATGCTAGTTGGGCGCGCGCAGGGTCGATGCCCGTCGCGAGTCGCGTCGCGGAGCCAGCCCCCGACGGAACCCTGGGTGTGTTGCGATGCACGCTCCCCGCCACCGGGGCCGCCAGCGCGTACTGCCCTTTCTGGGATGGGGTGGGAGGAATCGGCGAACCCTACACTGCCTCAATGTGGGTTCGAGCCGCGTCTCCGACCGCTTTTCAGGGGACGTTCAATCGAACCACCTCTGCTGGTGAGCGTTGGTTCGTGGAGTCACTTTCCACGAGTTGGACGAGGATGTCTCTGACCGACTCGTCCCCGAACACCAGCTTGTTCCTGGTTGTCGGAGAAGGCCGGGCCGTGAGTGGGCTCGGCACCGTCGTGACGGGGATGGACGTATTGTCCGACCTGTACAACGTCCACGCCGGGCGCTACCCGCTTCGCTCGACCCCCTCGTCCGGACCGCAGGGCGCCGACATTCTAGAGTTCGCGGCGGGCTCGTGGGACGAGCGCCTGGGTTCGGGTCGGTGGACGACCACAGTGTTTCCACGGTGGGCGAGTGACGAACTGGCGCCGGGGGAAGCACGGTGGCTCGTGTCTTTCGCCGCAGGGGACGGTGTGCGCCTGGTCGGTACTGGCTCTCAGGTTCGTGCCGAGGTCTCGCTCGGCGGGGTCGTCGTCGCGTCGTCGTCAGCACTTCGCTCGGCGCGGCTCGAGCCGCTGTTGGTGCGAGCCCGGCTCGACGAGGGCCGCATCGAGCTCGGATCAGCAGGGGCGGAGATCGTCCACGACCGACCCATTCGCTTTCCGGACGGACGTTTGCGTTGGGGCGGGCAGATTGGCGGCGCGCTGGAGCTGGATGGGCAAACGACCGAACCGGTCGCCGACTAGGCACGTACCTGCGTCGATGCGTGAACCGACCTGATGTTTCGGGCAACGGTTGCGTTGCAAAAGTCTGCGCGCGGGATAATCTCGGTGGAATCTTTTGGGGAGGATGCGATGCGATCCACGCTGTTGATGCGAATTTTCCTCGGCTTCGGCGTGATCGTCGGGGCCGCGTGCGCCGAAGACGGTGTATCCGTCGGCTCACTCGACGGTGCTACGTCGTCGCTGCGTAAGGGAACGCCTGGCGCCGTCAACGGCCAGAGCGACTATTGCGACAACCCCGCGAACCCCTGCGTTTCCGGCGAGGGGGACTGCGACACCAATGCCCAGTGCACCGGCGCCGGGATCGTGTGTGGCTCCCGCAACGGCACGCGCTTCGGCCAGTGGTGGTCGAACGACGTGTGTTGGCCAGCGACTTGTCAAAACGGGGTCCTCGATCCGGGCGAGATCGAGATCGACAACGGTGGCCCGTGTGGCTGCTGGCTCCGCACCTACTACTTCGATTCGGACCGCGACGGGTACGGCCGCGCCACCACGAACGTGTATTGCGACGGCACAGCGCCGTCGAACTGGTCCCTGCTCCCGGGGGACTGCGCCGACACCATCGCGTCGATCAACCCAGGAGCCGCAGAGATCTGCGGCGACAACATCGACCAGAACTGCAACGGGGTCGCCGACGATGGCTGCGCGACCACCACGTGGTGCGTCGACAACGACGGCGACGGCTTCGCGCGAAGCACGAACTGCGTGACGAGCGTTTCGCGGCCCGGCTTCAACTGGCTCGCGAACCCGACCGTGTTCGACTGCCTCGACACCAACCCGAGCGTTTTCCCTGGTGCCACGGAGACCTGCAACGGGCTGGACGACGACTGCGACGGCACCTCCGACGAGGGGGTGACCTCCACTTGGTACCTCGACAACGACAACGACGGCTTTCCGCGTAACACCACCCAACAGGCGTGCTCGGCGCCCGCCTACAATTGGCGGCTGGATGGGACGTTCGCTCAGTTTGATTGCAGCGCGACGGCCGACAACAACGCGAGTGTCTACCCCGGTGCTCCCGAGCTTTGCACGGACACCCTCGACAACGACTGTGACGGCCTCGTAAACGAGGAGTGTCCGCCCGAGGAGTGCTTCAACGGCGTGCAGGATGGCAACGAGACCGGCGTCGATTGCGGCGGGTTCTGCGATGTCTGCTCACCGGGGCCGACCGCGACCTCCTGCACCTCGCTCCCGGACACGTGTGGTCCCAGCGGCAACACTTCGTGCTGTGAGGCGTCCACCGTTTTCGGTGCGGACTACATCCGTAGCTATGACGGGGTTGGGCTTACCGACGCTTCGGGCACGGCAACGGTGTACAGCTACCGTCTCGACCAGTTCGAGGTAACGGTGGGGCGCTTCAAGGAGTTCCTCGCGGACTACGACGCGTGGCGTGCATCCGCGCAGCCGGCTTCGGGCGTGGGCGAGCATCCGCTGATCGCGGGGACCGGCTGGAACAGCGCCTGGGACGCCCAGCTCGCGGCGGACGCCGCGACCTTCGCGACCAACCTCGGTGGCTGCTCGCCGTACATCGCGACCTACACCGCATCGAGCGCCAACGACGACTTGCCGATCACGTGCCCGACGTGGTTCGAAGCGTTCGCGTTCTGCGTCTGGGACGGTGGTCGTCTCCCGACCGAGGCAGAGTGGAACTTGGCCGCGGCGGGTGGAGACGAGCAAAGGGTCTACCCGTGGTCCTCTCCGGCCACATCGACCACGATCGATTGGTCTCGTGCCGCGTACTGGTGCAACCTCGACTCGGACGGGGGTACCTGTGCGCTCAGCGACATCGCTCAGGCCGGAGAGCTCGCCGACGGCCGCGGGCGTTGGGGTCATTACGACCTTGCCGGCAACGCGTGGGAGTGGACCTGGGACTTTTTCGCGTCCCCGTACACTACGCCCTGCGTGAACTGTGCGAACACCACCCAGGCGACCTTCAAGGTCATCCGGGGTGGCGGCTACACGTCGGGCCCCGACAACCTGCGCGCGGGCGTTCGTCAGATCTACGCGCCGGTGAATCGCAGCGGCAACGTCGGGTTCCGCTGCGCTCGCGGCGGCTGAGCTCGCTGTAGTCTCGTCAGGGCCCGGTGACGGAGGTCACCGGGCTCTTTCGTTGAGGGTCGGATGGAATCCATCGGCATCGTGGTCCCAAACTACAACGGCGCGCGTTACCTCGAGGCGGCTCTCCAAAGCATCGTCGACCAGAGGTATCCTGCGCTCCGATGTCACGTCGCCGATGGTGGATCGAGGGACGACAGCCTCTCGATCATTCGTCGATTCGCCGACGTTCATCCGTGGCTGACCTTCGACTCGGGCCCTGACGGCGGTCAGGCGGCCGCGATTGCGGCGGGATTTGCGCGACTCCCCACCGACCTCGTGGGCTGGCTCAACAGCGATGACGAGTTATGCGCCGGCGCGCTCGAACGAATCGCCCGAGCCGCGGACGCGTGTCCCGACGTGGTCTTGTTCCATGGGGACGTCGACCGCATCGACGAGCAGGGCAACGTCATCGGGCGCACCACGTCGAGAGACTTGACCTGGGAAGAGATGCGGAGAGGGCGGTGTCGCACCGTTCAGCCCGGCTCGTTCTACCGACGGTGGGCGGTCGAAGCGGCTGGGAGCGTGGACCCGAGCTACCACCTGCTGATGGACGTCGACTTGTGGATTCGACTGACCCGGCTCGGACCCTCCACAAGAATCCCTGCGACGCTCGCGCGCTTCCGAGTTCATGAGGCCGCCAAGAGCAGTCAGGCTCCTTGGAAGTACTACCGAGAGACGCTGCGGCTCGCCTTCGCGCATCAACGCGACCGACTGCCGCGGGCCCTCATGGAGCGCGGCTGGCAGATCGTGAAGCACCAAGCGCGCGCACGGTTGGAGGGTTGAGCGATGGAAGACGTTGCCGATCGTCTGGAGCTCGCGAGGTTGCGAGAAGAGCCGGAGCTCTACGAACGCGTGGTGACCGAGTACCAGTCGCGTGCGTCGAGCGACGAACAGGTGCAGGCGCTTCTTCGAGACACGTACTACGACGCAGACCGCGCGGCAGCGTTCCGGCGCTTCAGCGAAAGCGACGAGCTCGCGGCCACTCTGCGCGTGCTGGACCGCCTCGGTGTGTCGAAAGACGCGCGACTGGTCGAAGTCGGGGGGGGGCCTGGCTTTCTCACGCATGCCCTCACCCAGCGTGGCTATCGCGTCGAGTTGGTCGAGCCGAACGGTCTCTGGAATACCGGCACGGGCTACCTCGAATCTAGACCAGAGATGCGTGAGGTCAGAGTCTGGAACGACCTCGACGCTTGGTATGGCCTACGTGACCTCCGCTACGACGTCGTGCTAACGCACAATTGCGTTCACCATTTCCGACCGGTCCAGTACGTCGCGGCCTGCCTACGGCAGAAGCTCGAGACTCGTGGGCGTTGGGTCATGCTGCGAGAATGGTTCGCAGAGACGCCCGAGGAGACCTACCGTCGACTCGCCGAGCACCCCTGGAGCCAGTCTCACGCTCTGTACGAGTTCCCATACCCAGCATCACACTTCGTCGCTGCGCTGGAGCAGGTCGGATTCGAGCTCGATCAGGTCTTTCTTGGTCCCTATGCAGGCGGTGCCCTTCAAACGGGCCGAAGCGTTCACGGGTTCCGTTCGGACGCCTTCACGTGGATGAACGACGTCCTGAATCGAGCCGCTCCGGTCATTCCCAAGGTGGCATTTCGCACGGCGGCCATCGCCGCTCGCCATGGGATCACTTCCGCTCGGTCGCTCGCGAGACCACCGGCGCTGGTGTTTCGACGGAGAGCGCTCGCGAGCGGCTGAGTCGAGGCGCCGGGAGGGCGTGTACGATCGACGCGAAGTCTCTGCCGAAGTGCGCCAGCGTCGTGGACGTATCGGATCGTCGGCGTAGACGATCGGCGTCGAAGCCCGGATGAGTTCGAAGTTGGCGAGCGAGCGCGTCAGGCGAATCGGGCTCGAAGAGAGACGCGGCTGCGAGGTCGGTCGTCTGCTCTCGGTGCACCTCGATGTTCGATGCGATGACTGGCGTCCCCAGCCCGCGTGCGTCTTCGATCACGGTGCTCCACCCCTCGAACAGCGAGGGTTGAATGACCGCATCGCAACGCCGCATGAGGGCGAGTTGGTCTGCTCGCGGGATTTGACCCAGAAGCCGAACGAACCGACTGAGTCCGGCGTTCTCTAAGCGTCGGTCGATACGCTCTCGCACCGTCGGGTCGCGGTAGTCGGCGACGAGACCCGTGCATGCGACGGTGGGCACCGAGCCCGTCGAGCTCAACCGCTCGAGCGCGGCAAACACCACCTCGTGATTCTTGTGTTTCCAGAACTGATTCGACACGAGGAAGAAACGGTCGGGAAGCCGATACCGGATACGCACCGTTTCCGGATCCTCGGCGAAGGCCGCCTCGGGCGCGGGAGAACGGAACCGGAGCACGTGCGTGCGCCCTAGGCTGGACGGGAAGTGGCGCGTCAAGTCACGCTCGGCGGAGCGGCTCGAGAGAACGATCCCGGGCGCCATTCGCGCCACCCGCGCGAAGAGTCGATCGCGTCGACCGAGCTCGTCGCGCGAGAACAGCTCCGGCATGTGCTTGTGCTGGAGATCGGCGATCCAAGCCGCGTGACGAAACGGCGCCAAGCGGCCGAGTCGGCCCGCGAAGAACGGGTAGGCGACATCGACGCGCGCGCTCGCCAACAACGAAAGGAGCTCCAGGTCGACGTGGGCGGCCTCGAAGATGCCACGTCGAACCGCGCGAATCGGGCGCGGTAGGGCACGACCCAACCGACGCTCGTCGGCTTCCGTACCGAGCTCCTCGTACAGGTCCAGGTCGGTCGCGGCAGTCCCGACGAGAACCACGCGAGCTCCGACGGCGCGCAGAGCGCGGCTCAAGTTGGCGACGTACTGGGCACCTCCGACCCAGTTCCGACCTGCCTGCGCGACCAAGCCGACCTTCATGTCAGTCGTAGACTCCGGCGAGCGTACGAACGAAGACCTCTTCCATCGTCTCGCAGTATCGGGGCCACGACAGCATGCGTGCGACGGACTGCGCGGCACGCGCGATTCGGATGCGGGTGTCTTCATCCGACGCGGCGGTCACGATGCGGTCCGCGATGCTCGTCGGATCGCCGAATCGAGCGACGTAGCAGCTCCGGCCATCCTGGAAGAGCTCAAGTGTCGTCGCGGTTTCGTTGACGATCGAGGGGATCCCGGCCGCCGCACACTCCGTCGTGACCTGGCCCCACGTCTGGCCTCGCGTCGTCAGGACGAGCAGATGCGAGCTCGCGCGCAGCGTCTCGTACTCGGCGCTGGGGAGGAAACCTTCGATCCGGACGAAGTCTCCGAGATCGGCGGCTTCACGACGCAGCCGGGCGACGTACTCCGCGTCAGCCGGAGCGCCGACGATCGTGAGCCGGGCGTCGATGCCACGAGCACGGGCGATGCGGACGGCGGCGATCGTGTCTTCGAAGCGCCGGAAAGGGGACATGATCCCGGCCGCGAGCAGGCGAAGCGGCTCATCCGGTGAGCGCCGTCGGACGGCCCGTTCGAGCCCATCGAAGTCGAGTCCCCACGGCACCACGATGGCATCGCGACGAAACACGTGCCGCCACCACCACCGGTTGGTTTCGTCGAGCACCGTCAGCGGGCCGGGAGGAAGTTGCGCGCGGAGCACCGCCTCCACGGCCCGGGGGGATGCCGTCAGCCAGCGCGCGTAGGTTTCGGCACGCACCCAGGAGCCCCGCACTCGGCTCTGCGCCGCCAGCTCGTACACGGGACCCGGAAGGTCGTTGCACATCCACACCCACCGGGCGGACGATGCGGTCGAACGTCGCGAAGAGAGGTAACCCGTCTGGGGGTTCGCCCCATGCCAGTTGATGATGTCGACCTCCTCCGGCAACAGATGGCTCCATGCCTTCGCATCACTGGCTTGGAGAGACTCCGCCCGAACACGTGCCTGGAGCTTCGAAACGAACGACGTCCCCGGGAGGATGTCTCGGCGCCGTCCGTGGTGGACGGCACGTACGTCCAACCCCGACCATTCGCTCGAGTAACATGCGTCGCGGTCTAGGTAGCTCGTGACGATGGTGACCTCGTGTCCACGCGAGACGAGATGACGAGCGAGCTTGAGTAACTGCTTCTGCTCTCCGCCGGGACGGTCGAGGAGGCGGTTTGCGAGTACGAGTTTCATCTAGAAGAGTCTCGGTATCATGGTATGCATCTAGTTCAAGGAGAGAGCGATGTTGTCGTTTGTATACCGGGCTAGGTTGGCGGGGGAGGCTGTCTTCCGTGCTGCAACCAAGGGGATTCGACGCGAGAAGGGTCGAATGCAGTCTGTTGAGATCTATTCGGACGACCACTTTGCCGACGTGCTCGACAACTGGGGGGAAGGCACGGTGTGGCCTGAGATTCAGATGCTAATGCGTGGTCGGTCGGGGAAGGTTCTGGATTTAGCGTGTGGAACTGGGCGAACGCGAAGCTTCGTGTGCCAGGAAGAGGGTTTAGAGTGGTACGGTTGTGATATTTCCGACGTCTTGCTCGCTCGTGCACGGGCGCGAGGGATCTCTCCTGAGCGACTCGAGCGCATGGATGCGACCAAGATGTCGTACGAGGACGAGTCGTTCGATTTTTTGTACTCGATAGGATCGCTTGAGCACTTTACGGAAGACGGGATTCGTCGAACAATTGGAGAATGTCGTAGAGTCTGTAAGGGGCCAAGTTTTCACATGGTTCCTGTGTCGCGAAGTGGCCTTGACGAGGGGTGGATGAAACTCGCCCAGAGCGGGTGGAATAACTCCGTGAATTGGTGGAGCGCGATGTTCGAAGCCGAGTACGGAAGTAACGTCGTGTCGATGACGTCTAGATGGAGTGACAGGGTTTCGGTTGGGCGTTGGTTTGTTGCGTGGTAGTGAGATCACTTTTCGTGCTCGGGTTCTAGTGCGCGAACTTGTATTGCGGGATTCCCGGCGACGATCGTCCAGGCAGGAACGTTTCGCGTGACTACGGCGCCTGCCCCGACGATTGCCCCTTCGCCGATGGTCGTTCCCCTTAGTATGATGGCGCCCGCGCCGATCCATGCACCGTCGCAAATCGTGACTGGTGCACGCTGAGGAACGCTCCAGTCGAAGGCTCCCGCGCGCCACTTGCGGAGATCATCTCGTCGCGTCCGTCTCGATAAGCTGTGGTTATCTGAGTCGGTGATAATGCAGTTGTACGAGACCAGGACGTCGTTGCCGATCGTGATGGAGAGTGCGCAGTCGACTATCGTGTTTCGGCCTACGAAGGAGTTGGTTCCCACGGTGAGTATCGACTCGGCGCACTCGGCGATGAGTGTGCCGTCAATGACGCTGTCGCGAGCTATTCGAATTCTGCCGGACGATGTTGGGAATGCGATGTTTCCGCGGATCTCAGCGTTCGGCGAGACTTCCGCTCCTGGGGGCAGTCGTCGGCCGAGTCGAAGTCGTGCTCGTAGAGCCGACGCGATTCTTGACTTGTTCATCGGTGAGGTGTCCTCTGGTCGTGGACGATGTTGCGGTACGTCTTTGTGACTGCATATGCAGGAATGAGTGCAGCGATCGTTGTTGCCCAGCACACTCCGCTAACGCCAAAGGTTCTGCCAAGAAGTATCGACAGTCCGAGGTTAGCAACCGCCGCAGCGCCCCCGTAGATCACCTGAACACGTACAGCGCCGAGTCCGTTCAGGACCTGGCTGTATACCAAGCACCATGCGTAAACGGGAAGGTAGGCTGCGACCGCGCAGGCAAGAGGGAACGATGGATGAATCGTTCCAGCGGTCCAGAATCGGACAGTTGCTGGTCCTAACAGAATAACCAGAGATCCTGCCGCGAACGCCAGGCCCATGAGTCGCTTTGCGTGCAGTTGGGTGGTCGTTTGAATCCAGTTGGTCCGACCTGATGCGCTTGCTGCCGCTACCGCAGGCCAAAGTCCGGCGACGATTGCGCCAAACGCAATCGTTCCAAGGGCGGCGAGTTTGAATGTAGTCGCGTACTCGGCGACGGTTGCCGAATCGAAGAGTGCGGCGACCACCAGGTTGTCCGTTTGCCACATAAGAATCGCAACGGCCTGAGCCGCCAGGAACTCCGTGCCAGTTCCAAGTAGACTCACCGCGGTGGAGCGGTCCACTGCGCGCCAGGCGAATCGAATCGAGTTGTGAGCCAATGCGATGAGCGCGCCCACCGCTTGTGCGGCGATCGTTGGGGTGAGCACGATGGCTGCGATGAGCGTCATCGACGCGGGGTGCTGCAGCAGCAGTATCGATGCAATACCAAGCAACGTGGCGACGTTGGCCAAGCATAGAAGCAGGTACGATGCATGAGACCGCTGCTGGGCGAACAGAAGTCTGTCGCCCAGCGAGGTAAGTAGGCCGACTGCCGTGAGCAGCGCTCCAATGGTGGCTGCTTCACTGAGGTCTGGGTCGGGATTGTCTGCGCCGACGACTCGATGCCACGGAATGTGAGGTAGCGCGAGCGCTGCCGGTATCGCAACGCACGCAGCGGCTGTGAATATGAGCGCGAGTGCGGACGATGTAAGTCGCGTGGATGCTTCCAGATCGTTTCGGGCGATTGCCGCCGAGAGCGGAGTGGTGAGACTGTTGGCGAGCCCGAGGTTGGCAAGGGAGAACCAGCTGAATAGTGAGATGAGAACCAGGAACGAGCCGTATCGTTCTTGGCCGAAAATCTTAATGAGAAGCGGTACACTGAGGAGTTGGACGAGCACTCCGGTCGCCCGAGCCAACAAGGCGGCGGCGCCCGCCCACCGTATGGCCTTCGTAATGTTCACGGGAGTTACGAAGACCTAGCCGCAAGCGACGTGTCCTGGCGTTCGTCGGTCGGCTGCTCTGCGTCCGCGTAGTACCCCGCGCGGTCGTAGTAGTACGAGCCGCGACCGTAACGCTTCGACGTACTGTCCAGGCCGTTGAGGACGGCGCCGACGTACCGGGCGCCGACGTCCCGCAGTTGGCGAATGGCTGCTGCTGCGGCGTCGCGCGTGGTCCGGTCAGCTTGGGCGACGAGGTCGGCGCCGTCCATCTGCGCTGCGAGGACCGCGGCGTCGGCGACCGCGCCGAGGGGTGGGCTGTCGAAGATCACGAAGTCGTAGCTCTCCCGGGCTCGGGCTAGGAGGCCTCGAAAGCGCTCGGTGTGGAGGAGCTCGGCGGGGTTCGGGGGCGTCGGACCGCAGCCGAGGACGAAGAGGTTGTCGACCTCGGTCTCGTGGACCAAGTCGCGGAGGTCGCCTTCGCCCACCAGCGCCGTGGTCGCGCCGCGCTCGCTGGAGATACCGAACACCCGATGGAGGCGTGGGCGGCGTAGGTCGGTGTCGATCAGAAGCACTCGTTTGCCAGATTGGGCGATGGCCGTCGCGAGGTTGGTCGCGATGGTGGTCTTGCCCTCACCGGGACCGGCGCTGGTGACGACGACGGCGCGGAGCGGTGTATCCGCGAGCATGAACGTCAGGTTCGTGCGCACGCCTCGGATCGCCTCCGAAAAGCTGGAGAGCGCGCGGGTGTGAACCAAGAGGTCTCGGCCTTCGCGAGCGGGGACGGCGCGTCGACGTCGGCCCGTGCGAGCGGGGGTGGCCTCCGGAGTGGTGGCGGGAACGACGCCGAGGAGCTGCACCCCGAGGTCTTCGAGCTCTTCCGCGGTGCGCAAGCGCCGATCGAGGCGACTCAGCAGGAAGGCGAGGCCGAGACCCAGCGCGAGTCCGAGCAACGCGCCGAGCACGAGGTTGAAGACGATCCGCGGCCGAACGGCGCGGAACGGGCGAAGCGCGCGGTCCACGATGCGGACGTGGGTGAAGCGCATCATGCGCGTCAGGTCGGTCTCGGCGGTGCGCTCCAGGAGGAGATCGTAGAGCTTGGAGTTGTTCTCCCGCTCACGGTTCAAACGCGAGTATTCGATCTCGCGAAGGTTGAGCTCGTGACCGGCGTCGTGGGCCTCTTCGAGGGCGGCGCGGAGCCCGTTCTCGATTGACTGGATCTCACGGACGTCCAGCTCTGCGGTCCGGATGATGCCGTCGATCTCGGCTCGGAGGTGGGTCTGGATGGTGTCGATCTCGGTCTGGAGCGAACGCATGGAGGGGTGCGCGGGTCCGTATCGGAGCGCCGCCGCGTCTCGCTCCTGGAGCTTCGTCTCGAGG
>ERZ761607.3627-NODE-3627-length-14686-cov-4.696193_pt1 | contig 14686 bp, 10 predicted proteins | sample MGYA00511164_ERZ761607 | MGnify/ENA primary metagenome ERZ761607 (study PRJEB28899, sample SAMN02445080) | bioreactor sludge metagenome | biome: EBPR sludge | place: Australia: Brisbane, Thorneside Wastewater Treatment Plant | collected 2011-06-22 ...
CACCAGCGCCGCCCGCCGCGCCACCTCGGTGTCGCGCTGCAACGCGTCGCGCGTGGAGGACACCGCGTCCCGATCGCCGAGCTCGAGCCCCGCGATCGCCGCCTCCGCCGCCACCGCGGGATCGTCGTCCTCGCGCAGACGCGCGAGCGTCGGGGCTGCCGGCGCGTACGCGAGCTCCCCGAGCAAACGCGCCGCGGACGCGCGCACCGTCGCGCGTCGATCACCGAGCAAGGGCACGAGCTCTGCTGCAGCGCCGCGATCGCCGAGCTCGGCGCGCGCGAGCGCGGGTGGCCACCCCGCGTCGTCCGCCATCGCCATCGCCTCGTTGCGCGGCACGCTCGCGAGGAACGCGCGCGACGCGCCGAGCAGGGTCGAGACGACGTCCGCCTCACGCGCGCTGCGATCCTCGAGCTCGCGTGGATCGTGCTCGAGATCGAAGAGCACACAGCGCGCGTCCTCGCAGAGCAGCTTGTGGCGGCCGTCGGTCGTCATGCGCCGCGTGCCCACCGACGCGAACGCGAAACGAGGCCCCGCGTCGTCGACCCCACGCAGCACCGCGCCGAGATCGTCGCCTCGCATCCGCGCGTCGCGCGGCACGCCGAGCGCAGAGAGCAGCGTCGGCGCGAGGTCGACGAGCTCCACCGGCACATCCGTCGCGCGCGGCGTCGCGACACCGGGCGACGACCAGATGAGGGGAATGCGCACCTGCTCGTCGTAGAGCGTGGTGCCGTGGTACCAGCCGCCGTGATCGCCGAGCTCTTCGCCGTGATCGGCGGTGACGATCACGGTGCCGTTCGGACGGCGTGCGCGGAAGCGCTCCACGAGCTGGCCAATCGCGTGATCGACCGCGGCGACCTCGCCCTCGTAGCGCTCGACCGTTCCGTCTCCACGCGCGAACTCGGGCGGCGGTGCGTACGGCTCGTGCGGCTCGAAGAGATGCATCCACACGAAGACCGGATAGCCGGGCGCGACCTCTTCGAGGTAGCCGTCGAGCTGCGCGACGCGCTGCTGTGCGGACGCGAACATCACCTTGCGGTACTCGAACCCGAACCCGCCGCGCGAGAGCTCCGAGAAGCGCGTCGCGTCCACGAAGAAGATCGCTGGCGGATAGAACGCCGCGGTGCGGTAGCCGTACTCGCGCAGCAGATCCGGCAACGCCGCGTGCTGCGACGGCGCGCCGGGGAGCTCCAGCACCTCGCGCATGAACTTGCCGGTCAGCAAGCTCGTGAGCGCGTACGACGTGTGCGGCGTCGGCGTGTACGCGCGCCGGAACACGACGCCGTCCTCGGCGAGCGCGTCGAGCGACGGCGTGAGCCCCGGGGGCCCGCCGTACGCGCCGAGCCGGTCGGCCCGAAGTGCGTCCACGGTGATGAGCAACACGTCGCTTCCGCGCAAATCGATCCCACGGCGCGCCGGCCGCGCGAGCTCCACCGTCGGCTCGGGCGTCGGCGCGACCTCGCGCCCCGGAACCAACGCGAGGAGCTTGCCCGTCCAGCTCGCGTGCGTCCGCGCGACGAACGCCGCGTTCGGTGCTCTCTCCAATGCGAAGAGCGCGACGGGGCTCGCGATCACGATCGGCACCGCGACGAACGCGAGCGCGAAGCTCACGCGACGATCGAGCGGGCGCAGCGAGAGCAAGCTGGCGGACGCCAAGGCGGCCACGAGCGCGAACGACGCCGCCGCCAAGTGCAACGCGGGATACAAACGCGGAAGCACGAACGCGTCCGCGGCCACCGTCACCACGCTCGACAGCGCGAGCGCGACGACGATCCACCATCGTCCCCCACGCGTGCGTGGGTCGCGCGACGCGTTCCAGCGCGCGAGCGCACCACAGGCGAGCCCCACGCTCACCGCGCCGACGAGCACGGCCGCTTCACGCCACGACGCGTCCGACACGCGCGGGCCTGCGGTGAGGCTCCATCCGATCACGCTCGCGAGCGCCGTCGCACACGCTCCCGCGAGCCGTCCGAGCGCAGTCGCCGGATCGGTCGCGCGACGCACGAGCACGTGGTGCACGAGCGTCGCGACACCCCACGCGAGGAGGGCGACCGCGAAGCACGTCGGCGCCGCACCGAGCACGTAGCGGCGTCTCTCCCCCGAGCCGAGGAAGAGTCCCCAACCTCCTGCGAGCGTCGCGGAGATCTCCGCGACCGCGAGGATCGCGCCGGCGAAGAGAGGACGCCGGAGGTCCATCAACGTCCTCGAAGAGCTGTCGACCGATCGGCCATCAGCGTCTCTCGGCCATCAGTCCCAACGGATCTCGACGACCTCGTAGGTGCGAAGCCCACCGGGGACCTTCACCTTCACCTCGTCGCCGACCTCCCGACCGATGAGCGCCTTGGCGACCGGCGACGTCACGCTGATCGTGCCCTCGTCGATGTTCGCCTCGTCGGGACCGACGATCTGGTACGTGACGGACTTCTCGGCGTCGAGGTCCTCGAGCACGACGATCGCGCCGAACTTCACGCGCTCCCCCCCGAGGTTGCTCGGATCGATGACCTCCGCACGCGAGAGCTTGTCCTCGATGTCGGCGATGCGCGCCGCCACCAGCCCCTGACGCTCCTTCGCGGCGTGGTACTCGGCGTTCTCCTTGATGTCGCCGTGGTCCCGCGCGACGCCGATCTCCTGCGAGATCTTGGGCATCTCCGCCTTGAGGCGGGCGAGCTCGTCCTTGAGGGTCTGCTGACCCTTCGGGGTCATCGGTACACGTTCCATGGCGGATTCGCTTCGGGGTGGGGCCGCTGAGGCGGCGTGGTCGTAAGTCGGGCGGTCGGGTCGAGGCGACCCATCGAAAGCAAGCGCGGAGACCTCATCGAGCGCGTCCTCGAGGCGTCCTCGCTTCGAGCGTCGAGGTTCCTCGTTGCGAGGGGGGACGCGCTGCCTCGCGACGCGGGGCGGCGCATGCAGCGCCCGGCGTCAGTCGAGCGGGATAGGTAGCAGAACGAAGGCCGCACGCCAACGCGGTCCGCCGTGCGAGCCGACGGGTCGCGTGCGGCCCATACCGCAGGTCACGACGCGTCGAAGACTTCCGCGAGCGAGCGCGCCAGCAGGATCCGATCCGTCCACGTCGTCAGCTCGTCGTCGCCCGCACCCTCGATGCGCCGTCGCGCGCCTTCGTCGAGCGGCCCGAACTTCTGCTCCAGCAAACGCAAGAGCGTGGCGACCCGCCCGCGCACCATGCCCTGCTCAATGCCCTGCTCAATGCCCTGCTCGAGCCCGCGACGATGCACGCTCTCCGCCAAGGTCGTCGCTCGCTGCTTCATTCGATCCCCCATCGTCGTGCGAACCGCCTCGAAGAACGGCGCCGGGTCCTCCACCCGCGCGACCTCCCAAAGGTACCGGATCGCGGCCTCCGAGCGTCGACAAGCGCGCTCTCGCCCCCCTCAGAGCACGCTCGAGCACACCTGCGCGACGCAGCGCGAGTCTTCCGCGCGCGCACGGCACGTGAGCCCGCCCGCGCAATCGCCGTCGTCCGCGCAGCGTTCGCCGTCCGACAGGCGCTCGGCGAGGCACACGAAGCCGCCGTCGTCGCCGAGCGTGCACGCCCCCGCGCAGTCTCCCGCGCCGAGCACACACGTCTCACCGGGCGCGACGTCGGGCGCGCACGATCCGCTCGGCGCGCAGTGATGATCCGCGCGACACGCTTGATTGTTCTGACACGGCTCCCCCGCGCCGCGCGGCACGACGCACACGCTCCCCGTCGCCTCGAACGAACAGCCGAGCCCCGCCGCACACGTGTCGAGACCCGCACACGCTTCGCCTTCGTTCGGCAGCGCGCCGCACACTCCGTCGCGACAAGCGAGCCCTTCCGCGCACAGGAACGGCCCACGCTCACCGAACAGGCACGGCTCGCCGCTCGTTGGCAACGCCGCGCACGTGCCCGATCCGCCGTCGGCGTCGCACCCGAGCCCGACACCGCAGATCACGCCGTTGCCGCAGCTCGCGCCTTCCGCGGGCCGCGTCACGCACGTCTTGGAGTCGTCCGCGCAGAAGAGCTCGGCGCGACAATCCGCGTTCTCCACGCACGCCTCACCGACATCGGCCGGCGCACGACACGCCGAGAGGCGCCCGCACGTCGTGAGGTTGCCGCACGGAGCTTCGACGTCGTCGCACGTCGGCGCCGCACGCTCGGCGCATCGACCTGCGACGCATACCGACCCGAACGCGCACTGCGTCGTGTCCTCGCAGGCGCCGTCGACCGCACGCAGCAGCTCGCAGCGTCCGCCGACACACTGCGCCGGCGGTCGGCAGCCGCTCGGCTGCGTGCACGCCTCGCCGACTTCCGCGAGCCGCGCGCAACGCTCGCCGTCGCACGCGAGCCCCGTCGCGCACGAGAACATGTCGGAGCATGCCTCGCCCTCGGCACCGCGCGTGGTGCAGATGCCCGTCGGACCTTCTTCGCGGCGACAGAAGCCTTCGCCGTTCGCGCAATAGATCGTGCTGCACGCTTCCCCGATCGCGACCGGCTCGACGACGAAGGGCGCGCACACCGCGAACGCCGCCAGCCCGCTCGGCGCGGCGCATTCGACGGTCGCTTCCTCCACCAAACGCGCGCATTCGGTCGCAGCGACGCCGTCCACGATCGCGCCCGCCGCGACCAGCGGCTGCCAGCTCTCGAGGCACGTCGCCTCGAAGCGCGCCGCGCAGGCCTCGACGTCGAGCGCGCCGCTCGGGAAGACCTCGCCACACCCGCAGCTCTCGGCCGATTCGCAGAGTTGGCGCGCGAGCGGTCGGCAGTAATCGGAGAGCTCCCCCGGCACGACGCTCGCGTCGCTCCCCGCGTCGACTCCCGCGTCTCCGCCCGCATCGCCCGCGTCCACGCCGGGCCCATCGTCGTCGGAGCCACAAGCCAAACACACGAGCGAAACGAGCACGAGCGAACGAAGCATCCCGTTCACTGGCCGGGCGCCGACGTCGACGCAAGCGAGCGGTGTCGCAGATCCCCTCGCGGCGGCGCACGCCCACGTACACGAGGGCTCTTCGTCGATGGCTCGTTTGGAGGTCCGTCGAGCCTCGGCCATCGTCATGGCTCGAGACATGGTTACGGACTCGCTACTCGACGCAATCATCCTCCGCTCCCTCGACGCGCGCGACGAGATGGTTCCGCCCTGGGAGCTTCGCCCCGACCTCGTACACGGCTCCCTGGGATGGCGCATGGGTGCGGGCGAAGCGCTCCTCCTCGCGTGGAAGCGATGGCTCGATCGCCAGCCGACGCAGCGCACGTGGCGCGTGGCGTACTTCCGTCGGCACGTCGCGCCTCGTACCTGGACGCCCGTCGTCGTGCGCGGGCTCGTCGAAGGTGCCGAGGACGAGCGCCACGCGATCGTCGAACGTGAGCGCTGCGTCGCCGACGACGTCGCGTACGCCGCGTGGGTGCGGCGGGGCGAACCACCTCTCTTTCGTCCGCTCCACGGCGGCGACAGCGCGTTGGGCGTACGCGAGTGCGCGTTCTGGCTGCGCCTCGCCCGTCTGCGTCGACGCGACGCCGCGTGGCTCGCGTCGCACGAGGTACCGGAAGAGTGGCGACCGATCGTCGCTGCGCTTCACGGAGGACCGGTTCCCGAGCTCCCTGGCCTCGCGCGAGTCTACGGCTACCTCGCGCGCGAAGGCACCGCCCCCCCGCCCAGCGTGCTCGGCGAGCCGCTCGACGTGCGTGCGATCGATTCCTACGCGTGGGCGTGGCACGCGTGGATGGAGCGCGCGTTCGACGATCGCGCGACGCTGGCACCCCACCTCGCGCGAGCCGACGAAGCCGAGTGCGCGGTCGCGCGCATGACGCCCGCGTTCGCTCCCCACGCCGCGCCCTACGATCCAGATCCGCTCGCTGGGCTCGACGAGGTCGATTGGCGCTCGCACGCCCGTCCGACGTGGAGCACCGACGACGAGGTCATGCACGCGCTTCGCGATCTCGCCAATCCCGAAGATCCCGATCGCTGGCGCTCGTACCACCGGCTCCTGTACGCGGTCGGGAACGACCACGCGGGGACCTACTTCCCGATCGTGCTCCCGGTGATCTTCTTTCTCGGCCGCGTCGTTCGCCGCGGGAGCCCCATCGCGCGACTTCGCGCCCTCGACGCGCTCGTCGATCTGGTCGGCTCGTTCGAGCCCGACCCGGACCACACCGAGGTCGTGCTCGGCGCCCGCCGCGAGCCGTTGAAGCTCCTCCTCGTTTCCAGCGCGCGGATGCTCACCGACGACGTCGAGCAGGTGGCACACGCGCCGGCGAGCGACGAGGAGGCGAAGCTCGCGAAGGATCTGCTCTCGCTTCTTCGAGAGTGAGCGGGAGCCGAGGACTCGTCGTCCGGTCGGTGTCGCGGGTCCGTCGAGCCCGCCAACGCAAACAGGCGACCCGAAGGCCGCCCGCGCGTTTCTCACTTTGCTCCGGAGGTAGGACTCGAACCTACGACCAATCGGTTAACAGCCGATCGCTCTACCACTGAGCTACTCCGGAATGTGGGCGCGGAGACTGTATCGGGATCCGCGGAGTGTCAAGGGATTCCGTCGGCAAAAACGTCACTCGCGCGTTCGCCGACGGCCTCTCGAAGGCCCCTTCAGCTCGGAGGCTTCGGCTCGCTCCCGGCCGCGTCGAGCGCCTCGAGCCGCGGGTCGCGTGGGCCCTCCACCGTCTGCACTTCGACGCCGTGGTCGCGGAGGTACTGCACGCCGTTCTCCCCGAGGTAGCCGCCCTCGACGATGAGCACGCGTGCAATGCCGGCGTGGTGAATGAGCTTGGCGCAGAGGAGGCACGGCTCGCCGGTGACGATGAGCCACGCGCCGCCGCACGCGACGCCGTTCGCGGCCGCGTTGCAGATGACGTTCATCTCGGCGTGGTGGCAGCCGATTTCCATGCGCGTGCCGCTCTTCACGCCGAGGGTGTCGCGCAGACAGACGTCGCCGCCACAGAGCTCACCGCCGCCGCGCGGGCCGCCGTTGTAGCCGTCCATGAGCACGACGTTGCGCACCGGGTCGAGCAAGAGCGCGCCGAACTTGCGGCGCGGGCAGTTGGAGGCCTTCGCGAGCGCGAGGCACTGCTCGATGCGGATGCGGACGTGTTTGTCTTTCACGCGCGAAGTGATCGCAGGTTTCGTCGCGGGCGTCAGCCCCGCTCGTGCGCGTCACGTCGAGCCTCTCCTCAGTGCGCACATCGGTGCGCCTCGCGTCGGTGAGCCTCGCGTCGTGCGCCCGCGCACCCGCGTTCGAACGCGCTCGTCGCGATCAGAACCCCGGTCGACACGCGCCGTGCGTGGGGTGTCCGACGTCGATGCAGTCTTCCTCGGCGCCGCACTGGAACGTCCCGAGCAAACAGATGTTCGTGCAGCTCCCGCGAAAACAAACGAAGAGGATGTCGCAGTCGTCGCCGCTCGTGCAGGGATCGAAGAGGTTGCCGCACTCGGTGCAGCTCTCGCAGCGGCCTCGGCTCTCGTCGTAGAAGCGGCAGAGGCGCGCGCCCCCGCACGAGGCGCCGGGTGTCTCGCACGACTCGTTCTCCGCCGGCGGCACGTCGAGCTCGGGATCGAGCCCCGTCGCGCGGCCCGAGTCCACGCCCGCGTCCGTTCCGGCGTCGCGCGCGCCCGCATCGAGTCCCGCGTCCGTTCCCGCATCGACGGTTGCGTCGCCTGTCCCCGCGTCGGGAAGGCTCGCGTCCACGCGGCTCGCATCCACGCTCGCGTCGATCGAGCCCGCGTCGTTGCGCGACGAGATGCGACGGTCGTCCGCGCAATGGACACAGACCAGCGCCGCGAGAAGAAGACCGAACCGCACGATGCCGGAGGGTAGCGCGTTCGCGGACACCCGTGCGCCCCACGCTTGACGCCTCCCCACGCGCCTTTCACACCTTCGCGCGTCATGAGCCGTGCCGACGCGCTGCCGAGCCGCCCTCCGAGCGGGGAGACCGAGGCGGTCTCGCGCGCGAAAGCGACGCCGACCGAGAAGGTCGCGAGCACGACCAAGGCGCGCTGGCTCGCGCTCGATCTGCTCCGCTTCACCGCCGTCGTGCTGATGGTGCAGGGGCACGTCTTCTACGAGGTCATCGACGACACCGTGCGTCGCGCGAGCTGGTACTCGTGGCACGGCTTCGTGCACGGCTTCACCGCGCCGATCTTCCTCTTCTCGAGCGGCATGGCCTTCGGCGTGACCACGCTCGGCAAGTGGGACGAGCACACGCACTTCGGTCGCGCGGTGCTCAAACGTTTCGAGCGCTACGCCATCTTGCTCGGCATCGGATACCTCTTGCAGGTCGGCGATCTCGGGCTGCGGTACATGATGGGTCTGCCGGTCGAGGCGCTGCACCGCGCGACCGCCGTCAACGCGCTGCAGCTCATCGGCGTGGTGCTCGCGTTCGCGGAGGCGATGGTGCTCGTGCTGCGCCGTCCGCCACTCTTCCTCGCGCTGATGGGCTTCGCGATGTTCGGCGCGGTGCTCGCGGCCCCGTGGACCTGGGACCTCACGCTCGAAGGCTGGCCGGTGCCGGTCGCGGCGTACGTCGCGTCGACCACACGCTCGCTCTTCCCGATCTTCCCCTGGGCCGGCTTCCTGCTCGCCGGGATCCTCGTCGCGCGCTTCGTGCGCGGACGCCGCAAGAGCGCGAAGCCCGGCTGGGGCCAGCTCGTGATCCCGCTCGCGCTGGTGAGCGCGACGCTGGTGCTGCTCGGCAAGTCCGCGCCCTTCGTCGGCGATCCCTTCCCCGATCACAACGTGTGGAAGGCGGGTCCGTTCTTCTTCGTGTTCCGTCTCGGCGTGGTGCTCGGTCTGCTCGCGGTGCTCTGCGCGATCGACCTCGGGATCTCGCGACTGAAGTCGGCGTCGAGCTCGCGCGCGATCACGCTCCTGCAGACGCTCGGCGCGGAGACCCTCGTCGTGTACGTCGCGCACCTCCTGATGATCTACGGCGTGTTCGGGCTGCCCGGCCTCAAGGACCGCTTCCCGAAGAACCTCGGCCTCGGGGAATCGATCGCGCTCGTGATCGCGGTCTTCGGGACGATGGTGGCGTTCGCGTGGCTCTGGCACGAGACGAAGAAGCGCCACCCGAAGGCGTTCGACCGCGTGCGCTACGCCTTGATGGCGCTCGTCGTGATCGTGTTCTTCGCGCGCTGAGCCGACTGCGCTTCGCGCTCATGCTCATGCTCGTCCGGCGGCTGACCCCGCCGACCCGGTCGAGCAGTGGTGGTCGACCGCGAGCACGAACCAACCCGAACGTTCACCCGCGCGGGTGGTGCCGCTCGTGGATCTCGTGCAGGCGCTCGCCCGTCACGTGTGTGTAGACCTGCGTGGTTGCGATGTCGGCGTGGCCGAGCATCGTCTGCACCGCACGCAGATCCGCGCCGCCGATCAGCAGGTGCGTCGCGAAGGAGTGCCGCAGCTTGTGCGGAGAGACGTTCTTCACGATGCCCGCCGCCGCCGCGTAGCGCTTCACGTTCTTCCAGAAGCCTTGGCGCGTCATCGCGCGGCCGTGGTGCGTGAGGAAGACCGGTCGACTTCCGGGCTTCGCCCAGCCCGGCCGCACCTCGAGCAAGTACGCGAGCAGCGCCTCCTTCGCGAAGTCGCCGATCGGAACCACGCGTCGTTTGTCGCCCTTGCCGTGCGGCACCACGAAGCCCGTCTCGAGATTCAGCGCGTTCAGCTCGAGGTTCACGAGCTCCGACACGCGCAAACCCGCCGCGTACATCGTGTGGAGCATCGCGCGATCACGGACCTCGCGCGGTCCGTCGCCCGGCGGCGCCGCGAGCAGCCGCACCACCTCGTCGCGCGAGAGCACCGACGGAAGACGCCGACCGAGGCGTGGGCGGTCGACGAGCGCGGTCGGATCCTCGCGGAGGTAGCGCTCACGCACGAGGTGCTTGTAGAGCCCACGCAGCGCGCTGAGGTACCGCGCCTGCGAGCGCGCCGAGAGACCCTCGCCCGCGAGCTTCACGAGGAACGCGGCGACCGTGGTGCCGTCGGCGTCGTCGAGGCTGCTGCGCTCCTCTTCGAGGAAGCCGAGCCAGCGCGAGAGATCCTTCGCGTACGCCTCCAGGGTGTGGCGCGAGAGGCCTCGCTCGACCTTCAGGTGATCGAGGTAGGTGTCCACGCGCAGATCGGCGGCGCCGTCCATCGGGTCGAGGGTGCCGTGGCGGGCGCGTGGTCGCCAACTCTCGGCGTGCCCACTCGCGCGCGGACCTCGCTCGAGCTCCAGACGAGTCGCGGCCTGCACCACCGAGTCGAGGCCACCACGCGACGCCTCTGGCGACGGGCGCTTGCGCCTCGCTCCGCAACCGGCATCCTCCCGGCCGCGTGACCACGCGCGCGCGACGCGCGGCGGGCTCGCGCGACGGAAGTCGGCGGCTGACGCCGACTCGGGCAAGAAGCGGCAGACGGAAATCCTCATGGGACTCTTCGATTTCTTCGGGCGAAAGAGCGGCGGCGGGGCGGTCGGCAAACACGCGGCGCGCGCGGCGGACAAGCGCGCGCAGGCGCCGGATCGCTGGCAGTCGCTGCGCGCGCTCGGCGAAATGAAGAGCGCAGAGGCGGTCGAGGCGCTGCTCCAGCGCTTCACCTTCCGCATCGATCCGAGCATCACGGATCAAGAAGAGAAGGACCTCGCGATGCACGGCATCGTGTCGTCCGGCGAGGTCGCGGTGGAGCCGGTGCGCGCGTACCTGCGGCAGAGCGCGTCGATCGCGTGGCCGGTGAAGATGCTCCAGCAGCTCGTCTCCGCCGAGGAGCTCGTGGGCGATCTACTCGCGCTGCTCGCCGAGATGAGCACCGACTACGAGCGCGATCCGCAGCGGAAGATCGACGTGATCATGCAGCTCGAAGATCACCGCGACGGGCGCATCCGCGAGGCGGTGCAGCGCTTTCTCGAGGACGCGAACGAGACGGTGCGCTTCCACGCGGTGCAGACGCTCGCGGGCCAAGCCGAGATCGACGAGGCGCGCGAGGCGTTCCTCGCGCTCTTCGTGCGCGAAGAGAGCGTGCGGGTCCGCGTGCGCATCCTCGACGTCTGCGTCGAGCGCGGGTGGACCGTCGATCCGGCCGCGATGGCCGGCAAGGTGCCGAGCGGCTACGCGATCGATGGCACCTCGGTCCGCAAGGGCTGAGCCTCGGCTCAGCGCGTCCCGAGCAAACGTCCCGCCATCGCCACGCCGCTCGCGAACGCGTCGTCGAGGCGCGCGCCGAGGCACCAATCGCCGCACGCGCCGAGGCGCGTCTCACGATCGAAGAGGCAGTCGACGCCCACCGGCTCCGCGACCTGCGCGTAGCGCCAACGGTGTCCTTGGAGCACCCGCGGCTTCGGCAGCTTCCGACCGAGCCGGCGCGCGAAGCTGCCGAGGAGCTCGTCGGCGATCGCCGCCGCGTCGAGCTCGAGCAGCGCCTCGCTGTGCATGGGGCTCGCGTGCAGGCTCCAGGCGTCGAGCGCGCCGTCGCCGTCCTCGATCGCAGGACGCCCCGGCTTGCTCGACTCGCGGCTCATCCACGAGAGCTCACCGTCCGGATCGAACGCCGCGTCCCAGCCGGGCTCGATGCGCTCGTCGAACGCCACGAGCGCGGCGAGGCAGGCGTCCATCTCCGCGCGCGACGCGAGCTCCGCGAGCGCCGGCACGACGCGCAGGAGCGGCACCGCTTGAGGCGAGGGCACCGCGACGACCACCGCGTCGAACGCCCCGAAATCCGCGGGCGATCCCTCGCGTCCCGAGCCGGGGGGACCCGAGTCCGTGACGCCTTCGAGACGCCACGCGCCTCCTTCGCGCACGAGCCGATCGACCCGTGACGCGAGCCGCACCTCGAGGTCGTCCGCGAGGTGCGCCGCGAGCGCGTTCATCGTCGGCACCGCCACGAAGCGCTCGCCCGCGTCGCGCACCACGCGTCCATCCTCGAAGCGCACGAAACGCGCGTCCCAGCGCGCGACGAGCTCCGCTTGCTCCCAGCTCCGCAAGAGGCGCCGAAACGACGTGGCCGACGGCGGCGGCGAGAGGAGCTGCGCGCCGTGATCGATCACCCACGTCGCCCACTCGTTCTTCGAATCCCAGCGCGACGCGCATCGTCCGCCCGGCGCGCGCGCGCCCTTGTCGAAGACCACGACGCTCACACCGTGATCGGCGAGCGTGCGCGCGCACGCGAGCCCCGCGATGCCGGCACCGATCACCGCGACCTTCGGCTCACGCGACCGAGCCTCGCTCGAGGACGCGTCGTTCGACACAACGCGCACCGCGTCCACCTTCGCCGCGTACGCCGCGACGTCGAGCCGCTGCCCATGCAGCTCGGTCGATCGTGCGCGCACCGCGCCGAGCACCGGCGAAGGCTCGAAGGGTCGATCGAAGAGCCCGAGACACCAGAGCAGCCCGCCGTACGACGCGGGATCGCGCCCGTCGAGCGCGTAGCGGTGGTTCAGATCGATCAGCGTCCCGAGCGCCTCGCGCGGCGTGCGCGTCCAACCCGGGATCGCCTTGCCCCAGGTCATGCGGACGTTGTTGTGGAGCTCGCCGTGGCGCAGCAGCGAACGCTGCGCGGCGTCCCAGAGCGCGTCGCCCGTCTTCGCGCGCGAGAGCTCCTCCCACGTCTTCGGGTCGCGGTCGTCGGTGTCGTGCTCGGCGAGCGTCTCGCGCGCCCACTTCGGCAGCGCGGCGAGGTTCTCGGGATCCTCCACGTGCGCGCACCAATGCCACGCGACCTCGCGCCAGGTGAGCAGCTCGTCCGAAAACCTCTCGGCGCCATCGCCGCCAGCGCGCACCGCTTCGGTCGCGACGCGAAACGGCGAGATCATCCCGTAGTGCAGGTACGCGGAGAGCCGCGACACACCGTCCGCGAGCGGATCGTTTCGGAGCTCCGCGTAGCGGGCGAGCTTCGCGTCGCGGAACGTTCGCCAGCGCCCGTAGCCCGCCGACGATCCTCCGCGCGTGTCGCGCACCGGCCCCACGCCGTGATCGATCGCGCACGACGCCACGAGCTCCGCGCGCGCCGCGTCGTCGAGCGCCGCGACGTCGACGGGCACGAACGGAAGCTCGCTCGGCACGAAGCGCTCCTTCGGCGCGGGCTGCGCGGGCCAGCCGCTGCGCACGAGCTTGTCGAGCCGCTCGCGTCGCTGCTTGCGCAGATGATCTTCGAACACGTACGCGCGCTGCGGCGCGGCGGGCGAGAGCGACATCGGCTGCACGCAGCTCGCGTCGACCTCGATCGTCGCGACCTTCGCGGCCAAAGCGCGGGTCCACGCGCGCAGCGGCGGCGTCGGCATCGCGTCGCAGATCACGAGCCCCGCTTGCTTGGCGAGCTGCTGCAGCACGCGCCCGCGATGCCCCGGACGCTCCAGGTGGAAGAGGTACGCGAGCTTCTTCTCCGCGAGCTCGCGCGCGACATCCGCCGCGCCTTCGAGCACGAAGGTGTGGTGTCGATCGGAAGCGTACGGATAACGCTCGGAGAGCCCCTGGTAGACCACCACCGGCAGCCCGAGCTCGCGCGCGGTCGCGAGCGCGACGTCGAGCGCGGGGTTGTCGTGCGCGCGCATCGCGACGCGCATCCAGTACACGACGAAGCGCGGCTTGGTCGGACGGCGCTCGCCGACGAACGACGCGCGCTCGCGCAGGTGCGGAGGGAGAGCGGAGAGGAGGTCGTCGCGCATGGGGCGGGGGTATGGTTCCGGCGCACGATCCCGTCGAGCAGCGCGACGTCCGCGACTCGCGTGCGTCGCGTCTGCGACCACGCCACACGCGCCTCCTCCAAACACGTCGGCGTCTTTCGCGACCGCAGCCGCGCCCGACGCCGACCTCGACCTGGACCTCGTTCAGTCGTTGACGACGAACTGACGCGTGCCGTGCTCGAAGAACGCGACGATCTGCCGGGCCGCCGCGGTGGCCGCGTTGGTGTTCGCCTCTTCGGTCTGCGCGCCCATCTTCTTCGGGGTCGTGAAGAACTGCTTGCCGAGCGCCTCGAAGGCCGCCTTGTGCTCGGCGCTGGGCTCGATGTCCGTGAGGTAGCGGAGGTCCTTGCGGGCCTTCAACGCTTCGAGCAGGCCGGGCTCGTCGATGACCTCGGCGCGCGCGGTGTTCACGAGCACGCCGTCCTTGGGCATCGAGCTCAGCAGCGCCTTGCCGATCGACTTCTTGGTCTCCGACGTGGCGGGGATGTGCAGCGAGACGACGTCCGACTTCGCGTAGAGCTCTTCGACGCTCGCGACCGGCTTCGCGCCGAGCGCGGAGATGTCGTCCGCAGACAGGAAAGGATCGTACGCGAGCACGGTCATGCCGAAGCCCTGCGCGATGCGGAGCACGTGCTTGCCGACGTTGCCGAGCGCGTGGATGCCGATCGTCTTGTCCTTGAGCTCGCTACCGGTCTTGCCGTCGAAGCGGCCGCGGGCGGACCAGACGAGCATGCCGAAGACGAGCTCGGCCACCGCGTTCGCGTTCTGGCCGGGCGTGTTCATCACCGCGACGCCGCGCTGCTTGGCGGCGGCGATGTCGACGTTGTCGTAGCCGGCGCCGGCGCGGACCACGAGCTTGAGCGACTTGGCGGCGTCGAGGACGCCCGCGTGGATCTCGTCGCTCCGGATGATGACCGCGTCCGCTTCGGCGATGGCCGCCGTGAGATCCGATTCGGCGGCGTAGCTCTCGAGCACTCGCACGGCGTAGCCGGCGCCTTCGAGGATCGCCTTGGTCTGGTCACGGGCGGCGGCGGAGAAAGGCTTTTCGGTGGCGATGAGGATGGTCTTGGTCACGGC
>ERZ761607.3632-NODE-3632-length-14673-cov-7.166507_pt1 | contig 14673 bp, 12 predicted proteins | sample MGYA00511164_ERZ761607 | MGnify/ENA primary metagenome ERZ761607 (study PRJEB28899, sample SAMN02445080) | bioreactor sludge metagenome | biome: EBPR sludge | place: Australia: Brisbane, Thorneside Wastewater Treatment Plant | collected 2011-06-22 ...
CCCGTCGGGACCGCCAGATAAATCGCCCTTTGCGGCGATTTATTTTTTTTCGGGGCAGGTTCTTATAGTAAAATACAAAAGCCGGGGCGATGGCGGAATCGGCAGACGCAACAGACTTAAAATCTGTCGTTGGCAACAACGTGAGGGTTCGACCCCCTCTCGCCCCACTCATCGAAATGTCATTGCGATCTCCGCAATGACATATTATTCTAAGGACGCCTTTATGTTTTTCTCGCGCCAGCAGTTGGAAGAGACCGAAGACCACAGCCTTGCCCCATATGGAATGAGGAGTAGGGACACAAAAGGGCGCGCCTATCTCGACGCTGAGCCTGAATACCGCACCTCATTCCAGCGCGACCGGGACCGCATCCTGCATACCACCGCCTTCCGCCGTCTCGAGTACAAGACTCAGGTTTTCATCAATATCGAAGGCGACCATTTCCGCACCCGCCTGACCCATACGCTTGAAGTAGCCCAGATCGGTCGGACGCTTGCCCGTGCCCTTGGCGGCAATGAAGACCTGGTTGAAGCCATCTGCCTCGCACATGACCTCGGACATTCCCCCTTTGGACATTCCGGTGAAACCGCCCTCGCCCGTCTGATGAAGGAATTCGGCGCCTTCGACCATAACAAACAGTCCCTGCGCATCGTCACGGAACTCGAGCAGAGGTACCCGGAATTCCCCGGCTTGAATCTCACCTGGGAGGTCCGCGAAGGGATGGTCAAACACGAATCGGAATATGACATCTCAGACGCGCGCGATTTCAGCCCTGAATTGCGAGGAAACCTCGAGACACAGATCGCCAACGTAGCCGATGAGCTCGCCTATACCACCCACGACCTCGACGACGGACTCCGCTCCGGGATGCTTACACCCCAAATGCTGGAGGGCATCTCGCTTTGGGAGATATTGTGCGAATCTTTCAACTGGCGCGGACCGATCCTCAGCGACATGGAACGTCACCGTATGATCCGCCACCTGGTCGGTTTGCTGGTAACAGACATGATCAAACAGACCGATGCGCGCCTGAAAGAAAGCAAGGTCAATTCGGTAAAAGACATCCAAAAGTTGAAGCAAAACGTGGTCGGTTACGGAGAAGAGACTCAAAGGCGCAATCGTGAATTGAAGGATTTCCTTTACAAGAAACTATACAGGCATCATCGCGTGGTGCGGATGCAGGTCAAAGCCGAACGCATCATCTCAGACCTGTTCAATGCCTACCGCAGTGAGCCCGCCATTTTGCCGGAGCATGTGCAATTCTTCGTCGAAAAGCGCGGTCTGGAACGCACCATCTGCGACTACATTGCAGGCATGACCGACCGGTACGCAGTCGAAGAACACCAGAAATTATTCAACCCCAGCGAAAAACCCTGAGCACGACTTGATCTCATGGGGGAACTTTCAGAAGACCGTTCCCCCGCCATACCTGGAAAGGAGTAATCATGACCCCAACAAACTACCTGACCCCCGAAGGCGAAGCAAAACTCAAAGCCGAACTCGAGGAACTGAAAGGGCCCAAGCGCGAGGAACTTGCTGCGCGGCTTCGCTCGGCGATTCAGATGGGTGACCTCTCTGAAAATGCGGATTACCACAAGGCAAAAGAAGACCAGGGCTTCCTGGAAGGGCGCATCCAGGAGATCGAAGCCATCCTGCGGCATGCGGTCATCATCGAAAAATCAGCCGGTGATGTGGTCTCCATCGGCTCGCATGTCACGATCCAGGAAGGCGATCTCGAGCCGGAGACCTATCACATCGTGGGTCCGACCGAAGCCGACCCGCGCAAGGGAAGGATCTCGCACGAATCGCCGATCGGCATCGCCTTAATGAATAAAAAGGTCGGGCAGGTCGCTGAGGCGGAAACCCCCGGCGGCAAGATCAAATTCAAGATCGTCAAGATCGAATAGAAAAACAAAACCCGCTCTTGCGCGAGCGGGTTTTTTGATTCACATTTATAACCCGACTACGACTGCCGGGGCCAGATCGCCAGTTCGAGTGTGACGCGTTCGAAATAACTATTATCCGGGAGCGCACCTTTGCCGTACTCGGTGTCCACAATGGTGGCGAGGAGCTGCAAGGTGGCTGTCTCCAGCAGGATCTGGGCATGGGGCTGCACGAGGACCAACTCTCCCTTCGGTTCGAGCCGCGAACGGACTGCTGGGTCCGCAAATGCATGGGCAGACATCAAAACCTTCGTGGCAGTCTTAATATCGTTCTTATCGAACAACCAGATCTCGAGCGCCGTCACCTTCTTCGGTTCGCCCACTCCGATGATCTCAGAAATGCCGACGCCGTACTCGCCCAAAAATTCGCCGGAACCGGTATCGATGCTGAATGATTCATCGTACAGGTCGTCGCCCAAAACGAATGTAGTCATTGTCTGGGTAATGGGTGCGGCAAGACCCATCTCTTCGAAATTGGTCTTCTCTGCCGAACGGCTGATCTCTGCCGCCTGCATTGCCACCGTCTTTTCGCCAGAGCCGCGCTTGCGGAACAAGCGGTAGAGATAAAACCCGCCTGCCCCACCAACTCCAAGCACCAAAATGACACCAACACCGATCAGCGCTGTACTCATCCATGAAGGAGTTGTGTCAGGGGGCGCTTCACCAGTGGTCTGTCCGCCCCGCGCAGTGATCTCATCCGTCACCGCCTGTCCGAATTCTTGAACAAGAGCCGCGGGCAAATAACCGGGATTATTTTGAACAACCGCAAACGCGTTTTGCGCTTCGGTACCAAGTGCGATCCAGCGATCCGCCGCCAGCGCCGCACTTTTATTGATGCTATAAGAGTCGATCGCCATACGCATATAATCTTCCCTTAAATCCTGGCGCAGGTAAAAAGGGGTGGCATCCTTGAATTCCACAGGCGCGACCCACCAACCGATCAACAACCCAAACACCAGCCCCACAATAAAAAGGACGATCGGCAGGATGGGGATTTTTTTCAGGAAAGCAACCACGAATTGCATAACTGACTCCTTCGCTTCTATGCTATGGCTCGATTATACAACGTAAATTCCCCGATCCGCATGGCAGAAGTATTGCCTGAACAGTTGGCATAAACCGTCCCGAAGGCCCATTCAAGAATCAAGATAATTCCAAAAAACCTTCGGGACGGTCGCGCGGTTCAGATTCCGCTCAAGCTTGAATTCTGACGATCCACCTTGACCTACGCCCAGGCTAGGTGCTTTCCGCTGCGATCTCCTCCAGCGGGAACACACTCGAACAAACAGTGCATTGCGTTTCACGTTTGTTCGCGATCACCAATAGTCCATTGCAGTTGGGGCAAGGCTTGGGAAGAGGTTTTTTCCACGTTGTGAAATCGCAGTTCGGGTAATTGGCACAGCCGTAGAATGTGCGTCCCTTGCGCGTCCGGCGTTCCACCATGTCACCGCCATCCTTTGGGCAGGTCACACCGATCTTTTCAAGCCACGGCTCGGTATAGCGGCAGGTCGGGAAGTTCGCGCATGAAATGAATTTACCGAAGCGTCCATACCGGATGACCAATTCTCCGCCGTCCTCCGGGCATTTCCGTCCGATCGGCTCCGGCTCCGATTTGGATACTGGCATCTCGGCTTGCGCTTTCTTCACATCTTCAGAGAACGGTTCATAAAACTCGCGGATCGCCTCCGTCCACGCCATTTCACCCTCGGCGATCTTGTCGAGGTCTTCTTCCATGTGCGCGGTAAAGTTCAAATCCACGACCTCGGGGAAGTATTGCGCCATCAAGTCGTTGACCTGGACGCCCACCTCTGTGGGGATCAGACGTTTATCTTCGCGCACCACATAACCACGCTGCTGGATGGTGGATATAGTCGGCGCATACGTGGACGGACGTCCGATGCCATTTTCTTCCAACGCTTTCACCAATGAAGCCTCACTGTAACGCGGCGGAGGCTGGGTGAAGTGTTGCTCGGGGATCAGGCGCATCAAGTCCTGCTTTTGCCCCTCCTCCACACCGCGCGGAATCTTGACATCCTCTTCCTCATCTTCCCTGGGTGCATCTTCACTTTTCGCTTCCTGATAAACCGCGAGAAACCCCGCGAACTGAACTTCGGAATGCGAAGCGCGCAGCAGATATTCATGCCCGCTCGTTTTGCCTGTGACTTCAACTTGTATTGTGTCGAATACAGCGAACGCCATTTGCGAAGCGACAAACCTCTGCCAGACAAGCTGGTACAACTTGAACATCGCCGGTTCAAGGAATTCCTTGACCTTTGCCGGGTCACGCATCACAGATGTCGGGCGGATGGCTTCATGCGCCTCCTGCGCCGACGCGGATTTGGTTTTGTATACAGGCGTTTCGGATGGCAGATACTCCGATCCGTAGCGTTCCATTACATACTGACGCGCCTCGGTTTGAGCCAGCGTGGAGACATTGGTCGAGTCGGTTCGCATGTAGGTGATCAAACCGGTCGCACCGCCCTCGCCGACATCCTGCCCTTCATATAATCCCTGCGCGAGTGCCATGGTTCGTTTTGCCGTAAAACCGAGTTTCTTAGAAGCTTCCTGTTGCAAGGTCGAAGTCGTAAATGGTGCAAGTGGTTTCTGCCGCTTTTCTCCGCGCTTGATCTTCGAGATGACATATTCGCCCGTTTCCATGTCGATCAGGATCGGGTCAACAACTTCTTTACTCGGAAGTTCAGGCTCCTTGTCATCGATACGCGCCAGTTTGGCAATGAATGAAGATTTTAATTTCTCGGCTTTGAACTCCCCGTGAATCGACCAGTATTCGACCGGCTTGAAGTCTTCGACCTCCCGCTCCCGGTCCACGATCAGGCGCAAGGCGACAGATTGCACACGCCCCGCGGAGAGCCGCCCGCGCACTTTTTCCCATAAAATGGGGCTGATGCTGTAACCGACGAGGCGGTCCAAAACACGCCGCGCCTGCTGGGCATTGACCAGGTTCATGTCGATATTGCGCGGATGCGAGAACGCCTCTGCAACAGCGGGCGCAGTGATCTCATGGAAGACGACCCGCTTCGTGCGTTCCGCTTCGATGCCCGCCGCCTCCATCAGATGCCACGAGATAGATTCGCCTTCACGGTCGGGGTCGGTGGCGAGATAGATCTCCTCAGCTTTTTTCGCCAGTTGCTTGATCTCCTTGACCACATCCTTCTTCTCGTTCGGCACGCGGTACTTTGGCTCGAAATTATTCTCCACATCCACCGATAACTGGGATTTCAACAAATCGCGCACATGCCCCACCGAAGCGCGGACAGTGTACCCCTTTCCCAGGAAGCGCCCGACCGTCTTTGCCTTGGCAGGCGACTCGACAATGACCAATTTCCCCTCGCGGACTTCCACCTTCTCTGGCTTGGGCGGCGGAATCAGATCTGCATGGGCGTCGGTCTTTCCCATGCGGAATAATTTTGTGCCGCATTCAGGGCAAACCCCGATCGTCACCGCAGAACTCTTGGCGTTGAATCCGGCAACAGGGTCTTTCATCTCGCGTTTGGTCTTGCATTTCATGCAATACGCTTCCATTAAACAAATTCCTCCAGCACATCACTCGATTCAAAAAACACAATGAGTGTCATTCTGCTATATACAAAATATCCCGCAAGGATAAACCTTACGGGATGGACATTCTACAGCAATATCCCATTTTTTTGCAAACGGGATTTTTTCGGAGTCAAAAGTCTTCTGACTTTTGACTCCGAAACCAATAACTGAAGACATTGGATCTAGAGTGTTACAAAAACTTTTCCTGACGGTGTTTCTTCAAATGCTCCACCACATCCTTGACCTTTTGTGATTGGTCAGTTTTGCAGATCAACAGGGCGTCGCCGGTATCGACCACCACCATATCATCGACTCCAATGGTAACGACCAGGCGGTCCGTGCCGCCGTAAACGAGCGTATTGTTCGTTTCAAGGGCGAGATGCGCCACTGCATTCGTTGCAATATTCCCGCTCATATCGGGCAGGAGTACTTCGAACAAGGACGACCACGAACCGACATCGCTCCAACCCAGCCCGCCCGCCGGGAGGACGGCAACTTTCTCAGCCTTTTCCATGATGCCATAATCCACGGTCTCAACCTTTACGTCCTTCCAGATTTTCACCAACGTCTGAAGTTGTTTCGGTGTGCCCCAATCCGCCCCGATCCTATTGAGAGCTTCCATCAAACCCGGCATTTGATTTTGAATCTCCGCCAGAATTGCATCCGCCCGCCAGATGAACATGCCGCTGTTCCAGGAATGGTCACCGGAACGAAGCAACTGCTGCGCAGTCTCTTCGTTCGGCTTTTCCTTGAAGCTTTTTACTTTATATACCGGGTACTTATATCCGCCTTCCAGCGCAACGCCTTGTTGAATGTATCCATACGCCGTTGAAGGCATGGTGGGTGTAATTCCGAGCGTGACCAAATAACGATCTTCCGCCACTCCAAAAGCGGCTTTCAACAAGTAATGAAACAGGTCGACGTTTCGGATGAAATGATCCGACGGCAGGATCGCCATGGATGCCTGCGGATCACGTTTATGCAAAGCCATCGCCGCAAGCCCCACTACGGAGGCGGTACCGCGCGGAGCGGGTTCGATCAGATAATTTTCCTCTGGGAGTTCCGGAGCCTGTCCCTTCATCTCCTGCGCTTGCTCTTCGACCGTCACAACCAGGATGCGTTCCGGCGGAAACAATCCCTCCAGCCGTTTGACGGTACTTTGAAATAAAGTCTCCTGACCAATCAGGGGTAATAATTGCTTTGGTTTTTCCCGGCGTGAGAGGGGCCACAAACGAGTCCCGCCGCCGCCAGCCATGATAACTGCATACGAATGTGAAAGGTCTGTATTCATATCTGCCTCCTACAGGTTGTAATCCGCGCGCTCTTCGCGCACTGCTACATAATTCATACCACCAACCTGCCTGACCATACCTTTCAATTCCATCATGGCCAGGGCGGCGGAAATCTTTTCGATGGGCAGGTCCGCTTGATTGCGGATCTCATCCACATGGATCGGCTCGCTGCCAAGCGCGTTCAACACAAGCGCCTCGGTCTCATCCGAGGGCAAAACCTTCCGTGCGGATTTTTGTTTATCCATGCGGGTCAGGTCCAACGCCTGCATTAAATCTGCCGGGGTCAATAAAGGCTGTGCGCCTTTTTGGATGAGGCGGTTCGTCCCCTTGCTTTGCGGTGCAAGAATGCTCCCCGGCACGGCAAAAATTTCCCTTCCCTGTGCCGCAGCAAATTCAGCCGTGATCAATGCGCCGCTCGTCTCAGCCGCTTCTATTACAACCACAGCCAGTGACAAACCCGAAATAATTCGGTTTCGCGGTGGGAAGTTCGAAGCATCCGGCGGGGTGCCAACGGCATAATCGCTGATGACCGCCCCGCGCGCCATCATTTGTTCAGCCAGTCCGCGATGTTCCGGCGGGTAGATCTTATCCACGCCCGAGCCGAGGACCGCCATCGTCCGCCCGCCCGCTTTGAGGGCAGCTTGATGCGCCACCGCATCCACACCCCGCGCGAGTCCGCTGACGACCGTGATTCCGTTCGAAGCAAGATAGGATGCGATCTCTTCCGTCACCTGCCTGCCGTAAGGCGTGACCTTGCGCGTGCCGACGATTGCCACCGCGAACAGGTCGTCCATCAAATATTCACCGCGGATGTAAAGCACGGGCGGCGGCTGATCGATCTCCTTTAAACGCGCCGGATACGCTTCATCCATCCAGGTCAGGATGGTGATGCCCTGCGCTTCGATCTTAGCCCAGGTCTGGTCCAGGTCTATTTGCTTTCTCGCCCCGATAACTTTCTCCGCCAGCTTCGCTCCCAATCCGGATGCAGTCAATTCAGCCGCGTCGGCATTCCAGGCTGATTCCAGATCACCGAAATACGAAACCAGGCCCTGCATTCGCACAGCGCCGATGCCCTTGATAAGATTGAAACCGATCCAGAATTTCTTTTCGTCCATGGTTGGAAATTGTAACATTCCCCGATTCAATTTACGATTTAGTAATTACGATTTTCGATTCGCATTATCAAACCAACCCATCCATCAAATGCACTCGTATCACCCGCTCATCCATATCTATTCCAAGGATCACATCCGGAATGGCAGGCAGGAGGATTTCGCCCCCGCTTTCCTTTTTGACGACATAGACATCGTTCGCGCCCGTTTCGAGGATCTCGTTCAGCACGCCGAGGGTTTCGCCCGAATCGGTCGTCACCGTAAGACCGATCAATTCGTGTTTGTAAACCTTTCCCGCGGGAAGAGCCGGCACTTCCGTCGATTTGACATATACCCATTGATTACGGAATCTACCCGCGGTTTCGGGCGTATCACATCCGTTCAGGCGGATCAGCATTCCGTTGCCGTGCGCGCGGGCAGAGTCGATGATAAGCGTTTCGTATTTCTCGCCCACATATACTTTTCTACCCGCCTTGATCCGTTCGGGAAAATCGGTGTGCAGGTCCATGATGATCTCGCCGGACACCCCATGCGGACGACGCAGAAATCCGATCGCCAAATAAACAGACTCGCCTTTTGGCGAGCCTTGTTTTTGTTCCACCATGTCAGGAGGGTTCCGTTACATCGAGGGTGGCTTGCTTGCCCTGACGCTCGGCGGCAACCCGCAGCAAAGCGCGGATGGCATTCGCCACCTTGCCGCCCTTGCCGATCACGCGTCCCATATCGTCCTTGGAAACACTCAATTCGATGCGCGGACGGCTGCCCTTCGTTTCGGTCACGATCACATCTTCCGGGTGCTCCACAAGGGATTTCGCGATGTATTCGATCAGGTCTTTCATGCTGGGTTTCCTTATTATGCATTACGGATTACGCACTTTTTGAAAAGCGATGCGTAATCCGTAATGACGGGTATTGCACTATTACTTGCGTGTTCTCACCGGCGCGGCGCGTTTGGCTTCGGCGGCGGCGGCTTCTTCGAGCAGGGCATCCAACGATTCACCTGTCTTGTAACGCTCGAAGCGTTCGAGGGTGCCGGAAGTCTTAAAGATCTTTGCGACGGATTCAGTCGGCTGGGCGCCGTGTTTCATCCAACTATAGATGCGCTTTTCGTCCAGCTTGATGGTGGCAGGCTCGGTGCGCGGGTTATACACGCCGAGAATTTCCAAAAAGCGGCCGTCGCGAGGGGCTTCCTTATCCGCGGCGACGATGCGGTACGTGGGTTGGCCTCGAAGACCAATACGACGTAAACGAATACGAACCATTCTTAACTTGCTCCTTTAGTGTTTGATTACGTTCCAGACAGGCGCTCGTACCCATGAATGGGTACAAGAGGGTGTGCGGGCTGAAATCGCGGGCTGTATTTTACCAGAAGAACCCGGTAAATTTGGCGGCAATTCGTGAAGTTGAAAAAGGGCGGCATTCAAGCCCGACCCTGAACGGTATAATCCCGTCAACTAACTTATAAAAGGAAAAACAACCGTCCCAAAGGTTGATTTCGACCTATTTTGGCGTCGGACAACAGGTTCTCGGACGTTTCCTTACCTCGATTTTTGAAGGAACTGAACATGGCTTTGACATTGATGATCGGCATCGGTTTTCCGATCCTTATCCTTCTCATCATGTACCTCTTTGGGTTATTCACCAACCGGAACGCCGGTTGGGTGGCTGTCTGCCTGCTCTGGGGCGCGGCGGGGTATTTCCTCGGGGCATGGAGCATCGCCAGTCTCACAACCCAGGGCGCGGATGCGGCCGATATAAAAACCTACCTCGTTCCCCTGCTCCAGCAGGCATTGGTATCCCTTGGGGTATTCTTCGTTTTGTACAGTGAAAGATACGACAACCTGATCGACGGCGCGGTGTACGGCTGGGCTGCCGGGTTGGGGTTCGAAGCCCTGGAGTTCATCGAATTGGGAATAGCGGGGATATCAAGCGGGGCGGAACCCGCCACCCAAACTTTGATTGCGAGTTCGTTTTCGAGCGCCCTCGTCTATGCAACTGCATCCGCCATCACGGGGCTGGCGATGACCCAATACTACTTCCGCCACCGCCCCAACCGGCTGATCGTCCTCTTGAGCGGGATCGGCGCAGCCGTCGGGTATACAGCCTTGTTCAATTGGTTGATGCATTCAGGGGCAGATCCAATACTCCCAGTTGTTTACAGCATCACGGGGCTGACCCTGATGAGCCTGTACATCACTGGTCGGCTGAGAAGCCTGATCATCCAGTTGGGCGTCCAAAAGAAACGGGCTGACGGGCTGCTCGATATCGTCATCCCCATCGGCGTCAAGTTGTCGGTTGAGAATAATTTCCAAAACCTGCTCGAAAGCATGTTGGTCGAAGCGAAGACCTTTTGCAATGCCGACGCCGGGACCCTTTATTTGAAAAAGAACGATTCGCTGGAATTTGCGGTCGTCCGGAACGATTCGTTGAAGATCGCCATGGGCGGAACCAGCGGCAACGAAGTCAGCCTTCCACCCATCGAATTACACGACACAGAGGGGAATCCGAACCGGCATAACATCGCCGCATATGCCGCCCTGACCGGTGAGATCGTCAACATTGAAGACTCTTACGAGGACAAACGATTCGACTTTGCGGGCACACGTGAGTTCGACCAGCGCACCGGCTACATCTCCGCTTCCTTCCTGACCATTCCGCTCAAAGACAGCGAAGGCAATGTACAGGGGGTTCTGCAATTGTTGAACGCGCTGGATTCGCGGCGGAGAACGATCATCCCCTTCGACCAAAATCTTCAACAACTCATGACATCTTTTTCCTCTCTTGCTAGTGCCGCACTCGAAGGATATATCGAGGAACAGAAGCTGCGCAGCGAGATCCGTGATCTGCGCATCGAGATCGACAAGGTGAAACGCGACAAACAGGTGGCGGAGATCACCGATTCCTCTTATTTCAAAGAACTTCAAGAAAAAGCGAAAAACTTCCGGGAAAGGGACAGCAAACCAGCACATCGAGATACGGAAGGCTGAAATGAACTGATAACCCATTTACATTCCAAACGAGTTGATTATTCTTTAGATATCGGTCAGGGATGTCAGCCCTGGAAAAATCTTTGCCAACAAGGAGATTCACCATGCCAGAACCGAAAAAGTATTTCATCACTCCCGCAGGGGGCGGAGCTCCGATCTGGTACACAGAATATATGGTGCCAGCCAATGCGCAGAACAAGACCGCACGGGATATCGCCCGAGAACGATTGGGAAATGAAAACCTGTTCGTCAATATTCTGAAAAAGATCGCACAGGAAAACAACAATAATGTCAAATGGTATGAAACGCTGAATCCCAACGAAAAGTTGGTCACCGGCATAACTCTGCTGCTGCCACCAGCGGCCCCCGGCACAGAGCTTGGAAAATTCAAGATCAAACAACGCATGGCCGTCCGCACATCGCCGCGGATCGAGGCAGGCAATATCTTCTTCGAGGGTCCGATCGAAACCGAATACACCTACAAGAAAAATTCAAAATTCACCGATGCAAATGGGCTGGTCTGGGTGGATGTCACTTTATCGAACATTCCCCGCAAGGTCAACGGTGCGACCTACTGGATGTGTGTGCGCGAGGGAAACATCACCCGCACCGATCCGCCGTTCTAAACGAAGATATACCTCCACCCTCCTGCAACACCGTTGCCCCGCAAAATTTCATCCTGCGGCTCGTCCATCAAAAGCGCCGCGGGATGATTCGTATCAATCCCTGTTTCAGCGATATAATTTTTAAGTACCGAAGGCAGACGTAAAAAGCTCGGCATAGGAAAGGATATGAAATGAAACGCATCAACTTTTTAATAAACATCTGCGCCGCATTGATCCTGACAGCCTGTAACATCGGCGGTGATGTTACCGAAGTGCCAGCAGAGAGCCAGCTGCCTGTCGTGCAGACCACCCCGACCCTGTCAATTACCGACAAGGTATCCATCGAACTTGCCAGCCAGGTGGATACAAGCATCCAGTACAACACCGTCGGGCAGGTCGTCAAATTCAAGTTCACGATCAAGATGAACCGGAACGACAGCGCCGACGTCCCGCCAAACCTTACCTTTACCGGCGCCTCGCCTGTCTGCCCTGCGATCAATGCCATCGGTAACCTGAATGATCGCTTCGATACCGGCGAGACCATGGATTGCAATCTCGACTATCCTCTCACCCAGGCGGATCTCGACAAGGCTTCAGTATCGCTTGCGGTAACGGTCAATATCTATTCGGTAAATTCGAACACGGTCACCGCAACAATTGCCACCGTCCCCTCAAAACTGCTCACATTGACAAAAACCGCAGACCCCGCAAGCTACTATCAGGTCGGTCAATCCATCAAGTTCAATTACACCATTAAGAACAGCGGCTCCAGCCCGTTGGGACCCGGACAATTTACAGTGACCGATTCAGGGATCAACAATAACACTGCCTTCAACTGCGGGGATGCGAATGCCTCGCTCGCCTCTGGCGCGACCCTGACCTGTTCTGCCACATATACAGTCACCTCCGCCGACATGAATGCCGCTTCGGTCGCCTCTGTTGCCACAGCGGCCGGAGGAGGCGCAAATCCATCGGCGCAGGTATCTGTAACACTGAATAAAACATCCGCGCCGGCGCTTGCTTCTGGGGCGACCATCCAGCACACAGTCATCGAAGGCGAATGGCTGTGGCAGATCGCGCGGTGTTATGGGGCGGACCCCGCCAAAACGATTGCCGCAAACCCGCAGTTGGCGAATCCAGCCCAGATCAAGGCCGGAATCGTTGTCACCGTCCCCAACATCGGAAGTAATGGAAAGATCAATCAACCACCTTGTGTGGGTAAGCATCTCGTGCAATCCGGCGATACATGGGGCTCCATTGCTTCGAAATACGGCGCAGACCAGGGACTTTTGCAGATCGTCAACGGAAACGTCCTGACCGTTGGCAAGGAAGTCAAGGTCCCGTTCTACACTGCCGGGTTGAACATACCCACACCCGGCGCGTCGCCAGTCGTTACACCCGTTGCAACAACGCCTGTGCCAACAACAGGTTTGACGCTGACCGTTTCCGCTTCGCCAAATACATACAGTCAGGCGGGGCAGGCGATCACGCTCACCTATACCATCAAGAACAGCGGCACAACCAACAACGGACCTACCCAATTCACGATCACAGATGGACTTGTCAGCGCAGGAGCTTTCAACTGCGGAAGTCCCACCACCTTATCCTCCGGGGCAACAACGTTCTGCACTGCCACTTACTCCGTGCCACAAGATGTATTCAACAATGCCTCGGCAGTCACGAGCAACGCTACGGCATCTGGGGGCGGAGTCACTTCGCCAGCTGTAGTCACGACCATCACCAAAGCCGTGTCTCAAATAACACTTACTGTTTCCGCCAATCCCACCACTTTCAATCAGGTCGGGCAGACAATTGCATTCACATACAACATCAAAAACACCGGCACAAACACACTGGGACCGGCGCAATTTATCATCACCGATGGGCTCGTCAGTTCCAGCCCGATCAACTGCGGCGCCCCAAACAGCACGCTCGCGGCCGGGGCGACCATTTCCTGTAACGCCAACTTCACCATCACCAACGATATATTCGCCGCATCCGCGCTGACGAGCAATGCGACCGCTTCCGGCGGCGGCATCACCTCAGCGGCGGTCGTCACGACTGTCACGAAGCAATAAGAAGGAGTAGTTCATGTCCGTCCCACTTCCCCGGTCCAAAGTAAAGAAACATCAAACATGGAACACTGAGAGTGTTTTCGCCGCACCGGAAGCATTCGATGCCGAAGTGAATGGCATACTCGAGAGCCTGCCCGCCGTAAAAAAATATCAGGGACATCTCGGTGACAGCATAAACTCCTTCCTCGGTGCCATGCAAGCCATGGACATCCTCGACCAGCGCTCATCAAAAGTCCGCGTGTATGCCAACATGTCCAACGCAGTGGATGCGAACGACGAACAAGGCGCGAAGATGAACGGAAAAGCAATGTCTGCGCTGGCACAAGTCGGCGCAGCGATCTCTTTCCTCGAACCGGAACTGCTATCCATTGGTGAAGCGAAATTACGACAATGGGTGAACGAAGACCCGCGCATGAAACTGTACGAGCATTTCTTCAATGACCTCTTCCGCAAACAGGCACACGTCCGCAATGCGGAGGTGGAAGAATTGCTCGGCATGCTGCGCGACCCGTTCGGGGCGGTCCGCTTGACGGCAGGGATGATCGCCAATGCCGATTTCAAATTCAAGCCTGCCAAAGATAGCAAAGGGAAAAAGATCGAGCTGACCCAAAGCACAAAAAATTCCCTCATGCACTCACCAGACCGCAAAGCGCGTCAGACCGCCTGGGAGAATTACAACGATAAATACCTCGAATTCAAGAACTCGCTGGCAGGAAACCTCGCCGCATCCATCAAACAGAACGTCTTCACCATGAAGGCACGCAATTTCAGTTCATCGCTCGAGTCCACGCTTTTCAACGGCGATGTACCTGTATCGATGTTCCATAACCTATTGAATATCTTCCAAAAAAATCTACCCATGTGGCACAAGTATTGGCGCATCCGCCGCAAGGCTTTGGGTGTGAAGGTCTTGCATCCATATGATGTATGGGCACCGCTCAACACCAAGAAACATAAGGTCCCATTCGAAACCGCCGTGGATTGGATCTGTGAAGGTCTCGCTCCAATGGGCGATGAATACGTCAACACCATGCGCAAAGGCTGCCTCGAAGACCGCTGGGTGGATTGGGCTCCCAACGCCGGAAAACGTGAAGGCGCTT
>ERZ761607.3634-NODE-3634-length-14655-cov-4.857877_pt1 | contig 14655 bp, 11 predicted proteins | sample MGYA00511164_ERZ761607 | MGnify/ENA primary metagenome ERZ761607 (study PRJEB28899, sample SAMN02445080) | bioreactor sludge metagenome | biome: EBPR sludge | place: Australia: Brisbane, Thorneside Wastewater Treatment Plant | collected 2011-06-22 ...
GTGGATACGAGCGTTGCGCCGACCGCTGTTGGCGCTTGCCGCGGCGTGCGTCTTCGCGGTGCTGGGTGGCTGGCTGGCCAACGGCATGGCCACCTCGGCCGGGCCGTCGTTCGGCTGGACGGGAGCATGGCAGCCGGGACAGCCGATCGTGGGTAATCCGGCCTATCCGGCCCCGGCGGCGCCACCGGTGGATGAAATCCGCGCGGCCCGGCGGTATTTCCTGGATGATCCGTCGCGCCGGGGAGATGCACCGGTTGCCGGTAGGGGCGAAGGTCATTCGAGGATGGATAGACAAAACCGGACGCCGTGTGCGTCGTGATGGAGAAAAGGACGTGTCATGAAAAACCGATGGATTCGTTTCGCGCGGGTTGTGGTATGGACGCTGGTTGTCCTTCTGGTCGCGCACACCGTGCTGCTGGTCGCCTCATCGCTGGCCTTGCGCCGCTCCGAGCGGTTGCTGCGCGAGGCCGGTCGCCCGCTCTCTCCGGAGTCCGTCATCCCTCCACCGATTTCCGGCCGCGAAAATGCCGCCGGTTACCTGCATGCGGCGTTCGCCTTGTGGCAAACCCTTTCCACCGAGCCCCATCCGTTCCTCCACGATCTGCGCCAGGCCGTGGGGTTGGGTCACGACGACGCGACCTGGGAACTGCACGCCGCCGAGAGCGACGCCCTGCTTACCCACGCCACGTTTCTCGAGGGATTGGCCTTGGTGGAGCGGGGCCTGGCGATGGAGCAGTGCCGCTTTGCGATCGATTACGACGCCGGCATCAACCTCTTCACCCCGCACTGCATGCCGCTCTATTTCACCTCCACCGCACTGGCTGGTCTGGCCCGGCGTGAAATCCGGCGCGGAAATCCGGAGGCGGCGTGGAATCACCACCGGAACGCCCTGCGGTTGATTCGGCTGACGAAAGACGAACCGACGCTGTTCAGCCTGTTGACCCGGATGGTCCAGCAGCACATCACGTTCGCCGAAATCCGGCGCACGGCGGACCAGGCGCTCACCGGCGATGCCATGCTGGATGACGTCGATCGGTTGCTGGCCGAGGAGGACCGTTTCGAGGACGTGGTGCGTGTCCTCGACGGCGAACGGTTGTTGTTCCTCGAAGCCGTGTACGATGAAGTCGGGAAAGGCGAGGTGAGCCTGGTTGAATTCCACACCCGCGAGCAGCGACGCCTCTGGTATGAACCGGTGCTGCAGAGGATGATACGCTATCGACCGGTCTGGCAGGCGGAACGCGCCGCCGCCCGCATGCTGCACCACGATGAGGTGGAGTTGGTGGAGGCATTGATGTCCGGGCGTATCCTGTGGCGCGATGCGCAGGTGCCCACGGCACCCTGGTACTCGGTGGTCGCGGAGAAAATGGCGACCATCCATCCGAATCACCTGCGCAAGGTGATCAGCGCGCGCGCGGAAGCCCGCCTCACGCGGCTCGGTCTCGCGCTGATGCGACACCGCGCGGCGCACGGCGGGTTTCCCGACTCCTTGGCCGACGTGAGCACGCGTTACCTCGCGGCCGGGATGATCGACCCTTTCAGCGGCGAACCATTCCTTTATCGGAAAACGCCGGACGGGGTCTTGGTCTACAGTGTTGGCGCGAATGGCCGCGACGATCAGGGTGATGCCACGGAGTTGGACCACCAGCCGAACGATCTGGTCTGGATTCTCCGCTAACCGTTCCGCCCGAGTCAGCCTAGCGGAAGGTCGAGCTGTGCGGTCGCGCGGGGTGGCGGTGCCCGTCGGCGCGCCGGCCGCTTGCGGCTGCCGTGCTCCTGGTACACGCGGCGGGCCTCCTCGCGGTGTTCCTCGCTGTGGCGCAGGGCGGCGAATGCGGCGCGCGCGCGACGCACCGCCTCGGCATGATCGACGACGGGTGGGGGATAGGCGTGCGGCGGCGACGCGACCTTCCACGGCGTGTGGATCTCCGCGTTGGCCAGGTCGCGCAATTCCGGCACCCAGCGGCGGATGAAGTCGCCCGACGGATCGTGGTCCGTGCCCTGCTTCACCGGATTGTACATGCGCAAGGTGTTGATCCCGGTCACCCCGCTCTGCATCTGCAACTGGCTGATGTGGATGCCGGGCTCGTAGTCGATGAACTGGCAGGCGAGGAAGTCGCGCAGGTCCCGCCAGTCGAGCCACAGGTCGTACGCCGCGAACGAGACGAGCATCGCCCGCATCCGGAAGTTGATCCACCCGCGCGCCTGCAACGACCGCATGCAGGCATCGACGAACGGATACCCGGTGCGGCCCTCGCGCCACGCGGCCAGCCGTTCCGGATACGCCCCCGGTTGGCGCAGCGATTCGCACGCGCGGTTGAAGCACCGGATCTCGATGGACGGTTCGGCCTCGAGTTTCTGGATGAAGTGGCAGTGCCAGTGCAGCCGCGCATCGAGCGCCCGCAGGTCGGCCTTGCGCAACGCCTGCGGCGTCGCCCGCTCGCGGCGCAGGCGCTGCACCACCGCGCGCATCGACACCGCGCCCCACGCGAGGTAGGGACTCAAGCGCGAGCACCGGTGGTACGCGGTGACCGGACTGCTCATCGCCTGCTGGTAACCGATGCCGCGGCCACCGAGGAATTGCTCGAACCAGCGCCAACCCTCGCTTGATCCGCCGCGCAGATCCGGCGCGCGCCGTACCGGCGCGGCCACCCGCGAAGGAATGTCCAGGGACTGGACAACCGCGGCGGGCGGAATTCCAGGGGTTGGACAACCGGGTGCGATCACACTCGGTGCCGCGGCGAGCGGCTCGGCCATGAAGGCCTCCCAGTGCGCCTGCCACCGGTCGCGGTCGATCTTGCCGCGCCCGACCCCGTACTGCGGCAGCTCCGTCCACGCCACGCCGCGGTTCCGGGCCCACGCCGCCACCGCGCGGTCGCGCGCAAAGGTCCGCTCCACCCCGGTCTCCTGGTGCGACCACAGGTGGGTGAAGCCGGTCTCGCGGTGCAGCGCCTCCAGCACCTCCACCGCCTCGCCGTGACGCGTCAGCAAACCCGCGCCCCGTTCCCGCAGCGCGGCGTCGAGTTCGGTCAGGCAGGCGACGATGAAGCCGGCGTGCAGGGCATCGCTGTCCGGTGCGCCCAGGATCGACGGCTCCGCGATGTACAGGGGGATGACCCGGCCTCGGCGCGCAGCCTCGGCGAGCGGACGGTGGTCGTCGATGCGCAGGTCGCGCTTGAACCAGACGACATGGAGGTCACGGGACGGCATGCCCCACGGTACGCCGTCCCGGACGAAGTGCAACCGGCGGCGGTTACTCGGACTTCTTGGTCGAGCTGTACTTGCCCTTGATGTTCTCGCGGTAGTACGTGCCCTGCGACTCGCTGTTCTTCAGGCCCTCGTGCACCTCGGCCGGAACATCGGCATATTCATAGGTGCCGCGCTCAAACACCACGGTCAGCGTCTTGGCATCCGCATCGTACGTGATCGAGCTGATCGCTTCGGAGGAGCTGGAGGTGTCGGTGGTTTCGGCCAGGACCGGACCGGCCACGGTCAGGCACAATGCAAACAACAAGCATACGAATGTCTTCATAAGGATCTCCCGTTGCGTTCCATCATAACGGAATCACCCGCGAATGCAGCATTCTTTTGCCTCCCGGCCCGCGCTAAATCGATTGCTAAAACCGCCGCGGATTTGCCATGATGGCAGGCTTATGAAAACGCGTCTCCATCCATGGTTGGCCGGCCTGTTTGCGGTGGTGTGCAGCTTGCAACCGGCCGCCGGTTCCGCCAAGTTGCCGCTCGACGGCTTTGCCGCCGTGGTCAATGAACGCACGATCACCATCGGGGATGTGATGATGACCATCCACGAGGCCGAGGAGCGCCTGCGTATCCTGTACGGTGGCGACGAGCTGGATGCCAAGCGCCGCGAGCTGTTCCGCTCGGGTCTGGAGCGGCTGATCGATCAGGCCCTGATCATCGAGGAGTTCGGCACCCGCAAGGACATGCAGATTCCCGAACGCATGGTCGACGACCGCGTGAACGAAATCGTCTTCGAGCGCTTCAACAACGACCGCTCCGCTTTGATGTCGGCCCTGGCCGAGGACCAGATCACCTTTGCCGACTGGCGCGATACGATCCGCGACCGCCTGATCGTCATGGCCCTGCGCCGCGTGGAGATCGGCGACCGCATCATCATCTCGCCCACCCAGGTCCGCCAGGCCTACGAGGAACGCAAGGACCGCTACCACAGCCCCGGCCAGGTAAAGCTGCGCCTGATCTACCTGCCCCTCGAGAACCCGCCCGAGGCCGCGCATGAGGCGGCCGTCGCCGCGCGCGCCCGCATCGAGGCCGGCGAGGCCTTCGCCGACGTGGCGAAGGAGGTCTCGCAGGACCCGTCCGCCCCGCTCGGCGGCGACTGGGGCTGGCTCGATCCCGCCATGCTGCGCGAGGAACTGAAGACCGTCGCATCCGGCCTCGCCGTCGGCACGGTCAGCGACATCGTGTTCACCCCCGAGGGCTATTACCTGTTGCAGCTCGACGAACGCCGCGACGCCTCGACCAAGTCGTTCGAGGAGGTCCGCGCCGAGATCGAGGCCGAGCTGCGCGAGCGCGAAAGCGAACGACTTTACGCCGACTGGATGAAGCGGCTGCGCCAGAAATTTTCCGTGATCTACTACATTCCCGTCGAACCCACGCCATGAGGCAAACCGTCCGCATCGGCATCACCGCCGGCGACATCAACGGCATCGGTATCGAGGTCGCCCTGAAGGCGCTGCACGGCGCGGACCTCCCCGCCGGCCAGCGTGCGATCCTTATTGGCGACCTCCCGGTCATCCGTGCCCAGTGCCGCCGCTTCCGCCTCCCCGTCCCGCCCGCGTGGGATCCCGCCGAAGGCCCCGTGCCCGCCGCGCCGGTCGTGGTCTGGGACCCCTGGCCCGGCCAGGGCCTGCGCTGGGAACCGGGCACGTTGCGCGCCGAGGCCGGTCGCGCCGCCGCCGAGTGGATCACCTTTGGCGTGCAGGCCTGCCAACGCGGCATCCTCGACGCCCTGGTCACCGCGCCGATCAGCAAGGAGGGCCTGCACCGCGCCGGGTACGCCTATCCCGGCCATACCGAGATGCTCGCCGCGCTGACCGGGACCAAACGCTTCGCGATGATGCTGTTCGGCGGCCCGCTCCGCGTCGTGCTGGCCACCCGCCATATCCCGATCTCCGCCGTGCCCGCCGCGCTGACCCCCGCCGTCGTGCGCGACGCGGTGCGCATCACCGACGAGGGCCTGCGCTGGATGGGCCAACGCCGCCGCCGCATCGCGGTCTGCGGCCTCAACCCCCACGCCGGGGAAGGTGGCCACATCGGCGACGAGGACCAGCGCGTCATCGCCCCGGTGGTGCGGGCCCTGCGCCGCGCCGGCCTCGACGTGCACGGGCCGCTGCCCGGCGACACCGTGTTCCATCACGCCGCCACCGGTGCCTACGATGCCGTTGTCGCGATGTACCACGACCAGGGCCTCGCCCCGCTCAAGCTCATCGCCTTCGATTCCGGCGTCAACCTGACCCTCGGCCTGCCCCTCGTGCGCACCTCGCCCGACCACGGCACCGCCTACGCCATCGCCGGAAAAAACCGCGCGAACCCCGCGAGCATGGCCGAGGCCATCGCCCAGGCCCGCCGCCTCGCCGGACGCACCAACCCGTGGCGCCGGAAGCAGACGCCTTCCCGATGAACGACCTCCCCAAACTCACCAGCCCCAGCCAGGTCCGCGCCTGGATCGAGGCCAACCAGTTCCTGCCCAGCAAGGTGCTCGGCCAGAATTTCCTGATCGACGGCAACATCCTGCGCATCATGGTCGAGACCGCCGCGATCGGCCCCGATGACGGCGTGCTCGAAGTCGGACCCGGCCTCGGCGTGCTGACCGGCCCGCTCAGCGAGGCCGCCGCCCGCCTCGTCGCCGTCGAGAAGGACCCGCGCCTCGCCGACCACCTCGCCGCCGCCTTCCGCGACCGACCCTCGGTCACCCTCGTCCGCGGCGATGCCCTCGCCACCGACCTCGGCGCGCTCAAGCGCGAACACCGCCTCACCCGGTTCGTCTCGAACCTGCCCTACTCGGTGGGCAGCCGCGTGCTCGTCGATTGCTTCCAGTTGCCCGACGGCTTCGAACGCCTTGTCGTCACCGTGCAACTCGAGGTCGCCGAACGCCTCGCCGCCCGCCCCGGCACCGCCGACTACGGCCTGCTCGCGGTCTGGGCGCAGCTCGACCACGAAGCCCGCATCGTCAAGCGCGTCGCCCACGGTTGTTTCTACCCGCGCCCGCAGGTCACCTCGGCCATCGTCGAACTCGTGCGCACCCGCGCCCGCCGCGCCGCGCTCCCCGAGCCCGTCCGGTTCGACGCACTGATCAAGCACGCCTTCTCCCAGCGCCGCAAACAGCTCGGCACCTCCCTCGCCTCGTTCCGTCATCCCGCCGCCCCCGGCGCGGCCGATGCCGCCCCGCGCGCCGGCATCGACCCCACCCGCCGCCCGGAAACCCTCGCCGTCGAGGAATGGATCGCCCTCGACGCCGCCTGTGCCGCACCATGAAACCCCCGTTGCCGACCAAACCACCCAATCCGTGTGACCCCATGACCACCCCTTCCGACGCCGGCATGCTGGACTTGCTTGCCATCTACCACGGGCTGTTCGACACCTCGCCCGATCCGATCTACATCGAGGACGAGCAGGGCATCGTGCTCGACGCCAACCGCGCCGCCTGCCGCTTCCAGGGTCTGACCCGGGACGAACTGGTCGGCTGCAACGTGCTCGCCCTCGTCCCCAGTTCCGAGCGCGACCGGCTCGGGCGCGATTTCCGCCGCTGGTTTTCCGGCGAGCTGACCAGTTACGAAGGGTTCACCCAGCGCCACGACGGCACCGTCGTCCCCGTCGAGGTCCACGGTATCCGCATCGATTACCGCGGCCGCCCCGCCGTCATCCTGCACGTCCGCGACATCTCCGCCCTGCACCGCAAGCGGCAGGAGTTCGCGCTGATCTTCCAGCACATGACCAGCGGCTGCGCCCTGCTCGAGGTGATCGAGCCGGAAGGCGGTCTTCCGGATGCGCGGATCCTCGCCGTGAACCAGGCCCTGCTCACCATGGTTGGATTATCCACCGACGTCTCCGGCCAAACCCTGCACGAGGTGTTCCCCTCGCTGGAACCCTACTGGATGGAGACCTTCGCCCGTGTCGCCGCGACCGGCGAGGCCGTGCGGATGGACCACTACAACCAGGTGATCGACAAGCACCTCGAGGTCTCCGCCTATTCCCCCGAGCCCGGCAAGGTCGTCCTGCTGGTCTACGACAACACCGAGCGGCAGAAGGCGCTCCAGGCCATTCAGGACCAGCAGGAACGGGAGCGGCAGGTGCTCGCCGCGCAGAAACTCGAGAGCCTCGGCATCCTCGCCGGCGGCATCGCCCACGACTTCAACAACCTGCTCGTCGGCGTGCTCGGCAATGCCGACCTCGCCCTGCACCAGCTCGAGGCCGATCACCCCGCCCGCGACCACGTCGAACAGGTCCGCACCGCCGGCAAACGTGCGTCGGAGCTGACCCAGTTGATGCTCGCCTACTCCGGCAAGGCCCGCTTCAACCAGGGCCGCGTCGCCCTGGTCGAGATCATCCGCGAAACCCACCAGCTCGTCGCCCTCGGCATCTCCAAGAAAATCGCCGTGCACCTGCACCTGGATCCGACCACGCCCATGGTGAATGGCGACATCACCCAGATCCGCCAACTCGTGATGAACGTCATCACCAACGCATCCGACGCCATCGGCGACCAGCCCGGCGACATCACCATCCGCTGTGCGCGCCTCGACCTCACCCCGTCCACCTTCCGGCCGGTCGCCGACCTGCCGCCCATCGAGCCCGGCCCCTACGTCGTATTCGAAGTCCGCGACTCCGGCTGCGGCATCGAGCCCGACAACATCCCCCGCATCTTCGAGCCGTTCTACACCTCGAAGTTCTCCGGCCGCGGCCTCGGCCTCGCCGCCGTGCTCGGCATCGTGAAGAGCCACCGCGGCAGCATCGAGCTGTACTCGGTGTCCGGTCGCGGCACCTGCTTCCGTTTCGCCTTCCCGGTCACTCCCGGCGATGCACACACCGTGGCCGTTCCGGAAACCCCCGGCCTCGCCGCCACCACCGCCGCCTCCGCCCGCACCATCCTGATCGCCGACGATGAACCCGTCGTGCGCCAGGTCCTGTGCCACGCCCTGCGCCGCGCCGGCTACCTCGTCGAGGAAGTGGTGGATGGCTATGCCGCCGTGGAACGGCTGGCCCGCGGACCGGTCGACCTCCTGCTGCTCGACCTGACCATGCCCCGCCTGAGCGGCGAGGAAACCCTCCACTACCTCCAACGCCAACACATCCACCTGCCCGTCCTCGTGATGAGCGGGTACGCCGAAGCCGAAGCCGGCGAACGCTTCCTGACCGACGATGTCCGCGGCTACATCGAGAAGCCTTTCGAGCTCGCCTCCGTGCTCGACAAGATCCGCCGCGTCCTGGCCAACCCCGCCTCCGGTACGTGAGGTGCCTCGAACCCTGGCGGGAGGGCGAGCCTCCCTTGGCCGGCCCCCCCCGCCAAAGGTAACTGTTGTCGTTTGCCCCGCCCGGCGGTATCGTGTGCCGCCATGTCCGCGAAAAAACCATCCCGTTCCGCCGCCACGGTCACCGACGAACCCCGTCCGCCGGTGGTCAGCCTGATCAGCCTCGGTTGCGCCAAGAACGAGGTCGATTCCGAGCGCATCCTCGGCAAGCTGATCACCTCCGGCTTCCTCGTCGCCGAGGACCCGGCCGAGGCCGATGTCTGCCTGGTCAACACCTGCGGCTTCATCACCGACTCCCGCGAGGAGTCGGCCGGGGTGTTGCGCGAGCTGCAGGAATTGAAGCAGAGCGGGCGCGTGAAGTCGGTCGTCGCCCTCGGCTGCCTCGTCGAACGCGCCTCCGGTGCACCCGAGACCAGCGGCTACCTCAAGGACGCCGATGCCCTGGTCGGCTTCCAGGACTACCCGAAGCTCGAGGAGATCTGCCGCGAGCTCGCCGCCGGAACGACGAAACCCAAACCCGCCGCCGAAGGCATCCCGGTGGTCATCGGCGACAAGCGCTTCAAGGGCCTCGCCGCCGGTGCCGGTTCCTTCACCGCCAGCTACAACCAGTTCCTCACCGCGCCGCGCCTGCGCCTCGGCTCCCCGCACATCGCCCACCTCAAGATCAGCGAGGGCTGCTCGAACTTCTGCAAGTTCTGCTCCATCCCCTACATCCGCGGCGTGCAGGTCAGCCGCCCGGTCGAGGACATCGTGCGCGAGGCGCGCGAGCTGATCGACGGCGGCGCGGTGGAGATCAGCCTGATCGCCCAGGACACCACCAGCTACGGCCGCGACCTCTACGGCGAGTACCGGCTGTCCGCGCTGATGAAGGCCCTCTTCGCCCTCGACGCCCCGGTGTGGTTCCGCCTGATGTACGCCTTCCCGCGGTTCCTCACCGACGACATGCTCGCGACCCTCGCCTCCGACCCGCGCCTCTGCCCGTACATCGACATGCCGCTGCAGCACATCTCCGACCGGATGCTCAGCGACATGGGCCGCGGCATGCTGCGCAAGGAGACGGTCGCGCTGCTCGACCGCATCCGCGCCACCTGGCCGGACGGCGCGATCCGCACCACCTTCATCGTCGGCTACCCCGGCGAAACGGCGGAACAGTTCGACGAACTGCTCGCCTTCGTGCAGGAAGGCCGCTTCTCCCACGTCGGCGTGTTCATGTACTCGCACGAGCCGAAGACACCCTCGGCGCGGCTGCCCGACAACGTGCCGCTGGTCGAGAAGAAACGCCGCCGCGACGCGATCATGGCCGCGCAGCTCGAGGTCTCGCGCAAACGGCTCGCCGCCATGGTCGGCCGCACCGTGGACGTGATGGTCGATGGCGCGCCCGGTCCGGGCATGTCCGTGCCGCGCGGCGTCACCGCGATGGGCCGCAGCCAGCGCGAAGCCAGCGACGTCGATGGCGTGATCTTCCTCAAGGGCCGTGCCGCCGCCCGCCTCGAACCCGGCACCACGCCGTCATCGAAAACAGCCTCGATTACGACCTCATCGCCCGCCCGGCCTGATCCCGCCCTGCTTACTCAAGCATGCCCGTTGACGGGGACGAGCGTCCCCGCAAAAGGGAAGGAGATCAAGAATGTGTGGAAACGCAGGGTTAAAGGCCTGTCCCTGGCGCATTCTGTCCCTCACTCTTACGAATGGCGGTGGCGGGCCGTTTACCCAACGCGTGCGGGGGCCGCGCCAAAGGCGGGTAAACACCGCATTCCACCCAGGAGGTGGAGCGGCTTGCCCTCCTGACCGGATCGGTCAAGCCGCTGGGGTATGCCCCAGGATGCCGGGTTACGGCTGCGCGTGGACGAGCTGGTTCAGGTTGCTCAGGCCGGCTTCGTACCGGGTTCCGATCATGCCCTCGATGTCCATGAACACGCTGACCAGGCGCGCCATCAGGTCGTTTTCGCCGACCATGCGCCACGTGACCTCGGTGCGGTCGCCGTCGGGGGTGAAGACAAACTCGCTGATGCTTTCCGAGGCGAAGGGTTTCACGAATTCGAGGTGGATCAGGATCTGGGCATCCGGCCGGCTTTCCGTGATGGTCATGCGGCCTTCACCAACGTCCTGGTTGCCCTTCCAGTGCTGCTTCGCCCCGGTTCCGGCGGCCGGTCCCTCGTAGGTGTTCACCATCGCCGGATCCAGTTTCGCCCACGGCGACCAGTCCTCCCACGCGGCCAGGTTGTTCACCTTGGCGAAAACCACCGAAGCCGGCGCATCCAGCGTCATCGTCCGCTCCACCCGGAGCTCGCGCGGTTGCTGCGCCACCAGCAACGACACCACCACCACCGCCAGCACCAACAAGCTCATCATCGCTTTCATGGCATTCTCCTTGTACTCGTCGCATCCTAGCGCAAATCGGCCCCCTGTCCACGCGCCTTTCCGACAGACGAACAACGCGTGCAGGGGCCGCGCCAAAGGCGGGTAAATACCGCGTTCCGCCTTGAAGGTGGAGCGGCTTGCCCTCCTGCCTTTCATCGCTGTCGGTATCGGTATCGCTATCGGTATCGGAATCAACCCTGCTGTTTCGACCAACCACCGGGTGGTGGTGAATCCTTCCTGTCGGCTTGGGCGGGGAAGATGCGCCCGTTGACGGTCACCATCGGCAAGTGTTTCGGGTTAAGCGAATAACGCTGAAACATCAGGTGAAATGACGCCTTGGGCGCGTTTTTTGCCGCTTAAAATGGGCGTTAAGCGGCGTGGAGTGATTGAGCAAAGGGATGTATGGCGACAGCATCGGAACATGGGATCGTTGGATCCTCCGGTCACCAACTGTATCGCTACCATGACCATCGGTTCTGGGTGCGTTTTGCGCGGGCCCGGGATACGTATCGGGAGTCGTTGCGGGTCGGCTCGGCCGTCTTTGTATACGTCATGGAGTCTCGCTATGGTCACCGGCGCATGCTTCAGGTCAGCTCTTGCGTCGGTGCCCCTTTGTCGCATTGGATGGTTAAGGAGCCGCAGAGCGTTACGACGCGAATCTGGGGCATAAAAACGGCCGCTAAAGCGCGTTTTGGGATCAATATTTGAAGCAAGTCGTTGATCGAAATGAACTAGTCCATGGTAACCGTCGATAGGTCTCATGACGAACAGGATTTCGCTCAACGGGCGTACGAGCATCGTGGCATATGCAACGGCGACGCGACACGTACGTGCCGAAACACCGTTGGGGCGAAAAATTGATTACCATTATGATGCTATGGGAATGGTTACTAACATCCAGTTGCCCGGCATGCATCCCTATCGCATCGGTCGCGATGCGAACGGCCGGGTTTCAGAACTTGTCCAAGGTTCGGGCGTCGACGAGAGGAGGGTGACCCTGAACTACGACACCAATGGTCATTTGCGGCGCATCACGAACGCCCTCGGCCAGGACGTGCAGGTTGTGATGGACCGTATCGGGCGGGTGACCAATATCGTGACGCCCAATAACGGGCAAATCGCGATCACGTACAACAAAGGGGCAAGTATCACGGGAATCACGCCTCCGGGTCGGCCCAAGCATGGTTTCAGCCATGATGAGATCAGCTATCCCGTCGCCTATTCCGCACCCAACGTGGGTGTGCCAACAAACATCATCTATTCGTGGAATACACTGCGTGACCTGACCGGGATAACCTTCCCGGATGGACGCGCGATCTCCAATATCTATTCGACGGTTGGTGAACGCGTCGAGCAGCGCTGGCCCGAAAACAAGGTGACGTATGACTACCATCCAACCAGCAGGAGGCTCGTCGGGGTCACGGCAAGCAACGGCCCCTCGGTGTCGTTGGGGTGGGATGGGCCGCTGGTGACCAGCATGCTGGCGGGTGGTCCGATTACCGGTGCGGTGCAGCTCGCCTATAACCATGATTTCAGGCTTTCTTCGCTGGGATTCAATGGTGACTACGTAGCCTATGGCTATGATTTGGACGGCTTGATGACCAATGCCGGTTCGTTGTTGATCGCACGTGACATACAAAGTGGTAGCGTTACCAATCTGCAACTCGGCCAAACCACAGTTGCCTTAAACCACAATCTATTCGGAGAGCTATCCTCGCTACGGTCCCGCTACCTGTCGACGAATCTCCTGGAAATTGACTACCATTACGACAAGCTGGGTCGCATCACCGGGCGGGTTGAGGGTGTTCAGGGTGTGACGCAGACCTGGAATTACGTGTACGATCTTGACGGTCGGCTTTACGAGGTCTATACGAACGGCATGTTGCGGTCGCGCTATCAGTACGATGCCAACGGCAACCGGACCAACGCCTTGGTCGCCGGGGTGACTGTCTCTGCACGGTATGATGATCAGGATCGCCTGCTCACCAACGGCACTACCAGATACTATTACACAGCACACGGTACGCTTACCAACACGGTCAGTGGCTCCGTATCCAATGTGTATGTGTATGACACGCGAGGCAGCCTATTGCAGGTCAGTGCCGGTACCAACATCGTCCACTATACAGTAGACCCCTGGGGTCGTCGCATTGCCCGCAAGCGGAACGGTATCACGACGCAGCGACTGGTGTATCAGGACTTTTTGAAGCCGGCGGCGACGATCCATGCGGATGGGTCCACGGATACCAGGTTCGTGTATTCCTCCCGCGACAATGTGCCGGACTACATGGTCCGCTCGGGACTTACGTATCGAATACTGACCGATCATCTGGGCAGCGTACGGCTGGTGGTTCGAACCGACAATAGTCAAGTGGTGCAGCGGCTGGATTACGACGAGTGGGGCCGTGTTCTGCTGGACACTAACCCGGGCTTTCAACCCTTTGGCTTCGTGGGCGGCTTATATGACCACGATACAGGTCTCGTGCGGTTTGGCTTCCGTGATTACGATCCGACTCTGGGGCGCTGGCTAGCCAAAGACCCTATCCTCTTCGCAGGAGGGCAGGCGAATCTTTACCTCTACTGTCACGGCGATCCGATTAACTATATTGATCCGTATGGATTAGGAGAACAGTCGAGTCATCAGAGGATTTGGATTGAAGGCCGAAATCCTGACGAACCAAGGTTTCATCGAAGTATTTCTGTTGGCGACCCAAACGGATCTTACAGATCATTCAGTTTTGGAATTGATTCTCGATGGAAGATACTAATTCCTACACCGTGGCGAATGGGAGAAGTCTATGAGGATTTTGATCCAGGTGGCAAGGTTGTCAAGAGCATGCCCGTCACGGATGAGGAAGCCAAGCAAGCTATAGAGATACTCGAACTCATGGACGGAGAACAGTGGAGCTATGGGATTACTTATGGTAATTGCAGGCAGTTTTCAGGTGAAATGTTTGAGTTTTTTGAGGAGCTGTTCGATGACGAAGATAACTGATGCTAAAGATCAGAAGATTTCGCGCAATTGGCTCGTGCTTTCTTTAGCATTAGTGCTTTCTGTTGTGGCGTTTGCTTTTTGCAATGTAACAATGGTGAACTCATCACAGTATGAACTGAACAGAATAATTTCCGCTGTCTTGTTAGTTTTCTCCAGCTTCGTGATTGTTTTGCAAAGGACAAGTCAAGGTTGCTCGAAAACTTTGGGAATACTAATCCTTGGTGGCAACATTTTATTACTCGCCTTACTTTTTTTGTAAAAGCAAGGCGTCGGGGCAGGCGCGATGAGTGGGGTCAGGTCTTGAAAGGCTGTTGAAAAACTCACTTTCTTTTGGCTTGTGTAATTATCCGGTGCATGGTGCGGGCGGTGATTGACGGTCACCTTTGCGGTGATTGACGGTCACCTTTGGCAAGCAACTCGTGTTGAAGGAATAATGCTGAAACATCCCCTCAAATTATGCCTTGGGCGCGTTTTTTGGCCCTGAAAACGGGCGCTAAGCAAGAGCGCGTAGTCAGCCTTTAATTTAAATTGACGGTATCGACGCTGCTTGCGGGTGGAATCTGCCATGTGACCTGCCGGGGGAATGAACCGGGGAGCATCTTCAAGGATGACCGGGACCGGGAGCGGTTGTTGGCGAGGCGGGGAGAGAGCCAGGCGTTGTTTCAAGATGCGTGGGGTCGGCCCTTGAAAAATACATAATGCTTGGTGCTTTCGCCGGGTTGTTGGTTGCGTTGCGGCATGGCTAGGCGATCACGAGTCATTTTGAAGGGCGGGAACGACCACCTCACGTAC